>Ga0302181_10002719_pt1 | contig 12374 bp, 10 predicted proteins | sample I_Palsa_E3_3_FD_198786 | JGI IMG/M metagenome (GOLD analysis project Ga0302181, IMG submission 198786) | Peat permafrost microbial communities from Stordalen Mire near Abisko, Sweden - I_Palsa_E3_3 | ecosystem: Environmental > Terrestrial > Soil > Palsa > Peat permafrost | place: Sweden... | reverse complement strand
CCTCGCAGCCCATCCTGATGAGATTTCTGGTCAGGTCATGGGAATACCGCCGCCCCCATGTGTGGGTGGGTGTGCGCGTTGCCTGTGGCATCTTCAACGTCGTCCTTGGCGTCCTTCTGCTTGCTTTCTTCCCCCAGCTGGGGCCGCTGACTTGGGTAGCAGCGCTGCCGCTAGCGGGGGCGGCGCTGATCTTCTGGACCGTCTACCGCCTGCAGACCAGTGTCCAGAGCTAGCTTGGCAGTCGCTGGTGTGCCTCATTCTTCTCGCCGCCACCAAGATCCATACGAGTGACCGCCGATTGTAAACCGGACGGCACCGCAGGTCACAGGAGGCATCCGATGCATGCACCGGCTGACAACGTCCCTTCCTCGCAGCCCATCCTGATGAGATTTCTGGTCAGGTCATGGGAATACCGCCGTCCCCGTCTCTGGGTGGGTGTGCGCGTTGCCTGTGGCATCTTCAACGTCGTCCTTGGCGTCCTTCTGCTCGCTTTCTTCCCCCAGCTGGGGCCGCTGACTTGGCTGGCAGCGCTGCCGCTAGCGGGGGCGGCGCTGATCTTCTGGACCGTCTACCGCCTGCCGCAGGACAGCGTCCGCCGGGTGCGTGAGCTGGAGCAGTCCCGGGCCAACTTGGTGGAGGACTCGGCGGCGAGGCTGCGCCGGATCGAGCGGGACCTGCACGACGGAGCGCAGGCGCAGATGGTCGCCGTCGCGATGAAGCTGGGCCTGGCCCGGGAGAAGCTCGGCGGCACGCTTAACGGGACCGTGCAGCCCGACCTGGAGCGGGTCCTGGAGCTGGTCGACGCCGCCCACCGCGGGGCCAAGGAGGCCATCGCCGAGCTGCGCGACCTGGCCCGCGGCATCCACCCGTCGGTGCTCGACCACGGCCTCGGCACCGCGCTCACCACCCTCGCCGCGCGCAGCGACGTACCGGTCGAGCTTGTGGTGGATCTGCCTGAGCGCCCGTCGGCCGTGATCGAGACCATCGCCTACTTCTGCGCGGCGGAACTGCTCTCTAACGTCGGTAAGCACAGCGGCGCCCGGCATGCCACCCTGGCGGCAGTCCACGTAGCCCGGCTGCTAAGGGTGCGGGTCAGCGACGACGGCTCCGGCGGCGCCCGCCTCGAGGTCCGCGGCGGCCTGGCCGGGCTCGCCGAGCGCGTCAGGACCGTGGACGGCAGGCTGCGGGTTAGCAGCCCGTCCGGAGGTCCCACGGTGGTCACCATCGAGCTGCCGTACCACGCCTGACCGAACTGGAGCGCCCTATGCGGATTGTGATCGCCGAGGACTCGGCAGTAGTCCGGGCGGGCCTGGTCGAGATCCTGGCCGACCGCGGCCACGAGGTGGTGGCCGCCGTCGGCAACGCCGAGGACCTGCGGGCTGCGGTGGACGAGCACCAGCCGGATGCCGCCGTGGTGGACGTGCGGATGCCGCCCGGCTATACCGATGAGGGCCTGCGCGCCGCGATCGCGATCCGCCGTGACCACCCCAAGACCGGGGTACTGGTGTTCTCCCAGTACATCGAGACCCGGTACGCGGCCGATCTGCTCGGCGCGGCGTCCGGCGGCGGCGCGGCGGGCGTCGGGTACCTGCTCAAGGACCGCGTCGCCGATGTCGGCGAGTTCGTCGAGGCGCTGAGCCGGGTGGCGGCCGGGGGGACCGCTCTCGACCCGGAGGTCGTTACCCAGCTGCTGGGCGCCAGCCGCCGCACCGACGGACTCGGCTCCCTCACCGCCAGAGAGCGCGACGTGCTCGGCCTGATGGCCGAAGGCCGGTCCAACGGCGCGATCGCCGGGATTCTCGTAGTCTCCGAGCGGGCCGTGGAAAAGCACGTCGGGAACATCTTCAGCAAGCTCGGCCTGGCCCCGTCGGACGCCGACCACCGCCGGGTGCTGGCCGTCCTCCGCTACCTGGAGTCCTGACCAGCGACCTGAACGCCGGGCTGCTCCGGGTCCGGCGATCCCTGCAACGTCAGCATGGCGGCGGGCTGGTCTTCACCGAGCCCACGACCCAGCGCAGCAGGCGGACGGTTCCGCTTCCCGCGCCGCTGGTAGAGGCCCTACGCCAGCACTTGGCCGGACAGGAGAAGGAGGCAGCGGGTGATGCCCGTTGCTGCTCGCGTTGCTGATCCTGCCGGGCAACAATACTTCCTGACTGCTGTCTGGCCCGTTGTGACCTGGGTATTTGTGGGTGAGGTCCTCACATTTGGCCCTGAGCTGCGAGGACGCGCGCGATTGACAGAGGCATCCACGGGTTAGGCGGGCCGGGTCCACAGCGTTATGCGGTTTTTTGCCGGGTCCGGCGGGGGCGGGCCTGGTGCCCGCTGCGCTGGTCGGCGACAGCGAGGGTGATGTCTTCGAGCTCGGCGATCAGCTCGTGCAGGCGCCGGTGGTTGTCCAGCCACTGCAGGTAGTCATCGACCTGGTCGTCGGGGACCAGGCGGCTGATGGTCTTGCCGGCCTGCTTGCGGGTCCACTGCCAGTAGGGGCCGTGCAGCTGGGGCGGGTCGCGGTGGCAGCGGCAGCCGGCCCAGCCGCAGCGCATGCCCCGCTGGGTGAGGCTGCCGGGCAGCGCCAGGCCCAGGCCGGCCAGCTCGGCGGCGACGCGCGCGGCGCGGTCCTGCGGGCTTGGCGACACGTTCTCATCGTCGCACGCGCGGTGCGTGATCCCGCCGCCTTCTTTCGGTACTTATTACCGTATTAACGATGGCGGAGTGGCCGTCTACCTGGCGCGGTGGAAGCCCGCCCGCGGGACCGCGCAGGCGGCCGCGGAGTTCGCGAGGGCGGTGGTGGCGGCGTCGGCGCCGGGCAGCCAGGACCGCGCGAAGTGCCTTTTGCGGGCGGCCTCGAAGCTCGCGTCCTGGGCGATCCCGCTGGGTCTGGAGCCCGAGCCGGGCGTGCTTTTGCACCCGTCGGTGATCGAGCGGTTCGCCGCGCACGCCCCCGGCATATCGGGTGCCGCAAGGCGGACGCTGCGCACCAGCCTGCGGTTCCTGGCCCGGGTGGTTGTCCCGCACCTGGACCTGGCCGACGCGCCGCTGCCCCGCGAGCGTGCCAAGAAACCCTACAGCCGGGCCGAGATCGACGGCTACCTGGCATTAGCGGACGCGCAGCCCACGCCCGGCCGGCGGATGCGCGCTGCCGCGCTGGTGTGCCTGGGCGCGGGGGCGGGGCTGATCCGCTCCGACCTGCGCCAGGCCCGCGGCGCCGACGTCGTGCGCCGTTCCGGCGGCGTGATCGTGCAGGTGCGCGGCGCAAGGCCGCGCAGCGTGCCGGTTCTGGCCCGCCACCAGGCCCGCCTGCTGGAAGCCGCCGAATTCGCCGGCCAGTGCTTCCTGACCGGCGGTGACAAGCCCGAGCGGGGCAACATCACCAACCCGCTGACCCGCTCGCTGGCCGGAGGCACCGGCCTGCCGCCGCCGGCACCAGCAGGCTTCGGGCCACGTGGCTGGCCGAGTGCGCGGCGCTGATCGGATTGCCGGCGTTCATGCAGGCGGCGGGAATCTCCTGCTGCCAGCGCCTGGGCGACATCACCGCAGGCCTGGACCCTGGCAGCGAGCAGGACGCCGTCACGCTGCTCGGCGCCCTGGCCGGAGGGCCGCGGTGAGCGTCACGCTGGCCGGCATCGAGGCCATCGCCGCCGCCTCCGGCATCGGCGAGGCGATCGAGCAGATGCTCCCGGACGGCGTCCGCGGCCGGCAGCTGACGGCCGGCGCGCTGCTGACCGGGATGATGCTCAACCTGGCCGACGAACGGCCCGCCCACCTCACGCGCGTGCTTCAGGCGCTGACCGGCCTGCCCGAAGACGACCAGTGGCGGCTGGGCGTCATCGCCGACTGGAAGGACGGCCCGCACCAGCTCACCTACCGGCAGGTGGAGCACACCGCCGGCCTGATCCGCAAAGCCCTGGACAAGGAGCAGCCCGACGGCGCCGCCTCCGAAGACCTGCAGCAGGCCTGCGACCAGCTGCTGGAGGCCAGCATCCCCGCCGCGTTCAAGAACGCCAGCAGCTCGCTGGCGGCGGACTGGACCGACGTGGAGGCCTGGGCGCGGCCGGTCCCGCAGGAAAGCGCCGGCAGCGGCGCCGACCCCGAGGCCCGCTGGGGCCACCGCAACGTCAACCTCAAGATCCAGAAGGGAGAGATGTTCTTCGGCTATTACTTATCAGCGGCCACGACGGTGAACGACGAGGACGGGCCCGCCGTCCCCGAGCTGACCCGCCGGATCACGCTCTGCTCCTGCGCCCGCGACCCCGCCGCCGCGCTCGCGCAGGTCCTCGTGGACATGGCCGGCTCCGGCATCAAGCTCGGCGACGTCCTTTCCGACTCCGGGTTCTCCTACCGCAAGGCATCCACCTGGGCGAACCCGCTGCGCGGCGCCGGCGCCGCCCTCGTGCAGGACCTGCACCCCTCCGACCGCGGCCCCCGCGGCACTCATGAGGGAGCGGTCATCTGCAACGGGAATCTGTACTGCCCCAAGACTCCGGCGGCGCTGCTTCATCTGGCCCCGCTGCCGCCCGGCGCCGAGCCTGCCGACGTCGCAGCCCGCGACCAGCAGACCACCGAGCTGGCGCGCTACAAGCTCGGGCTGCACGCCGCCGAGGATGCCGACGGCTACCGCCGCCACGCATGCCCCGCCGTCACGGGGAAGATCCGCTGCCCGCTGCGCCCGGACTCCATGAACCTATCCCGCGACCGGCCCGAGATCCTCGCGCCCCCGGAGCACCCGCCGGCCTGCTGCAGCCAGCAGACCATCACCGCCGGCCCGGACGTGACGGACAAGACCCGGCAGAAGCATGACTACCCCTCGAAGCAATGGCGGCGGTCCTACCGGCGGCGCACCGCCGCCGAGCGGCTCAACTCCAGCATCAAGGACACCGCCACCAGCACGATCGCCCGCGGCTGGATCCGCCTCATGGGCCTCACCCCGCTCATGCTGTCGCTGGCCTGCCTGACCGCCGTGCGCAACCAGCGCATCCTGGCCGCCTACCAGGCCCGCCAGGACGACGACGCCCGCCGCGCCGCCAACGGCAAGCCGCCCCGCGCGCGCCGGCGCCGCCGCGAGCTCACCGGCACCGCGCCGCCGTAGCCGGCCCCGGGAACCCAGCGCACGGCAGCAGCCGTCACCACACGCCAGCACCGCTCAGCCGGCCAGCCGCGCCCTCAACCCGGCCACGCCGGGCCCCGCACCGCCGATCCGCAGCCCCAGCCGGCTCAACGCGACGCCAGCCACGCCCGCCAGCAGAATGTCAGACCCAAATGTGAGACTGAAGCTGGTGAAATGTGAAGACCTCACAGGTGGGGCGCCTGGGGCTCGAACCCAGAACCCACGGATTAAAAGTCCGCTGCTCTACCATTGAGCTAACACCCCGCGGAGCCGGCCGGAGCCGGCGCCACGGCACGAATCGTACCGACTCCCGCGGCGGCTGTCCTAACGCACATGGTGTGCTTCCGGGTCCGCGCATGTCACGCCCTTCTCGTCGCCGGGCACGCGCTCCGGTAATATCACGCCCCGTGCAGAGCGCCTTCTTCGAGCCAGCAGGGATCAGCACCTTCGTGGCCACGTCCGCGACGGCGGGACCGTGGAGCCCGGACGCCCAGCATGGCGGCCCGCCGTCCGCCCTGGTGGCGCGGGCGCTGGAGCGTCATGAGCCAGCCGAGGGTCAGCGGCTCGGCCGGGTGACCGTCGACATCCTCCGCCCGGTGCCGGTCACCAAGCTCACCGTGCGGACTCGCATGGTCCGGCCGGGGCGGCGGGTGGCGCTGCTTGAGGCCGTCCTGGAGGCGGACGGACAGGAAGTCCTGCATGCCAGGGGATGGCGGATCGCTGTCCCGGACGGTCAGGTTCCGGCCATCCCCGGCGATGCTGCCCCGCCGCCGGTGCCGGAGGCGGGTGGCCCGCAGTTGCCGCCCAGGCTGCCGAATGCCCATACGGCCGGATACCTGTCCGCTATAGAGTGGCGGTTTCTGGAAGGAAGTTTCGAGCAGGCTGCCCCGGGCCGGGCATGGACCCGGCCCATGATCCCGCTGGTGGCCGGCGAGGATGCATCGCCGATGTGCCGGGCATTGCTGGTGGCTGACTCCGGTAGCGGCGTGGGTGCCGTTCTCGACCCGGCGCAGTTCATCTTCATCAACGTGGACCTCACGGTGGTGCTGCCCCGCGATCCGGCCGGCGAGTGGCTGCTGCTGGAGGCGGCCACCACCACGAGCACGCAGGGCACCGGCATGGCCGAGACGGCCCTGTCCGACGTGTCCGGCCGCTGCGGCACGGCTCTGCAAACATTGCTAGTCGCGCCGCGCTAGAGGCGGTCGGCCGGTCACCTCCCGGTGCCGGGTCGCTGTCCGCGCAGGCGCGCGACGTAGCGGTCGGCAGAGCGGCGTACGGCGGCTGCCCCGTCGTGAACAACGACCCTCCCCCACCAGCCGCCATACACCCGGTCGAAGGCGAAGCGCCCGGCGCGCCGGGCGATGTCGAGTACGGTCGCCTCGTCCAGGGGGATGTGGTTGGGATAGCTCCACATGAAGCTCACCCAGTCGCGGTCCTGGGCGACGGTGATGGTGTCGCCGGTCAGCAGTGCTCCGCGGCCCTGCGCTCCCGCAGGCCAGTGGAGCACGGCCGCGCCGTCGAAGTGCCCGCCGATCCGGGCGAGTGCCAGTCCCGGCACCGGCTCGGCCTCGTCATCGAACAGCTCGACGCGCGGCGAGGGCCGCTGGATCCATTGCTGGTCCGCGCGGGGAATGAAGATACGCGCATCGAACGCATCGGCAAATTCCACATTGGCGGCGTAGAAGTGCGGGTGCGATATGCAGATGGCGTCGATGCCGCCGAGCTCAGTGATCCGGGACCGAGCCTCATCGTCGAGCAGGGAGACGCAATCCCACAGGACATTGCCGTGCCGGGTGCACACCAGCAGAGCCCGCTGCCCGATCGCGAACGCCGGCTCGACTCCGACACCGTAAAGGTCTTCCTCCTCCTCGCGCACCACCACCGTATGGTCGCCGGCGATCTCGGGCATGGTGGTCCACCGCTGACCGTCCGAGCCGACGTACTGGCGCTCGTCCAGGCAAATGGCGCAGCCACCGGGAGGCTGGCCGGTGTCGGGATACTGGACACCGCAGGTCAGGCAGATCCACGCGGGCATCAGACGGGGTCTCCCTCTGGTTCAGCGGGACGGCCGGAGCGACCGGCGCTAGCCGGCCACGCAGCGCTGCCGCAATTCCCCGATGCCCTCGACGTAGCTGACGATCTCATCGCCCGGCGCGAGCCAGCGCTGCGGCTCCCGGCCCATCCCCACGCCGGCCGGCGTGCCGGTGAAGATGATGTCGCCGGGCAGCAGCGTGACCACCGCGGACATCTTGGCGATGAGCTGCGGCACGGAGATGATCAGGTAGCTGGTCCTTGCCTTCTGCATCTGGTCCCCGTTGACCGAGCAGCCAAGCTCAAGATCATCGGGATTGGCGAACTCATCGATGGTGACCAGCCATGGGCCAGTCGGCCCGAACCCGGGAAATGACTTGCCCAGGCTGAACTGCGGCGGCGATCCGGCCAGCTGACTGATCCGCTCGGAGATGTCCTGGCCGACGGTGAGCCCGGCGACATGGCTCCAGGCATCGGCTGCCGAGACGTTCCGCGCCGTCGTGCCGATCACCGCCACCAGCTCGACCTCCCAGTCGGTGTGACCGCCGGCCGGCAGCACGACGTCGCTGAAAGGGCCGGTGAGGCAGCTGGGGAATTTCGTGAACACGCTGGGCTGGTCCGGCACGGCAAAGCCGGACTCCGCCACGTGGTCACGGTAATTCAGACCGATGCCGAACGATTGCCTCGGCGCCGGTGCCGGGGCGCGGAGCGATTCGAGTTCATAGAGCTCAGCGCCGGCGTCGCTGACGTCTGCCGCCCAGGCGAGGAACTCCCGCCATTGCGGGTAAATCGCCTGCGGCTCGGGTCCGAAGCGGCCAGCGCTGGCGCGCGCGACGTCCAGTGCGCCGTTGTCGGTCAAGATGATGAGCCGCCCGGCCAGGTTGCCGATCCGCACGAGGACCTCCTAGGTATGATCAGCCCGCTGCCAGCAGCCATCCTCCGCCCTCGGTGCGCACAGGGCAAGGCGGGTCGGCCCGGCCGCGGCCGGGTTCCGGCCATTGCCCGCGGCAGCCCGGGGGCACCATGCTGAGATATTTTGAGATCTGCAGAAAGCAGCTGAAGGCAATGCGGGCGAACCAGCTATCCGCGGTGCTCAACCACCGGGGCCAGCCAATGCCGCGCGGCGGTCAACCGGAACCGGACGCCGCCGTCCAGCGTTGCCCTGGGAGGGGCGACTGGAAGGGACGCGGGTGCCCGAACTAGGGACTTCGGTCGGCGAGGAGTTCCCGGCTGCCGTCCCGGACACCAGGAAGGATGCCGTCCCGGACGCCGGTCAGGCGGCCGGCCAGGACACGGTGCAGGCTGCCGGGCAGGACACCGTCCCGGGCACCGGGACGGACGCCGGTAAGGGCACGGGAGAGGCTGCCGGTCAGGGCGCCGGGCAGCCCGCCGCCCAGGACGTGGGGGCGGCTGCCGGGCAAGACACCGGGCAGCCCGCCGGGCAAGACACTGCCGGCCAGGACACGGTGCAGCCTGCTCGCCAGCGCACCGGGCCGGGCACGAGCCAGGGCAGCAGCCGCAGGCTCGGCCGCCGGGCCCTCCTGCGGCAGCCGCAGAATCTGCTGGCGCTGCTCCTTTACGCTGGCTTGTCCCTCGCGCTGTTCGGCCCCTGGATCCTGAGCCGGATGTCCACCTGGTTTATGTCAGGGCAACCGCAGGATGGCTCCCTGTTCCTCTGGTCGTTCGTCTGGTGGCCGTACGCCGTCAGCCATCACCTCAGCGCCTTCTTCTCGAGCTTCGCGTGGGCACCGGGCGGCATCAACCTCACCTGGGCTACCACGGTGCCGGCCCTTGCCATCGTGCTGCAGTCGCTCACCCACGATCACGGGCCCTTCTTCACGTTCAACGTGGTCGAGCTCGCAGCGCCGGCACTGAGCGCATGGACTGCGTATCTGCTGTGCCGTCGGGTCGTCGGATCGTTCGCCCCCGCGCTCATCGGCGGTTTTTTCTTCGGCTTCTCGCCCGCGCTGATCGACGAGGTCGGGCAGGGACATCCGAGCCTGGCGCTGGTCTTTCTCGTCCCGCTGTGCGCCTACCTTCTGGTCCGGCTGCTAGAGGGCTCGATACATCCGCTGTGGTATGTCCAGCTGCTCGGGATCGTGCTGGCCGTCCAGCTCTACATCGGAGACGAGATTTTCGCCACGATGACCCTCGTGGGCTCGCTCTGCGCCCTGATCGGCCTCGCGATAGGCCCCGCCGAGCGGCGGCGGCGGCTGCTGCGCGCGATCGCGCCCACCGCCGGGGCCTACGTGGTCGCGGCCGTCCTCGCCAGCCCGCTGCTCTACACGATGTTCACCCGCACGCGCATCATCAAGGGCATTCACTTCGCGACCATTGAGTACGGCGCCACGGGAACCGGCGCCTTCCTCCGGTACGTGACCCCCGGGCGCTACACGGACCACTGGGGGCTGTTCGTCCAGCGCTGGGGTGACAACCCGTGGTATCTCGGCATCCCGCTCATCGCGATGATCATCCTTTTCGTCGTCACCGAGCGGCGCAGGCGGGCCACCTGGGGACTGCTGGTCGGCCTGGTCCTCATCCTGACGCTCAGCCTCGGCAGCATGCTTTCCGTGTTCGGCGCGCAGATCATGCCGTGGCGGCTGGTTGCCGCACTGCCCGTACTCAATGTCGCCCAGCCAGGACGGCTGGTTACCTACGTCTACCTGCTGATCGCGGTGCTCGTGGCGCGGTGGCTCACCCGGCGGCGGCAGCCGCCGCCAGTGCCCTCGCCCTATCCGCCGTCGTCGCCGCTGTGGCGGCCAATTCCGCGGCGGCGGCGCTCGCTGCTTCCGCTGCGCTGGCTGCTCGTCATCCTGGCCGGAGTGACGATCCTGCCCGCTTTCTCCTCTGCCGTCTGGGCTGTGAACGTGCCGGAGCCTGCGTTCCTGGCAACCGGCGCCTACCGGCATGTCCTGTCCCGGGACGAGATCGTCTGGGTGGTAGAGAGCCACGCTGACCGGCAGCTGGTCTGGCAGGCCGAGACCCACTTCTACTTCCGGCTGGCCGGCGGATTCTTCGGAGGCACCCCGCAGGGCGTGCGGAACGCCCACCTGGAGGAACGCCTGGCCATCGGGCAGGTGGACGCAACCGACTCTATAGCGGACATCAGGAACTTCCTGGCCGTTCACCGGGTCGGCGCGGTGATGGTCTCTGACGTGCCGTGGCAAGTCGTCCTGGACATGCGGGCCGCCACTGGCCACTGGGGCATCCACCTGCTGCACCTGCGGCTGTTCCTGCTGGGCAGGCGGTTCACCGACCCTGCGCTGGCCCACCAGCCCATCCGGCGGATCGGCAGCCTCCCGCAACCCTCCCGTCGCGTAAGCTCGCCGGCTCGCCATGCGCGGCCGGGGAGCCGGGCACGGCCCGGGCTTACCGGTAGGCGGAGATCCCGGTGATGGCCTGGCCCAGGGCGAGGGTGTGAATCTCCTCGGTTCCCTCGTAGGTCAGCACCGACTCCAGGTTGTTCGCGTGCCGGATCACCGGGTACTCCAGCGTCACGCCGTTGGCGCCGAGCACCGTCCTGGCCTGCCGGGCGATCTCGATCGCCGCCCGCACGTTGGCCATCTTGCCGAGGCTGACTTGCTCGGGCGTGATCGTCCCTGCTTCCTTCAGCCGGCCGAGGTGCAGGGCGAGCAACTGCGCGCGGGCCAGGTCCGCGAGCATCCAGGCGAGCTTGGACTGGGTCAGCTGGAACCCGCCGATCTTCTTGCCGAACTGCTCCCGGGTCCGCGCGTAGTCGGCCGCCGCCTCGAAACAGGCCCTGGCCGCGCCGGTGACCCCCCAGACGATGCCGAACCTAGCTTCCGACAGGCAGGACAGCGGCCCCTTCAGGCCCGTCACGCCGGGCAGCACGGAGTCCTCCGGCAGCCGGACCTCGTCGAAATGCAGCTCCGAGGTCACCGAGGCGCGCAGCGACATCTTCTTGTGGATGTTCCGCGAGGTGAAGCCGCGCGCCCCACGCGGTACCAGGAAGCCGCGGATGCCGTCCGGGGTCGACGCCCACACGACGGCGATGTCGGCGATCGACCCGTTGGTGATCCACATTTTGGTGCCGGAGAGTACCCAGTCATGCCCGTTCAAAATCGCGCGGGTTTCCATGCCGGACGGGTCGCTCCCGTGATCGGGCTCGGTGAGGCCGAAGCAGCCGATCGCCTCGCCCGCGGCCATCCGGGGCAGCCACTCGTTCTTCTGGTCCTCTGAGCCGTATTTCCAGATCGGGAACATGGATAGCGAGCCCTGCACCGAGACCAGGCTGCGCAGCCCGGAGTCGGCCGCCTCCATCTCGCGGCAGGTGATGCCGTAGGCGACCGGGCCCATGCCGGCGCAGCCGTAGCCGTGCAGGTGCATGCCGAGCAGGCCCATCTTGCCGAGTTCCGGGACCAGCTCGCGGGGGAGCGTCCCGGCCTCGAACCAGTCGGCGATGTACGGCATGATCTGGTCCTTCGCGAACGAGCGCACCGTGTCACGGACCAGCCGTTCCTCCTCGGTCAGCTGGTCGTCGACGCGGAGCAGGTCGGAACCTGCGGGGGTGGTGCTGCGCGGCATCGGCTAGGGTCCTTTCTCGTCGCCTCGCCGCCAGCGTATGCCGGGGCGTTCCGGCTGTCCGCCCCGCGGCCAGGGAATCGGGCATGATGGCGCATATGAGTACCTGGCGGCCTGGGTGATCCTGCCGGAGGAAGGCGAGCCGGCGTCCATCGCCGAGAACATCTTCAACAAGAAACGACCCGGCTCAGGTTGATGCCGATCGTCAGGCTGCGCCGGGAGAAGAGGCCGGCCGCCTCGGTGAGCAGCTGGCCGCCTATGGCCTGCCGGCAGGTTGCCCGGCGGCTGGCCGGCGGAGCGCTTTGCCGGTAGCGCGCTTCGTCCCCTATGCTGGGGCAGTCCCCGACGGCGGGCGCCAAGGGCACGGCGGCGATGACCGTCGAGCCCCCATCGTCTAGCGGCCTAGGACACCGCCCTTTCAAGGCGGCGGCACGGGTTCGAATCCCGTTGGGGGCACTGCTGGCTTCGGTCGGCAAAGCATGGTCCTGTAGAGCAGCTCGGAGTGCTCGCCACCCTGTCAAGGTGGAGGTCGCGGGTTCAAATCCCGTCAGGACCGCTGAGGCCGCCGGCGGCAGTGGCCGCGCCGGTATCATGGGCCCAGCCAAGGTCAGGTAGCTCAGTTGGTACGAGCGTCCGCCTGAAAAGCGGAAGGTCGGCAGTTCGATCCTGCCCCTGACCACGGGTTTTGTGACTCCAG
>Ga0302181_10002713_pt1 | contig 12385 bp, 11 predicted proteins | sample I_Palsa_E3_3_FD_198786 | JGI IMG/M metagenome (GOLD analysis project Ga0302181, IMG submission 198786) | Peat permafrost microbial communities from Stordalen Mire near Abisko, Sweden - I_Palsa_E3_3 | ecosystem: Environmental > Terrestrial > Soil > Palsa > Peat permafrost | place: Sweden... | reverse complement strand
GTGGCGGGGTCGCCGCCGACCAGGGTCAGGTCGGCGGCGCCGATGGCGGCGTCAGTGCCGCCCCCAAGAGCGCCGATCGCCATGCCGAGGTCGGCCTGGGCCAGCGCGGCGACGTCGTTGACGCCGTCTCCGACCAGGCAGACTGGGATCCCGTCGGCTTGCAGGCGGCGGATGGCCTCGACCTTGCCCTCCGGGCGGACCTCGGCGAACACGTCGGAGGCGGGGATACCGAGCTGGGCGGCGACGGCCAGCGCGGCGCGGGAGTTGTCGCCGGTCAGCAGCATCGGGCGCAGGCGCAGGGCGCGCAGGCGCGCGATGGCCTCGGCCGCCTGCGGCTTGAGCCGGTCGGCGACGACGAGCGCGGCTCTGGCCTGCCCGTCCCAGCCGACCAAGACCGCGGTGCGGCCAGCTTCGGCGGCGGTGTCGGCGGCCTGGCGCAAGGACGGGGACACGTCGAGGGACAGTTCGGCGAACAGGCGCGGGCTGCCGACCGTGACCACGCGTCCCTCGACGCTCCCTCGTACGCCGGCGCCTGGCAGGGCGGTGAAGCCGGTCACGGCGGGGAAGCCGGTCACGGCGGAGAAGCCGGTCACGGCGGAGAAGCCGGTCACGGCGGGGCCAGCGGACGGTAGCGAGCCGAAGCGTTCGGCGGCGAACCGGGCGATGGCCTGGCCAATGGGGTGCTCGGAGGCGTCTTCGATGGCCCCGGCCAGCAGCAGGGCTTCCTTCTCGTCCTCCCCCGGCCCAGCGACGATGTCGGGCACGGTCATGACGCCGGTGGTCAGCGTGCCGGTCTTATCCAGGACCACGGCCCGGATCCGGCCGGCCGACTCCAGCGCCTGGGCGCTCTTGACCAGGATGCCGAGCTCGGCGCCGCGGCCGACGGCGGCGAGCAGCGCGGTCGGGGTGGCGAGGCCGAGCGCGCACGGGCAGGCGACCACTAGCACGGCCACGGCCGCGCTCCAGGCCGCGGCCGCGGGCAGGCCGGTGCCCAGCCAGAACCCGAGGGTGGCCACGGCGCAGCCGATCACGCACGGCACGAACACCGCGGCGATCCGGTCCGCCAGCCGCTGCACGCCGGCCTTGGTTCCCTGCGCCTGGCTGACCAGGCGGGTGATCTGCGCCAGCAGCGTGTCGGAGCCGACCCGGGTGGCGCGCACCACCAGCCGCCCGCTCATGTTCACGGTGGCCCCGGTCACCTGGTCACCGGGTCCTACCTCCGACGGCATCGACTCGCCGGTGACGAGCGAGGCGTCGACCGCGGAGGTCCCCTCCGCCACCTCCCCGTCGGTGGCGATCTTCTCCCCCGGCCGGACGACGAACAGGTCCCCCGTCGCGAGCTCGGCCACCGGCACCCGCCGCTCGGTCCCGTCCCGCAGCACCGCGACCGTCCTAGCGCCCAAGCCGGCCAGGGCCGACAATGCCGACCCGGAACGGACCCGGGCGCGTGCCTCCAGGTACCTGCCAGCCAGCACCGCGGTGGTGACGCCCGCGGCGGCTTCCAGGTACAAGGTCTGCCCGCTGGCCTGCCCGAAGGTAAACGCGAACGACATCCGCATACCGGCCCGGCCCGCCCCGCCGAACAGCAGCGCGTAAAGCGACCAGCCGAACGACGCCGCCACTCCGACGCTGACCAGCGTGTCCATCGTCGCCGCAGCGTAGCCGAGGCCGAGCCACGCGGCCCGGTACAGCGGCCACGCGCCCCAGATCGCGACCGGCGCGGCGAGCAGCAGGCTGACCCACTGCCAGCCGGTGAACTGCGCGGCCGGCACCATGGCCAGCACGATCACGGCCGCCGCGAGGGGGATGCAGACGACGAGGCGCCAGCCCAGGGCGCGGGCCACCGGGTCGGACCTGTCGCCGGCCGCGGGGGGCGCGGGCAGTTCGGCGGTGTAGCCGGTCGAGGAGATGACGCCGATCAGCTCGGCGGGGTCACGGCCACCCAGGTGGGTGACGTAGGCCCGGCCGGTGGCGTAGTTGACGGTGGCCGCCACGCCGTCCAGGCGGTTCAGCCTGCGCTCGATCCGCGCCGCGCAGGATCCGCAGGTCATCCCGCCGACGATGAGTTCGGCCTCGACCTGCCCGTCGGCGGCGAGGTGGGTATCGGTCAACGACTCACCCCTCCGCGAGCTGGGGCTGGGCGTCCGCCGGACGCGGGCTGGCGGCGGGAGCGGCCGGGGTAGCGGAAGCGGCCGGGGTAGCGGAAAAGCGCCGGAGCCGCAGGCTGTTCCAGACCACGAAGACCGAGGACAGCGTCATCGTGGCCGCCGCGACGATCGGATTGAGGAAACCGAGCGCCGCCAGCGGGATGGCCAGGACGTTGTAGCAGAAGGCCCAGGCCAGGTTCCGCCGGATCGTTCTGAACGTGGCGCGGGCTAGCTTGATGGCGTCGGGGACCACCTCCAGGTCGTCGCGGAGCAGGATCATGTCGGCGGCGCAGATGGCGACGTCGGTGCCAGAGCCTAGGGCGAGGCCGAGCCGGGCGGCGGCCAGGGCGGGTCCGTCGTTGATCCCGTCCCCCACCATCGCGACCGACCGGCCCGCCGCTTCGGTGTCCGTGATCACCTGGGCCTTGGCCGCCGGCAGCGCCTCGCTGATCACCTCGGCTATCCCCGCGGCCGCGGCGACCGCGTCCGCGGTGGCCGAGTTGTCCCCGGTCAGCAGGACCGGCCGGAGTCCGAGACGGCGGAGCTCCGCGACGGCCGCGGCGGCCGAGGGCTTGACCGTGTCGGTCACCGCCAGCGCGCCCCGGATCACGTCGTCCCAGCTGACGAGCATGGTCGTGCCGCCGGCCCGCTCCTGAGCGCGGCACCAGGCGGCCAGATCGGCGGGAACGCCGACCCCCCGGTCGGCGAACAGCCTTTCCCGCCCGACGACGACCTCGTGACCGTCCACCACCCCGCGAGCGCCCAGGCCAGGCAGGGCCGCAAAGCCTTCGGCCGGCGCCAGCGGCCCCGTCTCGGCCGCGGCCAGGGCGGCCACGGCGGCGGCCACCGCGTGTTCCGAGGCATGCTCCACGGCCCCCGCATGCCGCAGCAGGTCACCGCGGCTGGTCCCCACCGTCATGACCCCGGTCACCGTCATCTGCCCGGTAGTGACCGTTCCGGTCTTGTCGAGCACCACGGTGTCGATCGCGCGGGAGGACTCCAGCGCCTGGTACCCCTTGATGAAGATACCCAGCTGCGCTCCGCGCCCGGACGCCACCACCAGCGCCGCCGGGGTCGCGAGCCCAAGCGCGCACGGGCAGGCGATGATCAGCACGGCCAGCGCGGCGCTGAACGCGTGTCCGGCCGAGCTTCCGGCCAGCAGCCACCCGCCCAGCGTCGCCGCCGCGCAGGCCAGCACGCACGGGACGAACACCGCGCAGATCCGGTCGGCGAGGCGCTGGATGCCCGCCTTCCCGGCCTGCGCCTGCTCGACCAGGGCGACCAGGTGAGCAAGCTGGGTGTCCCGGCCCACCTTGACCGCGCGCACCACCAAACGGCCGGTCAGGACGATGGTGCCGCCGGTCACGCTGTCACCCGCGGCCGCGTCGACGGGGACCGATTCTCCGGTCATCATGCTGCGGTCGACGGCGGACTGGCCAGACAGCACCTCGCCGTCGGCGGCAATCCGCTCCCCCGGCCGCACCACGAAACGCTGGCCGGCCCGCAGCTGGCCGGCCGGGATCCGCTGCTCGGCGTGGTCGTCGATCCGCTGCTCGGCGTGGTCGTCGCCGAGCACGCAGACGTCTTTGGCCCCGGCCGCGGCCAGATCCCGCATGGCTTCGCCGGCGCTGCGCCGGGCCCGGGCCTCGTACAGGCGCCCGGCCAGCAGGAACGTGGTGACTGAGGCGGCGACCTCGAGGTAGATGCCGCCGCCGGAGTTGTGCAGCAGCGCGTGCAGGCCGCTGAGGCCGGCCCGGCTGCGGTCCAGGAAGAACATCGCGTAGATCGACCAGCCGCAGGCGGCCACGATGCCCATCGACACCAGGGTGTCCATCGAGGACGACAGGTGCCGGGCCTGCCTGAGCGCGGCCTGGTGGAACGGCCACGCGGCCCAGGTGGCGACCGGCGCGGCCAGCACCACCAGGACCCACTGCCAGCCGGGGAAGCGCGACCACGGGAAGATCGACAACACGATGGACAGGTCGGTTAGCGGGACGAAGAACACCAGCGCCAGGATCAGCCGGCGGCGCAGGCGCTTAACCGTGGCGCTGTCGGCGGCGAACGAGGTGTCCGCCGTCTCGGGGCGGGCCAGCTCGGCGGAGTAGCCGGCCGCCTGCACGACTTTGACCAGTTCCTGGCGGGAAACCTGGGGTGGTGCGGTGACGTGTGCCCGTTCCGTAGAAAGATTGACAGTCGCCGTGACCCCGTCGAGCTTGTTCAGCTTGGTCTGCACCCGGACCGCGCACGCGGCGCAGGTCATCCCGCCGATAACGAGCTCGACCTGGGTCGTACCGGGCGCCACCTCGGTCAGCGGACTCGCCGCCGCCACATCCACCACCCCTCCACAACCTCCCGCAGAGCTACGGTAACGGTACTCCTGCGGCTATCGCCCGGCACCGAGGTACCCGGCTCTGGCTGCGCAGCTACGATGTCGGGATGAGTCTGAGCGTGATCACCGTCACCGGAATGACCTGCGAGCACTGCGAGAAGGCGGTGCGAGCCGAGATCTCGGCCATCCCCGGCGTCAGCCAGGTGGACGTCGATGTCGCCTCCGGCGAGGTCAGCATCCTGGCCGAGCCCGCCCCGGAGCTGGCGGACCTGCAGGCGGCGGTCCAGCAGGCCGGCTACCAGCTCGCCCCATAGACCCGGGGCGTCAGATCTGACCGCGCCGATGTGACATGGGTGCGGCTGTGGCCGCACCAATGTCACATCGGTGCGCCGGGCCGGCTGGTGCTGCGGCGGGTGGTGATGCTGAGGGGGGTGGTGAGGAAACAATTACGGGCCAACAGAGCTTGTCGTGGCACTAGATCATGATGATCAGCATGAGGGCCATGGTGATGCCCATCGCGATCCGGCAGCTCGTCGCCACCCACGGGGCGAGCACCAGGCGGCCGGCACCGCCGCTGACCGGGTCGGGGTCGCAGGAAGCGGCGCGATCCGCCTCGGCGGGCGGGGTGACCGTGGCCACAGTGTTTCCGGCAGACGTCGGGCTTCCGGCAGACGTCGGGCTTCCGGCAGACGTCGGGCTTCCGGCAGACGTCGGGCTTCCGGCAGACGTCGGGCTTCCGGCAGACGGCAGCCCGGAAAACGCGGCGGCCGGGGACTCGGCGCCGGCCAGGGCCGGGGTGCCTGCCAGCACCGCGCCGGCCGGGGCGATACGGGCGGCGAGGCTGTAGTGCCCGCTGGCCCCGGGTCCGGAGAGCTGGTCGAGGTCCCAGATGCTGTAGCCGATCAGGATAAGCGCGAAAAGGAAGGCCAGGATCGGCAGGCTCAGCGTCTGCGTGCCTGACCCGCCCATGCCGCTCATCGCTGCTCCGCCGCCCGCGGCGGGCGCGGTGACGGCGACGAACATGTAGAGCATCGCGGCGCTGTGTACCAGGTGCGGCGCGCAGTGACCACCCGACAGGGCGCGGATGCCTGCCCTGCGCGCATCCTGCGTGACATGGTAGGCAAACCATGCGGTCAGCACGGCGAAGATGACATCCCAGGCGTCGTTCGGCAGGGTGCGCAGGCCCGCCGCCAGCGTTCCCGCCATCGCGATCGCCATCAGCAGATGAGCGATGTCGATGTCCGCAGTGGCCGCGCCGCGGCCCCGCTGCCACGGCCGCGCCACGACCAGCCGGGCCGCGCTCACCGCGGCGACCACGAGCATGATCGCGGCGAATATGTCCAGGATCCCGGCGGGGATGGTCATGTCGGTATCCCTTCGGCTGGATGGCCGGCCACGGACTGGCCAAGGGAGCGCGGGACCGGCCCGGTCCTGGCCGGCCAGTAGACCAGCGCCAGCAGGATGAGCAGCAGACCGGAATTAGGGTCGGTCGCCCCGCCGGCCAGGATGGTCCCGAACGCTTCCCCGACGACCCAGATCACCGCGGCGACCACGACGGCCAGGACGACAGCGGCCCGGGCGGCGGGCGCAGGCAGGTAAACGCCGACCGCGATCGCCGCGAGCGCTATCGCCAGCACGAACGAGGCCGCAAGTCCCTGGTGGGCCACCAGCGCGGCCGCGTTTCTTTCAATGGCGTTCAGCCAGCCGGGCTCGCCGCTAGCCATGCCCGCGATCATGTCGTGCAGCGCTTGCGGTGCCCGGTTCGCGGGCTGCAGGGCGAAGTAGGCCTGGCTCAGCCACAGCACGAGCCACAGGGCCCGCGCGGCCGGTGCCCCCACGGCTCGCGCCGCCGTGAACGGCGCCGTGGTCGCGCCCCGGTCCGTCGGCCACAGCAGGACCGCGAGCAGCGCATAGATGATCACCGCGCCGGGAGCGCCGTTGACCGGGCTCGCGGTCCCGTTCAGCACGCCCCCGAGTCCCTCGCCGAACCACCACACGGCGAGCGCCCAGGCGATCGAGGCGCCCAGAGCCGCCCGTACCGTCGGCCGGCACGCGATCCCCAGCCCAAGCAGCAGCTGAATCGTGGCGAAGATCGCGTTCAGGGCCACGGCGTGATGCTCGATCAGGCGGGTGTCCCAGTTGATCGGGCTGGCGATGACACCGGGGTTCCCGGCGGCGGTCGCCGCGAGCATCTGGCCGAACGCCTTGGTGAACATGAAGGACTGGTACTGCAGCACGCCGTCAAGCAGCCACACCCCGGCCAGCGCCAGCTGCAGCATCCGGCTGGCATCGGGCGCGGCGCCGACGGCCACCTCGCCGGTGCCCAGCCTGCCCCGCCACGCGGCACGGCCCCGCGGGACGGCCATATCGCTCACCCTGGCTCCCCTCGCTTACTGCCCAGCCTGACGTCCAGTTCGTCCCTTTCGCAACGACCCGGTAATGTCACTAAGACATTAGAGGGCGGCTATTCCAGGTTCAAGCGATACCGAAATAAAGTCCCTGCCAACCGGCTCTATGCCAGGAAAGCGCTGGCAGCAGAGGTCTCGCAGGCCGGATTTTAATTTCGCAGGAAACCCCCTGACAGTATTCGGTAAACCGGGGGAGGGTATTTGAGAAACCTCACGGGGGTATTGAGTAGGCCATTCTACTTACTGTATGGAAACGCTATCGGAGCATGCGGGTGCCGGGCCATCTTGGGCGCGGAATGGGCCGCCGGGGACATCAGCTGGTGAACGTCGGGTCGCCGCCGCGGACCGGGGTCACCCGGCCCTCGGGCTCTTCCCAGTCTTCCTGACGGCCCAGGGCGGTCAGGTCGAGCAGGGTGTAGGCGCCAACGGTGACTTCGGTGCCGCGGGCGTAGGTCGAGTAGGTGTGGAAGATCTCGTCGCCCTCGCGCAGGAAGCAGCTGTAGCCGGGCATCTCGGTGGACCGGTCGCCGATGAGGTCCGGTTCGGCGCGGTAGTTGTACTGGTCCTGGCCGCGGGTGGCGTCCAGGGTGACCTGGTAGTCGTAGTTGAAGTCGCTGCCGTGGCTGGAGTACCAGGGGACGAACCAGTCCCGTTCCTTGGCCACGGCGGCGATCTTCTCCTGCGGGGCGCGGGAGGTCAGCACGAAGGCCGTGTCCCGGGTGCGCAGGTGATCGAGCAGGCCCCGGGAAAGCTCGTCGATGCTGGCCGAGCAGCCGGGGCAGGGCTGATCCCAGTCCGGGCCGAGCATCACGTGCTGGACGATCAGCTGCCGGCTGTCCCCGAACAGGCCGGCCAGCGTGACCGTTCCGTCCGGGCCGTCGAACACGTACTCCTGGTCGACCCTGACCATGGGCAGCCTGCGCCGGTCGGCATTGAGCACGTCGCGCCTACGGGTGAACTCCTTCTCCTGGGCCAGCAGCCGGCGCCTGGCGTCCAGCCACTGCTCGCGTGAGGTGACGTCGGGAAGACTCATCAGGGGACCTCCTGGGTCGGAAACTTCGTCCTGTCGGAGTTACGACGAAGCGCGGAGGCGGAAATGGGCGGTGCCGGGATTCATCTTTGTGTTCCCCCAATACAACTGGGGCTACCCGGCCCCGTTGAAGAACGCCCTCGACTACCTCTACTTTGAGTGGCGGGGCAAGCCGGCCAGCTACGTCACCTACAGGACCCGAGGCGGCAATAAGGCCGCCGGGCAGTTCCACTTGGTCCTGCAGGGGCTCCACATGCGCGAGCTCGACGACCACTTGGAACTGGTCATCACCGACGACGACGTGGACGAGAAGTGGCAGCTCCGGGATCTCGACGCCACGCTACGCCCCTACCTGGCCCAGGCCAGAGCCGTCGACGCCCAGATGGTCGAGGCGCTCAAGGACTCGCAGTAAGGTCCCGCCTGCGAGCAGGTGCTCAAGCAGTGTGGTCAGGCGACGGGTGTCGGCTCGGGTGAGGCGGCTGGTCATGGGGGACAGCGACCGCGCGACGAGGGCGGCGCCGCGTTCGGCGAATTCCATCCCGTCCGGGCTGAGCTGCACGTCGACGGCGCGACGGTCAGCCAGGTTCGGTGTCCGCTGCAGGAGGCCTCGCCGCTCGGCGCGATCGACGAGGCCGGACACGGTGGACTTGTCCAGTCCGAGGTAGTCGGCCACCTCGCTCATCTTCAGCCGCCGGTCCCGGAGGATCCCGAGCATCCGGAGCTGGGTCAGGGAGAGGTCGTGCTCGGCACCGATCTTGCTCAGCACGGCCATCGTGACGAAGGACGTCCGGGCCAGGGCGTCGATCAGATCTCGCTGATCGTCCGCGGACGGCCCAGGGGACGGGTGAGCGGACGGGTCGGAGGCTGGCATGCGGTCAGCCTACTTGATTTAGGTGGTATTACCAACTATATTCGTCGGTAATACAAATCATTACTGCTCTCTTACTGTCCCGGAGGCCAACATGCACGCTGCTGTTGTCACGAGGTTCGACTCCGCGCCGCGCTACCAGGAGTTCCCGGCCCCGGTCCCGGCCGATGAGGACGAGATGCTCGTCGACGTGCTCGCCGCCGGGCTGCAGCCGCGGGTCCGGTCGCAGGCGAACGGATCGCACTACACCAGCACCGACGAGCTGCCGCTGGTGCCCGGCATCGACGGTGTGGGGCGGGGGCCGGACGGGCGGCTGTGTTACTTCATCCTGCCGGACACCACGATGGGGGCGATGGCCGAGCAGACGGTCATCGACGTCCGGCGCGGCGTGGTGCTGCCTGACAGCACCGATCCCGTCGTGGTGGCCGCGGCGATGAACCCTGCCATGTCGTCCTGGGTCGCGCTGCGCCAGCGGGTGCCGTTCCAGCCCGGGCAGGACGTGCTCGTGCTTGGTGCGACGGGAAGCGCGGGTCAGCTGGCCGTCCAGATCGCGAGGCTGTTCGGCGCGAAAAACGTGATCGCGGCCGGCCGCGACGCCGGCCGGCTGGCCGCGCTGGCCGCGCTGCCCGCGCTACCGCCACGGTGCGGCTCGACGGCGACGCCGGGGAGACGGCCCTGGGACAGGCCCCTGCCGATGTCGACGTGGTGATCGACTACTTGTGGGGCGAGCCTGCCGCGGCCGCGATGATCGCCGTCGTCACCCACCGCGCCGACCGAGGTAAGCCGTTGAGCTGGATCCAGATCGGCTCGGTGGCCGACCCGACCGCTGCGATCCCGTCGGCCGCCCTGCGCGCCGCCCGGCTGCGGATCGTCGGCAGCGGCCAGGGCTCGGTCAGCGCGCGGGAGTACGTCGCCGAACTTCCCGCCATCGCCGAGGCGATCACCGCCGGCACCCTCGACGTCGACGCCCGGGCCGTGCCGCTCGCCGACGTCGAGCAAGCATGGGCCGCGGCCGCCGACGCCAAGGAGCGGATCGTGCTCACCCCGCAGCTGTCTTAGCACTTAGGCGGCCGGGACGAGCGCGGTGGCGGCCGGCCCGGTGACCTCGGTGACCTCGGTGACCTGCGGCTCGTGGCGGCGCGGGAGCGCGAAGATCGCGGCGACGGCGGAGATCAGGGCGACGCCGGCGGCGACGCGCAGGCCCATGGCCATCGCGTTGACGAAGGCGCTGTGCGCGGCGGCGACCAGCTCGCTGCCCGGGGCGCCGCCGACCTGCTTACCCGCGGCATCGGCGGCGGCGACCGAGCTGGTGGCGATGTGGACGACCAGGCCGGGCGTTTGCCGCGCGGTGAGCACGTGGGTGAGCCGCGACCGGTAGACGGCGGCGGCGAGGCTGCCGACGATGGCGATGCCGAGGGCACCGCCGACTTCCCGGATGGTGTCGTTGATGGCGCTGCCGGCGCCGGCCTGGTGGGCGGGCACCGTGGTCATGATGGTGCTGCTGGCCGGTGCCATCACCAGTCCCATGCCGGCGCCCATGATCGCGACGGCCAGGGCGATCGGCGGATAGGCCGTGTGCACGCCCGCGGTGGACAGGTCGAGCAGGCCGATGCCCATCAGCGCCATCCCGGCCGGGATCACCAGGCGGGTGCCGAAGCGCTTAGCCAGGATCGGCGACAGCGGGGAGGCGGCCCCGATGGCCAGGGCGAACGGCAGCGCGCGCAGTCCGGCGGACAGCGGGCTGTAACCGTGCACCAGCTGCAGGTACTGGGTCAGCACGAACAGGCTGCCGAACAGGGCGAAGAAGATGACGGTCACCGACGCGGCGGCGGTGGAGAAGGCCGGTGAGGCGAAGATTCTCAGGTCGACGAGCGGGTGGGCAATGCGCAGCTCCCACCAGACGAAGACGGCGAGCGTGGCCAGCCCGGCGGCGATTTCCGCGAGCGTCGCGGTCCCGGTCCAGCCCCGGCCGGGCGCCTCGATGATGGCGTCGACGATGGCGAACAGCGCGCCGGCGATGAGCACCGTGCCACCGATGTCCAGGCGGTGACCGCCCGGCTCGGCGGTCTCGGGCACCAATAGGACCACGCCGGCCAGGGCCAGGACGACCAGCGGGATGTTGATAAGGAACACGCTGCCCCACCAGAAATTGGAGAGCAGCAGGCCGCCGAGCGTCGGGCCGATCACGATGCCGATGCCGGTCACGGCCGACCATGCGGCGATCGCCTGCGGGCGCTCCTTCGGCGGGAAGACCGCGTTCAGGATCGACAGCGTGGCCGGCATGACGAACGCCGCGCCCAGGCCCATCACGACCCGCGCGCCGATCAGCATGCCGGTGCCGGAAGCGAACGCCGCCGCGGCGCTGCCGAGGGCGAACACGGCCAGGCCGCCGACCAGGGAGAGCCGGCGCCCGTACCGGTCGCCGAGCGCCCCGGCCGGGATGAGCAGCGCCGCGAAGCACAGCGTGTAGGCGTCGGTGATCCACTGCAGCGAGCTGGTCCCCGCGTGCAGTACCCGCGCCAGGGTGGGCAGGGCCGTGTTCAAGATGGTGTTGTCGATCACGACGACAAGCAGGCTCAGGCAGAGCACCAACAGGATCAGCCGGCGCCGGGGGTGACCTGCTGGCCACTGGGAGTTTGCCGTGTTGCCCGGGGCCGGAGCCACCGGGCGGGTGGCGGTCGTGGTACGCATCAGAATTTCCCTACGTCCTTTGCTTACGAGTGTTACCTTACGCTCATAAGCATATACAACTGAGCTAACAGATGTAAAGTTGGAGACGTGGAATCACCACGCAAGCGGCACCGCAACCCTCGCGGCCAGGGAGCCCGGCTCACCGAGGACATCGTGTCGGGGGCGCTTGCCCTGATCGAGCGGACCGGCTCGGCGGAGGCGGTCACGCTGCGCGCGGTGGCCCGGGAGGTCGGTATCGCCGCCCCATCGATCTACGCCCACTTCCCGGACCGGGATGCGGTCCTGGCGGCCGTCGTCATCCGGATCTTCGACGAGCTGACCGAGGCGATCGAGCAGGGCCTGAAGTCGGCTGGCCAGGAGCCGGCCGGCCGCCTGGTCGCGGGCTGCCAGGCGTACGTGGCCTTCGGGCTGGACCACCCTGCCCGTTACGGCGTGCTGTTCGCCACGCAGCTGCCGACCGCGCCGGACTGCGACAAGCCGGTCCCGATCGGGCCTGACGGCCGGCCGGCGCTCCCCTTCGGGGCCGAGACGTTCGCGCTCCTGGTCCAGGCCATCGAGAACTGCGTCGCCGCGGGGTTCTCCGCGAGTACCGACGTCGTGGCCGATGCCACCGCCGTGTGGGTCGCCCTGCACGGGACCGTCAGCCTGCGCACCGCGCTACCACTGTTCCCGTGGCCCGACCCAGCCGCATTCGTCCGCCAGCTCGTGCTGTCCCTGGCCAAGGGGAACCCTGGGGGGTCGGCCGGCCACCGGGAGCGGGGATAGGATCGCAGCGAGATGGCTGCACAGCGGGTCATGGGCATCGTGCTGGCGGGCGCCGAGGGCAAACGCCTCGCGCCGCTGACCGCCGACCGGGCCAAATCAGCCGTGCCGTTCGGTGGACTGTACCGGCTGGTGGATTTCGCGCTGTCC
>Ga0302181_10002703_pt1 | contig 12405 bp, 7 predicted proteins | sample I_Palsa_E3_3_FD_198786 | JGI IMG/M metagenome (GOLD analysis project Ga0302181, IMG submission 198786) | Peat permafrost microbial communities from Stordalen Mire near Abisko, Sweden - I_Palsa_E3_3 | ecosystem: Environmental > Terrestrial > Soil > Palsa > Peat permafrost | place: Sweden: Abisko... | reverse complement strand
TCATCATCGACCGCGCCGACATGTACGGCCTGTCTCAGCTGCACCAGCTCAGGGGCCGGGTGGGCCGGGGCAGCGAACGGGCCTACGCGTACTTCCTCTACCCGCCCGAGCGGGCCCTGACCGAGACTGCGCACGAGCGGCTGGCCACCGTGGCCCAGCACACCGAGATCGGCGCGGGCATGTACGTCGCGATGAAGGACCTGGAAATCCGCGGTGCGGGCAACCTGCTGGGCGGCGAGCAGTCCGGGCACATCGCCGGGGTGGGGTTCGACCTGTACGTGCGGATGATCGGCGAGGCGGTCAACGAGCTGAAGGGTGACGGGCCGGCCGAGAAGCCCGAGGTCCGGGTGGAGCTGCCGGTCAACGCGCACATCCCGCACGACTACGTGCCCGGCGAGCGGCTCCGGCTGGAGGCGTACACGCAGATCGCGGCGATCGACGCCGAGGCCGATGTGCTGGCCATCGCCGACGAGCTGTCCGACCGGTACGGCGAGCCGCCCGAGCCGGTCCTTAACCTGCTCGAGGTGGCACGGCTGCGCACCGCGGCCCGCCGGGCCGGGCTCACCGACATCACCGCGGCGGGCAACCACATCAGGTTCGCGCCGGTCGACCTGCCCGATTCGCGGCAGGTCCGGGTGCAGCGGCTGTACCCGAAGACAGTGCTGAAACCGGCGGTGCGTACGATGCTCGTACCAGTGCCGAAGACCGCCTCCATCGGCGGGCAGCCGTTGCGGGACACCGAACTGCTGGCCTGGTGCGGCGAGGTAATCCGCTCGGTGCTGGCTGACCTGGCGGTAGGAGCGTTATTCTCAGATGAAGGGGAGCAGTCCGGTGCTTCGGAGGCTTGTCGGAGTGTCCGCCGCCGTGCTTGGCGTCGGCCTGGTGGTGACCGGGTGCTCGACGGTCAAGTTCGGTGCCGCGGCGACCGTCGGCAGTCAGCGGATCACGCTCGCTACCCTCGATACCGAGGTGACCAACCTCAGCCAGAACGTCCAGCAGTACCACAACCCCGGGTCGCTGAGCGCGGCCCAGCAGACGCAGGACACGCTCACCTGGCTGATCAGGTTCCAGATCAACGAGCAGCTGGCCCGCAGCGAAGGCATCACGATCTCGGCCGCGCAGGCGCAGACGGCGCTCGCGCAGGTCGACGCCGAGGCGAAGTCCGAGCTGGCGTCCGAGGGGGTGTCGAACGCCAGCCTCAACTTCATCTTGTCCTACATCGGGATCCCGCCGAACCTGGCGTCCGAGGTCGGCCGGTACCAGGCCATCGACACCCAGTACATCAAGCAGGTCAACGGCGGCCAGGTTCCCACCGCGACGGCGGCGCAGACGGCCACCACGGCCAAGCTCACGCGGGCGCAGTGCCTGGCCGCCAAGACCCTGCAGATACAGGTCAACCCGCAGTTCGGCCGGCTGAACTACACCCAGTACGAGGTCGTTTCCGTGCCGGCGACGGTGACGCGGGCGGAGGGGCCGGCCAAGGCGGCCTCGACAGCCGGGCTGACCCCCGCTTGCTGATCGTCCTGGCGACCAGCCCGCGAGTGGCGCCCGGCCTGCTCAGCTGGCCGGCCTGGCAGGCGCTGCGGTCGGCGGACGCCGTGCTGGCCGCCGCGGGCCATCCGCAGCTGCCGGCGCTGGACGAGGCGGGCATCGGGTACCAGGTGACGGACGAGCCCGGCGCCCCGCCGGTGGACGCCCGGTCGGCAGATGTCGTGGTCGTCTGGCTGCCTGAGCCCGGCGCCGAACCGCAGGTCCCGCCGGGTGCGGAGCTACTGCACGGCTCGGCTGACCGGCCGGGCGCGCACCTGATGGACCTGGTGGCGACCATGGACAGGCTGCGGGTCGAGTGCCCCTGGGATGCGCGTCAGACCCACGCGTCGCTGGTACCGCACCTGCTGGAGGAGCCGTACGAGGCCCTTGAGGCCTTTGAGTCCGGAGATGAGCAGGCCTTCTGCGAGGAACTCGGCGACGTACTGCTGCAGGTCGTGTTCCACGCCCGCATCGCGGCCGAGCGCGACGATGCCAGCTCGTTCACGATCGACGACGTCGCGGACGGGATCGTCGCCAAGCTGGTCCGGCGGCATCCGCACGTGTTCGCGGACGTGACCGTCTCCGGCGCCGATGAGGTCAAGCGCAACTGGGACGAGATCAAAAGAGAAGAGAAAAGATCTAAGGCGGAACGGCACGGGCTCGATCCGTCCGGCCAGGCTGCTGCCTCAGCGCTGGACGGCGTTCCGTTCGGGCAGCCTGCGCTGGCGCTGGCCGCGCAGCTTCAGCGCCGGGCGGAGCGGGCCGGAGTGCCCGATGAACTGGCTCGCCTGGACGAGACCGGTACCAGCGAACCAGTTACCCCCGGTCCGGACATCGGCCGCGAGCTCTTCCGGTTGGTCGGCGAGGCCCGCGCGATGGGCCGTGACCCCGAGATGGAGCTGCGGGCGGCCGCACGGCGTTACCTGGACTTGGTGCACCGCTGGGAACGCGGCGGCACGGCTACCTGACCGCACCGGCGGCGCGGACGGTAAGCGCACCGGCAGCACCGCGACCCGATGGCGGGGATATAGGCAAATCGCGGCAGTGGGCGTGTGCAGAGGGCTTTTATCAGACTACTATTTGCTACATTTCCATTTCAAAGTGATAAAGCTTGCCGAGCAGAATGCGCTCGCGTGCTCCCGGCAGGCCGGTACGTCCGCGAATCAGCCCGGTCCACCTCAGTGGGAACGTCCCCTGCCGAAGTCGAGAACTGCGCTCACGGACGTGTTCTTCACTCAGGACCGCCTCCCAGCAGGCAACACGTACGCATAGCCGCCGGCGACCCGGGCCCGCCCAGGCCTCCGGGCGGCAGCGTTCGCAGAACGTTATGCGGCGCGACCGGCACCTACATGGAGTCTTCGCTACAATCCCCAGACGCTAGAATGTGCCCACGATATGAAGGCGAATGTCGACTGGCGGTGGTCTGGGACCGACAGCGAGGTGGGAGGCGGGGCTGTTTACAGGTGCCACACGGTCGCGGCGGCTGCTTGCTGTCGGGCTAGGCGTTCTGATGGCTCTTACCGGTATTGGCTGTTCGTCTGCGCCCTTGGTCACGAGCCCGCCCTCGCCGTCGGCGGTCAAAACCACCGACGGCCCTCCGTGGCAGCAAGTCTGGGCCGACGATTTCAACGGCCCGGCCGGGACCGGTGTCAATATCACTAACTGGGAGTACATCGACGGTCACGGAAATAGCCTTTTCGGTACCGGTGAAGTCGAGACGACCACCTCATCGCCGCAGAACATTCATCTGGACGGTCACGGCGACCTTGATATCGTCGCTCGTGGTCACGGTGCTGCTGGCAGCCCGGGCTCACAATGGACCTCAGCCCGGATAAAGACAACGAGCCAGTTCGAGGCGCCAGCCGGCGGCGAGATGATGGTAACCGGGTCCGTAGAGCAGCCGAACCCGGGGAACGGGCTCGGCTACTGGCCCGGATTCTGGATGCTGGGAGTAGGGCAGTGGCCGGAGGACGGCGAAATCGACCTCATGGAAGACGTCAACGGCCTCAGTAACGAGTCAGCCTCGATGCACTGCGGTAACCTCACGCAGCGCAATCCCAACGGTACTTTCGGGCCGTGCGACGAGGGCACGGGGATCACCAGCGGGTTGCAGCCCTGCCCCGGCTGCCAGCAGGGTTTCCATACCTATAGCGTGATCGTCGACCGGCGCAACGCTGCCGCTCAGCAGATCCGCTGGTACCTCGACGGGAAGGAAATCTTCAGCGCGAACGAGAGCCAAGTCGGGCCGGCTGTGTGGACCCCAGCCGTTGACAATGGCTTCCAGATACTGCTCGACGTGGCGATGGGTGGCACCTTCCCGAATGCCCGGTGCCAGTGCGCCACGCCGACCAGCCAGACCACATCGCCGGGGACGATGGTCGTGCAGTACGTCCGCGTTTACACAAACTAATGGCTGGGTCCGCTAATGGCCGGACCCGCGAGACCCGCGACCCGCGAGACCCGCGAGCCGGTCGCCCGCCACGTACCGAGGTGGTCGTCCATGTCCGGGCCCAGCACCCGCTCAGTCACCTTGGCCGTCAGCCCAGCAGGGTCGCACGGTCTAGTTCTCCGTCCTCCAGCGCGAGCCGCTAAGCCCCACGTGAATTAATGGGTCATGCTGGTGGCCGGTGCTGTAGTACTTGCCGCCGGTTTTTTCACCTTGGACGGCGCCTTGGCTGGCGCCTTGGGCGCGGTGCCCTTGACCCAGATGTAGTAATAGTCCCCCGAACCGTAAGCGAAACCGATGTAGACCTTGCTGGCCAGGTAATACGAATGGGACACCTTCAGCGCGGCCGCGATGGCGTCGTCGTTCGCCGCCGTAAGGTCATAGTTGTAAGCGATCACCTGGAATTCCCCGTTCTTGACCGCAGCCGCGAAATCCGCGGGAGTGCTCAGCGGGGGAACAGAGTAAGTAGAGGTGAACTGCTTGGCCTGCGCGTCTGACCGGCCCTCGAGGTAGTAAATGGGTACCTCGGGTACCTCGACCAGATAATTTGCATTCGGTTTCAGGTAGTGGGAGAGCGCGCTAACGAAGGTATCGGTCTGGGGCCATCCATGGTAGATGTCGTAGGACTGCGTCAGGCCAAGGGCGAGAGCCACGCACCAGATGGCGACGCCGAAGTGAGGCCAGTGGAAGTAAGCACCCATGATCCGGACCAGGCCGAAGCCCGCCATGGGTGCTGCGAAGAACAGCCCGAAGCCGATGTGCTTCTGAAATGAGATGTCGGTATGCAGATGTGCCTGGTAGATGGGTGCCAGTAGGGCAGTTCCAGTCAGCACAAGGCCCAGCGCAGCCCGTCTCAAGCGGCTGCCAGCTGGTGCGATCTTCTCATCCGGGTCGGTGCGGACCCGGTACACGTAGGTAATGGAGCCTATGACTGCCAGAGCGAACACCAGCCCGCCCCACTTGAGGCTTTCAATGAGGAGAGTGGTATCGGGGGTACCGCCTTGGGCGCGGTTCGTGGTCGTGCTCTCCAGCGCGGCGATGTAGGAGTGCCCGCCTAGCCGCAGGCCGATGTAGAGAAGCTCGCCTACGACGATAAGAAAAAATATTGGGTAGAACCACACTCGCCGGATGCGGTCCGGCCACGCCACGAGGATCGGCAGGATCGCAATCGTGGGCACCCACAGCAGGCCGGCGTACTTTACCGCGACTGCGAGCGCCGCCACCGGGGCGGCCAGGAGGAACAGCGGCCATCGACATCGGGCCGTGTAGACCATGATCCACGCCGCTGCGGCCAGTAGGAACAGGCAAGAGGCGTCGTAGGTGGCGAAGTTGCCCAGGAAGATCGCCGACTCCGTGGCGGAGAAGAGCGCGGCTGCACACAAGGCGACGCGTTCATTGAAGAGGTAGCGGGCGATGGAGTAACACATCGTGGTAATCGCCAGCATCTCGACCAGGCTGAGCGCCCTGGCCAGCACAAGGCCGCCCACCTGGTCCAGCGCTGCGGCCGCCACCGGGTAGAGCACGGGGGAACCGGAGAAATAGGATGAGAAACTACCGTACAGCGCCGTTCCGTGGAGCAGGTGTTCTAGCTCTAGGTGGCCGGAGTAGAGGTACAGCGCCTCATCTTCAAAAGCGCTGTTGCGCAGGCGTAGCGACATGAGCGCCTGCAGGCAAAGGATAGCGAGGAGTATCAGGCGGCTGACCCTGGTCGTGCGGCGACCCGGGGTATAACGCTCGATCGGCTGGCGGACCGGTTTCGGCGGGCGCCGCTCGACCTCGACCGCTTGTATTACCGGCAGGATCTGGGTGTCGGCCTCGGCCACCGCGGCACGCGACGGGGTCAGCGGGGCTTCGGCTGACTTTAGCCGGTCGACGGTCCCGCTTTCCGTCGCTGACGGGGAGGCAGCGCCGACCAGGGATCCGTTGCGGGCACTTGATCCGTTCGTTGCCTTAGACCGTTTGCCCCCGACTTGCGGCAGGACGACGGTTTCGGCATCGGTCAGCATATCCGGCCGAACGGCAGGCGCCGAGCCAAACCGCTGGCCAATGGCCTGCTTGGTCCGGCCGGCGGGACTGGGCGCCGCGCTGGCCGTGAGCTTGGCGGCGCTTGGCTCCGGGCTGGCGGGCGTGGGGCTGGCGGGGCCGGGTGCCGGGCTGGCGTCCGTGGGCTTGGCGGGGCTGGGCGTCGCGCTGGCCGTGAGCTTGGCGGCGCTTGGCTCCAGGCTGGCGGGCGTGGGGCTGGCGTCCGTGGGCTTGGCGGGGCTGGGCGCCGCGCTGGCCGTGAGCTTGGCGGCGCTTGGCTCCGGGCTGGCGGGCGTGGGCTTGGCGGGGCTGGGCGTCGCGCTGGCCGTGAGCTTGGCGGCGCTTGGCGCCGGGCTGGCTGGACTGGACGCCGCGCTGGCCGTCGGCTCAGCCGCGCTGGCCGTCGGCTCAGCGGCGCTGGCCGTGGGGCTGGCTGGACTGGACGCCGCGCTGGCCGTGGGGCTGACCGTCGGCCTGGCGGGGCTGGGCGCTGGGTGGGGTGTGAAGGTGGGCCTCGGCCTGGCGGGGCTGGGCGCTGGGTGGGGTGTGAAGGTGGGCCTCGGCTTGGCGGGGCTGGGCGCCGCGCTGGCCGTGGGGCTGGCGGGGCTGGGCGCCGCGCTGGCCGTGGGGCTGGCGGGGCTGGGCGCCGCGCTGGCCGTGGGGCTGGCGGGGCTGGGCGCCGCGCTGGCCGCGGGCTTGGCTGGGCTAGCTGTGGGCTGGGCTGGGCTGGGCGCTGGGCTGGCGGGGGTAGGCGCCGGGCTGGCCGAGGGCTTGGCGGGACTAGGCGCTGGGCTGGGGGAACTAGGCGCCGGGCTGGCCGCGGGCTTGGCAGGGCTGGGCGCCGGGCCGGCCGAGGGCTTGGCGGGACTAGGCGCCGGGCTGGCCGCGGGGCTGGAGGAACTAGGCGCCGGGCTGGTCGCGGGGCTGGCGGGGCTGGGCGCCGGGTGGGGCGTGAATGTGGGCGTCGGCCTGGCGGGCCTGGCAGGACGGGCGGAGCCGGGCGTCGTGCTGGCGGGACTGGGTACGGGGCTGGTGGCCGTATCGCCGGTGCTGACCGCACCGAGGTTGGTCACAGGCTGGAACCAGCCGCGCACCCTGGATGCCGGGTTATCGCTTGCACGCTCAGCCTCAGGCTGCTGCTTTGCTTCAGTTACGCTCTTCTCCTCAGGCTGCTTCGCTTCAGTTGCGCTCTTGTCCTCAGGCGCTTGCTCCTCGTTGAGCACGCGGCCCACCTCAGATCGGTGGTTCACCCTAGGCGTGCTCTTTCTCAAGCGGTTGTAGCAGCACTCGGACTGTGATGAGGAGCTCGAACAAGCCGAGCCCGAAGACGACGATGAAGTTGATCGGGGTCATGGTGAGCATGCGATAGAACGCCAGCCCGGTCCAGGCGAGGGAACTGCCTAGGCTCCAGACGAGGAAGCAAGCCCAGAAACGACGGGCGCCCTCCTGCTTCTTGCTGCCGCTCCCGGAAGGCTTCCAGCCCAGCTTCTTCCCGCGTATCCCGTCCCAGTAGGCGAAGAAGTGAGCCCATCCGGCAATCAGCCTGACTGCCCAGGACTCCAGCCGGAACGGTGCACGATGCCAGGCAGGGAAGATTATCGCGCCGTATATAAGCACGGGCACCATGAAAATCATGTTCCGAAATAGCAGTAGCTGTGGCACGAAGGCGAGGATCAGAACACTAACCGCAGGCACCAGGAAGGTAAAGGCGGAGCTGTAAACGTAGTAAATCAGCCCGGATACAAAGCATATCCGCGTATACAGCGGAAGCTTGGCGCCCCAGAACTTCGAGCCAGTCAGCAGGCCTACCGTTCCGGCGCACCAGCGATACTGCTGATTTAGGAAGGCGAGGACATTGTCGGGGCAGTTGCCGGTGGAGAGGGCAACTGGAATGTAATGCAGCCGCCAGCCGATACTCTTCAGATCGTAACCAGTGAGCATGTCCTCGGAATGCTCCGCAAGCGTCATTCCCAGGTTCTCTTTAAGCGCCTCTCGCCGGTAGACAGCGCAACTGCCGACGCAGATCGAGCCACCTTTCCGTGCCCTTGCCGCCTGGATGGACCGGTAGAACAGCTCTTGGGTGGCGCCGGCTCCTCGTTCTACCCAGGTCTGGTCGTCGGTGACACGGAAGTACTGCGGTGTCTGCACGATCCCTATGTCCGGATAGGCATCCATGTACGGGACGACTTCATCCAGGAAGTCGTGGCGAGGAGCGAAGTCGGCGTCCAGCAGCAGGATGTATTCGCCGTAGGACACCTGGTAGCCGAACCACAAGTTGCCTGATTTCTTGAACCAGCCCCGGTTCGGCCGTGTCGCGTAGGCAAAGCCGAACTCATGCGCCATTGCCTTCAGTTCCGGGCTGCGGGAGTCATCCAGCACGTAGGCCGTGACGGTTCCCTGGTAGTGCCGGCTCATCTGCGCCACGTAATGCCAGGTGTTGCGCAGCACTTCAATCGGCTCGCCGCACACGGGAAGGAAGACATCTACAGACGGGTACTTAGCTGGATGCCACGCAGCGACCAGTCGCTGATGTTCTTTGAAATCGAAGCCGCGACTCACGGCGTCCGTCAGCAGCGGCAGCGCGAGGAATACGGCGGTCAGCAGCAGGAACGGGCTGTAGATCCAGAACCAGTGGTACTGGATCATCAGCCGGATCTGGCTGTACAGCAGCAACGGGGCGCTGGCGATACCAAGGACGGTGACGAGCACGGCCCGGCGCTTGACGTAGCGGTCTTTCTCCTCGTCCAGCGGCGGCACGGGGAGGCTCTGGCCGTTACTTGCCACCGGTGCGGCAGGCACAGCCGCACCGGCCCTCGGCAGCTCTAGCTTCGGGGCAGGCATCCGGTCCAAGGACGCAGATGCCTTATCGGCGGCCCGAGAGCGGTCCGGCGCAAGCGCCGTGCTGCTGGAGCCGGGTGTGAGGCGGAGGGCCGAGGCGGCTCGCCGTAGCGGGCCGGCCGTCTTCGGCTTGTCCGCGGGCGCCGCCTTGGGCGGAGCTGCGACTCGCAGCATTTCGGTACGGGGCGGGCGCAGCGGCAGCGTGCCATCTTCCGGCGGCTCGGCAGGTGATGGCTGGGCGGCCGAAGGCGCTTGCGGCGCATCTGTCGACGCCTTCACGGAGGACGCGAGGGCTAGGTCCGCAGTCCGGGACCGGCCGGCTGCGCGTTCCTCCGGATTACCGGTACTCGGGGCGACGCGTGCTGAGCGCGCCCGCAAGCCAATGCGCGGGGCGCGCCGACGACGAACTGGCCCGGATGAAGCTTGCCCAGAGCTTTCTGACGTCGTCCCGGCTTCCGCGTCAGGCGCCAAGAGGTCATCGAGCAGCCAGTCAGGAGAGTCAATTCCTGTATTTCCGACCGTCAAGGCCGAAAAACGTTCCCCCTTGTTGTTTCCTGTTGCCTGGGCGTCAGCGCCCCGAGACCCGTCTATGACGTCCGTCACTTCTCCCCTCCCCAGGTAGTAACGAGCGCGGACAGGGCCAGCACCTCCTCTTTGCCCAGCTCATGTCCGCTGACGGCCGGACTGCCCAGGGAACGAGCTCTCCATACCCTGGCATTGGCGGTTCAAGTAGCCTATCAGCACAGATCAACACGTAAGGTACGTGAGGGGATGCTAAGTAAGTAACTATCTGGCAATGTCAGCCTACCAGCGGATAAATTCGGGAAAGGCTATCGGCTCCGGGGACCCCAGGTGCGACTCTGCGTCGCAGCACCTGGATGGGAGGGCCCCGGAACGCGTAATTTCTGCGACAACACACAGGTCAGCTACGCGGAGGTATGGGGTGGAAACGGTCTCGGAGATCATCGGCACCATGAAGGTGGTCGCGCCGCCTGGGCAGCGTCGTCTCGATGAGGAGACCCTGCGGCAGTTGCGTGATCTGACCCAGTCGCTGATCGCGGTCAAGGAAGGCGCCGCGGAGGAACACGCACGCTTCCTGTCCATCGCCGAGCGGGGGCTGTGCCTGCCCGAAGCGGAGCTTGCTGACCGGCTGCGCGACGCCACGGTCCTGGTGACCGGCGGGACAGGCTGCATCGGCTCGACGCTGATGGCGCAGTTGGCGGCGCGATGGTCCGGCCGGCTGGTCAGCGTAAGCCGGGGGGTCACGAACGACCGGCCCCGGCACCCTCGCGCCGAGTACCTGCACGCCGACGTCAGGGATCACGCGGCCATGGAGGCACTGATCGGCGGGATCAAGCCGGACCTGCTGTTCCACGTCGCGGCGCAGCGCGATCCGGGCCTGGCCGAGGTCGAGGTGCACCGTACGGTTTCGACCAACGTACTGGGAACGCGCAACGTGCTGACCGCCGCCGCGGCGGCTGGGGTGCCGCAGGTGGTGTGCGCTTCGACCGGCAAGGCTCTCCGGCCGTACTCGCCGGACATGTACACCGCGTCCAAGCGCGCCGCCGAGTGGGTCGCGTCGGGCGTGGCCGCCAGCAGCGACATGCTGATCTCGGCCGGCCGGTTCACTCACGTCCTGGATAACTCGATCATCTATAAGCGGTTGCTGAGCTGGGCGCAGGAGCCGGAGGACGGGGTTATCAGGCTGCACAGCACGGAGATCGCCTTCTACGTGCAGTCCGCGCTTGAGTCCGCTCAGCTGCTCCTGCTCGCCTGCCTGGGCACCCAGCGGGGAGAATTCCGCATCCACGCCATCAGCGATCTGGGCTGGCCGGTCAGCCTGCTGGACCTCGCGCTCGCCGTGCTGGCCCGGTCAGGTTCCCCGACGCCGATCTACGTCAGCGGATACGACCGCGGTTACGAAGAGATCCCCTTCCCCGGGCTGTACGACCCGCTGACCGCAGGCGACGTGAGCCCGCTGCTCAACGCCTTCGAAGCCGGCACGGGCGTCGGTTCGCCGTGCCCGATGGTCGATGCCTTCCGGGTCGAAATGGCTCCCGAACCGGGGGCGGTGAAGCTGCTCGGCGCGCTCGCCGAGGTCTGCGACCGGACGGAGGACCCGCATGCAGTGCGCGGCGCGCTGAACGAGCTGTCCTGGTCGCTGCTCGACGCCAGCCTCAGTGCCGCGCCTTGCCAGGCGCTCATGCGGGCGGCGGCTATGGCGCAGCGTCACCGTGACTCCCTCGGGGCGGATCACCGGCGGGTGCTTGAGGCCATCCTGGATCACGCCGAACCGCGGCGAGCTTAACAGCGCCCGGGCCAGCCGCGCCGCTGGTGCTGGCGGCGCGCTGGGCCGGACATGCCGCTGACCCTAACCGGGTCGAACCATCTGGCTCCCTGCTAACCGGGAAAACCGGGACCCAATGACTCTTTCGGTACCGGATACGGCGTGGCCGCAGCACGGAGTGTGGCCGCTCGACTAGGCTCCCGTGTGGATGAGCCGACGGCTCGGTCCGATACAGGCGCCCGAACGCAAGGCAATACGAACGCAAGGCAAGGAGCCGGCGGTGGCCTCCATTGAAGCGATCCATGCCAGGCAGATCCTGGACTCCCGTGGTAACCCGACTCTCGAGGTCGAGGTCGCACTGGATGACGGTACTGTCGGGCGCGCCGGGGTGCCGAGCGGGGCCTCGACCGGCGCCTTTGAAGCCGTCGAGCTCAGGGACGGCGGCGCTGAATACGGCGGCAAGGCAGTGGGCCGGGCGGTCCAGGGTGTCATAGACGAAATCCAGCCGGAATTGCTCGGCCATGAGGCCGATGATCAGCGGCTGGTCGACCAGGCGCTGATTGATCTCGACCGGACGCCCGACAAGTCGAGGCTCGGTGCGAACGCCATCGTCGGCGTCAGCATGGCCGTCGCCCGAGCCGCCGCGGACTCCAGCGGACTGCCGCTTTTCCGCTATCTCGGCGGACCTAACGCGCACGTGCTGCCCGTCCCGTTGATGAACATCCTGAACGGTGGCGCGCACGCCGACAATAACGTGGACATCCAGGAGTTCATGATCACCCCCATCGGCGCGGCGACCTTCGCCGAGGCACTCCGCTGGGGGGCCGAGGTTTACCATGCGCTGAAGTCGGTGATCAAGCAGCGCGGGCTCTCGACCGGCGTCGGCGACGAGGGCGGGTTCGCTCCGGACCTCGACCACAACCGGGCCGCCCTCGACCTCATCGTCGAGGCGATCGGCAAGGCAGGTTTCACCCCCGGCCAGGATGTCGCGCTGGCGGTGGACGCGGCCGCGTCAGAGTTCTTTGCCGACGGCGCCTACAACTTCGAGGGGAAGCCGCGGACCTCTGCAGAGATGGCGGCTATCTACGCTGAGTGGCTAGACGCCTACCCCATCGTATCGATCGAGGATCCGCTCGCCGAAGAAGACTGGCCGGGCTGGCAGGAGCTCACGGCGAGCGTCGGTGATCGTGTCCAGGTGGTGGGCGATGACATCTTCGTCACCAACCCGGAACGGATCCGGCGCGGCATCGCTGAGCGCTCAGCGAACTCGCTGCTGGTCAAG
>Ga0302181_10002701_pt1 | contig 12408 bp, 15 predicted proteins | sample I_Palsa_E3_3_FD_198786 | JGI IMG/M metagenome (GOLD analysis project Ga0302181, IMG submission 198786) | Peat permafrost microbial communities from Stordalen Mire near Abisko, Sweden - I_Palsa_E3_3 | ecosystem: Environmental > Terrestrial > Soil > Palsa > Peat permafrost | place: Sweden... | reverse complement strand
GATCACACCACAGGGCCAGTTCCAGGCCGCCGGCCACCGCGTACCCCGCCACCGCGGCGATGACCGGCTTCGACAGCCGTAGTCGGCTGACCCCCATCGGCGCGTTGCCGTCGGGTGCCAACCGGTTAGCGCGCTTGGTGCCTACGGCGGTCAGGTCGGCGCCAGAGCAGAACACCCCGCCCTCGCCGTGCAGCACGGCGACCGCGGCGGCGGGATCGGCGTCGAACGCCCGGAAGGCCTCGGCCAGCTGAGCGGCGGTGGGTCCGTCGACGGCGTTGCGGCGCGCCGGCCGATGCAGGAAGACGGTGAGGACGCGCCCCGACCGTTCGACCCGGACCGCCTGATCGGTCATCGCCGCACTCCTCGATCCTCGGCTGCCAGGGACGCTACCCGCCGGGCCGCCAGGTTGTCCAAACCGCCCCCGCGACCGGCCCGCGCGGGCTCGGGGCCGCGTCGCGTTCGCGTCGCGGCCGATCGCGACACGCCGCCCGGCGTGTCGCCACCCCTTGTGGACTACATCGAATGCTACGTTTCTTTTCAAGTACTACAAGTCAGGTAGATGCGGCCGGATGAACCGCAGGAAGGCAGGAATCGTGGCCGGAGATCCCCCCGTGCGGCGCCGTCTGGTCGGCGGTGCGCTGCGCCGGCACCGGGAAAATGTGGGCTACGCGCTCGAAGACGCGGCCCGGGTCCTCGAGTGCGACCGTTCCAAGATCAGCCGGATCGAGACCGGCCAGCGTGGCATCCGGCCCAAGGAGCTGCGTGAGCTGCTGACCGAATACGGCGTGCCCGCGACCGAGCAGCTCGCCCTGGTGTCGATCGCTAGCCGCGGCGGCCAGCACAGCTGGTGGCATCCCTACGCTGACACCATGTCCGACGCCTACCTGGACTACGTGATTATGGAGTCGGCTGCCTCCGAGATCATGACCTACGAGGCGCAGCTCATCCCCGACCTGCTGCAGACCGATGAGTACGCCCGTGCCATCGCCGCCGCCGAGCCGGGTTACGTGACCCACCAGCAGCAAGAGGACGCCGTGGCGGCTAAGGCGGTGCGCAGACAGGCCGTGCTGAACGAGAGCCGCCGGCTCAGCGTGATCCTCGGCGAGGGCGCGCTGCACCAGGTGGTCGGCGGCGCCGATGTCCTGGCCGGGCAGCTCAGCCACCTGGCCCGGTTGAGCGACGATGCGCCTGCCATCACACTCCAGGTGCTGCCGTTCTCGGCCGGCGCGCACGCCGGCGCGGGCAGCGGATCCCTGGCCATCCTGAGGTTTCCCGATGCGCCGAGCCTCGGCGTGGTGTACCTGGAGGCCCTGTCCGGCGGCGTCTACCTGGAGAGCCAGGCCGATGTGGCCCGCTACATCCGCGCCTTCGCGCTACTGCGCGCGGCGGCCCTCAGCCCTGCCGACAGCGCACGCCTACTTCAGGGCCTCGCGGCCTAGTCCCACGGGCTCCGGTGCGCTGTCGGACCGGTGGGCCGGGTGGCGCAGCTGCTGGGTGACCGCCGCGAGCTTTTCGATGATCTCCTGGATGTCCTGGAGGGGTTTCTGCGTCCTTAGCGACCGCGCCTGGTGGCTACCGCCGTCACCTCCAACGGCGTCCGGCACGGGGCCGTCGTCTGGACCTGATCGGCTGGCGTCCGGCACGCTATCGCCGAAGTTCATGCGCGGTGTCTCCTGGAGATGATCCGAGTTAGCGGTATAGCGGTCGGCGACTACTGGGGGTCGATGTATTCCGCCGACTGAGGCGCCTTAAGCGCAGGGCACTATGTTAAAGGTTTTTCGGCGGCATGTCACGCATCTCGCGGTGCGGCGTGGCGTGTTCATTTGCTTAGTCACGCGGCGGTTCCGCAGGGCGTCGGGCCGACCTTCCGCTGCCGCTCGCGTGCCAGGGTGGGCACGGCCTCTTAGCTGCGGCAATCGGTCGCTGCCCGGCCCGGCGACGCGATGACACACTTGCACTGCCAGTGATTGCAGCTTTAGATTCATTAACGCTTTGTACACGCACTTGCATATGCCATTGGTGGGGTCAGTTGCCCGGTTCCCAGGATATAAGAAGCGTCAGTGATGCGGCGGGGCGTTCTGGCGAACGATCATCTCGAACTCGGCCGGCAGTATCGCCGGCACGGGCAGCGGGCTAACGTCCGCTCGTTCTGGTCGCAGGCCATCCAGGACCGCGGTTAGGTACCGCCGCCAGATCTCCGGGCTGACCGGCCTCGCGAGCTGCGCGTTACTGTGGCTGTAAGCGGAGAAGCCACCTCCAGATTGGTGAAGCTTATGTCTGATGTCAGCACCATCAGCGGGGCCGCGGACCGGCGACGCTGGCTCGTCCTGGGCGTCATCGGCATCGCGCAGCTCATGGTCATTCTCGACCTGACGGTGATGAACATCGCGCTGCCGTCCGCGCAGCGCGCCCTGCACTTCACCACGGTGGACCGGCAGTGGGTGGTCACCGCCTATTCACTGGCGTTCGGCAGCCTGCTGCTGCTGGGCGGCAGGCTGGCCGACCTGCTCGGCCGCAAGGTCACGTTCCTGATCGGCCTGGCCGGCTTCGCCGGTGTGTCGGCCATCGGCGGCGCCTCGGTCAACTTCACCATGCTCGTGACCGCCCGGGCTTGCCAGGGCGTGTTCGCCGCGATCCTGGTGCCGTCGGCGCTTTCGCTCCTGACCACGACGTTCACCGACCCGAAGGACCGCGGCAAGGCATTCGGCATCTACGGTGCGATCGCCGCGGGCGGCAGCGCGGTCGGCCTGCTGCTCGGCGGCGCCCTGACCGAGTACTTGTCCTGGCGCTGGACGCTTTATATCAACCTGGTCTTCGCCGGCGTGGCCTTCGTCGGGGGAGCGATGCTGCTGCCGTGGCAGCGCTCCCGGGTCAAGCCGAAGCTCGACATCCCGGGCGTGGTGATGGTGTCCGGCGCCTTGTTCTGCCTGGTCTACGGATTCTCGAACGCGGCCACGCATGACTGGAGCACGCCATCCACCTGGGGCTTCGTGGCCGCCGGCGTGGTGCTCCTGATCGTGTTCGCGTTCTGGCAGGGCCGCGCCCCGAACCCGCTGCTGCCGCCCCGCGTGGTGCTCGACCGCAACCGCGGTGGCGCCTACCTCTCGATGCTCATCGCCGCGTCCGGCATGTTCGGGACCTTCTTGTTCCTGACCTACTACCTGCAGCAGACCCTCGGCTACTCCCCGGTCGTCACCGGCTTCGCCTTCCTGCCCTTCGCCGGCGGCATCGCGCTCGCGGCCAACATATCTACCATCGTGCTCATGCCCCGGGTCGGGCCCAAGCCCCTGGTCGCGACGGGGATGCTGGTCGCGGCGGGCGCGGCGGTCTGGTTTGCCCAACTGGGACCCCATACCGGCTACGCCTCGGGCGTGCTCGGCCCGCTCATCCTGACCGGCGTCGGCCTCGGCATGGTGATCGCGCCGTCCATCAATACCGGCACCTTCGGCGTGGCCCCGCAGGACGCGGGGGTCGCCTCGGCGAGCGTCACGGTGGGCCAGCAACTGGGCGCCTCCATCGGTACCTCGCTGCTCAACACCATCTTCGCTAGCGCCGTGGCCTCCTACACCGCCGCCCACCTCGCGTCGGCCAGGCTCATCGGCCGCCAGGCGCTGACCGGGCTGGCGCTCGCGCACGGCTACGACACCGCGTTCTGGTGGGCGGCGGGCATCTTGGCCGGCGGTTCAATCGTGGGCGGGATCCTGTTCCGCCGCGGGCCGCTCTTCGCCCGCGACACTCCGGGCGGTCAGGTCAGCCGGGCCATGGAGCCGGAAACAGAGGCCGGGCCGGCCGTCTCGGCCTGATGTCATGTCCCAGCCATCCGCGCTACCCGGCCTGCTGACGCCCGAGGCCGTCCGGCTCATCGAGGGTCAGTACGCCGACCGACCGCACCTGCGGTCCATCCTGGACACCGTGCTGGTCACGCTCCCCGCGCTCGGGGAGGTCACGGTCGAGGCCCGCCGGACCCTCGTGTCGCTAGTCACGCCACGCCGGACCTTCGCCGTAGTGCAGGCGACCACCAGGAACCGCGTGGATCTCGGGCTGCGTCTGGAGGGACTCGGCGACCCGACGCCCGGCGCCCGTCTGCAGCCCGCCAAGAACCTCGGCGCCGCCACGGTGCGCCTTGCGTTGACCGAACCCGCCGAGTTCGACGACGAAGCCCTCGGCTGGCTGCGGCTGGCCTACGAGCAGAACACCGCGCCCGCTCCGCCGCGGCGCAGGTCCGTCCCGAGGCCCAAGCCCGAGCCCGCCCCGTTGACGGTGGTGATCGAGGCCTTCGGCCTGCTCGGCCGCTCCTTCTGCGCGGGACCGGACGCACCGACCTTCCGGAACGTTTACTTGGGGCTTCGCAGTACCAGCAAGGACCGGCCGAGCCTGGTCACGCCCGGACACCCGTGGCGGGTGACCGAGCCCGTGCCCGGTGATGCTCAATCCGCCCGGTGGGAGGTCGAGATCACGGTCAGGCGCGATGATGACGGCCTCGATTTCGGCGGGCCGTTCGTACGAGGCGACCGCACCGACCGCCACCTGGGCCTCGTCTGGGGCGACGTCTCGGCCGACGGTACCTTCCGGCTCATCCGCGGCTCCAAGCTGAAGCTCGCCGACGTCGCTCCCGCCCTCGTCACCGAGGCCATGCGTCCCGGCTCCCGGCTGGTCGCCCAGACCCGCTTCACCGATGCGCAAGGACATCCGATCCGGCCCGCAGACCTAGTTTGGTCAGTCAGCCATGCGCCACGGAAACGGCAGTAGGTCGGGCTCGACCCAGCCGTGACGAGCCGGCCCGGCAGCTAGGGTCGAGGACCGGTAGTGCCTGCCGAGCATGCGCTTGTCCAGCAGGGCGGGATACCGGTTCGCGAAGACGTCGAAGTCCGTGCAGTCCGGGTCCGCGGCCACATGGTGTGCGACCAGCTCCACCCAGGCCCGCGAAACCGTGTGGTGGTACTTCTGCGGCGCTCGTTCGTACGCCGCGATCTGCCGGATCCAGCCGCAGATCGCGCCGACCGCGTCCGGCATGCCGTAACGCCGCACGGCGTAGAAGGCCAGGTTGATGTGCTGCCGGTGCCGGAACTGCCCGGCAGGCCCGGTGATCGCGGGCAAGATCGCCGCCAGCTCGGGGTCCCGCGGGCCGTGCGAGCCGTGCGGGGCGTGCGGGGCGTGCGAGCCGTGCGGGCCGTCCGGCCCGTCCGGGCCGGGCATCAGCTCGCCGCCTGTAGTGCCGCGACGACGGCGTGGAAGCCAGCGATCTGGGTCGCGGACACGTGGGCGAGCGCGCCGCGCTCGAGGTCCGCGACGGCCGTCCGGACCCGCCCGGCCGCGGCCTGGCCAGCCTCGGTCAGCGGCAGCCGGAACGAGCGCCGGTCGGTGGGATCCAGCTCCCGGGTCAGGTAGCCGCGGCTTTCCAGCCGGTCCAGGACGCCGGTCAGGGTGGTAGCCCGGGTGCCCGTCTCAGCGCTGAGCTCGCGTACGTTGAGCGCCCCCCGGTCGGCAAGGTTGCCCAGCGCGTTGATCTCGGCCGCGGTGAGGTTGAGGTCAGCCAGCGCGCCGCTTAGTGCGTGCAAGGTGTGGTGCGTCGTCCGCTGCAGGGCAAGTACGATTCCGGGTAGTCCATTTTCGGATATCACGAAAATGGATTATACGCTACCGATGGACCTGCGCGCAGCGGGCAGGCCGGCCTTTGACCCCGGGCCCGGCTACATGCCGGCCGAGCCGTCGATGGCCTCGCGGAGCAGGTCGGCGTGTCCGTTGTGGCGCGCGTACTCCTCCACCAGGTGCTGCCACATCCACCGTACCGAGGTGGTCATCTCCCGGAAGGTGAATGTGTCGTCCAGTTCCGCGCCCTCCAGCGCGGCATCGACGGCCTGGCACTCGGCCCGGTAGCGCTCCAAATCCTCCTCGGCGCCGGCCGGGTCTGCCTCTTCGAAATCCGCGTCCGGGGCATCGGAGCGGTAGTACAGGTCGGGTATCTGCTCACCGCGGAAAGTCTGCCTGACCCACCCGCGCTCGGTGTCGCTCATGTGCCGGACCAGGCCGAGCAGGCAGAGGTTCGACGGCGGCACGGCCCGGTTGGCCAGCTGCGCGGCATCCAGCCCCGCGCATTTGCGGAGCAGGGTGGCCCGGTGCCAGTCGAGCCAGTCGCGGAGCATCTCCCGCTCGGGTTCGTTGCGGCGCGCCGGATAGTCCTCCGAACGCTCGACGTCGGGCGCGATCCAGGTCACGGCGGCACCCTACGCCTGGGTTTGTCCCGGACGCCAGCCAATTCTGGCAAATCCTCGAGATCACACCAGCGTGCGGACATGGTCAGGCTTTTGGCCGTGGCATATCCGGCGAGTTAACCTATCGTGGTGGTATCACAGATCGCGCGATATGACGGCCATGCCGAATGGTACGACGAAACCTTCTCGGCCTTCCATAACGAGGAAGAAGAAGCTTTCTTGCGGGAATGCCTCGGCGTCGGCGACGACCGGATCTGCCTGGATGTAGCCTGCGGGACTGGCCGCTATGGGCGGGTTCTGGCGGACGCAGGCTATCGCTCCGTAGGGTTCGACATCTCTGCTGATCAGCTCCGGTTCGCCCGGCGCAGGCTCGGTGCCGCCGTCCGGGCCGATGCCCGGCAACTTCCCGTGCAGGATGCATCGGTGGCCGCAGCGGCTGGCATGTTCTTCCACACCGACGTGGAAGATTTCGCAGCCGTCGTGCGTGACGTGACTCGGTGCCTGCGCCCGGCCGGGCGCTTCTTCTACCTGGGTACCCATCCTTGTTTCGTCGGCCCCTTCGTCAACCGGATGACCGAGAGCAAGGACCTGACGCTGAGCTTCGCGACTGGGTACGGGAATGTCGGGTGGGCCAATCGCGGTTCGGGTGACGGTTCAATGATCGGGGGACGGGTCGGATTTCACCATAAGACCCTGGCCAGCTTCTTTGAAGCCTTCGCAGCAGCGGGCCTGAGCATCCGCGCAGTGCAGGAGTTCTCCACAGGCGGTCATGTCGTTCTGCCCTGGGACATCGCCGTCGTCGCTGAAAAAATCTAATGAACGTGGCGCGGGCATCGTGCCACGGCGCTCATCCCAGTTGGCTCGCGAGCAGGCTATGACGCGGAGTTTCGCGACGGCTCGGCTGTCGGTTGACCCGGTCACGGCGGTCGACCTGCCGTTTTTGGTTGGGCTCTGGTCCGATACGCGGGTGGTCCGGATGCTCGGCGGCCCTCGGAGTGTCGAGCAGGTCGAGCGGATGCTCGATGAGGCGATCCGGCACTGGCAGGTGCATGGGTTCGGGCGATGGGTTATCCGTCGCGCTGGCGTGCCGCTGGGAACCGTCAAGCTCGCTACCTGCCGTGTGCTCGGCCGTGACGAGGTGGAACTGGGGTGTGCGCTGGCGCCTGGAGCCACGGCTACGCCACTGAGGCGGGCGGTGGTGCGCTATCTTTCGCGCAGAATGTGGCCGCGTTGTCCGAGGTCGTGGCCTTCGCGTTGAAGTTCAATGCGGCGTCTTTGGCCGTGATGGAGCGTCTTGGCTTCATCCGCCAGGCGCAAATCGATCGCCCGCGGGGCCCGCATTGGCTGTACCGCAAGATCCTGGCCGACGGATTTCGGGAGGCATGATGCCAGGTGACCGCGTCGATTTCCGTCTTGTGCGGCTTTCCTCCTTTTCGCCCATGGTCTGGTTACCTGGTTGATGATCCGTTCTACCTGTTCTTGCAGGCGCGATGACGCGACGAGGCGGATCGGGCAGCCGTCATCGGCGAGCCGCTCCGGAGCGAACCGTGACACACCACAGGCGGGCGCCTCAGGTCTGGCTGTATCCGGTACACCGCAGCGAGCCGAAACCGGAATCACGCATGCAGGACACGTCTTACCTGGGCTTGCCGCCGACACACGCCCGAGCCGACGCCTGGCCGTCAGACCATGGCCGTGACGTGCGCCGGGACGAGAGGTCGCGTCAGTAGATGGTCAGGACCGGCCCGGTCTTGATGATGGTGCCGCTGCTGCCGCCGATGAACGCGTGGACCTTCAAATGGGCCGTGTAAAGGATGAACGTGTTCGAGACGCAAGTGGAGTTGCCAGGTCCGGTCAAGATGGTCGCACCGATGTTCTGGCTGGACCCGCTGGCGCTATACACGAGCGCGATCGCTCCCACCGAGAACGCCTTCCCGGTCTGCTTCGCGCACATGGTCACCTTCACCCGCGCGGTCCCGATTTTCTCGTATGAGCCGTAGGCGCTGACCACGTTGTCGCCTGAGATGCTCGGCACGGTGAAATCGTGCGTCCCGGAACTCGAGGAACTCGTGGCGTGCGCGGAGGTCGTGGCGTGCGCGGAGGTCGTGGCGTGCGCGGTAGCGGTCACGGACGGCTTAACCGCAGCGGAATGCGCGATTGTCGGCGAAGCCGATGGGGTCGGGGACGACGCGGGTGCACTCGTGAGCGCGGACGTCGGCGAGTCCGCGGGCGAGCCGGCCAAAGCGGCCGATGAACCGGTTGGCGCCGCCACCGCGGACGCGGCGCCCGAAGGACTCGACGAACTCCCGCCGCACGCGGCCAGGCCAGCCCCCGCGATGGCGACAGCGATGATCACAGCCGAAACCCGGCACAGCTTCATGCTCCAAAACCCTCCGTTAAGTAACCCGTGAATTACAGAAAGTCACACAAGGGACTCAAGTGTCACGATAGGTGATGGGCCCAGGGTCAGCGGCAGACTTAACCAGAAACAGAGCACTTCAGCCACGAGCCATGCCTAGGGACGCTCTCCTCTGGAGGCCGCCGTGCTAGAGGCCATGAACGCCCCGAGCGGACCTCCGGACGACGCGGTGTTCCTCCCCGAAGGCCAGGAGATGGACGGCCCGCTGACGCAGGCCATCATCGCTGCGCTTCCCGAGGGCACCACGTTCGGCTTCAACCGGGCCGGTGAGCGCACGTGGATGTCCGTGATCGGCCCCGACGGCATGATCGGCTCCGCTGCCACCCGCGAGGTGCTGAACACGGCCCTGGCCAACCTGGGCCGCCCCGTAGGCTGACCTTTCCCCGCAGGGCTCCGAGGAAGATGAACCGCCGAACAGGAGACAGCAGTGAGCGCCCCGATGAGTCCCGAACAGGCCGTCCGCAAGTTCTTCGACTGCTACACCAACGGCCGCCCGGAGGATTTCGACCAATGCGTCGCGCCCGACTATGTTGACTACGGCCACGAGCCACCCGGGATCGGGCCTGACGGAGCGCGCGCTGACTACGAGCACGCGGTCAAGCTGGTCGGCGGGCTTCCCCGCTACACGATTGACGCGCTCGTCGTCGACGGCGACATGGTCGCGGTCGCGTGGACCGGCACGCTGCCCAGCGGCGCCCCGATGCGGGGACTGAGCCTCTACAACGCCGCCGGCGGCCTGCTGCGATCGACGCGGCACACGCTGATCGGCGACCTGCCCGCCTGAGGGCCGAACAGGTCAGCGGTGGCACCGAATGGCAGGGCCATAACACTGCTGCCCGTTATGCTTAATTGAAATTTTTTACCGAACGGCCCGTGGTACACCCCACGGGCACGGTGAGGACTCTCGCAGGTGACGCCGGGCCATAAGGGTCTCCTATCGCGCGCGTTCTAGGCTGGCGTAGCGTGTCGGATGGGCCGCCCGACGGATCCGAACCCATCCCCTGAACAAGCATTGGGGAGCGACATGCACCACGAACTCCAAACTCTGGCCGATCCCGATGCCGTAGCCCAGGCTGGCGCGGCATTCGTGGCCGAACGCGCCCGCGCCGCGGTTGCGGCCAGAGGCAGCTTCCACTTCGCGGTCAGCGGCGGCCACACCCCCTGGGCCATGTTCGCCGAGTTGGCGTCGGAGACGGTCCCGTGGGAGGCGACCGTCATCTACCAGGTGGACGAGCGCGTGGCTCCGCCCGATGACCCCGACCGGAACCTGACCCACCTCACCAAGGCGCTGGGCTCGGCCCCGGCGCAGGTGCGGCCCATGCCGGTCAACCAGAGCGATCTGGTGGCCGCGGCCGCTAGCTACGCGGCCTTGCTGCCTGAGCACTTCGATCTGGTCCACCTGGGTCTTGGCCCCGACGGACATACCGCCTCGCTGGTCCCGGGCGACCCGGTCCTGTCGGTCACCGATCGCCTGGTCGCCCTCACCCAGCCGTACCAGGGGCGGGTACGGATGACGCTGACCTACCCGGCGCTGGCGCGGGCCCGGCAGATCCTCTGGCTGATCACCGGCGAGGACAAGAAGGAGCCGCTGGCCAGGCTCCTGGCCGGCGACACGACGATCCCGGCAGGCCGCGTCGAGGCCGCCGCCTCCCTGGTGATGGCCGACCGTGCCGCGACCTGAGGACCCGATGGCAGGCCCGCCAGGCGGTCCGCAGGGCGTCGACCGGGAAAAGCAGGTCGCCGCGGAGGCGGCGGCTGAACTGGTCGAAGACGGCATGACCGTCGGGCTCGGCACCGGCTCGACGGTGGCGTTCCTGCTCCCGGCCCTGGCCCGTCGATCGCTCGACATCGTCTGTGCGGCCACGTCGCCGCGCACCGAGCACGCCGCACGCGAGCTGGGTCTGCGGATCGAGAACGTCGCGAGCATCGACCGTTTCGACATCACCATCGACGGCGCGGACCAGGTCGCCCCGGACGGCTGGCTGGTCAAGGGCGGCGGCGGCGCGCACACTCGGGAGAAGATCGTCGCCGGGGCCGCGGACCGGTTCGTCGTCATCGTCGACTCGACCAAGCCGGTCCAGGCCCTACATAGCCCGATCCCCCTCGAGCTGCTCTCCTTCGGGCTGCGCGCCACCATGCGCAGGGTCGCGCCGGCCTCGCTGCGCGACGTCCCGCGCAGCCCGGACGGCGGCGTCATCGCGGACTACCACGGGCCGGTGGATGACCCGGCGGCACTGGCCGCCCGGCTGTCGGCGACGCCCGGCGTCGTCGAGCACGGGCTGTTCCCACCGGAGATGGTGGCGACGGTGCTCGTGGGCCGGGGTGAGTCAGTCGACCGGACCGACTTCAAGCACTCGTGGTCTAGCTCCTGACCTCACCGGACCAAACTGGAGGCAACATGGCCCCGTCAATTCGACTGTTCCTCGCCGATGTCGACGGCACGCTGGTAACCAACGACAAGGTCCTCACCGACCGGGCCATCGCCGCGGTCGGGAAGCTGCGGGAGGCCGGGATCCTGTTCGCGATCACCAGCGGCCGCCCGCCCCGCGGCATGTCCATGCTCATCGAGCCGCTCAAGCTCAGCATGCCGATCGCGGCCTTCAACGGCGGCGTGTACGTCCATCCCGACATGTCGGTGATCGAGCAGCAGGTCATCCCCGACGAGGTGACGCCGACGGTGATCGAACTGCTCGGTGCCCAGGGACTGGACGTGTGGATCTACCGGGGCGCGGACTGGTTCATCCGGGACCCGAAGGCACCGCACGTGGCCCGCGAGACCTGGACGGTCAAGTTCGACGCGACGGTGATCGACAATTTCGCCTCGGTGTCGAACGGAGTGGCCAAGATCACCGGGGTGAGCGACGACTACGACGCGGTCCAGAAGGGCGTGGACGCGGTGCGCGAGCGTTTTGGCGACCACGTGTCGGCGGCTCGGTCTCAGCCGTACTACGCCGATGTCACCAACCCCAACGCCAACAAGGGTGCCGTGGCCCAGTACCTTTCCCGGACCTACCAGATCCCGCCCGAGCAGATCGCCACGATCGGCGACCAGCCCAACGACGTGCTCATGTTTGCCCACTCCGGGCTCAGCATCGCCATGGGTAACGCGAGCCCTGAGGTCCAGCGGGCCGCCCGCCGCGTCACCACATCCAACGAGGACGAGGGCTTCGCCAACGCGGTAGAACGGTTCATCTTGTCCTGAGTCTGGTCATCCGAGGTCACTGCGGGTCAGCCGGTTGTACAGCTCCAGGTAGCGTTCCCGCGTGGCGGCCACGATCTCGGGTGGGACGTCCGGGCCCGGCGGTCGGCGGTCCCAGTCCAGGCCGGCCGACCAATCACGGAGGAACTGCTTATCCAGCGAGCGCTGCGGATGGCCGGGCTGCCACTGCGAGGCCAGCCAGAACCGCGACGAGTCGGGGGTCAGCACCTCATCGGCCAGCACCAGCGACCCGTCAAGATCCAGCCCGAACTCAAGCTTGGTGTCGGCGATGACCACGCCGCGGGAGGCGGCCAGCTCCGCGCCGCGCCGGTAGACCTCCAGCGTGACCCGCTCCAGCTCGCCCGCCAGCGGAGCGCCGACCAGGTCCGCGACCTCAGAACGGGTCATCGGCTCGTCGTGGCCCGCCGCGGCCTTGGTCGTCGGCGTGAACACCGGTTCGGGCAGCCGCGAGCCCTCGCTGAGACCGGGCGGCAACCGAACGCCCGAGATCGTACCGGTTTCGTTATAGGACACGAGCCCGAGGCCGGCCAGGTACCCGCGGGCAATACACTCCACCG
>Ga0302181_10002693_pt1 | contig 12429 bp, 8 predicted proteins | sample I_Palsa_E3_3_FD_198786 | JGI IMG/M metagenome (GOLD analysis project Ga0302181, IMG submission 198786) | Peat permafrost microbial communities from Stordalen Mire near Abisko, Sweden - I_Palsa_E3_3 | ecosystem: Environmental > Terrestrial > Soil > Palsa > Peat permafrost | place: Sweden: Abisko... | reverse complement strand
CTCGCCGATATCCCGTGCTTGTGCAGCTCCTGGTGAAGCGGCAGTCGAGCGTCAGAGTGTGCCGACCGGCGCGGTTGGGTGCTCATCACGATCGAGCCCTGACGTCGACTGCGAGACCGCCGCACTCCGAGCCGCGCGGCGTGGAGGCTCTAAGGTTCACGCAACGTGGCCGGCTGCTGCCGCTCAGGCGCGGATCTGCAGTGACTATCTCGGCGGTGGTTCCCGGCGAGGAAAGTAGGGCTGGGGCGCTGCTAGCGGACCCAGAGTTGGTCGAGCAACACGCCGAAGGGTGCCGTGAGGCTGAACTGGGAGTTGCCCACGCGCGCGGAGACGAGGTGGCTGTTGCTGGGGATGTTGAGGGGGATAGCCGGTGCTTGGTCGGTGGCGGTCCGGTCGGCCTGTGCCCATAGTGCGGCTGCGTCGGGTGAGTTGTTGCTTTGAGCCGCGAGCGCGCTGTTGATCTGCGCATCAAGTCGGGGGTCGCAGAACTCCGCGGTGTTTGCGTTTCCCGGCGAGTCGGGGAGAAACGATTGGCAGGCCAGGTTGGTCTGGATGATCGCGGCGGGGGATGGGTAGGGAGAAAAGCTGCCGGTTAGGGCCGCTTGGACTCGTGTGCGCGAGTCGGCGACTCGCCTGGTCGCGTTGAAATATTCGTTGTCGTCAACAAACTTGATTGTGGTTGGATAGCCGAGCTGGTCAAGGAGCGAGGTCAGGTACGGCTCGATCGAGGTGTAGTTGGTGTCGCCGTCGCCGAGGTTCCAGATCGTGATCGGCGTGCCGCGCGTGTGGGTGGCGGCGATCAGGCGTTCGGCCTTGGCGAGGTTGGGCGCGGTCCAGCTGCCGGACGGGTTGGGGTTCAGCGTGTAGGGGCAGTAGGGCCGGTAGCCGAGGATGAGGGGCGTCAGCATCTGGCAGGTCGGCTGGCCGCCGGTCTGGAGCAGGCGGGTGACCTTTCGGCGGTCGATCGCGTAGTTGAGCGCCTGGCGCACCCGGAGATCGTTGAACGGCGCAACGCGGGTGTTCAGGATCAGCCAATTCACGTCGTCGGAGGGGGTGGTGTACAACTCCCTGGCGAACCGCAATTCCAGCTCTTTGACGCTCCCCGCGGGGACGCCGTCCACGCCAACGTCGGCCCTGCCCTGCTCGATCGCGGTCAGTTCGTCCGCTTCAGTGGGGGCGTGCCGTAAGACGATCTGATTCGGGTACCCGTCCGGTTGCGCGGCGTGGGACCACTCGTGGAAATAGGGGTTGCGCACTAGTATCGCCTCGTCCAGGGAGATGACCGCCCACTTGTAGGGGCCGGTCGCGGGCAATGGGTGAAAGCCGATGTTGTGCAGAGGCGTGTCGGCGGGCACGGCGAACGCGTCCGGCAGCGTCAGCCGCGCCAGGAAATCGGGATCCGGCGCGACGAGGTGAAACGTCACCGTGTTGGCGGCGTCGTCGGTGACCACCCCCCGTGAGAGGTCGCAGCGGCCGGGGTGCGCCGCGCACGCCGCGCCGCCGACGACGTCGGCGAACACGTCTCCGTAGTTCGAGTTGGGTCCGACGATCAGGTCGCGCTCGAGCGCCCGGCGGAAGTCCTCCGGTCTGACCAGCTCACCGTCCGAGTAGCGGATCCCGCGCCGCAGCTGGAATGTGTACGTGGTGCCGCCGTCGGTCTGGAACGGCAGCGACACGGCCAGATTGGGCACCAGCTGCACCGACGCGCTACCACCCACCTGCTGATACGCGGTCAGGCCATCGTTGGTGAGCGGCAGCACGCCCTCGAGTTGCGCCGTAACGTCCGGGTCGAGGCTGTCAATCACGCCTGAACCCAGCACGGTCAGCGTCCCGCCGCGGTGGCTGGTAGCGGCGGCGCGCGTGCCGACCCACACCAGGCCGTCGGCGATCGCTATCCCCTCAGGGAGACTCCCGACGCTGAACCTACGCGTCACGGTGTCGGTCGCCGGGTCGATCCGCGCGACTGTACCGGCGTACTGGTTCGCTACCCAGACCGCGCCTTGACCGATCGCGATCGCGCCGGCGCCGTCCCCGACCGTGATCGTGGCCTGCACGGCGCTGGTCGCGGGGTCGATCCGCGACACCGTCCCGTCCAGGCTGTTGGTCACCCACACCGATCCGAACCCGACCGCGATCGCGGTCGGGCCGCTGCCGACGTTGATCGTCGCGACCACCTCGTCGGCCTGCGGGTCGATCCGGACCACCCGATCGCCGGCCTCGTCGCTCACCCACACGCCGCCCGCGCCGACCGCGACATCCGTCGCGCCCGCACCGCCCAGCGCGATCGTGTCCGTCACATCGCCGCTCACCGCATTGATGCGGCTGACCGTCTGATCGCTTGCGTTGGCGACCCACACCGACCCGTCACCAACCGCTACCCCGGTTGGGGCGCTCCCGACCGGGATCGTTTGCACCACCCGGTCCACCGACGGGTCGATCCGCGACACCGTCTGACCGTAGTAGTCGCTCACCCACACCGCGCCGGACCCGACCGCGACCCCGGTCGGGCTCGAACCCACCTGGATCGTCTGCACTACCACCCGTGCCGCCGGGTCGACCCGCAACACCGTGTCCTCGTTGGGGCTCGCTACCCAAACCGCCCCGTCCCCGCTCGCCACCCCCGAGGGGGAGCTTCCCAATGGCACCACGGTGCGGATCGCACCGCCGGACGGGCTGATCGCGCCAACCGCGTCACCAGGGATCACCACCGGAGGCGCTCGACCGCCGCTCGAGGCGACCACCACGGCGATCAGCACGAACGCCAACAACAAGACCCCGAAAGCCAGCGTTACCGGCCGCCGGTCCCGGCGGCCGGGCGCAGCCGAAGGCCCCGGCCGCCCGCGGTCGCTCGCCACTGGCGCCTTGGCCGCGGCGGGAACGTCGAGCGCGGCGTCGCGGGCGAGGATCGCGAGCTCGAGCCGCTGCAATCCCCGGCCGGGCTCGAGCCCCAGTTCCTCAGAAAGCGTCCGGCGGTAGTCCTGGTAGACCTCCAGCGCCTCGGCCTGCCTCCCCGACCGGTAGAGCGCCAGCATCAGCTGGCCGCGCAGCCGCTCCCGCAACGGATGGCGCCCGACCAGATCGCGCAGCTCCCCCACCAGCTCGCGAGCCTCGCCAAGGACCAGATCGGCCTCCACGCGCTCCTCCACCGCCCCGAGGTGAAGCTCGTCGAGCTGCGCGATCGCCGCCTGCGCAAAACCGTCATAGCTGAACTCCCCGAGCGGCGGGCCGCGCCAAACCGCCAGCGCCTCGCGCAACAACCTGGCCGCGTCCGCGGACCGGCCCGTCGCCAGCGCGTCCCGCCCCCGCTCGGACGCCTCGGCGAACCGGTCGAGGTCGAGCTCACCCGGCAACACCTCAAGCACGTAGCCGTGCCCCCTCGTAACCAGCACCCCGTCACCGGGCTCGCGCTCCGAATCCCCGCCCATCGCAGCCGCTGCGCCGTTAGCAGCCATCGCGCGGCGCAGCTTGGACACATAGGCGCGCAGGGTTTGCCGAGCACCGGGCGGCGGCGCCTCGCCCCACAACTCGTCGATCAGCCGGTCCGCGGAGACGACCTCATTGCGGTGCAGCAGCAGGATCGCGAGCAGCGCCCGTTGCCGGTCGCCGCCCAGCACCAACCGTCGACTGCCGTCGCGCACTTCCAGCGGACCGAGGATCCGGAAGTCCATAGCTCTGATGTCCCGATGCGAGGCCGTGACCGTCCCCCGGCAAGCGCCCGGCAGCGGCCGATTCGCCCTTCGCGCAACACATCGTTGCTCGTTTGCAACCGGGATGCAACCGCTCGCGTTCAGGGTGCTCGCGGGTTCTCGACGAGAGGAGTCTCAATGGGGAAGCGCAACGCAAAGCTGCTGGCGCCGCTGGCGCTGATCAGCGCGGCGGCCCTCGCCGTCTCCGGTGGGCTCGCGTCAGCCGACGGACCGTCGACCGCGGGCGCGGTCCACATCTACGAGGCCGACACCGCGCTCGCCGGCAACGTTGGACACGACATCCTCACCGGAGCCATAACCGATCACGGCATCGACCACCAGGGCGTCGCCGACGGCGGAATCTACAACCGGCTCGTGCTCTCAAAAGGCTCGTTCGAGATCAGCACCGTCAACCTGCAGGCGAATTTCCCGCCGCTCAACCCCACCACGTGCTCATCCGACGGCACCGAAACCGTCCCGGTTCCGATCGTCGACGGCACCGGGACGGGCGCCTACCACGGCATCAGCGGCACGTTCCACATCACGGTCACGTTCGCGTCGATCCTGCCACGACTGGCCAACGGCCAATGCAACACAAACGCGACCAAGTACCCGGGGATCGAGATCTCACGCGGGGCCGGAACCGTCTCCTACAAGTAGATAGCGCCCTGGGCAGCCCGGACCCCTTCGCAACCGTCCTGCAACAGCCGCTTGACTGCTTACGGCAAGCGCGCGCCGCATAGCGGCCAGACCGCGGCCAACTCTCAAACATGCAACCCGCAAATGGCGACCGACTCGAACTCAGCCCTCACCCTTGGCCAATGCGCGCACCAATGGTCCGAACGGCGTGGGCGCCGTCGGCGGGTGAGTCGGCGCCGGCGCCATATGCTCGCACGCTGGCTGCGGCGGACTGCGAAGCGTGCGGCCCGCACGGACCCGCTCGACCGCCACCACGAGGCGCTCCTGTGCGATCGCGTTAGGAGCGTGAGCGGGGAGCTAATCGAGATCGCGTGGCTACTCGAGTGCTCCACAGATCCAGACCCCCGACCCATGGCTGAGCTCCACAAGCTGTTGCAGGACGGCTGCGAGAGCCCCCTCTACAACCCCGACGTCCACGAGTCCGAACTACACGCGACGGTGCATTACCTGCGCTCAGCACTCGCGACCAACGACCACAGCTGCCCCCGACCGTGCACCCGCGTTCAACCATCAAAAGAGCATGGAAGGAAGACGATGAAACCCCCGCGCAGTTTTGTACCCGGGCTTGTTGCGCTGGTGCTGGCCGCCGCCGCGGCGGGCGTCGCGCCCGGTTCGGCACATGCTTCCGGGTGGTCGATCGAGGCGACGCCAACTCTCAGCGACTACACACTCGATAGTGCTCTTTCGGCGGTGTCGTGCCCGCTGGCGACGATCTGCATCGCGGTCGGGGACTACGTGGACCCTTCAGGTGTGCAGCAGCCGCTGACCGAGGTCTGGAATGGCAGCGCCTGGACAACCCAGCAGACTCCTAGGCTGGCCGGGGGCGGTGCCCTGCAAGGCGTGTCGTGCACCTCGCGCACTGCTTGCACAGCGGTAGGCGAGTACGTAGACAGCTCGGGAGCGCAGGCCACACTGGCCGAACAGTGGAACGGAACCGCGTGGTCGATCCAATCGACCCCCGCGATCACCGGGGCCGGCAGCGCAGTCCTAAATGACGTCTCCTGTCCGTCGGCCGGCGCATGCACGGCGGCCGGATACTTCGTCAACAGCTCAGGCGCCCAACAGCTCCTGGCCGAAGCCCGGAACGGGAGCGCCTGGACGCTCCAGACCAATGGCTTCCCCGCCTCGGGTGGCGAGCTCACGAAAATCTCGTGCTCGGCCCAGAAGGCGTGCACGGCAGTTGACGGCGGCACGACGCTGGTTGAGCGCTGGAACGGCACCGTATGGGCCAGCCAGACCGTGGCCATCCCCCATACTCCGGTGCCGCCTTCGACCCAACTCTACGGCGTGACGTGCACGACCGCGAACCTCTGCACCGCCGTCGGGTACTGGCACTACACGAAGGTGATCTGCAACAACGGACAGCCCACGTGCAGCTGCCTCCGCCTTCCCTACTGTCACCTCATCAGTGGAAGTTCAACGCTGGCCGAGCAGTGGAACGGCAGCGCATGGGCGATCGAGACCACACCTGGGAGCGGCTACCTTTACGACGTTTCCTGCCCGACGGCGACCGATTGCACCGCGGTCGGCTGGGATGCGACGTTCCTGGGCGGGAGCGGCAACCCGATCGCCGAGGAGTGGAACGGCAGCACTTGGAGCGCCGACACGATCCCCGAACCAGCCTCCGGCAGTCTGCAAGCCCTGTCCTGCACGGCCGCCGCCAACTGCGTCGCCGTCGGCAACGCCAGCAACGCGACGCTCGCCGAGGGGTGGAACGGCACCGGCTGGTCGACCCAGCTCACTACCAACCCGCAAGGCTCGCCAGACCCGCAGCTCACCGGGGTGTCCTGCCCGACAGCGGCCAGCTGCATCGCGGTTGGGCAATACACCACCGATCTAGGCACAGCTGTACCGACGCAGGTTCCGCTGGGCGAGGGGTGGGACGGCACCAGCTGGGAGCAGCAGGAGCAGCAGGATCCCGTAGACGACGACAACGGCTTGTTCTCCGGCGTGTCCTGCTCCACGGCTACCAGCTGCATAGCGGTCGGCCCGGGTTTCGGTCCGGATGCGCCATTTACGGAAATGTGGAACGGCGCCATCTGGTCGCTGCCGCCGTCGCCGGCGTTCGGCAGCGGGGTCCTAGCCGGCGTCTCGTGCCCCGCCGTCATCTGTATGGCCGTCGGACACGACGGCGATACGCCGATAGGCGACCTATGGACCGGCTCAGGCTGGACGCTCCAGACCATTCCCGTCCCGGCGGGAGCGAACACCAGCGCGCTGTCGAGCGTCTCGTGCCCGACGACCACCGACTGCACCGCCGTCGGCGACGAGGGACTCTCGGACCCGTTGGCCGAGAACTGGAACGGGACCGCCTGGACGGTCCAAACCACTCCCGGAATGGGCGCGCTGACCGGCGTGTCGTGCCCCACCACTGATCTCTGCTGGGCGGTCGGCGGCATTGGCTCGATGGTGGCGGAGGAGTGGACCGGTTCTGCCTGGACCCGTCAATCCCTTCCGGCACCCACAGGTGCCACGTCAACCTCCCTAACTGGTGTCTCTTGCCCATCCGCGAGCGACTGTGTCGCCGTGGGCAGCTACACCGACAGCCAGGGCGGGGCGATGACTCTGGCCGAGCAGTGGACCGGCACCAGCTGGTCAATCCTGCCCACACCCAATCCGTCCGACGCCAGCGCCAGCTATCTCACGAGCCTCTCCTGCGCAAGCGTCCAGGCCTGTACCGCGGTCGGGTACTACGAGAACACCTCGAACCTGGACCTCACGCTCGCCGAGACCTACTCCGGGTAAATCACCCGCATAACCATCGCAGCGGCCGCACCGCCGACGGTAGAGCCGGATCGCTCGACCGAGCGCTGCGGTATCGGTGCACTCGCGCCAACCTGGCCTCGGTGCATCCGCCAGGCAGCCGGGGCACTCCACCGAGCAAACGCGCCGAGGCTTCCGCTCCCGGCGTGAAGCAGCCGTCTCGGCGAGCACTGACAGCGCGGCCCGGGTGGCCGCTTCCGGACACGAGCAGCCACGACGTCGTGGCCAGGAGACCCCCGCGAGAACGGAAGCGGGTCTCGCCCCGCGCGTCGCGACACACCTCCTGTTCGCCGTGCGACGCGAGGTCGCACGCATTGAGTGAACTACCGGATTGGAGATCGATGCAATGAGTTGAGCGGTAGTTCCAGGTCCGTGCTCGATGGCCTGTCCCCGCCCTGACGTGCGTCGCCGGTAACGGCGGGGTGCGAAGCTCAGGGAAAGCCGAAGCGTCGCCGGTTCCACCCCGGCGGCGTGGGCGAGGGGAAGACCGGACGGGTGAACGTGATTGAACCCCTGTTGATGGCCCGTGAAGGAGAGCCCTGCATGGTGGGATGTCGTGGCGGGGTTTAGGGACTGGTCGCTGGGAAGCGGCGGGTGCCGGTCGGGGAGGCGACCCGGCCGGGTGAGCACCACTTGTCCTCGGGTTATAGGGGGCACCCACCCCGGTCACAGCTCGTGCGTGCGGAACGCGGTAACCCCGTCTGGGTCCGGCCCGTGTGGGTCGGTGGGCCGACCGTGAGGAGAGCCGACCCCCTGGCGGGAGCCGGATGACCGAGAAGCGAATGCCGGCGGCCGAAAGGCAGCAGGAAACCGGGACGTGATGGCTGGCCCCTCCAGGCTGGCGGTCCCGGATAACTGGCCGGATACCGGGCCTGGTGCCCGGGCTCGAAAGGGTGCTGACGCGGTCAGGCGAGCCTGTGAAGAGAAAGATGACCGAGATCCCGGAACCGAAGGACAAGCTGGACGCCGCGACGGCCTCGGCCGTGGTGGTGAGTGGACCAGAGGACGACGCGGAGCGTTGGCGCCAGGTTGACTGGCGGCGCGCGGAGGCGGACGTACGGCGGTTGCGGCAGCGGATCTTCACGGCGAGTAGCGCGGGGGACCTTCCGAGGGTCCGCCGGTTGCAGAAGTTGACGCTCCGCTCACGCGCGAACACGCTAGTGAGCGTGCGGCGGGTGACGGAGCGCAACGCCGGTCGTCTGACGGCAGGCGTGGACGGCGAGGTCGTGCTCACCCCGGAGGACAAGATGCAACTGGTCAACAGGGTGCAGCAGAACACCGAGCCGTTCAAGGCGATGCCAGTCAGGCGGGTGTACATCCCAAAGCCGGGCGGCAAGCAGCGCCCGCTCGGGATTCCCGTGATCCTCGACCGCGTGCATCAAGCACGGGTCGTGAACGCGCTGGAGCCCGAGTGGGAGGCGCGGTTCGAGCCGAGGTCCTACGGGTTCCGGCCGGGCCGTGGCTGCCAGGACGCGATCCAAGCCATCCACATGACCGCCAAGGGCAAGAGCGCGCGGCGGGTGTGGGCGCTGGACGCGGATCTGGCATCGGCGTTCGACCTGATCGCCCACGACCACATCCAGACGATGATCGGAGCGTTCCCCGCGAGGGGAATGATCCGGGCGTGGCTGAAGGCTGGCGTGGTCGAGCAAGGTCGAATGCATCGCACCGAGGACGGTGTTCCTCAGGGCGGTAAATGAGCAGCTGCTCATTTCGAACCATATGAGCAGCGCCGGGTTATGTGCAGCGTGGCCTGGATCGCCTGCTGGGAAAGGGGGTTGACGGTCGAGCGCTGCGCATAACGCGGAGGCTCTGGTCTCGCGGCTTGGGCGTGGTGCCCGGTCGTTCGTGATCGGAGGGACCGTGATGGCTGCTGTTTCTGAGCTGGTGGCCGGACTGGACGCCGAGTTGGTGCGTCTTGGCTATCAGGCGTCGACGTTGAAGTGGTATCGCGGGTACTGGCGGCGTCTGGAGCGATGGTTCGCGGCCCGGGGCGTGGAGGAGTTCTCACTGGATGCCGCGATGGCGTGGGTCGATGAGGCGTGCGGAGGTTTCTTTGCGAAGGAGCAGGCCGGGACGCTGAAGCAGACCGACGTTTACGTGTTCCGGGTCGCGGCGATGCTCGACGACTTTGCCGTTCACGGGTCGGTGCTGCGCCGCTACTCCCGGAGCGTGAGCAAGATCAGCGCCGAGCATGCCGAGGTCCTGGATGCGTTCGCGGCCCGCCTGCGGGCTGATGGTTGTGCGGTCTCGACGGTCCGGGCGTATGGCACGGTCGCCGGGGAGTTCCTCGCGTTCACCGCTGGCCGCGGCGGGCTGGCCGGGCTGGACGGCGCGGTGATCGGCGCGTTCGTCACGACGCTGGCGGGCTATGCGCCGAAGACGGTGGAGCACAAGCTGTGCGCGGTCAGGTCGCTGCTGCGGTTCGCCGCCGCCGGCGGGCTGACCGACCGAGGTGTGCTGGAGATGGTCCCGGCGGTCAAGTCCGTGAGGCAGGCGAGGATCCCGTCGGTCTGGGAGGCGGCCGAGGTGGCCAAGATCCTGGAGGCGATCGATCGCGGGAACCCGTCCGGGAAGCGTGATTACGCGATCGTGCTGTTGATCTGCCGGCTCGGGCTGCGTACCGTCGATGTCAAACGGCTCGTGTTCGCTGACTTGGATTGGCCCGGGAACCGGGTCTCGGTGGTGCAGGCGAAGACCGGCCGGCGGGTGTGGTTGCCGTTGCTCAAGGATGTCGGCTGGGCGATCATCGATTACGTCCGCGACGGCCGCCCGCAGTGCGACTGCCCGGAGGTGTTCCTGCGGCATACCGCTCCGATCGGCGCGTTCTCCGATCAGGACCATCTGCATCAGATCCTGGTCAAGCACGCTCGTGTCGCGCACGTGCGTGTCGGGGAGCAGCGTCGTCGCGGGATGCATTCGCTCAGGCACACGTTGGCGACCCGTCTGATGGAGGACGGCACGCCGGTCGAGCAGATCGCCGACATCCTCGGCCATCAGTCCGTCGAGTCGACTGGTGTCTACCTGAAGTCGTCGCTGCGCCTGTTGGCGAAGTGCGCGCTGGATCCGGACACCCCGACGTTCACGGTGGGGCCCTCGGGGATGTCGGAGGTGTCGCGATGACCGCGGAGGTCACGCTCGCCAGCGCGATCACGGGACTGATCGCCGAGAAACGCGCCACCGGCTACAAGTACGTGAGCGAGGAGCGGGCGCTGGCGCGGTTCGAGGCGTTCTGCACGAGCGAGTTTCCCGGTCTGGAGACGGTCACGCGAGCGTGCGTGGAGGCGTGGATCGCGGCGGCCAGGGCGCGGTCGGTGAAGCCCGCGACCGTCATCAACTTGATCTCGCCGGTCAGAGAGCTCGCCCGCTGGCTCGGTCGTCGTGGTGTCGAGGCGTATCTGCTGCCGGGCGGGGTGTTGCCCAAGCCGGCCCCTTACGTTCCGCACATCTACACAGACCGAGAGCTCGCGGCGCTGTTTGAGCAGACCGACCGCTGCCACTACTGCTCGGAGGTGCCGTTCCGGCATCTGGTGATGCCGGTCCTGTTCCGCACGATCTACGCGTGCGGGCTGCGCTGCTCTGAGGCCCGGCTGTTGCGCGTCGCCGATGTCGACGTCGCCAGCGGCCTGCTGCAGATCCGTGACGCGAAAGGCGGCAAGGACCGCCAACTCCCCGTCTCAGAGACGCTTCGCGTCAGGCTCGCTGAATATCACGCCAAGCTCGCCGGACAGCCGGGCTGGGAGTGGTTCTTCCCCGGTGCCACGCCCGGCGTGCCGTTGACGCTGGGCAACGTCAACCACAACTTCCGACGGTTTCTGTGGCAGGCACGGATCCCGCACAGGGGCCGCGGGCACGGACCGCGCGTTCATGACCTGCGTCACACGGCGGCGGTGAACAACCTGCGCGCCTGGTTTGCGCGTGGCGAGAGCGTTGATGCGCTGCTGCCGGTCCTGCAAGCGTATCTGGGGCACTCGTCGATCGGCGACACCGCCTACTACCTGCGCTTGACCGCCGAGTCCTACCCGGACATCACCGCCCGCGTCAAGCAGGCGTTCGGCGACATCGTCCCCTCTGCGACGGGAGGGGTGGATCATGGCGACTGACTTCGCGGTCAGCCTGCGCCGCTATCTGACCGATCACATGGCCGGGCTGCGCGGCTGCTCACCGAACACGATCAGCTCCTACCGCGATGCGTTCAAGCTGCTGATCGTCTACTTCCGTGACGAGCGGTCGATCCCGCCCGAGCGGCTCACCCTCGAACTGATCGACGTGACCGCGGTCACCGGATTCCTCGCCTGGCTGCGCGCTGAGCGGCACAACAGTCCATCGACCTGCAACCAGCGGCTGGTCGCGATCAGCTCGTTCTACCGCTGGCTACAAACCCAGGACCCGGCGCGGATGGCGTGCTGCCAGGACATCCTCCAGATCCCCTCAACCAAACACGACCAGCCAACGATCGCGCACCTCACCGTCGAGCAGACCCGGCAACTGCTCGCGCTGCCTGACCGTCGCACCCGCCAAGGCCGGCGTGACGCGACCCTGCTGGCCACCCTCTACGACACCGCCGCCCGCGTCCAAGAGACGGCCGACCTCTGCGTCCGGGACATCCGGCTCGAGGACCCTCCGATCATCGCGCTGACCGGCAAAGGCCGCAAAACCCGGCATGTCCCGATCGACACCAACACGACGGCGCTGCTCGCCGCCTACCTCGCCGAGCGCCACCTCGACCGCCCCGGCCATGATCAGCGCCCAGTGTTCTTCAACCAACACCGAGCGAAACTCAGCCGCGGCGGGATCGCCTGGATCCTGCGCAAATACCAGGCCCAGGCAGCCGACCCGACGCTCGCCGGCGCGCAACTGCACCCCCATGTCCTGCGTCACAGCCGGGCCATGCATCTCTACGACGCGGGCGTGCCGCTGCCCTACATCCGCGACATCCTCGGCCACGTCGACCTGTCCACCACCGACATCTACGCGCGCGCCTCAACCGAAGCGAAACGCAAAGCCCTCGAAGCCGTCTACGACCAAGTCGTCAGCGCCGACCTGGCCGAATGGAACCAAGACTCCGACCTGCTCAACTGGCTCACCAGCCTCTAACCGACCGATCACCAGCCCGCGTTATGCGCAGCGCTCGACCGTCAACCCCCTTTCCCAGCAGGCGATCCAGGCCACGCTGCACATAACCCGGCGCTGCTCATATGGCGGGAAATGAGCAGCTGCTCATTTCCCGCCCTGAGGAACTCCGTCCTCGGTCGGACTGAGATGCCCGTCCTCGACGACC
>Ga0302181_10002684_pt1 | contig 12441 bp, 16 predicted proteins | sample I_Palsa_E3_3_FD_198786 | JGI IMG/M metagenome (GOLD analysis project Ga0302181, IMG submission 198786) | Peat permafrost microbial communities from Stordalen Mire near Abisko, Sweden - I_Palsa_E3_3 | ecosystem: Environmental > Terrestrial > Soil > Palsa > Peat permafrost | place: Sweden... | reverse complement strand
CGGTGGTCCTCGTCGATACCCGGCGGCTCGCCGACTCGTTCCCCGCCGTGGACTACTTCGAGGCCAGTGGCCTGCCGTTCGTGATCGGCATCAACGGTTTCCACGGTCAGTTCCCGCACCGCTCCAAGGACGTGAGCGAAGCGCTGGCCATCTCCCCGGACGTGCCCGTCATCCCGTGCGATGCGCGGAACCGTGAGTCCACCAAGGCGACCCTGGTCACGCTGGTCGAACACGCGATGAGCGTGCAGGCCGCGGGCCGCTACTGACCCGGCGGACTGCCCCCCATGGGGGACCGTTACTACAGCACGAGCATGGCATTCCTGGAAGCGCTGGCCACCGCCCTGGCCCGGGCCCGCAAGCCCCTCGTGATCACCTCTTACCTCGGCAGCAACCCCGCGGCTTACCTCGGCAGCAACCCCGCGGCTTACCTCGGCAGCAACCCCGCGGCCGTCGGCGAGCTGGTCCAGCTGGCCGACGCGCTCGCCGTGCCGGTCATTGAGGCGTCCCCGAACCACGTCAACTTCCCCGACACCCATCCGACACCCATCCGATGCACCACGGCTATCACTGGCACACTGCGGCCCAGAACCCGCTGCTCGCCGAGGCCGACGTCATCCTGGTCGCCGACTCCGACGTGCCATGGATTCCGGCGGTGAACCGCCCCGACGACGACGCGGTGATCTACTGCATCGACTCGGATCCGGTGAAGGAGCAGCTGCCGTTGTGGCACGTCCCTGCGCGCAGGTTCGCGGCGGCTGATTCTCGTGTCGCGCTGGCTCAGATCAGCGCCTTCATCCGGGAGCACGGCCTGGCCGCCGAGGAACTGGTGGCCGCCCGGCACGCGGAGAACACGGCCATCCATGATGCCCAGCGGGCCGAGTGGGCCGCGCAAGAGCAGCCGCGGGACGACGTCATCACCCCCGAATAGCTCACCGCGTGCGTCCGGGACGCCCTGGCCGACGAGGACGCTCTCCTGCTGGTCGAGACCGTCACGAACCAGCGGGCGGTCAGCGAGCACATGCGGGCGGCCCGCCCGGCTCAATGATCGGCAGCGGCGCCAGCTCGCTGGGCTGGGCCGGCGGCGGGGCGATCGGCGCGAAGCTGGCCGCCCCGGACCGGGACGGTCGTCAACGTCAGCTTCGAGCCTGCCGCCGACCTGCCAGGCATCGCCCAGGCCGCCGGCGGTGCGTACGGCGTGAATGTCGCCGATCCCGCGGAGCTTCCCCAGGCCCTGAAGGACGCCCTGGCCGCCGTGCACGATGGCCGTTCCGCCGTGGTCGCCGCCCACCTTCCCGGCGTCTGCATGATGGCGAGCAAGTTATCGGTGTTCTGCAGCACGCTCACATCCTCCGCCGGCTCGCCGCGCACGACCAGCACGTCAGCGAAGTAGCCTGGGGTCAGCAGCCCGACCGGCAGGTCCATCACCTGGCCGCCGTACCGGGTGGTGGCGCTTAGGGCTTCGGCCGGCGAGTAGCCGAAGAGCCTGACGAACAGCTCTAGATCCCGGGCGTTGCGCCCATCGGGTTGTTCGGGAAGCCGTAGTCGCCGCCGGGCAGGACCCGCAGGCCGCGCTTGCGCAGCTCGGGGCATAGCTCGGCCATCGCCTTCAGCGCCTTCACCGATCCCATCTTCTCCGCCATCGCGGTGTCGATGCCGTACTCGGCGCCCTCGTACACGTTGGCCCGACGGTCGCGTGCTCGCTGGCTATGAGCAGGTTCTCGTCGACGGTGAGGTCGCCGAACAGCTCAACCGATTGGAATGTCCGGGCGATACCGAGACGCGCCCGCCGGTAGGGGCGGAGGCGGCTGATGTCGCGGCCGTGCGGCACCAGTTCGGCGATGACCTCTTCGTTTCCGAGCCCGTTCTGCACGCTGACGACGGCGGCGCTTGCCAGGGCGGCCGGTGCGCCCTGCACCGCCGCGCGCGTGTGCGGCGGCCTTGGTGGCGACCACGCCGAAGTCGCACGCGGGCAGCTGGCCGCCGTCGGTTCGCGCGTGGACCTGCGCCACGAAGTCTGCGAGTCCGGTGATCCGCAGACCCTGCGCCTCCATCGCGGCCACGTGCTGCGCCCAGGGGTCGACGGCGATGCGATGCTGGGCGCGATCGAGGGCTGGCACCCCGCCGCGCGAGCCCTGGTCGCGGGCGTCGACCTCGACTCGATCTTCGTGATCCCGTTCGGGTGGCCGCGCTGCGCGCCTACGACGAGCGCTGACGCCCGGGAGCGACCATGCCATCCGCGACCATCCCGGGCTTCACTGGCGCCGTGATCCGGCCGGGCGAGGCCGGCTAAGAGGCGGTCCGCGCGATCCGGCGCCCGAGCCAGGGAAGCGGCAGGCGAGCACACGGTCCGCGACGTCCTGCAGCGCGCCCTCGCGCAGTTCCAGGACCCGTGGACCGGGGCCGTCACCCTGGAAAATACGTTCCGGTGGGTAGCGGCGTGCCGGTGAATGTCCGCTGTGCTCAGCAGTTGCCGACGACCTTGGCTCGCGCCATCGCTGATGCCAGTCCGCTCCCCGAGGGGAGGTCATCCCCCGGGCTGCTGGTCGCCGGCCGTTATGCCGCCTTGACGGGGCGAGTAGTACGTACCCCGAGGACCGGCTGACCGCCTCGCACACCGCGGTATCGCGCCTCCCACGGCCATCGGCGAAGGTCGTCGGCGTGCACCAGTTGCAGCGCCTGTATCCGGGGCCCGTAGATCTCGACGGCGGTCACCAGGTGCGCCGCCGGCTCTTGGACCTCGACGATCTCAATCAGGGGCCCACCAATCAGTGGTACCTGCTCGCCAGGCCGGGGAGCGGCGGCGTGCAGCACGTGCGAAGCGACATCGTTCAGCAGCCGGGTGGCACGGCCCAGCGACATGCCCGTCACCACCAGCTCTGGCCTGCCGGCCGGAGTAAGTCCGACCGTGTACGCCCAGGCCGGATGTATCCCATCACGCTCGACCCCTTGCACGGCCCACCCGTGGCAGGCGATGAGATCACGCATATGGGCGAGATAGTCGAGCGGCGTACTGTCCGGGTGATCACATTCCCAGCACATGTGCTGCCTCCTTTGCATCAGTGGCTGTTACCGTCCACTATGCGGGGAGGTGCCGACAGTATGTTCGATCCGGTCGGCCGCGTGGGACACGTTCCTTAGCCGTGCCCGGCCTTCCGGAGCTCGGGGACGACCAGGGAACCGATGTGCCCGGTGGCACCGCTAACGAAGACACGCATTGATCGAAGACCCTCTCTGGCTGATGTGAGCGTCAGCTCACCCGGAATCGGCCGTTGGCATCGACATACTGGCCGGTGAGCCAGGCGGCATCCGGCGAGGCGAACAATGACACCACCCCGGTGATGTCGGCCGGTCCGGCCATCCGGCCGAGCACCGTGTCCTTTCCCACCTGCGCGACAAGCGCCGGATCCTTGCGCGCCTCGGCGTTGGCGTCGGTTACCGTCCAGCCGGGGGCGTTCGCGTTCACGGTGATGCCGCGTTCGCCGAGTTCAGCGGCGACCGTCTGCGTCATCGAGTTCACCGCTGCCTTGGCCATCGAGTAGACCGGCGCCAGCTTCGAAGGCCGCGTCGAATAGACGGAGGAAATGTTGATCATGCGCCCGCCGTCGCGAAGCCGGCTGGCCGCGGCCTGCGTCACGAAGAACGGGGCCCGCGTGTTGACCGCGATGATGCGGTCGAACGTCTCGGGTACCGAGCTGGCCAGCGTGTCCTGCCCGGCGGCGCCGGCGTTGTTCACCAGGATGTCGAACTCCGCGCTGCCGGTTCGTCTGGTCAGTTCCGCGTCGAGGGTGCTGAACAGCGCGCTGATCTCGGCCGGCTGCTCCAGCCGGGCGCGGATCGGGACCGCGGCGGCCCGCGAGCTGTTCGAGCGTCGTTCTGGCCCACGTCGCCAACGAGGAACGCATACTCGCCGCGCTGTCCGCCGACGAGCGCCAGCTGCTCTCCGGCCTGCTCCGCAAGCTGCTCGTGGAGTTCGAGGGGTCACAGCCGGCGGCCGGCAGCGGACGGCTCGGCCTCGTCCTGTCGTCCGCCCACGTGACCATCGGCATGCGCACCGCCGTCGGGCTCCCCGGGGTGGCCGGCCTGCTCGTGCGGTCGGTCCAGCCGGACTCGCCCGCCGCGCGAGCGGACCTCCAGCCCGGCGACGTGCTCATCAAGGCAGGGGGCCGCGACCTGCGTTCCAGCGCGTCGCTGTACACTGCCGTCCGCGCCGCCGGGACCAGCCCGGTCCAGCTCACCGTGCTGCGCGGCAACGACCAGTTCCAGACGAGCCTCCAGCTCAGCGGCCCCGTCGACGGCCGCTCAGCCGCGGCCCGCGGACCAGGCCGGGCCGGGCCGGGCCGCCGAGCACACCGTCTAGCGGGTTACACCGGCGGAACCGGGGACGCCTGCCTGGGCCATCTGGGTGCCGCGCCGCGTATCCCACCCCTCGCAGCCGGAGGCGTGCCCTGTTTACTGGTAATGTGCACCCGATCCGGGCCGCGCAGCCGTCCCGGAGCGGGGCGGTAGCTCAGCCGGTTAGAGCAGCGGACTCATAATCCGCCGGTCGTGGGTTCGAGCCCCACCCGCCCCACCTAGCTTGACCTGGCGATATTCGCCTATTACAGGCTGCCGCGACGACACACCGGACCGGCTTCCAGCACCCGACGGACGCAGAATGTACGCACGCGGTCATTGTGCCGTCTTCCCGGCCTCGCGAACCAGCGGCGCCGTCTGCTCGGCGGCGGCCAGGTGCGCCTCGATCAGCACGTGGGTGTACCGGTCGTTGATGTCCCTGCCGGCGTGACCGACCTCGCGCATGCGGACCTCCTGGTCCACCCCGGCATCGCGCATCAGCGAGTTGCCGGTGTGCCGTCCGCCCTCATGCAGCTTGATGACGGGCGCGAGCCGGGCATCGTGCCTGCCGGCGAGGTAAGAGTTCCCCTGCAGGTATGCGGTGGCTGTACCGGCAGGCTGCCTAACGCCCGGGTCGGCTCGTGCTGGCTGAAGCTGAGGTGCCGGTCTACGCCCAGCGCTGAGGAAGCGCCCCGGACGCTGCCCGCCCCTGCAGCCGGCCATGCCGGGCCATTCAGCGAACGGACCGGCCAGTTATCGGGCAGACTCGGGGCTCGCTACCGCAGTCGGCTAAGCGGAAACCGCCTACTCCGGCTGGCTGATCCATTCGATGCTCGGCGGCCTGCCGGGGCGTTGTCGGCGCTAGCCATTGTCGGGGTTGGCTGGCAGGCCCGTGATCTTGGCGCGGAGTTCCCTGTACTCACACTGCAGGCGGCTGACCTCTTGCGCGTGCTCGGGTTTCCCTGTGAGGTCGTCAAGGTATGTCTCAACAAGCGCTATGTCAGCTAGCAGCTTTTGGCGTCCCTCTTGGCGCTCGCCGTCCAGGTCCCCTATGCGCTCGAGGATTTCCTCGGCCTCGGTGCGATCCGGCTCGGGCATCTCGGCGATGCGGAGCGCGCCGTCCCTGGCGTAGAGATCAAGGAACTCGCGGAGGCGCCTGAAATCCTTCAGCCGCTTCGCCAACTGGTCCGTACGTGGGCTAGCCGGAGTTGTCACCGGTGTCTCCCTGTAGAGCCTGGCATGGGCGAAGGCTACTCGGCGGCCAGCGTCTTTGCGCGCCTTCCGCCGGGTGGAGCACCACCGTCATATGATCCGGGTATGAGCGACCGGAAGACGCGCCTGACCGTGACGATCGACCCGCACCTCGCCGCGTACGCCGAGCACCTGGTGGAAGCCGGCAAGGCCCCGTCCGTGTCCGCCGTGGTCAACGACGCGCTGGAAGCCGAGAGGCAGCGCGACCAGAAGGCCCGCAGACTGTGGCGGGAAGCCGCGGAACGGGCCGACCCGGACAAGGTCGCCCGCATGATCGCCCACGTCAGTGCCCAGGCCGCCGCGCTTCCGCCGTCGTACAGATACCGGTGAGTGAGGACAGCGGAGCCGTCCCGGCACCGTACGTCCTCGACGTGAGCGCGCTCACCGCGATCACGCGCGGAGACTACGGCATCATGACCTTCATCCAGCAGCTGGACGCCTCAGGGCAGCCGCTGGTGATCCCGGTTCTCGCCATGACCGGCGCGGCGCTCGACCTGCGATCGGACGACACGGAGGCTATCCTGCACGGCCTTGAGCGGCTCGGGAACGCGCTGGTCGCCCCCCTGCGGGACGCCGAGCAGGCTGCCCGGCTTGCCGCCGTCATCGTCAGGACCGGCCTCGATCCGTGGGAAGGTCACGTGGCCGCCGTCGCGGATGCGGCCATCTGCCCCATCCTCACCCTCGACGCCGGGAAGTGGCGGCAGCACTCCGCGGACCTGGATGACCCGCTGCACTTCATCGAGATCGCCGACCCGGATGAGCCACCGGGCTGACCCGGGAGGTCCCGGCCAGTCTGCCGCGCGCCGGCCTGATGTACCCGGCTGCCGGCCTGACGCACCCGGTCGGGTGCACGTCCGTGGTGCTGGGTGGACGTGCACCCTCGGGGTGAATCAGGCCCCGGCCTGCCCGGAACCGTTCATGGTGATGCCTGCCTGCTGGGCGTGCGCGGCGTGGGCGGCGCCCGGCTGACGGAGGACGTCCGGGACGCGGGCGAAGGCCTGGCGGTCAGCGTCCGCGGCGGTTTCGGCCCTGACGAGCTCGGCGAGGAGAAGTGCTCATCCGCCCGCCTCCCGGTCTGCCTGGGCTTCGGCCCGGGCCTGCACACCTTGACCGGGTCGCTTTGGGGGACCGGCGCTTACGCTCGGCTGTTCGGCCAGGCGGGCGAGTATTGCGCGGGCGCTCAACCGCCGCGCTGACGGTCACTGGCCTGCCTTGCCGTTCTTGGTCACCACGATGGCGCGGAGTGGTGACATATGAGGGTGCAGAGCCACCAGATTTTGACTTGGCACTTAGCGCTGATACCCGTTGCCTTCCGGGCGGGCCGCGCAGTAATCCGCACCGGCTATCCGCTGCCCGTCCTGCGCCAGCCACCTTCACCGGCGCCCCTGGCGCGGCTGTCTGCGGGGCTGGCCGCGGCGGTGATCTTTGCCGTCCGGGCCCGGCAGCCAGAGCCATGCCCGGCGTGGCCGGGCCAGCGCGCCGCGTCCGTCGGCGGTCACCTCGGCGCGGCGGGCGCGCAGCCGCCCGTGCCCGTCGCCGATGCCGTCCCACTGCTGCCGGGTGACGTGCAGCCGCACCGGCGCGCCGTCCCACGTCCCGGCCACGATGAGCGCTGCGCCGCTCCTGCACGCGGCGGTCTCCAGGCGCCGCCGGGCCTGGGCAGGGGCACGCGCGGGCGGTCGCAGTAGCACGACCGCGCAGGCATCCAGCATGGTCGCGGTCACCTCCGCCCACCGCTGGCCCGGCTCCGGGACGAGCATCATCCGGCCCGGTTCGGCACCGGCCTCCGCCGTGGCGGCGATTCCGAGGTGAGGCATCCCGGCTACGCCGCACCACATGCCGGCCCGTCAGCAGCCCGGTCACCAGGGCGCGGTGCTCGGCCCTGGCGGCGACCTCGATCCTGGCGCGGCCGGACGCGAACTCGATGACAACTGGCTTGTCGCCGAGCCGCTTCACGCCGTCGGCCGGCATCGTCCTGGAGCGCTCCTACCTGTTCGGCATCGGCATCCCCGCCGGGAAGCGCGACGGGGCCGCCGTCGGGACGCTCGAGCGGAATGCCGCAATTTCCGCAGATCACCCAGCCGCCGGACTCGCGGCCGTTTCCGGGGGGAAGATGCTCGCCGTGCCGGGCGTACTCGGCCGCCTGGCGGTCGGTTCGCTCGTGGAAGTCGATGGCTACCTTGACCATCTCGTCAGCGACGATGAGGTAGCCGCCGTCCCGCCTTTCCCACATGCCCGCCGCCTCCAGCTCCAGTGCCGTCGTCGTGGTCTCGGCCGCTATCGCGTTGAGGTAGTCGTCGCTCACGAAACCGGGCTGGTCGTCCTCGATGCTGCTCGCGGTGGCGTGCAACTGGATGGCCGCTCGGCTCAGCACGGGCATGCCCTCGAACTGGATGAAGCTGGTGTGGTCCTCGCCCAGGGCGTCCGCGTCTGGCGTGCCCGCCGGCCGCATCTACCTCGACGAAGGGCTGACCGGCACCACCCGCGCCCGCCCCGACCTGGACCAGGCCCTGGCCGCCGTCCGGGAGGGCGACGCCTTCGCCGTTACTAAGCTCGACCGGCTCGCCCGCTCCGTCCCCGATGGCCTGGAAATCCTCGGCCAGCTTTCTGGCCGCGGCGTCCGGTTCGAGTTGGGCACCTCCGTCTACGACTGGCACGACGCTGAAAACGATCTTGGTCGTCTGCCGCCTTGCCGTGCTGCTCCTCGATGCCGGGTGATGTACCGGATAACGTGCGCCAGTCGCGCGGTGACCATGAATGCAGACTGCCCGTCCGGCCGAGGCCACACGCGCCGATGTACCGGAGAACAGGCGCAATCCCTGATCAGAACTCAACTAGGCGCACCTGAAGCCGGTATGCGGCCTGCGTCTGATGCAGCGGGCCGGTAACCGTCAGCGGCCGAGCGCCGACGGTTCCCGCCGAGCGAGTGAGCGTGTCGTACGCGCCCGCCTCGGCCGGTTCGGTCGCCTGCGGGCCTTGCGCTGCCGTATCCCACTGGACCTTCCCTCCCGGGTCAAGGGGAACCAGTTCAACTGGAGGCCTGCGGCCTGCGCCGGCCAGCACGAACACATCGTTCCGTGCCTCGATGGTGCCCGTGAGGGTCACCTCCACTCCGCGCAGCTCATAGGTCTGGTGGACCATCCGTCGGAATTGATCATCCCAATGATCCAGTGCAGGTAGCCCATCGTCTTCCAGGTAGACGGTCGCTGTTGATCTGTCCCCATCGGGGATTGGGTCAACATACTGCACTCCCTCAAGGCTGCGCAGCGCCTCGTTCGCGCCTCCCCAACAGGCCGCGATGCCATACGGACAGATTCCCGTGATCCCGGCCACGACGCGGGTGCCGCTGGCCGCGGCTCGTACCGTAGCCCGCAGGGCGAAGGCGTCCTTGGGGACCTCTGGCGCCGGGACCGGCACGCCGACGGCAGCAGCCTCGGGCTGTGCGGCCACAGCCTCCGGCTGGCGGGCAACAGCATCGGCCTGTGCGGCCTCGCGTACCTGGGCCGCAGCGGCAGCGGGCGCCGAGACCTGGATGATCTTCGCGACCGACGGTACGCCTTGCAGGTTCACGATGAACAGCATGTAGTGCCCGGGCGGGCACACGTTCGCGTTGGGCGGTGCGGTCGCCGTGAGGGTTCCTCCCGCAACCTGAGAAGAGAGGAAGTTGATGCGCTGGCCGGCGTTGAACGAATGGGTCACGGAGGACAGGCGGATCAAGCTGATGGTCGCGATCTGCTCCGGCTGAGCGGTACCGATCTCGAACGTGTCGCCGTAGTTCACCGAATCCGGCGCCGAGGTGATCTGCGGCTGCGGCCCCTTGAACAGGTAGGGGGGAGAGAACACCTGGGCGTCGTAGTGCGTGTCCTGCGGGTTGTTCGCCACCTGCTGCGGCGTCCCCTCGTTCAGGATGAACTCGCCGCCGCCCGCGCTGAGGACCGTCCCGTCCGGAAGCAGCACCGCGGTGGAGTGGTAGCAGCGGTCTGTGTTTTCCGCCGCCAGCATCGTCCACTGCCCGGTCTTCGGGTCCCACAGCTCCGCGACGTGCACGGGCTGGCCCGGGTCGAGATCGTTGAACGCTTCTGCGGTACCGGGTGCCCCGCCGCCGCGTGTACCACCGGTTACCAGCACCGTCCCGTCCGGGAGGATGGTGCCGTTGTGCTGCCGGCGGGGGAAGTTCATGGGATTGGTTGTTGCCCAGGCTAGTTGCGCCTGGCTCAGATCGATGGTCTCGGCGTTCGCGGTGGGCGGGTTGCCGCCGCCGGCGAAAAGAACCTTGTCGACGTCGTACAGAACCGAGGGGGCATAGTCGCACAGCCCGTTGGGCTTCAGGACGTTAGGGAGCGCGGTCCACGTGCCGCCGCCGGAGACATCCAGGGACCAGGTCTGGACGAGCGAGGTCATGTAGACGATGCCGGTGGAAGCGACGTGCATGCGCGGGAAGAGGTCGAAGGCCGCGCCCATCGACGCAATGCTGGTGAAATTCCCGTCGCTCCAGATCTGGGGTACCAGATTGTTGACGACCTGGTTCTGCGTGGGGTCGAAGTAACTGCCCGACAGCACCAGGACGCTTCCGGTCGGCAGGGTGATGGCTGTCGGGTACCAGCGGCCATCGTTCATCACGGCGGTGGGTGTCCAGGTATTGGCGGCGGAATCGTAGATCGTCGCCTGGTTCAGGCCGTGGCTATCGGCGAGGTGGCCCCCGGCCACCAGCAGGCGCCCGTCCGGCAGGAACGCATGGCCGGAACAGAACAGGTTGGCGTTCGTCGTGCCGTCGTTCAGTGTCGGCTGCGGCGTCGGCGTCATGTTTCCATTCGCGGGATTCCAGACAAATGGAGTGCACGTTGCCGGAGGGGCGGGCGGCAAGCCAGGCGCGAGCGGGCTGGCGGGATCGGTATCCAGGGATTGCTGCGGATTATCCCGCCTGCCCCACATCAGCACCAGACCGGTCGGCAGCACGTGAGCATGGATGCCGACGTTTAGCAACGTGAAAGGATCCCCCCACTGGCCCCGCTTGTCTGGCGTCTCGATGGTAAAGGTGAACGGCGAGGCCTGGGCCGCGGCCTCGTCCCCCGTCGTCACCGAGAGCATGTCGGTGGCATCGGCCTGCAGGAACGTGGTGTCATGATCGTCGTATGCGATGACCAGGTAGTACTGGACGACGGTGCCGGCCGCGAACGTGCCGACCGGGATTGCCGCCGAGTAGTACTTGTTGCTGCCGGTCGCGGTGGCGAAGACCATAGGCACCGTCGTCCACACCGCGTCGGTCGTCTGCTTGAACAACACCGCGCTGCCGTCCTGCAGCTGGTTGCCAGGGTTCCCGCCACCCTGATACTGGTTGCCGCTGAAGACGGTAACCGCCGACACCGGATCCGTGGGAAAGACGGGATCTCGCATGCCGGCGTTACCAAACGGCTCAGGGTTGCCGGGAAAGTGCCACGCATTGCCGAGCGCCATGTGGAATCCCTTCCTTGATGCCGGAATCGCCTGGTCGGTAATTGATGACCGTCGTCCTCCCGGAATGTGTGAACTCGGCCGCCGAGAGCCATCGCGCACAGCCTCCCGTCAGCCGACACGCGTGGCGCAACTGGTCGGCGGGAACAAATCGCGACGCTAGGCAGATTGTTCCATCGCTTGCCCCCGAACTCCACGCCGCCGGTATCAGTGATAACGGCCCGTTATCACCTGTGACGGCTCTCTCGTTTCGTACCGCCAGCTGACTGATCCGGATCGCGGCTTTCCCGTATATGTTCGTTCCCGAGGGCGAGCCGCCCCGAAACTGGGCCGAGCGCCTGTACAACATCCGCTGCTGGCGCCCGAGGCCCAGGGACCCGGCCACTTCGCCCCCGCCGAGGAGCCACAGCTGATAGCCCGCAACATCGCGGCGTTCTTGGCCACCCTCAGCCGTTAGGTTGGGGATCTCCGGCCGCCGGATCGTTAGGGCGACAGCCGCTCGATGATCCAGCCGCCGGTTCCCCGGCGGTAGCGGATCCGGTCGTGCAGGCCGTCCGCTGATTCCTGCCAGAACTCGACGCGGGAGGGCAGCACCCGGAAGCCACCCCAGCGCCGCGGACGGGGAACGTCGGCTCCGCCGGGGTGGCGCCGCAGGCCGTCCTGGACCTGCCTTTCCAGGATCGCCCGGCTGGCGACGACGCGGCTTTGGTGCGAGGCGGCCGCGCTGAGGCGGACGGCGGGGGCGCGCGTGCTCCAGTACTGGTCGGCCTCGTCCTCGCTGACCCGCTCCACCGGCCCCGCTACGCGTACCTGGCGGTGTGCCGGGACAAGCCAGTGCAGCACGGCAGCCGCCCGTGGATTGGCCGCCAGCTCAGCCCCCTTGTCGCTCTCGCAGTCGGTGAAGAAGACCAGCCCTCGCTGGAGGCCGCGCAGGACCACCAGGCGGGCCGAGGGAATGGCGTCGCTGGTTGCGCTCGCGATGGTCATGGCTTCCGGCATCGGCTGCCCGGCCGCGCGGGCCGCGTCCAGCCACGCGGCGAGCTGCCGCAGCGGGTCAGCGTCCAGGTCTATGGCATCCACCCGCCCAGTCTCGCGCCACTGAGGCCAGTGCGCGATATTGACCTTGGCAGATGAGCGGCCAAACAGCGGAGCGCCGCCCTGTTGACCGTGACCTTCGGCTGATCGCGCGCCACGGCGTTAGCGCAGTGGCGTTCTCCAGACGACGTGTCCTAGATCTAGCAGCCAGCTCCTCGCTTTGGGCCACCGAGGATGCTGTTCACCTCTAGTAGTACTTTGTTAGGTTCCGGCGAGGGCTGCGGCGAGGCGGTCCAATGTTAAGGGCTGGCAGCACAGGGGGCAGGCGCCGAGGATGAGGGCGAGCACGATCTGCAGTTCGTGCAGTGCCTG
>Ga0302181_10002683_pt1 | contig 12442 bp, 10 predicted proteins | sample I_Palsa_E3_3_FD_198786 | JGI IMG/M metagenome (GOLD analysis project Ga0302181, IMG submission 198786) | Peat permafrost microbial communities from Stordalen Mire near Abisko, Sweden - I_Palsa_E3_3 | ecosystem: Environmental > Terrestrial > Soil > Palsa > Peat permafrost | place: Sweden... | reverse complement strand
ACGCCGTCATCCGCCTCCGTGACGTGCAAGTTCTTCACTCGCGAAAGCGCGAGCACGAGAAGCTGTCGCATCATCGGAGAGTCTTCGACAACGAGGCAGGTGTACTGAGGGGTCATCGTGAACGAGTCTCCGCCTTCCGAATCGAAAAAACTACCGCGACGTCCGCCCTACACGGCGCCGCGGCTTACGCGCAGGCCTTTCGGAGCGCGTCGGCAGTCGGCATGGGCGCATCCGCGTACTCCAACAAGTACGCCGAAACGATCGCGCCGCCCGCTTGGGTCTCCAGAAGTTTCAAGAGCTCGCGGTCGACCGCCACGAACCCTTTCTTGTGTCCGAGGAGAGCATAAATGACAATTGCGCCAATCACCCGATTGGAGAACTCCAAGGGAACGCACGCGGCGGGGGCCGCTCCGATGTGCCCCTCCGCGACGTGCGGGACGCCCGTAAGAAACGTCCGCTCGATGGCTGCGGCGACGGTGTCGGCGGGCCCCGCGTGGCGCAGCGCAATCTTGGGCAACGCGGCAAGATCCACGCCGTCCGAAGCGATAGGGACGAGGTGATGCTCGGCGTCGTCGACGAAGTAGATGCCCAGCGAGCGAACCCCGACGAGCTGCATGAGAAGCTCGCGGACGTTTCGGACCACGGCGCGCACCTCGACCGAGGCGTGAAGCTGAGAGCTTGCCACATAGAGGTTTGCGAAGCTCTCGAGCTCTGACTCGACTTCGGCAAACCGGCTGCTGATGTCGGCCTGGTCGTGCACGGCCGACAGCAGGCGTGCTTTCTCGCGCTCGAGCTGCCCGATCTTCCTGAGCAGATCGCGTATGGCGTTGTCGCTCGCAAGCTGCGTCCTGAGCGAAGCGCCCTCTTCCTCCAAGGCTTCGATTTGGGACCGGAGGCGCTTGTTTTCGGCGACGAGCTCGTCGGTCAGCGCAGCCCCGCGCTTGAAGAAGGTTTGCAAGAAGGCGTCGCGCTTCTGCTTGAGGTCGTCCTTCTTGACGGGGGTGGGAGCGTCGCCGCGTCGGTTCACGCGAGCCTTTTTCGCGGCCATCGATCTGAATCGTATCATCTTTTCGGATCGGGTTGGCGCAGCTGGTCGACCCAATTGGAGAGCTCGCCCACGAGCACTCGTGGGGCGCTACGCAGGGCGGCCAGGGTTCGACTCCCCGTGAGCAGCATGGCGGCCGCGAGCTCGGTCTCGATTCTGTCGAGAACCGCCATGGCCCCCTCGCGCCCACCGGAGGTGAGCGCCTTGAGCATCGGGCGGGCAAGGCCTGCCGCCGTGGCTCCAAGGGCGACGGCTCGCGCCACATCCAGGCCGCTTGCGATCCCCCCGGTGGCGATGACGGTCTGAAACCCCATGGGCGACACGAGCGCGACGGAGGCGGCCGTCGGCACACCCCAGTCCCAAAACGCCTCGCCGAGCGACCGAGCAGGCTCGTTGCCCGCGGCAGCGGCGCGCTTCGTTTCGACTCCGACCCAGGACGTGCCTCCGGCTCCCGAGACATCGACGTGCTCGACTCCGACCGACCTCAATCGGGCCGCGGTGGCGGGAGAGAGCCCGCACCCTGTCTCCTTGACGACGATCGGGGTGCCCAGGTCACGCACGAGGCGTGCAATGGTCGCGAGCCCCTCGGAGAAGTCGCGATCTCCGCCCGGTTGGACGAGCTCCATCGCCGGGTTCAGATGAATGCAGAGCGCGTCGGCCCCCACCTTCTCGACGAGACTGCGCAGCTCGGAGACGGTCATCGCGCGCGCCTGAACGACTCCAACGTTCCCGAGCACGAGCGTGGTCGGCGCCTGCGATCGCACGGCGTAGGTCGCGTCGCTGTCGGGCCTGATATGCATGGCCCGCTGGCTTCCAAGGCCAAAACCGAGCCCTCGCTCCTCGGCGATCCCCGCGAGCTCTTGATTGACCCGCTGGGCCTGCGGCGTGCCCCCCGTCATCGCTGCGATCACGATCGGAGCTCGGAGGCGCTTTCCCAGCACCACGACCGAGGCGTCGATATCCGAGACCTTGCAGTCCGGAAGGGCGTTGTGGACGAGGCGAACGCACTCGAGCAGCGTGGATACGCCGCGAAAGCCGACGTCTTCTTTGGCGCAAATCGTCAGATGATCGGATTTGCGTTCACCGATCCCGCTCATGAGCCCTTCGAGCGTAACGGAAGGGGAGCGAGCGCGCACCGTTCATTCGCGCCGAGAACGGCGAGGAGCGCTCTTCAACGAAACTTGAAAGTGCGCGTAGATACGCGCAAATCGGTCGTAGGCGCCGTTGACGATTGCAGCCCCGGACCCTACGCTGCGCAGCGCGCGAATGACGCGAGCCGGAATTGAGTCCACCCGCCCCGGGATGCGCGATCCGCTGTTGATCGGCTCCACGAAGGCGCCGGCGGGGCGCGACCCCTTTGCCAATTTCGTGACCCGTGTGCGCGCCCAGGTCGAGGGGCGCCTGGCGAGCTGGCTCGACGCGCGAGTCGCCGACGCGACACAAAGAGGAGCCGACGTCGGTGCGGTGGCCGATGCGTTGCGGCAGCTCACGATGCGTGGCGGCAAGCGAATGCGCCCGGTGCTTCTGGCTGCGAGCTACGAAGGGTGCGCCGGCGACGGCGGTAGCGAGAGCGTCGTGCAGGCGGGTGTCGCCCTCGAGCTCTTTCAAGCGTATCTCCTCACGCACGACGACTGGATGGACGGCGACGATTTGCGTCGGGGTGGGCCGAGCGTTCCGGCGATGATGCACGCGCGCTTCGGTTCGGAGCACGCGGATGAAATGAGCGTCCTTGCCGGGGATCTCGCCGCCGCTTGGTCCAAGCGCGCTCTCTTCGAGCTGACGTTGCCGCCCATGACGATTCTGCGGGCTGCCGAGGAGCTCGCTCGGGTCGAGGAAGAGGTCGTTCAGGGACAGGTCCTCGACGTGGCGGGCTTGTCCCGGAGCGCGGCCGCGGTCGAGGCCGTACATTCACTCAAGACGGCCAGCTACTCGGTGCGCGGCCCGGTCGTCATGGGCGCGCACCTCGCGGGCGCGAGCGACAGCCAGGTGGCGTCTCTTGTGGCTTTCTCCGAGCCCCTCGGCGTCGCGTTCCAATTGCGCGACGATTTGCTCGGCGTTTTTGGCGACACCGCCGCTACGGGTAAAGCCTGCGGAGGTGATCTACGCAGAGGAAAATACAGCGCGGTCGTCGTCGCGACGGATCGTGCAAGCGGTCCGGTCGGGCGCGTCTTCGGTCGCGTGGACGCGAGCGACGCCGACGTTCGGTCGGCGATTGAAAGTCTCGAGGCGAGCGGTGCGCGCGCACGCGTCGAGGCTCGAATCCGTGAGCTTGCGCTCCTTTCGCGCGCCGCGCTCGAGCAAGCAACCTTGACGACCGAGGGCCGGGCCTTGCTCGCGTCGGCCGCCGAGGCCCTCACGCAAAGGCCAAGCTAATGACCGCGGTGGGCTACGCGGGAGGCAAGGCCATCGTGCTCGGCGAGCACTCGGTCGTATACGGGGGGCCTGCGATTGCGGTGGGCATCGATCGCGGCGCCCGCGCGTGCGCGACGGCGATCGAGAGCGGTCCCAGTCGACTTTTCATCCGCGGCTGGGGTCTCGCCGTACACGAGAGCCAGGACGACAACGATCTGGGCCGCGCCTTTGGCGCCCTGCTTGCCACCGCGCGCGGCCACGTCAGAGCGCACGGTCACTTCGAGGTCGAAGTCGAAGCCAATCTCCCCCCCGGAGGCGGTCTCGGTTGCTCAGCCGCCATCGGAGTCGCCATCGCTCGTGCGCTCGACCCTCGAGCGACCGAGAGCGAGGTGCTCGATCGGGCCATGGCGTGGGAGCAAGTCTTTCACGGCAATCCGAGCGGCGTCGATGCAGCGGTGTCGGCGCGGGGGGGCTGCTTCGTGTTCCGAAAAGGGGCTGCGCTCGAGCCGGTGCACCTTCGCGGTCCGATTTACCTGTGCATCGGCAACACCGGCGCGACATCGAGCACCAAAGTGATGGTGGACGCGGTCGCTCGGCTGCGAGCGCGCAAACCCGAGCTCGTCGACCAGACCTTCGAGGCGATACGGGTGCTCGTGAGCAACGCGAGGCTCGCCATCGAAGCCGGGGACCGCGTAGCGCTCGGGCGCCTGATGGACCTCAATCAAATGCTCCTGAGCGGCCTCTTCGTGTCGACCGCGGAGATCGAGCGGATGTGCGCCGTGGCTCGCGAAGCCGGTGCGCTCGGCGCGAAATTGACGGGCGCGGGGGGCGGCGGCAGCGTCATCGCGCTCGCGGCCGCGCAGAGCGCGGGTGACGCCATCCTTGCGGCTTGGAAGGCCGACGGATTCTCGGGCTTTCTCACGTTGGTGACGCCCGAGGCTCGACCTCGCGAGATCGAGAATGGTCCGGTTCTGTGAGTGAAGCGGTCGCCGTCGCTCACCCGAACGTGGCGCTCTCCAAGTACTGGGGCAAGCGTCCGGGAGGCGGAAACTTTCCCGCCGTGCCGAGCCTTTCGGTGACGCTGGCGGGCCTGGCAACGCGTACGCACGTGACATTCGACAGCGCGCTGGACCGAGACCGCGTCGTTCTCGACGGCGAGCCTGCCGACGAGCGCACCTTGGCGCGCGTCGGCGAGCTACTCAATCGCGTGCGCACGGCGGCGAGCGACAGCCGTCGCGCCGAAGTGGTCTCGCGAAACGATTTTCCCACCGCCAGCGGGCTTGCATCGAGCGCTTCCGGGTTTGCTGCGCTCGCTCTGGCGGCCTCGAGCGCGGCCGGCCTCGATTGGGATCGCGCGCGCGTCAGCGATTTGGCGCGTCGCAGCTCTGCGAGCGCGGCAAGGAGCCTGTTTGGAGGCTTCGTCGAGCTCGCTGCGGGCGCGGCCGACGGAGATGAAGCGGCCATCCTGCCGGCTGAGCCCCTGGCGCCGGCGGAGCATCTGCCGCTGGTCGTGCTCGTTTGCGTGACCGCCGAGGGCCCCAAGGCCGTCAGCTCGAGCGAAGGGATGCGAATCACCATGGCGCGCAGTCCTTATGCGGCGAGCTGGCTCGAAAAAGCCCCGCAGATGCATCTGCGCCTGCGTCAGGCGCTGCTCGCGCGCGACTTCGCGGGCATGGGAGAGCTCGCCGAAGCCAGCTCTCTCGCCATGCACGGGAGCGCGATCGCCGCAGGGGTCACGTACTGGGTCGGCGCGACGATCGACGCGTTGGCCCAGGTTCGCAGCTTGCGGTCGGCCGGCACGCTTGCGTTCGCGACCGTGGATGCCGGTCCGCACGTGAAGGTGCTCGTGCAGCCCGGTGACGCCCCTCGAGCCCGCGCGACCATGGAGCGCGTTGCGGGCATCAAGCGCATCATCGAGGCGCGTCCTGGGGCGGGCGCGCGGTGCGAGCCCGAGGCGGCAAAGGGCCGATGAAGGCCCGAGCGCCCGGCAAGCTCGTGCTGACCGGCGCCTATGCGGTTCTCGAGGGAGCGCCCGCCATCGTCGCGGCGGTAGACCGCCACGCCGTCGCGGATGCATCGCGCGTCTCGGAGCATCCTGCCGCCGAAGTGCGCGCCGCGCTCGAACCGGGCGAGCCGGTGCCGCACGCGGACGCGAGCGAGCTGCAGGACAGCGCAGGGCGCAAGCTCGGCCTTGGGTCGAGCGCGGCTGTCCTCGTGGCGTCGCTCGCGGCTCGCGCCCTCGCGCGAGGTGAAAATCTGCGCGATGGCGGCGTGCGGGCCAGCCTCTTTGCAGCCGCGCGCGCCGCTCACGCGCTCGCGCAGCACGGAGGCAGCGGAGTGGACGTCGCCGCCAGTGTCTACGGCGGGGTCCTCCGCTATGCCGTCGCGGGCGGCGAGCCGCAGATTCGCGCTGCGACGCTACCCCCGGGGCTCGTCTTCCAAGTGTATTTCGGAGGCTCGAGCGCGCGCACGAGCGATTTGCGTGAACGCGTGGCGCGCGCAGGCGTCGAGCGCCCGGGTGAGGTATCGCCCGTGGCCCGTGCGATGGCCGAAACCGCAACCCGAGCTGCCGATGCGTTCGAGGCCGGAGACACCGCGGGGTTCGTGTCGCTGGCGCGCGCGTACGGATCCTTGCTCGGGTCGCTCGGGCGAGCGGCCCGCGCCCCCATCATGCTTCCGGCTCACGCAGAGCTCGCCTTCGATGCCGAACGTGAGGACGCCGCGTTCTTGCCCTCCGGAGCCGGCGGCGGAGACGTTGCGGTTTGGCTTGGCTCGGCTGCCCCCTCGCACGCGTTTGCTGCGCGGGCTCTGGTCTTGGGCCTGCTGCCCCTCGCTCTTTCGGTCGACGCAGGCGGAGTAAGCCCCCATTCGGCTCGTTCTTGAGGCAAGAAATCGATGGCGCACACGTCCCGGCTTCCTGGTTTTTACAAGGTCACCGTCGAGCAGCGGCGGGCGCTCGTCGGAGAAGCGACCGGCGCAGACCCGAACGACATCGGGATCGCGCTCGATGCCGGGGGGCTCGACGCCGAGACCGCCGACAAGTTCGTAGAGAACGTTCTCGGTGTCTATGCGCTCCCCTATGCCGTGACGCTCAACGTTCGCGTCAACGGACGCGACCACGTCGTTCCCATGGTCATCGAGGAGCCGAGTGTGGTCGCGGCCGCTTCCAACGCGGCAAAGCTCGTCCGGCTTGGCGGGGGCTTCACGGCCGAGGCCGATCCGCCGCTCATGATCGCTCAGGTTCAGCTGCGCGACGTTCGCGATGCGGCCGAGTCTGCCGCGCGCTTGCGTGCGGCCAGCGCCGAGATCGTGGCCCTCGCGAACGCCGCCGTCGGGGGTCTGGTGGCTCGGGGCGGGGGAGCCCGCGAGCTCGCCGACGACATGATCGTCCTTCATGTCATCGTGGACTGCCGCGATGCCATGGGGGCCAACCTCGTCAACACGATTGCTGAGGCCGTAGCCGATCGCGCCGCGGCCATCGCCGGCGCGCGAGTCGGCCTTCGCATCTTGACCAACCTCTGCGACAAGCGGTGCGTGCGCGTCGGATGCCGACTGCCGGTCGACAGGCTCGCCACGGGCGAGATGTCCGGGATTGAGGTCGCCGAGGGCATCGTCAATGCATCGCGCTTTGCCGAGCTCGACCCGTATCGGGCGGCGACGCACAACAAGGGCATCATGAACGGCATCGACGCCGTCGCGATTGCCACGGGCAACGACTGGCGGGCCGTGGAGGCGGGGGCGCACGCCTACGCCGCAAGAAACGGCCGGTACGCGCCGCTCGCCGTATGGCGCCGAGACGGCGACCACCTCGACGGGCGCCTCGAGCTGCCTCTCGCGCTCGGAACGGTGGGTGGGACGTTGCGCGTGCATCCGGCGGCGCGGCTGTCGCTGCGCGTTCTGGGGGTGACCGATGCCCAAGAGCTGGCCGGCATCGCGGCGGCCGTCGGCCTGGCGTCGAACTTCGCGGCCGTTCGTGCGCTGGCGACCGACGGCATTCAACGAGGACACATGGGTCTGCATGCGCGCTCGGTGGCTCTCGCGGCGGGCGCCGTGGGTCCCGCGGTCGAGAAAGTTGCCGCCATGATCGTCGAGGCGCGAAACATCACCCTGGACGCGGCGCGCAAGGCCATGCATCTGCTCGCGGCCGAGGGGGAAGATAGCGGCGACACCGTCGAATGACGGGCGGCCAAGGCCGGCTCGAAGGGGCGCGATTCGAGAGCGTGACCGAGCGGCATATATGTCGTAGCTTCCCCGTGTGCAGGGAGACGGTCGGGATCCAGACCCGTCGGCGTCCGTGAGCGGGCTCCTACCCGTGGATCCGCACCAGGACGTGACCGGAGCGCTCCACGACGTCTCCAACGCGCTCACGGTCTTGCTCGGTTGGATCGCGGAGGCTCGCTCGGGTCGCTCCGCCCCGGAGCAGCTCGATCGGGCGCTCGCGATTGTGGAGCATTGCGCGCGCGGTGCGCGCGATACCGCGCGACGGGCCATCGGAGCTCAAGGCCCCATCGACGAGCACGAAGAAGCGCTCGACGCCATCGTCGAAGCCGCCGTCGAAGCCCTCTCGGTCGAAGCGCAGCGCGCGGGGATCGTGCTCGCCGTGACGTCGCGCAATCCGATGGTCAGGCTGCCGCTTGCCGCGGACGCTTCGCAGGTGCTCACCAATGTGCTGCTCAACGCTCTCGGGTGGGGCCCTCGGGGCAGTCGGGTCGTCGTCGAGTGCACGGCCGAGGGTGGGATGACGGCGATTGCGGTTCGTGACGAAGGGCCCGGCGTGCCCGAGTCGGATGCGGAGAGCGTCTTCGCGGGGTCCACGCGTCGCCAGGGAGGCGCTGGCGTCGGCCTGAAGCACGCACGCGCCGTGGCTCGCGCCGCGGGAGGCGATCTCGAGCTCGCAGCCCCGGTGCCCGGCAGTGGCGCGACCTTTCGGATTCGCTGGCCGCGGGCGAAGCCGCCTGCCGCCCCGCTTTCGGCCCCTCGCGCTGCTGTGCTCGCCGGCACGCGGGTCTTGGTCGTCGAAGACGATGCCGACGTGGCTACGCTTCTCGAGTCGGCGCTCGGCGCCCGCGGCGCGGTGGTCGTCGTTGCTCGCAACGTCGACGAGCTCGAGGCGCGCGCCGGCGACGATCACGACGCGGCGCTCATCGATCTCTCGCCCATCGCCGATGACGTCAAAGGCGCTCTCGCGACGTTGCAACGCGGCTCGCCCGACGCCGTGCTCGTTCTCATCAGCGGGAGCGCTATTGGCGTGCCCGAGGGTATCGACATGGAGCACATCCGCTGGGTGCGAAAGCCATTCGAAATCGCCGAAATCGTGGCAGCGCTGTTGGGCGCGCGCCCCGAAGGTCTATCCGGGAGCTCGACGCCGCGCGGAGGCTGAGGGCCCTTCTTTCCCCCTTATGTTTCCTGACGCGACATGCGCCATCCCGGGCGCCAAATCGCCGACCCGAGCCGAAGAAAACGCGGGAACCGCAGCCCTGCCGCCTCCGGACGCGCCCATGATGGCGCACGTGCGCGACATTAACGGCCGGTAGTCCCGACCGCAAATCCAATCGAAGTCGCGAGTATTGTTTCGGGACTGTGACGTTCATGCTCCAAGTCGCTACGGCGTGTGGGTCTGTGCACTAGCTGTGGATAACCTGCACAAACGTACTTGATTGACTGGGGATTGAAGCGAGCCGTTCAATAGTGTCACCGTGACTCTTTGCGCCAACCCGACGATGGTGCAGTCCCTGCCCCCGGGCGAGGCCACGGTGACCGCCATAAGGCCCGCGGCGGAGTCGACCGGACCCTCGGCGTTCGGGCGCGATCCGCAGCGAGGCGAAGACCGAGCGGCGACAGTCATCGGATTTCGTCGCGCGCTGACCGTTGGCTTCGGTGTGTGGGCGTCTTTTTTCGGAATCGACTGCGTCGCAGTGCGCTACTTGCACGCGGGCACTCTGCTGCACTTCCTTGCCCTTCGCCTGCTGTTGGCGGCAGTCGTCGGCGGGGTGCTCGTTCGCATGTACCGGAGCCCGGCGCCCTCGGAGCGGACTTTCAAGATCGCCGACGCCCTCACCTATGGGACCACCGCGGTCGCGATGGCTCTCATGTGCCTCGAGTTTCGCGGCATCGCCAGCCCGTACGTTTCCGGCTTCTGTCTCGTTCTGTTCTCTCGAACGGTGGCCGCGCATGATCCATGGCGACGCGGTCTGGTGATGAATGGACTGCCCGTGGCCTTGTTTTTCGTCGTCCTGCTCGGCGCGGCATTCTTCTCGCCGCACATCGCGGCCCAGCTGCACGACCCGGCCGCGGTCGCGACGCTTTTGCTCGGCGTGGGGTACGTGTTCGGCACCTACCTTTTCCTCGTGGTCAATGGGCACATCGTTTGGTCGCTTCGTCGGCAGGTTTTCGAAGCCCGCAGTCTCGGTCGCTACCGGCTCAAGCGTCGGCTCGCCTCGGGAGGCATGGGCGATGTGTGGGTTGCGTACCACCCCGGCCTCAAACGCGACGTGGCCGTAAAGATCCTCAAGCCCGAGGAGCAAGCCCGATCGGCGAGCGCGTTACCGAGGTTCGAGCGCGAGGTGCGAGCGACCGCCGATCTCAAACACCCAAACACGGTGCGGGTCTTCGACTATGGAATCACCGAGGACGGCCTTCGTTACTACGTGATGGAACTTCTGGAGGGCGAGACCCTCTCGCGGCACGTGGCTCACTTCGGACCTCTCTCGCCGGCGCGCGCCGTGCACGTCGTCGGGCAAGCGGCGCGAGCGCTGGGCGAGGCGCACGAGCACGGCATTGTGCATCGCGACGTCAAGCCAGAAAACATTTTCTTGACGTCGATGGGCGGCGAGCACGACTTCGTCAAGGTCATCGATTTTGGCATCGCGAAAGATCAAAGCGCCGACGCCACGGTGACTGGCACCGGATGGGTGCTCGGCACCCCCTCGTACCTTTCGCCGGAAGTCGCCATGGGGAGGCCCGCAGACGCGCGATCGGACGTCTATGCTCTGGGCGCCGTGCTCTACTTCTTGCTTTGCGGCCGCCCGCCCTTCGAAGACGAAAACGTCGCAGCTCTCGTTTTTGCGCACATTCACGAACGGCCCGTCGCGCCGTCGCGCAAGCTCGGACGCCAGCTGCCCACGGACGTCGAAGCCACGGTCATGCGGGCGCTCGAGAAGGACCCCGACGCCCGTTTCAGCACGGCGATGGAGCTCGCGCTCGCTCTCGCGTCATGTGCGCTCGCTGGCAAATGGACCTACGGCGACGCGGCGCTCGTGGCGAGAAACAGCAGTCGCCCGCCGCCCGCGAGCGGAATCGACAGCCTGCCGAGTCTACGCCCCCCTCGCGTCCCCAATATCCGCCTCGACGGAGCCACGAAGGACTCCTCCGAAAACGTGCAGCCCGGGTCGCTGCCCGCGCACTAGGCGATCGAGCCCGTCGCTGGCTTTCTGACGTCGAGAAAGAGGCACCGTCCCGTCGTGTCGCGAGTGATCCCGACCCGCTCCGGCGCCGGGGAAAGCCGGTGCCCGAGGCGCAGCATCGACTCGTCGGTTCGGTAGAGCAGCGTCCAACCCAGCACGTACTCCATCATCCACGTACTGTCCGGCGTCTCGACGAGATTGCCCATCAGCATGCGGCCGCTCGGACGCAACTTTCCGTAAAGGGTCCTCGTGAGCCTCAAGGCCACGAGCTCCGGGAGATAGTCGTAGAGGCCCGCGGAATAAACGAGGTCCAGATCGCGGAGCGCGTCGCACACCTCGTGGTCGTCCGGCGTGAGCGGCTTGAGGAGCTGGCGCACCGAAAAGTGCAAGCACTGCACGGTAACCGGCAACATGCCGTGGTGACGCTCGAGCAAGATGCGCGTCAAATGCCGGTGCGCCGATTCGTGCGCCGATGGATCCTGATCGAGCAAGATCAGATGTACGGGGCGACCGAGCATGGGCGTCTCTTCGAGCCACCGACGCAGCTCGATCGCAGGCCCCGCGGCGAGGGCAAGAATGCGAATAGGCGCGTCTCCGGGAGCTTCGCTCGCACCGCGCACCGCGCTGCGCATCACGGCCTCGCGCGCGACGACCGTGCGAACGAGCCCATAGTTTTGACCGATGGAGTGAAGAAAGCGGGCGAAGAGGCCGTCCCCGGTCGGCTCCGGGGCAAAGCAGAGCTCCATCATGCGGTAGTCGCCCGCGTACCCCAACGGCTTCTCGTACGCGCGCCGCTGGAGCGCACACGCCATCAGTACGGGCATCAGCACCGCTGATGCGTAGCCTCGCCCCAACTGTACCGCGCGAGGGTCGAGCGCTCGGCTAGCTTCGTGAAGCTCCGCGACGGCGCCGTAGAACACGGTTCCCCAGCGCGCTCGGAGCTCCTCGAAAAGCTGCGTCTCCTCGTCCCGGCGCTGAAGTGGATCTTGGGTCTCCGAAAGCTCGAGCTCGTCGACTTCGTGGCGGACATCGTCGAGCAGTTGCCGCAGATCGCCCACCCTGGCGCGCCACTCCGCCGGCAATCGCTCCTTTTGCTCGGCCAGGATCGCCATCCGCCCTTCGAGCGTGGCCCCGAGGCGAAGCCGCCGGAGATCCACGATGCCGGAGGTGAAGCGCGCGCCCATGCGGTCTTCGCTGCCGTGGACGACGACCGCCTCGCCCGACCATATCGCTCGATCTCCGAGCAGAAGCTCGAACGACTCGAGCACGGTCCCCGGAGCCCACACGAGCCCGGAAAGCGACTGGGCCGCGAAGCCCGTGGTGCTCAAGTCGAGCACCGGCAGCGGGCCGATGAATGCGCCGTCGCACTGAAAGCGACACCCGAGGTCGGCCGGCAGGTCGGCGGCGTTCAGACGCGCGGGCCTGAAGTGCGCGCTGACTCCGTTCGACCCGAGGAGATCCGGATGACTGCGCGGCGGCGAGGACGCCGGCGGGGGTCTGGAGGATATTCGGTGCGTCCCCGAAATGGGCGGGGGCGGGCTCGAAGACCTTCGGGAAGGAAGTCCGGTACTCATGTCGCACAATCCATGCGGACCACACTCATATCGGATTAAGGCCCACGTGGATCAACTCATATTCGAAT
>Ga0302181_10002682_pt1 | contig 12444 bp, 8 predicted proteins | sample I_Palsa_E3_3_FD_198786 | JGI IMG/M metagenome (GOLD analysis project Ga0302181, IMG submission 198786) | Peat permafrost microbial communities from Stordalen Mire near Abisko, Sweden - I_Palsa_E3_3 | ecosystem: Environmental > Terrestrial > Soil > Palsa > Peat permafrost | place: Sweden: Abisko... | reverse complement strand
GACGGGGCGAAGTCGTCCCGCAGCTGCATCTCGTTTTCGATGACCGAGGCGAGGCGGCGGACCCCTTCGGTAATCCGGGCGGGGTCGGGGAACGAGTAGCACAGCCGGGCGTACCCGCCGCCCGAGCCGTCGGCGTAGAAGCCCGTTCCCGGCACGTAAGCGACCCGCGACGAGATCGCCCGCGGCAGCATGGCCTTGGCGTTGATCCCTTCGGGGAGACCGAGCCAGACGTAAAAACCCCCGGCCGGCCGGGTCCAGTGACAGCCCGGCGGCATCACCGCGGACAGCGCTCTCAAGGTGGCGTCCCTGCGCTCGCGGTACAGTTCGCGGAAGTCCTTGATCTGCTCCTGCCACGGCTGGGTGTTCAGGTATTCCCGCACAGTCAGCTGCGAGAAGCTCGAATGGCACAGCACCGCCGACTCGGCGGCCAGGATCAGCTTGTCCCTGATGGCGGGCGGTGCCAACGCCCAGCCCACCCGCACGCCGGCGGCGAACGTCTTGGAGAACGTGCCGAGGTACACCACGCCCTCCGCGTCGTCGGCCCGCAGCGCTCGCATCGGTTCGGATTCGAAGCCGAGCAGGCCGTACGGATTGTCCTCGAGGACGAGCAGTCCCGCCGACGTGCAGATGTCCAGGATGCGGTGCCGCCGTTCGGCGGCGAGCGTCACCCCGGCCGGGTTCTGGAAGTTCGGCACCGTGTAGAGGAACTTGGCGCGCTTTCCGGCCGCGGCCGTGCGATTGATGGCCTCCTCCAGGGCCTCAGGGATCAGCCCGTCGTCGTCCATCGCCACGTGTACCACGTTGGCCTGGTAGGCGGCGAAGGCGCCCAGGGCGCCTACGTAGGACGGCGCCTCGACCAGAATCACGTCGCCTGGGTCGATAAAGATCCTGGTCAGCAGGTCAAGAGCCTGCTGGGAGCCGACGGTGACCACGACATCGTCCGGGTGAGCCCTGATCTGCTCAAGCGCCATGACGTCGCAGATTCTCTCCCGCAGCCCGGCATCTCCCTGCGCGGTGCAGTACTGCAGCGCCGTCGCGCCCTGGTTGGCGATCAGCTGGCCGATCATCTCGCCGACGGCATCGAGGGGGAGCGCGGCCACGTAGGGCGAGCCGCCGGCCAGCGAGACGATTTCGGGCCGGGCGGCGACGGCGAACAGGGCGCGGATTTCCGAAGCCACCATGTCCACGGCACGTTCGGCGTACTGACCGACATAGCGGTCAATTCGCTGCGGTTTCGATACCGATTGCTGTTCGCCAGTCACGGACTCTCCCGAAGTCGTCGAGTATCATGCCAGGATAAGGGGTATCTCCCGGGGACGCTTGTCGATTTTCAGCCGGGGAAGCGATGTCGCGCCGTATCGTCAACATTACGCTGGACAATCTCGGCGACTTGCCGCCGAAATGCCGCAGATGTGTCTTCTGGGAGCTTGGCCCGGTCAGCCGGGCGCGCGCCGAGGAAAGCGGCGACCCGGAACTCGAGAAGGAGTCCTGGGTCTCATCGGTGCTGCTCGAATGGGGTAGCTGCGGCAAGATCGCCTACGTCGACGGCGTACCCGCTGGATACATGCTGTTCGCCCCCCCGCAGTACGTTCCCCGCTCGATAGCCTTCCCCACCAGCCCGGTGAGCGCCGATGCGGTGCTGTTCATGAGCGCCCATCTGCTCAGCGAGTTCGCCGGCGGAGGCATCGGCCGGATGCTGGTGCAGGCGATGGCCAAAGACCTCACCCGGCGCGGTGTGCGGGCCATCGAGGCCTTCGGTGACCGGCGCTGGGAGTCGCCCGCCTGCATGCTGCCGGTGGATTACCTGCTGGCCGTGGGGTTCAAGACCATCCGTCCGCACCACCATTACCCGCGCCTGCGGATGGAGCTCAGGACCGTCCTGACCTGGCGGGAGGATGTCGAGGTGGCCCTGGAACGGCTGCTTGGCTCGATGACCCCGTCCGCCCCCCAGGGCGCCCTGCGGCCGGTGTAGCCGCCGGACGACCCGGGTAATCACCGGCTCAGCTGTACTTCAGGGTTCAGATGTACTCGGCCAGCTCGCGGAGCAGAGCCGACTTCGGCTTGGCCCCGACGATTTGCTTGACCACCTGTCCGCCGGAGAAGACGCTCATGGTCGGAATGGCCATGATCCCGTAGCGCTGTGACACGGTCGGGTTGTCGTCAATGTTGAGCTTTACCACGTCGATCTTGTCGGCGTACTCGGTGGCGATCTCCTCGAGGACCGGAGCGACCATGCGGCACGGGCCGCACCATTCGGCCCAGTAATCCACGATGACCGGCTTTTCGCTCTTCAGGACCTCGGCCTCGAAGGTCTCGTCCGTCACGACCTTGGTCGCGCCCACTACGATCACATCCCTTTACTTGCGATGAATGAATCCCTGCCGCCCGCAGGGCGTCAGAGCTCCTTGCTGGTCAGCCAGCGTTCCGCGTCGAGCGCCGCCGCGCAGCCCGTCCCGGCCGCGGTGACGGCCTGCCGGTAGGTGCGGTCAACGACGTCGCCCGCGGCGAAGACACCCTCGATGGCGGTGCGCGTCGATGGCTCGTCGACCAGCAGATAACCGTCGGGGTCCGTGGCGAGCTGGCCGGCGAACAGGTCAGAACGCGGGTCGTGACCGATGGCGACGAACACCCCGGTCACGGGCAGCACGTGTTCCGTGCCGTCCTTGGTGCTCCTGATCAGCAGGCCGGTGACCTTGTCCGAGCCCAGGACCTCCGCCACCTCGCTGTCCCACAGGAACGTGATCTTCGGGTTGGCAAAGGCCCGGTCCTGCATGATCTTGGAGGCGCGGAGCGTGTCGCGGCGGTGTACCACCGTCACCGACTTGCCGAACCGCGTCAGGAACATGGCCTCTTCCAGGGCGGAGTCGCCGCCGCCGATGACCGCGATGTCATGGCCGCGGAAGAAGAACCCGTCACAGGTGGCGCACCAGGACACGCCGTGGCCGCCGAGTTTCTTCTCGCCCGGCACCCCGAGTTCCTTGTACCTGGAACCGGTGGCGATGATCACGGCCTTGGCGAGGTACGTCTCGCTTTCGGTCTTGACCACCTTCGGGTCCGCGGTCAGGTCGACCGCCACCACATCGTCGGGCACCAGCTCGGCCCCGAACCGCTCGGCCTGCTTGCGCATGGCGTCCATCAGCTCGGGACCCATGATGGAGTCAGGGAACCCGGGGAAGTTCTCCACGTCGGTGGTCTGCATAAGAGCACCGCCCGCCGTGACCGAGCCCTCGAAAACCAAGGGCTTCAGCTCCCCGCGAGCCGCGTAGAGTGCCGCCGTATAACCGGTCGGGCCGGACCCGATGACGATGACGTTCCGGACTTCGGTCACTTCTGCCAACCGTTATCAACCCCTCATCTGACTGGCACTCCAGTGAACCGATACTAGGGCCCGAAGATTCCCGACCGGACTACGGCACCGTCGTGGTGGCGAGCCGCTCACCGTGGCCGGCTGAGCAGCCCGCCCCCGTCACCACCGCAGTGTCGCCCTGGCTCGTGCGCATCACGATGATGGTGGCGGCCTGGCCCTGGTAGCGGGCACTTTCGACCAGGAGCGGGTTGGCGTTCCCGGCGACATCGCGCACGCACGCCTTGACGGCTGTGGGCGGGGGCTGGGTTGCGGGCGCCGACGGCGCCGCCCGGAGCGCGGCCTCGACCTGCTGCTTGAGCGTGCCGGGCGCGAAGTTGGTGTGGCTGGTCACGAAGGGAAAGCCGGCCCCTGACCTCAGCTGCGGCCGCGCCGCCGGTTCGCTGCTTGGCAGCACCGCGGGGATGTTGGCGCGGCCAGCCGCCGCCCTGGCGGGACCTGCCGCCACAGAGCTGCTGGCGGTCTGGGGGCCGCCTCCGCCGGCCAGCTGGCTCAGGCCGTACCCGGCGGCGGCCAGCACGACGGCCGTGGCGGGGGCGAGGACGCGCAGGGATACCAGGCGCAAACCCCGGTTCCTGGCCGGCCGGCCGCGGGTGGCATGATGTCGCGGGCTGCCACCCCGGGCCCGTTCGGAATCAGCCCTTTGCACCACCTCGGCGGCGAGCACCCGGTCGAGCCGCTGAGCCACCCGGTCGGGCATGGCCTGGGCCGGGATCGCCGCGAGCAGTGCGGAAACCCCGGCAATCTCCTCCCGTAGCGCCTGGCAGCGGTCGCATCCCGCCAGATGCGCGGCGATCCTGGCGCCCCGGCGTCCGGTGGTCAGGCCCGCGTCGAATTCGGCCAGGACATCGCCGTCCAGGTGGGTCGTCTGGCCCCTCATGCTGTGTCTCCCGCTCGCCTGCGGGGCGCCTTGAGGCACCGCCTTCCCTCGTCGCTCGTGCCTCGCTCCTCGGTCCAGGCGATGCCGCGCCCCTCCGGCTCGCTCATACGTCTCCTCCCTGCGCAGGTGAGACGCTCTGGCTCGCCGATCGGTTCCCTCGTAGGTGGGCCACGTGCGGAAGCAGCCGGGCCCGGGCGCGGGCGCAGCGGCTCTTCACCGTGCCTGGTGAGATGTCGAGGATGACGGCGGCGTCGGCGACCGAGAAGCCGAGCATGTCGACGACCACGAGGGCGGCCCGCTGCTGCGGCGGCAATATCCGCAGCGCGGCGTCGACGTCGAGCCTGGTGTCGGTGGCCTGGGCGGGGTCGCCCACCGACCCGGCCAGGGCCTCGAAGGCCTGCTCGTCGCCGGCCGGCACGGCGGGCCTGGCGGCCCGACGGCGGAGCCGGTCAAGAGCGGCGTTTACCACGATCCGGTGCAGCCACGTGGTGACGGCGGAGTCGCCGCGGAAGTCCGCGGCCCGCCGGAAGGCGGAGACCATCGCGTCTTGCAGCGCGTCGGCCGCCTCCTCCGGGTCGCAGACGGTGCGCAGCGCGACCGCCCACAGCCGGTCCCGGTGCCTGCGGAACAGCTCGCCGAACGCCTGGTCATCTCCGGCCACATGCCGGCGGAGCAGTTCGGCGTCAGAAGGCCACTGCTCGCCGGCGTCCCGCATGCGGCATCAACCCGACTGGCCCGCGGCGGGTCCGCGCACCGCGATGTTGTAGATCAGCGCCTGGTAGTGGTTGCCGGAGCCGGCCTCCGGGGGCAGGTCGGTGATCCAGATCAGCACGTAACGGCCGGTCGTGTTCTTGGTAATGCCGAACGTCGTGGCGCCCACCGCCGTGCTGGAGCTCTGCAGCTCGGTGAAGGTGTTCAGGGCGGCCGGGGTGTCATTGTTGCCGATCTCGATCTCGACGTGCGTGCAGCAGATGGTGCCGAACTGGACCATCACCTGGCTCAGCCGCACCTCCTTGCCCATGTCGAGGATCAGCCCCATGCCCGTATTCAGACCTCCGAAGACCGAGTTGCCGACGTAGTAGTCGGTGTGCCAGAACGTGCTGGCGCTGCCGTCTATCGCGTACTGCGCGCCGCTGGGGTCGTCTGTGCTGCCCACGGCGAAGACGCTGGCGCTGACCGGCTTGAGCACGACGTCCGCGTCCCCCGCGGCGGGGGACGTGGACTGGGTGCGGCCGCCAGGTGTCGGGGTCGCCGTGTTGGGCGAGCCGCGGCTGGCTGACCATACGGCCACGCCGATCGCGGCGAGGATGACGACGATAACCACGCTGATGACGGCCCGGGTCACGGTGGCACGGTGCTGAGGCGGCCGGAAGCTGCCGCCGCCGGACCGGGACCGCGTATCGGTATCGGCGGCGGCCGGGTACGGGTTCGTGGACACATCACGGCGATAGCCATCGACCGTGGTCTGGCTGGCTGAAGCGGGCAGGAACGCCATCGGGACCGGCGGGGTCACGCTCGCCAGGGCGTCAGCAAACATCGCGGGCGTGCTCAGCGCCGGTCCGTGCCGGCTCGGCCGCTGGAACAGCGCCTGGCAGGTCACCGCGTCGATGCCGGCCGGGACGCCGGCCGATACCTGGCGCGGGGTGCAGAGGGTCCCGTCGGTCTCCGGCGCGGGCGGCAGCAGCCCAGGCCCGGACCCGCCAGAACTCTGCTGGCCGGGCCAGTATCCGGTCAGAGCGGCGTAAAGCAGCCGGGCGAGATCGCGGGTGTCGGTCAGGGCCGAGTCCTCGGCGCCCTGTTCCTCGGCCAGGCCGACGCCGGTCAATTCCGGGCCGGCCAGGGCGGCATCGATGCCGAGCCCGGCGATCTTCACCCCGCCGCCTGGCGTCCAGTGCAGGCAGGCCGGACTGAGCCGCAGGTGCGCCAGGCCGGCTGCCTGGGCGGCCGTGATCGCCTGGGCCGCCTCCAGCACCAGCGCGGCCGCGCGCGGCGGGTCGAGCGGGCCTTCGGCGAGCATGTCGAGCAGCGACTCGCCGACGACCCATTCCATCACCACGTAGGGCAGCTCATCGGCGTCTTCCACGTCGAACACCTGGGGAAACCGCGGGTCGTTGAGCCTGCTGGCGGCCCGGGCCGCGGTGATGGCCTCGGCCACCCGGGGAAAACCCGTGGCGAAGGTAAGTACCGTGACCGATCGGGCCAGGGTCTCATCGGTGGCTTTCCAGTATGTCCAGCCGGCACCCTCATTCACCTGGTCAACAAGGCGGTAGCGCCCCGCGAGCCGGGTACCTGGTTCCGACGTGTATGTGCTCATAGGTTGTCACCCATGCTAATGCCGCCCGCTCCGCCGGCCGAATCTTGCCGCCATCGTCCTGGCCACGAATCCGAACTCGGTCACCCGCAGCGCCCTGGCGCTCAGCGCGTAGAGCGCGAACGCGCCGCCGCCGCCGACCACGGTGACGATGAAGCCGTAGGCCGCACCGGGGTTGTGCGTCACGTGCCCGGCGCCGATCATGACGAACACGGCGAAGACGAGCCCGGGCACCGTGGCCACGTGCATCCGGGTCAGGCTCCGGGCGATGGCCCAGCCGTCGAGGCTGCCGACCCGGCGCAGCAGCAGGGCCCACCCGGCGATGGTGCCGGTCAGGTTGGCGATCCCGTACACGACGGCTAGCCCGGCCACCACATCCAGGCGCGGCAGCATCGCGAACGCGATGTAGTCGCCGGCGATGCCGACGACCATCGTGAGCAGGCCCACGAAGGCGGCGGTCCGGCTGTCCTGGAACGAATAGAACACCCGCAGCTGCAACTGGGTCAGCATGTAAGGCACCAGGCCCAGGGAGAACAGACCGAACGTCTCGCCGATGTACCTGGCCTCGGTAGGTGTGGCGCTGCCGTAGGAGATCAGGAACTCGGCGAGCGGCCCGCCGAGCAGGCCGAGGAAGATCGCCGCGGGCACCACGATCACCGCCGCCAGCCGGACCCCGATCGAGAAATCGTCCCGGACCAACGAGTAACGGCGGGCGCTCGCGTGCTCGCTCATCCGGGGCAGCAGCGCGGTGATCACCGAGATGCCGACGATCGCATAGGGCAGCTGGAACAGCTGCCAGGCCACCGAATAGGCGGTATATCCGTCCCGGCCAGGAGAGGCCTTGTTCGCGAGGATCTGGACGATCAAGGTGCCGGCCCACTGGGAGACCACGTAGACCGTCATCCAGCTGGCCATCCGGCCCATCTCGGACACCTCGGCCCGGCGGAACCTCAGCGTCGGGCGCCACCGGAAGCCCGCCCCGCGCAGGGAGGGGAACAGCGCGACGGTCTGCGCGACGACGCCGAGCGTGGTGCCGATCCCGAGCAGTTGCACGCCCGTGGCCGAGATGGTCCAGGGCTCCTTGTTCAGGCCCACCGTGACCACGTAGAGGCCGCCGACGGCGATCACGACGAGGTTGTTGAGGACCGGGGTCCACATCGGGGCGGCGAACCGGCCGCGGGTGTTCAGGACCGCCCCGATGAGCGAGCTCATGCCGTAGAAGAAGATCTGCGGGATGAAGAAGTAGGCCCAGACCACCATCAGGTGGTGCTCGGCGGCCAGATGGCTGCCGGGCGGCCCGTTGATGCCGCCGGAGTACAGATCGACCAGCGGGCCTGCCGCCAGCGTGGCCAGCACCGTGACCACGAGCAGCGCCACCGCGCCGAGGGTGAACATCCGCTGCGCGTAAGCCTCGCCGTGGTCCGGGTCGCGTTTGGCCGCCCGGACCAGCAGCGGCACGACCACGCTGGTGAAGATGCCGCCGAGCATCAGGTAGTAGACGGTGTTCGGCAGGGTGTTGGCGTTGTTGTACGCGCTGCTGAGGTTCAGCACCCCGATCGCGTAGATCAGGACGAAGGTGCGCAGGAAGCCGGTGCCCCGGGACATCAGGGTGCCGATGGCCATGCCGGTTCCGGAGCGGACCAGGCTGGAACGCTGGGTGCCGGCCTGGTCCGCGGCCGGACCGGGCGGCCGCCTGCCCGTCGGCGGTGCGGCGGGTCCTGCGGGTCCGCGGGGTCCGCCGGCGGCCGGGGGACGGCCCGGTTGGTCGAAGGGCTGGAAGCTAGGCTGCGGGCGTTGCGGCTGAGGCGCTCTGGGCTGCGCCGGCCCGGGCCGGGGGGCCCGGGGCTGGGCGTGGCCAGGTGCCGGGTCGCCGGGCGGGCGGCCCACCCGGCGCCATCCGGGAGGCGCACCTGCCGATCCCGCCGCCCCAGGTGGTCCGGCCGGATCTGACGGTGTGAACCTGGGCGTCCTGGGCGGCGGGGCGGGCCAGGATAGCGCCAGCGGCAGCGTGGTCTCGGCAGGGGCCGGGCCACCGCCCGGCATCGGGCCTTCCAACGGCGGCAGCGGGTCGGGATCGGCGGCGTGCCGACCCCGGCGCGGCCGCTCGTCCCCGTCCGGCCACTGGTCCTGGTCCTCTAGATCCTCGCGCCGGGGATCTTCACGCCCGGTATCCCCGGGGTCAGGCGTCGTCGGCCCAGCGTCGTGCATCGGCCAGGTCATCCGGTGCCTCCGTCGGGTGTTGCGCGCTGGTGCCTGTCACGACGCTACCTGGTGGATCGGCCTCTTCGTAGACCACATGCCCGTCGCCGCGCAGCCGGCGCCGGGCGCCGCGGTACACCGAGGTGAGGACGAGCACGCCGATCGCGGCGCCGATGAGGAACAAGATGGCGCGACCGTACCTGGTCGACTCCACGGTGAGCTGAGTTTGGGCGAACGGCAGCGTCGTGCCGTTCGCGCTGCTGAGGCCGAGCCGGATGACGGTCGGTCCCTGCGGGGCCGAGCTGACCGGCAGCCGCACCGGCACGGCCTCCCCGGGTTGGACCACGACCAGCCTGTCGGCGGAGCGGCCGATAGTCAGCTGCGAGGTGCGGCGGGGGGTGTTGACCACGGTGGCGTTCACCCGGACCTCGATGGCCTGACGCAGCAGGCTGTTCTGGATCACGACCGGGATTGGCCCGGACGCGCCGGCCATCGACACCTCGGTCGAGGTGATGATGCTGACCTTATCTTCCGCGCCGTGGAGGTACTCCTGCAGGCCGCCGGCCAGCGCCTGGCCCTGCGTTGCGCCGCGGCCGCGCCAGGCAGCCGACTCGGTTGCGGCCAGGGCCTCGTCCAGCGACTGCAGGTACGACGGCTCGGGGTGGAAGAGCATGGACTTGTATACGCTGAGCTGGCTGCCGACTGACTTCACCGTGCCCAGGTAGCCGCGGCTGAGCTCGCCCGGGCTTTCCTGGCTCGCCTGCGGGGGCTGGCGGTGCACCGCGCGGTCGGTGTCATGCGCCGTGGGCAGGCTGCTCAGCGTGGTCGGCTTCAGCCACGGCGCGCCGGCCGTCTCGGCGAGCAGGTCGCCGGCCAGGGCCTGCGACGGGCTCCAGTTTTCCGGCGGCGCCACCACCACCGAGCGGGCCGAGTCGGGGGCTTCGGCCGCGATCATCGCGGTCTCGGCGAGGAAGCGCTGCTTGACGGCGAACTCAGCGCTGCCGGACAGCGCGCCGGAGCTGGTGTCCCCGGCCGCGAGCACCCCGGTCAGCGTGTTGTCGGCGAGCAGGACGTTCATCGACGTGCCGGCGCCCGTTGTGATCGAGGTCACCGCGTCGTCCGGCTGGTAGACGGCGGTGGCCGAAGGCGGCAGCTCGCTGCTGTTCAGGACCACGGTTCGGATGTTCTCGGCGGTGCCCAGGCTGGTGAGCAGGCTGAGGTCGGCGGTGCCGCCGGGCGGCCACGCGATCGTCGGCGTGAGCGTCTGGCCGAGGATGCTGCGCGCCACCGAGTCGCCGATTCTGTAGGCGCTGGCGAGATCGGCGGTCAGGCCCTCGTGGACCAGGGCCGTCATGTCCACGTTGGCGTAGGGGGCGATCACGGTCGGCTGGCTCGCGGTGGCCGCCTTGACCATATCAAGCCAGCTCACGGCGGCCTTGCTGGCCGGCTCCTTGGGGGGCACGTGGGTGCAGTCGGGCGTGCCGCCCACGGAGTACGGCTTGGTCATCGTGGCGACGTCGCTGAGCAGCGCCGGGTCGATGAACCAGGTCAGGTCGGCGTCAGGGTGGGTCACCGCGGCGGTGACCAGGGCGGACAGGCGGCCTCCCGGCTTCAGGGCGGCGGCCAGGTCGTTGTTCGTCAAAGCGGGGCACACCTGCTGGTGCGGCTGCTCGACGAGCGGCCACAGCCAGGAGATATTCAGCGAAGACAGCAGGCCCGCGGCCCGCTGTCCGGGCCAGAACGGCAGCAGCGTCTGGGCCGAGGTCAGCACGGTGCCTGCGATGTCGTCCTGCAGCTGAGCGCCGACCGGGTAGACCCCGAACTCACTCATCCCCACCCCGCTGACGCTGAACGAAGCGCTCCAGTGCGCGGTCGAGCCCGGTTTCACGCTGGTCGGGAGGAGGAACTGGCTGCCCGCCGCTTCCAGGTCGGCCTCCCCTCCCTGGGTGAGGAAGGAATCCATGCCGTCGCGGGAGGAGAACCGGGTCGGCGACGTGTATAGCTGCACGTCAAGCCCGGCCTCGGTCTGGCTGGTGCCGTTGCTGATCGTCCCGGCGACGGTGACCGTGGCGCCCGGCCCGGCGTACTGCGGGTTCATCGAGGTGATGGCGATCGACACGTGGCCCGTCCCGGTCCGGTCCGACCCCAGAACCCCCTGATCGGCCGCGCGTGCCTGGGCCGCCGGGGCCGGCCCGGCCAGCGCCAGCACGGCGGAAGTCATCAGCGCGGGCAGCGCGACAGCGGCGGCCAAGGACAGGATCCGCCGCTTGACCGTCGGTTCGACCTTCGCCGTGAGCAAGCCGTGCACACCTGGAATGTTATTGCCGTTCGCGCGGAGCCCGTGCTTGTCGATACTCTCGATGGCCGTGCCCATAAACCCCGAACAGCGGAAGGCCGCCGCCGCGCTCCTGCGCGAGCGGGTTCCCGACGTGGCCGGAATCGGCCGCCTGTTCGCGGACCACGGGCATGAACTCGCGCTGGTCGGAGGCCCGGTCAGGGACGTTTTCCTTGGTCAGCGGCCTGGTGACCTTGATCTCACCACGGACGCGACGCCGGAGCAGGTGCTGGCGATGACGCAGGATTGGGCCGATAAGACGTGGACGGTCGGAATCGCCTTCGGCACGGTCGGGCTGCGGAAGGGAAATTCTCTCTTCGAGATCACCACGTACCGCAGCGAGCAGTACGGGCTGACCTCACGCAGGCCCGATGTCCAGTACGGCCGGTCGCTGGAGGAGGACCTGGGCCGCCGGGATTTCACCATCAACGCGATGGCGGCCAGGCTGCCCGGATACGAGATCGCCGATCCTTATCGCGGCTTCGACGCGCTCAAGGAAAAAATGCTGCGGACCCCGGGGCGGCCGGAGCAGTCGTTCAGCGATGATCCGCTGCGCATCCTGCGCGCCGCCCGGTTCGCGGCCAAGCTCGGGTTTGAGGTCGCGGCGGACGTGCGGGCCGCCATGACCGACCAGGCGGACCGGCTGGCCATCGTGTCCGCGGAGCGGATCACCGGCGAGCTGACCAAGCTGATGCTGACGCCTGACCCCGCGCTCGGCATCGACCTGCTGGTTCAGACTTCAGTCGCCGAGCAGGTGCTGCCCGAGGTGTCCAGGCTGCGGATGGAGGCCGACGAACACCACCGGCACAAAGACGTCTACCAGCACAGCCTGACCGTGCTGCGGCAGGCCATCGCGCTGGAGCCCCGGTACGGGCTCGACGGCGACCTGAGGGTCCGGCTGGCCGCACTGCTGCACGACGTCGGCAAGCCGCGAACACGGTCCCTGCTGCCGGACGGGCGGGTGGCGTTCCACCTGCACGAGGTGGTCGGCGCGAAGATGACCAGGCGAAGGCTGACCGCGCTGCGTTTCCCGAAGGACGTCGTGCAGGACGTGTCCCGGCTGGTCGAGCTGCACCTGCGGTTCCACGGGTACGGCGAGGGCGAGTGGACGGACTCCGCGGTCCGTCGCTACGTCCGCGACGCCGGGCCGCTGCTCACCCGGCTGCACGTGCTGACCAGGGCCGACTGCACCACCAGGAACCGGGCGAAGGCGCAGCGGCTGGCCCGCGCGTACGACGCGCTCGAGCGGCGGATCGTCGAGCTCAGCGAGCAGGAGGAGCTGGCCAGGATCAGGCCGGAGCTTGACGGCAACGAGATCATGCGCATCCTCGGCGTGCCGCCTGGCCCGCTGGTGG
>Ga0302181_10002677_pt1 | contig 12458 bp, 16 predicted proteins | sample I_Palsa_E3_3_FD_198786 | JGI IMG/M metagenome (GOLD analysis project Ga0302181, IMG submission 198786) | Peat permafrost microbial communities from Stordalen Mire near Abisko, Sweden - I_Palsa_E3_3 | ecosystem: Environmental > Terrestrial > Soil > Palsa > Peat permafrost | place: Sweden... | reverse complement strand
AGCCCGAACCCGGCCAGGGCCACCGAACGGGCGGCCACCGCCGCCACCCCCAGCACTACGATCCCCGCCACGTTCCAGCCCAGCGTGATCCCCTCCAGAACCCGCCCCCGGCGCAACAGCACATCCGCCTGCCCGGGACGCGGGGAGGTAGGCTGACGAGCCATCACACCGGGTGCTCCTATCCGTCCCTCTGCCGCGGCGGCCGCGGCGGCTACCTGCCAGTATTCCGTGAGCTTCGCAGACAGAACGATACTGGGACGCAGCCGACACCAGATGTTCGCCGGCCGTTCCTCCCGCCGGCCTGCGGATCCGCAGCCCTGCACCTCGGCGATCGCGGCCACGATCATCTCCTCCACGTCGCGCAGGATCACCGCACCACGGTAGATGACCGGCAGCCGGGCCAGCGCATCCTGCAGTTCCTCGCGGACCTGGCGCAGGATGGTCGTGTCCCTGGTCAGTCGCGGATAGCGCGGACCAGGGTGTCCACCGCGTCGCGGTGGACGTCAGCGGTGGCGACAGGACGCCGGACTCGCTCGGCTCGCACCACGGTGAGGCCGCCGAGGGATCGCGTGATGGATTCCGGCGTGTACAGCACGGCCGGGTCCGGCGGGCCGCCCGTGCCTTCGGTCAGGTTCGTCACGTCATGGCCGACCACCAGCAGCGTGCCGCCGGGTGCGAGGGCTGTCACGGCGCGGCGCAGCACGCCGGCCAGCTCAGGTTCATGAAGCTGCAGGTAGGCGATGAGCACGAGTTGGAAGGAGCCTGCTTCAGGCTGATAGTCGCGGACATCGGCCCGCACCCAGTCGATGGCGACCCCGCGCGCCTGGGCCAGCCGGCGGCCCTTGTCCAGTCCGGCGGCGGAAAAATCGACCGCGGTCACCTGCCAGCCCCGGGAAGCCAGCCACACTGCGTTGCGTCCCTCACCGGCCGCGATGTCCAGCGCCCGTCCCGGCGGCAGGTCCTGAAGCTCAGCCACGGCGAACCGGTTCGGTTCGGCCGTCCAGATCAGCTCGGCGGCGGCGTAGCGCCGGTCCCATTCCTGGCTGTCCACCCTGGCCGCCCTCCGGTTGATCACTGAGCCGTGAATTCTTCCGCCATGGATCCAGCACGACGCCGTCCTGACCCTGTGGCCAGGATATACCCTCCCGGGTATAATTCGGCCATCAGGGACGTGCCTGCGTCCCGGTGCCGGCGATGGTCACCCGGGGCGGGACGAACGCCCCTGCTGCCAGTCGGCGCCCCAGCCGCAGGGTGATCATGTGAAGAGGATCGTGATCCTGGGTGGCGGCACCGGCGGAACGCTGATCGCCAACCGGCTGCGCCGGTCCTTCGACGAGCAGGCGGCTGAGATCGTCGTGGTGGACCATGACGCTGATCACGTGTACCAGCCCGGACTGCTGTTCGTCCCGTTCGGGCTCACCAGTATGCAGCGGATCGTCCGCCCGCGGCGCGAGCAGTTCCGCTCCGGCATCTCCTTCCGCCAGGCCGGGGTCGACCGGGTCGACGTCGAAGCCGACCGGGTGCACCTCGACGACGGGACAGCGCTGGGCTACGACGCCCTCGTGGTCGCCACCGGCGCACGGCTGCTGCCCGAGGAGACCGAAGGGCTAACTGGACCCGGGTGGCTGAAGAGCGTCTTCACCTTCTACACGCCTGAGGGCGCCGTCGCCCTGGACCGGGCGCTGGAGCAGTTCGCCGCCGGGCGGCTCGTCGTGAACGTCGTCGACATGCCGGTCAAGTGCCCGGTCGCGCCGCTGGAGTTCTGCTTCCTCGCCGACTATTACTTCCGTCGGCGGGGTATCCGCGACCGCGTTGAGCTGACCTACGTCACGCCGCTGGACGGCGCGTTCACCAAACCGGTCTGCAACCGGGAACTGAGCGGGCTGCTTGCCGACAAGGGTATCGAACTGGTGACCGAGTTCAATACCGGCACAGTCGAGGCAGGGACCGCCGCCAGCACGGCGCCAGGCGGCCGCCTGGTTTCTTACGACGGGCGCGAAGTGCCCTTCGACCTGGCGGTCGTCATCCCGCTGCACGGCGGCGCCGCGTACGTGGACCGGTCCCCCGGTCTAGGTGACGAACTCGGCTTCATTCCCGTGGACCCCCGCACGCTCCAAGCCACGGCCAAGCCCAACGTATTCGCTCTCGGCGACGCCACCGACGTGCCGACATCCAAGGCAGGATCCGTTGCCCACTTCGAAGGCGACGTGCTGGCCGGCAACATACGCCGGTTCCTGTGCGGCCAGCCGCTGGCTGCTGCCTTTGACGGCCACACCAACTGCTTCATCGAGACAGGCTCTGGCAAGGCCCTGCTGATTGACTTCAACTACGACACCGAGCCGCTCGCCGGCCACTACCCGGCCCGCCTCGGCCTGCCCCTGCTGCGGCAATCCCGTCTGAACCACCTCGGCAAGCTCGCCTTCCAGCAGTTCTACTGGCACGGCCTGCTTCCGGGCCGCGACATCCCCGGAATCAGCTCGGCCATGCCTGCCCGCGGCAAGTCCCGCCCGCGCGTGCGAAATGCCGCCCCGGCCACTACCGGTGGCCGTCGGTGATCTCATCCAGGAGGTGCTGCACCGTGCCCACCGCTACCTACGCCGGCCAAGACGTTGCCGTCAACGACGAGGGCTTCCTCACCGAACCCGGCCAGTGGACCGAGGACATGGCGCCGCAGATCGCCAAGTCGGCCGGCATCGAGGAACTGACACCGCGGCACTGGCAGGTCATCAGGTTCATGCGCGCCGAATACCAGGCCAAGGGCACCGGCCCGACCGTCCGCGTGCTCGGCAAGACCTCCGGCGTGCCCATCAAGGAGCTTTACCAGCTCTTCCCCAAGGGCCCGGCCAAGACCGCCGCCAAGATCGCCGGGATCCCCAAGCCACGCGGCTGCATTTGACGCACCGAGAGGACGGTCGTTTGTCATGGACGCCACCATCGAGAAGGTTTCGATCATCGTCTCGAAAGGCTCCCTGGAAGGTATCTACCCGGCACTGATCATGGCCAACGGCGCTAGGGCCGAAGGCATCGAAGCCAACCTGTTCTTCACCTTCTTCGGCCTCGACGCCATCAACAGGAAGCGCCACGAGCACATCAAAATCGCCACAGTGGGAAACCCTGGCCTGCACCTGGCCGCGCTGGCCGGCGGCCTGCCCGGCATGCCCGGCGTGATGACGCACTACATGGAACGCAAGATGGACAAGCTCGGCATTCCCCCGATCCCCGAGTTCATCGAGATGATCGCCGACACCGGGGCCGGCCTGTACGGCTGCCAGGCATCCTGCGACCTGTTCGGGCTCACCAAAGATGACCTCATCGAGCAAGTCAAGGACATCATCACGGTGGGCGAGTTCTATGCCCTGGCGGCCGGAGGCCAGATCATCTTCACCTGACCAGGCCGCGGGCTCGCACCGAGGCGTGGGCAGGATCACAGCCGGGCAAGCCCCAGACCTCAATACCCCAGGGGGTATAGTTAGATATCATCGCCGAAGCGTTGGGAGTGCCCATGTGCAGCTTAGTTCTCTGCGACCGTTGCAAGAAGACCACCTGGACTGGCTGCGGCCAGCATGTGGAGCAGGCCCTCGCCGGTATCCCGCCCGAGAACCGCTGCACCTGCGGTTAAGACCAGCCACAACGCCGGTCGGGCCGCGAGCACGTGAGACAAGGATTTGGAGGCACGCAGATGAGGGTTGTCGTAGTCGGCGGGGTGGCCGGGGGCATGAGCTTCGCCGCGCGGGCCCGCCGCCTGGCCGAGGACGCGGAGATCGTGGTGCTCGAGCGGGACTCCTACGTCTCGTATGCGAACTGCGGCCTGCCCTATCACCTGGGCGGTGAGATCGGTGACCGGGATGCGCTCCTGCTGCATACCCCGCAGTCGCTGGCCGCGAGCCTGGCGCTGGACGTGCGCACCGGCCACGAGGTCCTGGCCATCGACCCGGCCGGGCGCACCGTCGCCGTCCGTGAGCTCGCGACCGGCCGGGACTACCACGAGGCTTATGACGCGCTGGTGCTGTCCACCGGGGCCGCGCCGGTCATCCCGCCGGTCCCGGGAGCCGGCCTGCCCGCGGTCCGGGTGCTGCGGACCGTGCCCGATGTGGACGTCTTGCGGGCGCTGGTGGCCGGGGGCGCCCGCCGGGCCGTGATCGTCGGTGCCGGGTTTATCGGCCTGGAGTCGGCCGAGGCGCTGCGGCACCGCGGACTGGCGGTCACGCTCGTCGAGCTGGCCGGTCAGGTCATACCCGCCCTGGACCCGGAGATGGCGCGCAGCATCGAACTGGAGCTGCTCCGGGCCGGCGTCGAGGTGCGCCTGGGCACCTCGGTCACCGCGCTACGGGAGGCGGACGGCGGCACCGTCGCCGCCGATCTCTCGGACGGATCCCAGGTCCTCGCCGACCTTGTCCTGGTGGCCGCCGGGGTCCGCCCGGAGACCTCGCTCGCCGCCGCCGCCGGCCTCGCGCTGGGCGCCCGCGGCGCCCTGCTTGTCGACGAGCACCTGCGGACCTCGGTGCCGTCCATCTACGGCGTGGGGGACGCGATCGAGGTCACCGACGCCGTCACCGGCGGCCCGGCCCTGGTACCGCTGGCCGGGCCGGCCAGCCGGCAGGGCCGCGCGGCCGCTGACCACCTATTCGGCCGCGGCGGACGGCGCTCACCGGTTCTCGGCACGGCTATCGTGCGCGTCTTCGGCACCGTCGCGGCCACCACCGGCCCTAGCGAGAAGGCGCTGCGCGCGGCCGGGATCCCGCACCACGCCGTGCACCTGCACCCGAACAACCACGCCGGGTACTACCCCGGCGCACACCCGCTTCACCTGAAGCTGCTCTTCGCCACCGATGGACGGGTGCTCGGCGCCCAGGCCACCGGCGGCGACGGCGTCGACAAGCGAATTGACGTCATCGCCACCGCCATCCGGGCCGGCCTGACCGTCGATGACCTGGCCGACCTCGAACTCGCCTACTCACCGCCGTTCGGGTCAGCCAAAGACCCGGTCAACCTGGCCGGCATGATGGCCAGCAACCTGCTCACCGGCACCCTGGCCCTGTGGCGCGGCGACGACCTGCTTCACGCCGACCCGCAGGCAGTACTGCTGGACGTCCGGTCAGCCGCCGAGTTCTGCTCCGGCCACCTGCCCGGCGCCATAAACATCCCGCACACCGAACTGCGCCGACGGCTCGGCGAGATCCCCCCGGACCGCCCCCTGCTGGTGTACTGCGCGTCCGGCTTCCGGTCCTACCTCGCGCTCCGGCTGCTGCGGCAACACGGCCGGCCCGACGTCCGCTCGCTGTCCGGCGGCCTGTCCACGCTGCAGCTGGAACTCCCCCGCCTGGCACTCGACACAGGCGAGCCGGTGGCCGAGCTGGCCGGAGCTGGGCGGTAACGGCCACCGACGGCCGCGCCGGCCGGGTGGTGTGAGCCGGTAATCGTGCTGGCGGTCGCGGTAGGGCCTGCTGCTGAGACATGACAGAGGAGATATACCCTGCCGGGTATACTCAGATGAGTGCATAGCAAGGGAGACGGCTGATGAAGATCGATGAGGATGCCGCAGGCCAGGTGCTCAACCGGCTCCGCCGCGCTCACGGCCAGCTGGCCGGGGTCATCGCCATGGTCGAGTCCGGCCGGGACTGCACCGACGTGGTTACTCAGCTCGCCGCGGTGTCACGCGCCCTGGACCGGGCCGGCTTCAAGATCGTGGCCAGCGGCATGCGCCAGTGCCTGTCCGGAGACGCCGACTCGCCCATGACCGAGGAGCAGATGGAGAAGATGTTCCTGACCTTGGCCTGAAGCAGAGGTTACGACATCAGGATCCGCACGCGGGCTCGTTCGCCGAGGCCGTGACGCGCGACACGCACAAAGGTCAAAGCTCACGGTTGCTGAGCCAGGGAACACCGAAACCCGCAGGCAGAAGCACTGGCCGCAATGCTTCCTTCCAGCGAGGGCGCCCGCGCGCCCACCAAGCCAGGCTCCCGCCGCGCACCTCAGGGCATCTGGATACCACAGGCTTTGGCCTGTTCGACGTAGCCGACGGCGAAGGGGTGCGGTAGACGGCGGAGGCCACCCCGGCGCTGCCTTGGCGCCCTCCGGGCTGGCCAGCTGAGCGCCTCGCCGATGCCGACCTTGGCTGCCCAGGCCGGGTCGGTGCTGGAGAGGTAGCTGCCGAAGATGTGGGTGGTGCCGCTGCCGTCGGAGCGATGGACGACGTAGTTGGGTGCGGGTGAAAGTGTGAGGCCGGGGTTGGGGGCGGCGGCGGCCACAGCTAGGGACGCGGGACGGGGCGGGGGCCTGGCCGTAGGTGATGCCCTGACATGGCTGCTCCTCTGCTTGAAGATACGGAGCGGGTTAGTGCCGCTGGGCGGCGCGGACCCAGTCTTGGGCGCCGATCTGGACCGCGTCCCAGGGGCTGCCCAGCGGCGGGGTATAGGACAGGTCCAGGTCGCTGACCGCATCGACGGTCATGCCGTGGAAGATCGCGGTGGCGGCGATGTCGATGCGCTTGGCGATCTCGGCGTGCCGGTGCCCGAACAGCTGCACGCCCAGGAGCCGGCCGGTGCTGCGGTCGCCGGTGAACCGCATGCTGATGCGCTGGCTGCCGGGGTAATAGGCCTTGTGGTCGTCGGCCTGGGATCCGACGGTGACCGGGTCGAATCCGGCCGCGGCCGCCTCGTGATCCCGGAGACCGGTGCGCGCGGCGGCCTGCTCGAAGATCTTCACCACCTGGGTGCCCAGGCTGCCGGCGAACTGCCGCTGGCCGCCGAGCGCATTCTCGCCCGCGACCCGGCCCTGCTTGTGCGCGGTGGTGCCGAGCGGCAGGTAGGTGTCGCCGAGTAGGCGGTGGTGGGTGATGACGCAGTCCCCGGCGGCCAGCACGTCGGGCAGGTGAGTCCGCATGCCGCGGTCGACCGCGATCGCGCCTTTGACGCCGAGGGCGGCCCCGGCTTGGGCGGCCAGGGTGGTCTCGGGCCGTACCCCGACCACGACCAGGACCATGTCGGCCGCGCGGGTTACGGCCGTGCCGTCGGCGGCGGTGGCCTGGATGTGCAGCCGTCCGGCGTGGCCGGATGAGGCGCGGGTGATCGCCTGGACAGTGGTGCCGGTCAGGACCTGCACGCCGCGGGCGGCCAGTTCGGCGCGGACCAGCGCACCGAGTTCCGGGTCGACGGTGGGCAGCACCTCGGGCAGCTGTTCCATCTGGGTGACCTGCAGGCCGCGGACGGTCAGGGCGTCGGCCATTTCCAGGCCGATGTACCCGGCGCCGACGATGATCGCGCTGGCCGGCGCGGCCTGTTCCAGGGTCCGCATGACGGCGAAGGTGTCGTCCATCGAGTGCAACAGGTGCACCCCGTCGCCGGGGCCCAGGGCACCGGGCCCGGCCAGGCCGCGGATCGGGGGCCGGACCGGGACGGCACCAGTGCCGACCATGAGCTTGTCGTAGCCGAGCAGTTCCTCGCCGCCGTTAGCGGAGGTGACCAGGAGCTTGCGGCCGGGGACGTCGATGCGCTGGGCGGTGGTGTCCAGCCGCAGCCGCATCCCGGCTGCTTCCAGGTCGGCGATGGTGCGGTGGGCCAGGTTGCGCCAGTGGGCAACCTCACCGGAGACGTAGTAGGGGATGCCGCAGATGGAGAAGTTCGGGTAGGCGTCCGCGACGACCACGGTGACCTCCGCGGCCGGGTCGAGCTCGCGGGCCCGCAGGGCCGCGCTGATCCCGGCGTCGCTGCCGCCGATCATGATCACGTGCATGGCAGGCTCCCTCTGGGTGGCTGATCAACGGGACCGGGCTGGGCCGGCCAGCCAGGCCCCGGACGGCGGCACGCCGTCGTGCGCGGCGCCCGCGGCCGCCGCGCCCGCGTCGCCGGGGTGGGGGACGATGATGCCGGCGGCGTCCGCCGGCGTGATGGCGGGGTACAGCGCCTTGATAATCACGATGGCCAGGACGCCGCCAGTGAGCTGGGCGCCGATGAAGGCCGGGGCCGAGGACGGGGCGATGCCGGCGAAGGTGGCGGAGAACATCCGGCCGATGGTGATGGCCGGGTTGGCGAAGCTGGCCGAGGAGGTGAACCAGTAGGCCGCGCCGATGTAGGCGCCCACCGCGGCCGGGGCGGACCGGTTTCGCCCGGACCGGGCCAGCGCGAAGATCACCAGCAGCAGCCCGAGGGTGGCGATGACCTCGGACAGGAAGTGCGCGGGCGTGGCCCGGTGCTTGGCCGAGATGCTGACCGCGGGCAGGGCGAACATCAGGTTCGCGAGCACCGCCCCGCCGGTGCACCCGGCCACCTGCGCCGGAAGGTAGGCCGCGGCGTCGCGCCAGGACAGCCCGCCGAAGACGGCGTCGGCGAAGGACACCACCGGGTTGAAGTGACCGCCGGAGACCGGGCCGAACATCAAGATGATCGCGAACAGCCCGGCCGCGGTCGCCGCCGCGTTCTCCAGCAGCTCCAGCCCGGTCTGACCGGGGGACAGCCGCTCCGCGGCGATCCCGGAACCGATCACCAGGGCGGCCAGGAACCCGCTGCCGAGGAACTCCGCGGTCAGTCGGCGCCACAACGCGACAGGGGTGCTGCTCACGGACCCATCTTGACGGATCAGATTAGCTCAGTCAAGATTGAGTCAATGAAAGTTGAGCTAACTCCGGACGTGGCGGGCCGGGCCGCGGTGCACGCGGCGCTGGCTGATCCGGCCCGGCTGCATATCGTCGATACCCTCGGCGCGGGCGATGCGTCCCCGTCGGACCTGGCGGCCATGCTTGCGATGCCGTCGAACCTGCTGGCGCACCACCTGCGGGTGCTGGAGCAGGCCGGGCTCATCACCCGCCGCCGTTCCGACGGCGACCGGCGCCGCACCTATCTCCAGCTCGTCCCCGGCGCGCTGGAGTCGCTGACCCGCCCCGCGGCGCGCACGGCCGGGCGGGTGCTGTTCGTGTGCACCGCGAACTCCGCCCGCTCCCACCTAGCCGCGGCGCTGTGGCGGCGCGCCAGCGCCGTCCCGGCCGCCTCGGCTGGCACCCAGCCCGCCGCGCGAGTCGACCCGGGGGCCATCGCCGCCGCCCGGCGGCACAGCCTGCCGATGCGCCGCGTGCGGCCCCGCCACCTCAGCGACGTCCAGCAAGACGGCGACCTGATCATCACCGTGTGCGACATGGCACGCGAGGAACTGGGCCGCCAGGCCGCCGTGCACTGGTCCGTCCCGGACCCGGTCCCGGCCGGCGATCCCGCCAGCTTCGACGCGGCGCTCGCTGAGCTCAGCCACCGCGTCGGGCGCCTCGCACCGCGCCTGGCACCGGCCGGCTGACCTCCCGGCCTGCACCGGCGCGCTCACCGCGGGATGTGCCCCGCGGCGTGGTCACAGGACCGGGCTGCGGCGCTCGATGAGCAGGACGTCGCGCCAGCGGCCGTGGTGCTGGCCGATGCGTTCCCGGATCCCGACGACCCGGAACCCGGCCGCCCGGTGCAGGGCCAGGCTGGCGGTGTTCTCCGGGAAGATGCCGGACTCGATGGTCCAGATCCCTGCGGCCTCGGTGGAGGCGATCAGGGCGGCCAGGAGCCGGCCGCCGGTGCCCTGGCCGCGGGCGCCCGGGTGGACGTAGACCGAATGCTCGACAACCCCGGCGTAGACGCAGCGGCCGGACACGGCCGAGGCGGCCACCCAGCCGGTGACCTGGCCCGCCGCGGTCGCGACGAACCGGTGGCCCGGCAGCCGGGCCGCGGTGAACGCAGGCCAGCCGGGCGCCCGGGTCTCGAAGGTGGCGTTGCCCTCCTCGATCCCGGCCTGGTAGATCGCCAGGACCGCATCGGCGTGTGCGGCGGTCATCGGCTCGATGCGCACGCCCGTGCCCGTGCCCTGGGCCGCCATGGTCATGGCCGGGCCGCGCGGATGATCGTGGCGTGGACGCCGTCCCCGACCTGATGGGTCGCGGTGATGCTGATGCCGGTGAACCCGGCCGCGGTCAGGCCATCGCGGTACTCGGCGAAGGATGGCGCCCCGGCGATGCAGCCGACCCGGCCGCCGCGGGCGATCCGCTGGGCCGGGGTCAGGTCGTCATCGGCGAGGATGTCGGAGATGCCCAGGCGGCCGCCGGGCCGCAGGACACGGAAGCACTCGGCGAACACGGCGGGCCTGTCGGTCGACAGGTTGATCACGCAGTTCGAGATGATCACGTCCACCGAGCCGCCAGGGAGAGGGATCGCCTCGATCTGGCCGCGGAGGAACACCGCGTTCTGCGCGCCGCTCTGGCGCACGTGGGCCCGGGCCAGGTCCAGCATCTCGCTGGTCATGTCCAGCCCGTACGCCGCCCGGCCGGGCCGACCCGGCGAGCCGACAGCAGCACGTCCAGACCGCCGCCCGAGCCCAGGTCCAGCACCGTCTCCCCCGGACGCAGGTCCGCCACCGCGACCGGATTGCCACAGCCCAGGCTGGCCCGCACCGCCCCGCCGGGCACGCCGCCCGCGTCCGGATACCCGGCCGCCCCGAAGCAGCCCGCCGCGACCGCGTCCGCGGCGCAGCCGGTGACCACCTGGGCCGCCTGCGCGGCCCGCGCGAGGCCGCACTACCGGGACCTGACCGCCTCCCGGACCTGATCACGGTCAGCAGGCGTGCGGGCTGGCTCCACGGTCATCCTCCGGGATTGTCAGCGGCCGCCGCGGGCGGGACGGGCGAGGGCCTGTCCATCACCAGGTCCGCGGCAGTGGGAAAGCACTCGACGCAGTTGGTGTTGATCCGGTACAGGCGGGAGGTGCCCCGGTTCTCGGCGAGCACGAACCCGACCGCGGCGAGCTGCCGCAGGTGCTCGGACACGGTGGACTGCCCGACCGGCACGGCCGCCGCGATCTCTCTGACCGTCAGCGGCGTGCCGCTGCGGGCCAGCAGGGAGACCACCTGGACCCGGGTGCCGTCGGCGAGGGCCTTGAACCAGGCCGCGTAGGTCTCGGCAGCCTGGCGGTCGAGCGGCTGCGCAGCATTCATCGTTAATCGACGATAGACGATGAATGGGCGGAGGGAAAGCCCGGGCCGGCGTTACCCCGCTGTGCAGCCGATCAGGGTGCCGATGGCGGCCAGGGCCTGCGGGCGGGCCCGGTAGTACACCCACACGCCGCGCTTGTCCCGGTCGAGCAGGCCGGCCTCGTACAGCACCTTCAGGTGATGGCTGATCGTTGGCTGGGACAGGTCGAAGGCGTCGTTCAGGTCGCAGACGCACGCCTCGCCGCCCTCGCGGGATGCGACCAGCGACATCAGCCGCAGCCGGACCGGATCGGCCAGGGCCTTCAGCAGCGGCGCGACCTGCTCGGCCTGCTCCGTCGTCATCGGCTCCGCGGCCAGCGGAGAGCAGCAGGCCGCGGACTCGGCCGGGGTCAGCAGCACCAAGGGGTTCGACATACGTCTATATTGACATCTGTCGATGTCATAGGGCAAACTGAGGATGAGAAAGATATAGACGAGCGTCTATGTCTTGTTCCTTGGAGGTTCCCATGTCTCGTGTACAGCTCGCCCTCAACGTCAATGACCTCGACGAGGCCGTGGCCTTCTACAGCAAGCTATTCGGCACCGAGCCGGCCAAGCGGCGGCCCGGTTACGCGAACTTCGCCATCACCGAGCCGCCGCTCAAGCTCGTTCTGATGGAGAACCCCGGCCAGGGCGGCAGCCTGAATCACCTCGGCGTCGAGGTCGACGGCACCGGCGCCGTCAATGCCGAGCAGACCCGGCTGGCCGCCACCGGGCTCGCCCTGGCCGACGAGCGCGACACCACCTGCTGTTACGCCAAGCAGGACAAGTTCTGGGTCAAGGACGCCCCGGACGGCGAATCCTGGGAGTTCTACACGGTCCTGGAGGACAGCGCGACCTTTTACGGTCAGGACGACAGCCAGGCCTGCTGCGGCGGCTCGGCCGGATCGGCCGCCGGGACCGCGGCCGCGGGCACGTCCTGCTGCTAACGGCGCCCGCGCGACGGCGACTGCCACATGACCTCGCGCTGCAGCAAGGCACGTTCGCACGCCCGGTATCGCCGGGCTGCGCCTGTCCCGGCGGATGCGATCCGCCGGAACAGGCGCACCTCGTAGACGGCGATCGCATAGCGGGTGCCGGACTACATGGCCCAGGCCAGGAGGGCGGCGTCAGGGCTCGGTTGGCCAGGACGGCTCGGCCCAAAGGCACGGTGTTCCGTCGCCGAGACCATCATCGAGTCGGGCTCGTCGGATGGGGCGCCGGAATCGGGGGTGCTGAGGCGTCGGTGATTGTCCACCTTGGCGGGGGCCACCGTCGTAACATTCCGGGACAGGAGGGCGGGTCCAAGTCGAGGCGCCGCGTGGGGGGCATGTCGCGGCTCGCGCGGTATCAGTGGTCGTGGCCGGCTTGATCAGCGTTTGGGCCATCCGCTGGCGTCGAAGACGGCGATCGGGTCAAGGTAGTCCCGCCAGTGGGTCACTTTGCGGTCCTTGACTGTGATGATGGAGGCGAAGCGGTTGTTGTACGGCCGG
>Ga0302181_10002676_pt1 | contig 12459 bp, 10 predicted proteins | sample I_Palsa_E3_3_FD_198786 | JGI IMG/M metagenome (GOLD analysis project Ga0302181, IMG submission 198786) | Peat permafrost microbial communities from Stordalen Mire near Abisko, Sweden - I_Palsa_E3_3 | ecosystem: Environmental > Terrestrial > Soil > Palsa > Peat permafrost | place: Sweden... | reverse complement strand
TCCGTCGACTGGTATTTCAACAACAACTGGTTTGTCTTCCTGCGGGCGAACCAGGTGATGACGCAGAAAAAATACGATACGACTTCCGAGGACCTGGGATTTGGTTATCGATTCGCAAGCCTGATCAAGTCCGCTGAGGAATACGGCGCCGACGGGCATGAGCCAGCATCGGCCCGCTGGGAAATCGACGGCCTGCTTGGCCAGAGAATCGCCAACTCCGGTCATTCGGAAAGCGGCTGGGCGGAAGCCATCGATGTGCGCTTTCAACTGAGCGAGCACTTCCTCGCCTCGGCCTCGCTCATCACTGGGCAGGACACCACCCTCGACTGGGGCGCCGGGTTCGCGGTGCAGCTTTGGATCGAACAGCATCTCACCCCGCGTTTCACCGTGGCCGCAGGTGCGGGCGCGTTCCTCGTCAGCGAGGATGACAGCGCGACGAATGCCCCGTCGAACCTGGAGGCCATGGTGTCGGTGAGCTTGGGCTTTGCCATTACGCCGCGATGGATAGCGCGCTGCGTGTGGCATCGCCTCGGCACTGGCGATGACCACGACGCCGATGTATGGCTGCTGGGGATGGGATATCGGCTTTAAAATCAATACGTAAGCGCCACCGCAAGAGATGACTTTCAGCCCGGTTTCGGCTACGATACTGGATATATAACCATATCTGTTTATTCGAACAGCCAACTCAACGGGAGCCCCTATGGACGGCATCCATCACCCAGTAGATTGTCTTTCACCGAGCTCGCCGGTCATTTGAATGCCGTGCGCGTGCGCTCACCCGGGTCGCGGAGGCAGAACAAGCCGGGCGCAGCGTGAGCTACTGGTTCGACATGGGTGGCAGCCTGGTGATCAAGGGGCGCTTGCCGGCCCTGGCGGGCGCCATGGTCGTCAAGGCGCTGGAAGCGGCGATGGAGCAGGTACCGACGACGGAAACGGCGGTTGAGCTCGGCGAGGAGATTCGCGTAAGTTGGCAGGCGCGCCGCGCCGATGCGCTGGCACTCATGGCGCAGAGGTCCTTGCACAGCCTCGTGCAGACGCTAAATACGGCGGATCGATATCAAGTGGTGGTGCATGTGGATACGCAGGCGCTGCGCGATCGCACGCAGGGGCGCTGCGAGATCGAGCAGGGAACGAGACCCGCGTCATCCCGCCGGCGATACGCCGCGCGATACGCGCTCGGGACGCCGGTTGCCGCTTTCCCGGATGCACGCACCAGCGCTATCTCGATGCGCATCATATAAAGCACTGGGCGGACGGCGGTCCCACTCAGCTCAAGAATCTGGTGGCCCTGTGCCGCCAGCATCACCGGCTGGTGCACGAGGGCGGCATCGCGGTGCGCATCTCGCCTGAGGGATTCCCGCGGTTCCTGCGGCCGGACGGCACGCTCTTTGACCGGGTCATATCCATCGAGGAAGCCTCTTACGACGGCACCGAGTGACTACGATCTCGCAGTTCACGTCCTGCTGCAGCACGCCGCGCGTTCCCAAAGCGTTTCCGCGGAAACGTCGGAGCAGATCTTCTGATAAAGATCTGATGGCATTGCGCTATGCTCTGGCGCTCCTATAAAAACAAAGGACGGGTCCCACCGTGAAGTCGATGTTTAAATTTCGAGGCCGCGTCTTGGCGCTTGGCCTGCTCGCCAGCTTCGTGGCAACCGCCTCCGCCCAAACCATCGTCCTCAAGGCCGATCGGCTGTTTGATTCCGTGTCCGGCACGCTGCTGCAACACGGCGTCGTGGTCGTGGTCGGCGGCAATATCCAATCCGTCGGCGGCAACGCCGCGATCCCGGACGGCGCCCAGGTCATCGATCTCGGCGATGCCACCTTGCTGCCGGGATTCATCGACGCCCATGTGCACTTTTCCTTCGAGTCCAGCGACAATTGGTACAAGGATTGGTATGCAGGCATCATGCGTTTTCCCGCCGAGCAGGCGCTGTACGGCGCGCATTACGCCAAGGCCACGCTCGAAGCCGGCATCACCACGGTGCGTGACCTTGGCTCGACCGACTACATCTCCCTCGGCCTGCGCAATGCCATCCAGGCGGGAATGATCCCCGGCCCGCGCATGCTCATTGCCAATTACGCCATCGGCGCGACCGGCGGTCATGCCGATCAGGACCCATATCCGCCGCAGCGCATCGCGCCCGCGACTCCGGTACAAGGCGTCTGCGACGGCCCCGACGCCTGCCGCGCCGCGGTTCGCAACCAGATCAAATTCGGCGCCGACGTCATCAAATTCATGCCCTCGGGCGGCGTGCTGTCGTTGGCCGATTCGGTCGACCTGCCGGAGCTGACGCAGGAAGAGATGAACGCCATCGTATCGGAGGCGCACATGTGGGGCCGCAAGGTCGCAGCCCACTGCCACGGCGACATTGCGGCCAAAATGGCGATCGCCGCGGGAGTGGATTCGATCGAGCACGGCAGCTTTCTCAAGGATGACACCCTGCTCGAGATGAAGAAGAAGCATGTCTACCTGGTGCCGACGCTGTCTGCCGGCGAGTGGGTGGGTGCGAAGGCCGATAACTTTCCGCCGGCCATCGCGGTCAAGGCGCGCGCCGCTTCAGCGCGCATGATGCAAATGTTTCAGCACGCCGCGAAGATCGGCGTGCCGGTCGCCATGGGCACCGACGCCGCGGTCGAGCCGCACGGGCGTAACGCGCGCGAATTTTTCCTGATGACCCAGAACGGATTCACTCCAGCGCAGGCGCTCATCGCGGGCACCGCCAACGGAGCAGATTTGTTAGGGCTGGCCGATAGGATCGGCACGCTGCAGGCCGGCAAGCTTGCCGACATCGTGGCCGTTGCCGGCAATCCACTGGCCGACATCCATGCCACGGAACACCCGGTGCTGGTCATGAAGGAAGGCGTCATCTACCTGCGCCAATAGGAGCTCGGCATCGATGGCGGAGCTTTCACGCGCCGTATTCTTAAGCTACGCCTCGCAGGACACCGAGGCGGCGCGGCGCATTTGCGAGGCGCTGCGCGCCGCCGGCGTCGAGGTCTGGTTCGATCAGAGCGAGCTGCGCGGTGGCGACGCTTGGGATCAAAAGATTCGCCGCGAGATCCGCGACTGCGCGCTGTTCATCCCCATCATTTCCTCCAATACGACATCGCGGCCCGAAGGCTACTTCAGGCTGGAGTGGGCGCTGGCCGAGCAGCGCGCGCAAATGATCGCGCGAAACAAGGCGTTCATCGTGCCCGTGTGCGTGGACGCAACGCCGGAGTCCGCGGCGGACGTACCGGAGTCCTTCGTCCGCGTGCAGTGGACGCGGCTGCCGCAGGGCGCAACGCCGGCGGCCTTCGCAGAGCGCATTCGTCACCTGCTCCAGCCTGAGCTCGCTGCGGCGCCGGCACCGGTGCCGGTGCCGCTGCCTTCACCGCCGCCCGCCAGCGCTGGCGCTCCCAAGAAAACCCGCACCATCGCGTTGGTTGTTGCGGCGATAGTCCTCATCGCGGCAGGTTTGGTAGCGCTCGACCGGTTGGTGCTGTCGAAGCGCGCCCAACCCGACACTCGCGCGGCGTCCGCGGCCACTCCCGCGGCTGCTCCCGAAAAGTCCATCGCCGTGCTGCCCTTCGCGGACATGAGCGAGAAGAAGGACCAGGAGTACTTCTCGGACGGCCTTTCCGAGGAGCTCATCGATCTTCTCGCCAAGAACCCGGACTTGTACGTGCCCGCCCGCACATCGTCGTTCTACTTCAAGGGCAAGTCCGAAGAGCTTGCGACCATCGCTCAGAAGCTGCACGTGGCGAACGTACTAGAAGGCAGCGTGCGCAGGTCGGGCAATCGCCTGCGCGTCACCGCGCAGCTGATCCGCGTCGACAACGGCTACCACCTGTGGTCCGAGACCTACGACCGCGATTCCAACGACATTTTTAAAGTGCAGGACGAGATCTCCACCGCTGTGGTTGAAGCGCTCAAGGTCAAGCTGCTGTCGACGCCGGAGGCGAACGGACGGCAGACCACGAACGCTGACGCGCATAGTCAGTATCTGATCGGTCGAGAACTCATATCGCGGGGCAATTGGAAAGTGGCGCCTGCCGCGGTCGAGGCGTTCCGGCGCGCCATCAGCTTGGACCCGAACTACGTGGCCGCGTGGGCGGGGCTTTCCCGTGCCCTGCACGATGCGGCAGAGGACCTGCCTCCGGCGGAGCAGTCCGCGATGCGCACAGAGTCGCTGGCCTCAGCCGAAAAGGCGGTGGCGCTTGGGCCCCAAGTCGCGGACGGATACGTCGAGCGCGGCTACCTTCGGACATGGGACCTCCGGGACTTCGCGGGCGCCGATGCGGACTATCAACGTGCGCGGGCGCTCGCCCCGGAAGATGTTGAGGTGTTGAGAGGCTACATCAGTTCCGTGCTCTACCCAATCGGGCGCACCGACGAAGCGCTCCTCCTCGCGCAACAGGTCGTCAAGGCTGATCCTTTGAACAGCGCTGCCTGGCGGGCGGTTGGAGGCATGCAATATGCGCACGGTGACTACTCTGCTGCCCGGGAGAGCCTGCAGCGCTCGCTCGACATCAGTCCCGAACAGTCGAATGCCGCGGTCCTCATCGTCTACTCCTATATCGCCGAGGGAAAGCCGGCACTCGCGCTGCCTTGGGTGGACCGCCCGACTGTCGAGGTGTTCCGCGACCAGGCAGCGGCTCTGGTACAGCACGACCTCGGAAACCGGCCTGAGGCCCAGCGGAATCTGGACTCCCTGATCGCGCACTGGGCGAATAACGGCGCCTATCAGATTGCCGAGGTGTATGCCCGGTGGGGAGACAAGGATGCGGCGTTTCACTGGCTGGATCGGGCCGAGCAGCAACGGGACGGCGGCATGACGCTCCTGAAAGTGGACCTGCTTCTGAAGAGCTTGCACGGCGATCCGCGCTACGCGGCGCTGCTGCGCAAGATGAACTTGCCCGAGTAGCAATTGCGTTGAACTACCAGCACATCTACCACGCCGGGAATTTTGCCGACATCGCCAAGCATGTCGGCCTGCTGTACTGCCTCGAGGCGCTGAAGCGCAAGGACTCGGCGTTCTTCGTGATGGACAGCCATTCCGGGCGCGGCATGTACGACCTGCAGGCGCCCGAGGCGCGCAAATCCGCGGAGGCCGAGCGCGGAATTCAGCTGCTGATAGAAAAAAGCATCGGCGATGCGGCGTTGCGCGATTACTTCAATGCCATCCGCGCCCGCAAGGGCAAGCGCCTGGCGCGCTATCCAGGTTCCCCCGCGCTGATTGCCGCCAGCCTGCGCGTGCAGGATCGTGCGCTGTTCGTCGAGCTTAAGCCTGCGGAGGCGCGAGCCGCGGCGCGCGAGGTTGAATCGCTAGGGCGAATTCGCACTGAGATCGGCGATGGCTACGCGGCGCTCAAGGCCTTCTTGCCCCCGGAGGAGCGCCGCGGACTGGTGCTGATCGATCCGCCGTACGAGAGCCTGGATGAATTGAAGACCATGCTGCGCGCCTTCGCGGAGGCCTATCTGCGCTTTCCGACCGGCATCTATTTGATCTGGTATCCGATCCGCAGCGCCGGCCAACGCAGCATGGTGCATCAGCGCTTCGAGGCGCTCGACATCCCCAAAATTTTGTATGCGGATCTGGCCATCCACCCCGACGATGCCGGCGTGGGCCTTGCCGGCAGCGGACTCATGGTGATCAATCCACCCTTCGGCGCCGATGAGTATTTGCGCGCGGCCTACACCGCCATCCACGCAGGCCTCGCCGCGGCCGGATCCGGCTATGTGGAAGTCGATCGGCTGACGCCGGAACGAATCAATTAATTAATTCCAAATAATCGAGTTCTCCACCCGCGCCGCGACCTCCTCGACCATCTTCGGATCGGTCGCCTCTCCGCGGGCGAGCACGGCGAGGCTGCCGTGGCCGGCCACCGGCACGATCACGCCGCGATAACCGTTCTCATCGAATTGCGTGGCCGCGCGCACCGGTTCATGCACCAGCACCATCACGGTTACCGGGCCGGCGGCGGTTTGCACCACCAGGTGCGGCACATGGTGACCGCGGAACTGACAGCTTTGGGCGTAGCTGACCACGCCGACATCCGGCTTCAGGCTAAGGTGCGACTCGTCGAGCACCGTGCTCAAGTCGGATCCCGGCACGGGCACGTCGGTCGTCTGCCAGGCCTCTGGCTCTCCTGCCATATGTGTGACCACGTCCGCCGCCAGGCTGGGACCGGGAACCGCGAGCCACAGGCTCCCGGCCACGACGACGGCAATCAGCACACTGGCCGCGATCGCCAGCCAGCCGCGATGCTCGAACACCCGCCCCATCGCCGGCCGCACATGCCGGACGGGTACGTCGGGAGTCTCGACTCGCAGCGCGCGCTCCAGACGCCCCTCGAAACGCAGCAACTGCTGTGCGAATTGCGCGCAGTCATGACAAGTGTCGCGATGCGCCGCCATCTCCGCGGTGATGTCGCGCGGATCGGCCAGCAGAGCCCTGCGGACTTCAGTGCAGTCCATCATTCTTCGGGATCCAGGCGGGTGTCTTCGCCGCATAGGGCGCGCAAGCGCTTGCGCGCGCGAAACAGGCGGGTGAGCGCCGCGGCATTCGAAAGATCGAGTTCGCGGGCGATTTCCGCGGTGGAATAACCCATCAGCACCTGCAATACCAAGGGCTCGCGGTATTCCAGCGGTAATTTGAACAGAGCGGCGCGCAGCTCCGCCAGGTCCTGATCCTGCGCGGCGGCCAGCAACGGGTCCTCCGCGGCGACCAGTTCATCGACATCCACCGTGGGGAATCTCTTGCGCTCGAAGGTGCGGGCGAATTCACGGCGGATGATGGTTAGAAACCAGGGTTTGGCTGCCGCCTCGTCGAGGAGCGAATCCTGCGCCTTCCAGGCGCGAATCATGCTCTCCTGAACCACATCCTCAGCCAAGGCGCGGTCGCGGGACAGCCAAAATGCAAAACGCAGCAAGTCGGGGCGCATGGACTGGCAAAGGGCCTGAAAGCGGGCCCGCTTGCGATTTCCGCCAACCTGTTCCTTCATGTATAAATCAGCACCCGGCGTAAAATGGCCTCGGGCTGATTTTAGCGCGTCCAGGATTGGGAATGGCGATAGGGCGCCACAAGATCTGTTGCTTGGAGTCACATTCAGATGACCGGAAGTTCCGCCAATTCATTTCCGCGCACCCGCATGCGGCGCATGCGGCGCGACGAGTTTTCCCGCCGCCTGATGCGCGAGACCCATTTGAGTGCCGACGCGCTGATTTGCCCTATTTTCGTGGTCGAGGGCCGCAAACAGCGCCAACCGGTCGCATCGATGCCTGGGGTCGAGCGCCTCTCGATCGACGAGCTGCTGCGCGAATGCGAAGCCCTGCAGCGGCTGCGAATCCCGGCGATTGCGCTATTTCCGGTGGTGCCGACCGAGAAGAAATCGCTGGATGGGCGCGAATCGTGGAATTCCGAAGGCATCGCCCAAATGGCCGTGCAGGCCGTGAAAAAGGAGTTTCCCGCCCTCGGTGTCATCACCGACGTGGCTCTGGATCCATTTACCACGCACGGCCAAGACGGCCTGATCGACGACGCCGGCTACGTGCAGAACGACTTGACCGTCGAAGCGCTGGTTCGCCAGGCGCGCTCGCATGCCGACGCCGGCGCGGATGTGGTCGCGCCCTCGGACATGATGGATGGCCGCATCGGCGCGATTCGCAATGCACTGGAGACCGCCGGCTTGGTGCATACCCGGATTCTGGCCTACGCCGCCAAGTACGCCTCGGCGTACTATGGGCCGTTTCGTGAAGCGGTGGGGTCTGCGGGCCAGCTCGGAAAGGGCAGCAAGCACTCCTACCAAATGGACCCCTGCAATTCCGACGAAGCGCTGCGCGAAGTCGCGCTCGACATTGAGGAGGGCGCGGACATGGTGATGGTCAAACCCGGCTTGCCTTATTTGGACATCGTGCGGCGAGTCAAGGATCGGTTCGGCATGCCGACCTTCGTCTATCAGGTCAGCGGCGAATACTCGATGATCATGGCGGCCGCCGGCAACGGCTGGATCGACGAGCGTGCCGCGGCCCTTGAGGCCCTGACCTCGATCAAGCGCGCCGGCGCCGACGGCATCCTGACTTATTTCGCGCGCCGCGCGGCGCAGTGGCTGAGCCAATGAATAACGTCGCTGAGAAACCCGATCAATACGGCCTGGTGGGCCATCCGGTTGCGCATAGTTGGTCGCCCTTCATCCATGGGATGTTCGCCAAGGAGAGCGCGCAGAACCTCGTGTATCGCTTGTTCGATGTCCAGCCCGAGAATTTCAGGCGCGAAATCCTGCGCCTGTTCACCAGCGGAGTGCGCGGGCTCAACATCACCGTGCCCCACAAGCAAGCCGCAGCCGAGTTGGTGAACGAGCTCACGCCGCGGGCCGAACGCGCGCGTGCGGTCAACACCATCGGCATGGACGATGGGGCTGGGCTGGTCGGCGACAACACCGATGGCGTCGGGCTGACCCGAGATCTGGAGCACAACCTGGGCATCAGCCTCGCCGACAAGCGCGTCTTGATCCTCGGAGCCGGCGGAGCGGTGCGCGGCGTGCTGGGGGCGCTGATGGAGCGGGAGTTGCGCGAAGTGGTCATCGCAAATCGAACTCCCGCGCGCGCGGCACTGCTGGCCAAACGCTTTGCGGATCTGGGCAGCATCGCAGGCTGCGGCTTCGCGGAAGTTCGCGGGCCTGCGTACGACATCGTCATCAATGCCACATCGGCCGGGTTGCAGGGGGAAATGCCCGCCTTGCCCGCTGATCTCGTGAACGAGGACAGCGTCTGCTACGACATGGCCTACGGTCGCGCGGATACTCCGTTCACCTCCTGGGCCAAATCGCTGCATGCACGCCAGGTCAACAAAGGCTGGGGCATGCTGGTCGAACAGGCAGCGGAATCGTTCTTGCTGTGGCGCGGACTGCGGCCGCAGACGCAACCGGTTCTCGAGGCGCTGGCCGGCCACGCCTAGCGCGCCCAGGCGCGCCTAGCGCATGGTGACCAGCTCTTCGGCGCTGGTGGGGTGAATCGCCACGGTGTCGTCGAAGTCGCGCTTGGTGGCGCCCATTCGAATGGCCACTGCGAAGCCCTGCAGCATTTCGTCGGCGCCGGCACCCATGATGTGACAGCCGACGATTTTCTGCTCCGCACCGGCGCAAACCAGCTTCATGTCGGTGCGCACCTTGCGCGCAGTCAGCGCCTGATACAGCGGAGTGAACTCGGCGGCGTACACCTTCACGGCATCCGGGTACAGCATGCGCGCCTCGCTCTCGCTCAAGCCCACCGTGCCTATGGGCGGATGCGTGAAGACCACGGTCGGGATCATATGGTAGTCCAGCCGTCGGTCCGGCTGGTTGCCGAATAGCCGATCGCTGAGGCGCCTTCCCGCGGCGATCGCGACCGGCGTCAGCGCCGCGTGGCCGGTGACATCGCCGATGGCATATATGCCCGGCACATTGGTGTTCTGGAAAGGATCCGCGGCGACGTAATGACCTGCATCGAGCTCAACCCCGGCAGCCGCCAGCCCCAAGCCGGCCACGTTGGCGTTTCGCCCGATGGCCCACAACACGCAATCGAAGCCTGAAAATTCGCGGCCGCCGGCCGCGATCAGCGTCTTGAGCCCGCCGGCGGCGCGCAAGCCGGCAGGCACGACATGCTCGTGTATCACGATGCCTTGCTCGAGCATCTCGCGCATCAGCGACTTGCCGAGCATGACGTCGAAATGCGTCAGCACATGGTCCCTGCGGATGAACAACTCGACCTCGCTGCCGAGTTCGTGGAATATGCCCGCCAGCTCGCAGGCGATGTAGCCGCTGCCGATGATCGCCACCCGCTGCGGGCGCTGCCCGAGCTCGAAGAAGCCATCGGAGGTGATGCCGTGTTCCGCTCCCGGCAGCACCGGCACGCAGGGCCTGCCGCCGGTCGCGATCACGATGTGCGGCGCCGTCATTTGCCGGCCGTTCACCTCGACGGTGTGCGCATCGACGAAGCGCGCGGCGCCGCGAATGTCGGCGATGCTCTTGGTGGCGAGATTGCGCTCATAAATGGCGTTCAGCCGGGCAATGTAGGCGTCGCGCTTGAGCTTAAGCGCCGCCCAGTCGTTGCCGCGCGCGCTGACGTCGAAACCATAGTCGCCCGCATCGGCGATCGCGGCGGCAATACTGCCGGCGTTCCACATCATTTTCTTCGGCACGCAGCCGACGTTTACGCAGGTGCCGCCCAGGCGATGCGATTCGATCACCGCGGCCTTCGCGCCGAATTCCGCAGCGCGCTGCACGCAGGCCAGGCCGCCGCTGCCGCCGCCCACGCATATGAGATCAAAAGCCTGGTTCGCCACAGGCACATGATATACCGCACCCGCGCCCTGATAGAATCAGCGCGTGAATAATCCATTGCTGCAATTCGATTCGCTTCCAGCCTTCGATCGCATTACGCCCCGCGATGCCCGTCCGGCGCTGGAGCAAGTGCTGGCCGAGAATCGCGCGCGCCTGGCGGAGTTGACTGCCCAGGCGCATCCGACATTCGCCTCGCTGGTCGCGCCGGTCGAGGAATTGAGCTACCGCTTGAGCCGTGTATGGAGCCCGATAGGGCACCTGAACGCCGTGGCGAACTCCGCCGAGATGCGCGCCGCCTTCAATGAATGCGTGCCGCTGCTGACGGCGTATTCCTCGGAACTCGGGCAGAACGCCGCGCTGTACGCGGGCTACTCGCAGGTCTTGGAGCACGAGGGCGCAGAGCTCGATTCGGCCCAGCGCAAGCTGCTGGAAAACGCGCTGCGCGATTTTCGTCTGGCCGGTGTCGACTTGCCGCCCGATCGCAAGGCGCGCTACCGCGAGGTGGTGCAGCGGCTCGCGCACCTGGCCACCAAGTTCTCCGAGAATGTGCTCGATGCCGCGCGCGCCTACACGCGCGCCGTCACCGACGAAGCCGAGCTTGGCGGATTGCCCGCCGGCGCCATCGACCGCGCCGCCGCCGATGCGCGCGAAGCGAATCGGCCGGGATGGCTGTTCAAGCTCGATCAGCCAACCTACACGACGGTGATGACCAGCGCCAAAAGCCCGCAGCTACGGCGCGACATCTATGAGGCCTGGGTTACCCGCGCCTCCGAATTGGGGCCGAGCGCGGGGCGCTTCGACAACAATCCCATCATCGAGGAAATTCTGCCGTTGCGGCATGAGCTCGCGCAGCTGCTGGGGTTCCAGAGCTTCGCGGATTACGCCTTGGCCACTCGCATGGCCAAGAGCAGCAAGCAGGTGCTGGTGTTCCTGAACGATCTGGCGCGCCGCTGCATGCCGGCGGCGCGCCAGGAGCTGTCCGACCTCGAGGAGTTTGCCGGCCGCAGGCTCGAGGCCTGGGATCTCGCGTTCTATGGCGAGCGGCTGCAGGAAAGCCGCTTCAGGGTGTCGCAGGAAGCGCTGCGGCCGTATTTTCCGCTGCCGAAGGTGCTCGGAGGATTGTTCGCGCTGACCCAGCGCCTGTACGGGATCAGCATTCGCGAGCGCTCCGAGGTCAGCGTCTGGCACCCCAGCGTCAAGTACTACGATCTCATGGACTCGCGCGGCGCAGCGGTCGCCGGTTTCTATCTTGATCCCTACTCGCGCACCGAGAAGCGCAGTGGCGCGTGGATGGATGAGTGCGTCGCCGCCAAATCGCTGCCCTCCGGCAAAGCGCTGCCGGTAGCGCAGCTGGTCTGCAATTTCTCGGCCCCGGTGGGCGGCGCGCCGTCATTGCTGACCCACGAAGAAGTCACCACGCTGTTCCACGAGTTCGGCCATGGCCTGCACCACATGCTCACCCGCGTGGCCTACCCAAGCATTGCCGGGATCAACGGCGTCGCCTGGGACGCCGTCGAGCTGCCGAGCCAGTTCATGGAGAATTTCGTGTGGCGCGCGGAGGTGCTGCCGCTCATATCGGCGCACGTGGACACAGGCGACCCCCTGCCGGTGGACGTGTTGCAGCGCTTGTTGGGAACCCGGACCTTCAATGCCGCGCTCGACACATTGCGCCAGATCGAACTTGCGAGCTTCGATTTTGAACTGCACGCGAATTTCGATCCTGCGCGCGGCGCCAGGGTCGTGGATACTCTCGCCGCCGTGCGGCAGCGCGTGGCGGTGGCGCCGTCGGCGCCATTCAACCGCCTGGCCGCGAGCTTCGCGCACATATTCGCCGGCGGCTACGCCGCGGGCTACTACAGTTACAAATGGGCGGAGGTGCTCGCGGCCGACGCCTTCGAGGCGTTCGAGGAAGCCGGTGTATTCGACAGCGCAACCGCGACGCGTTTCCGCGATTCCATTCTTGCGCGCGGCGGCAGTCTGGATGCGATGGATGCCTTCGTGCGCTTTCGCGGCCGACAGCCCGACGTCCGGCCCTTGCTCAAGCAGACCGGTATTGCCGCTTGAAGCGGCTGGCTGCGCTATTGCTGGCGCTGCCATCCCCGTACAGCGGAGCGGCAACGGCGTATGTCACCGATCAATTGGTGCTGGGCGT
>Ga0302181_10002671_pt1 | contig 12469 bp, 13 predicted proteins | sample I_Palsa_E3_3_FD_198786 | JGI IMG/M metagenome (GOLD analysis project Ga0302181, IMG submission 198786) | Peat permafrost microbial communities from Stordalen Mire near Abisko, Sweden - I_Palsa_E3_3 | ecosystem: Environmental > Terrestrial > Soil > Palsa > Peat permafrost | place: Sweden... | reverse complement strand
AGTCCTCGGGCATCAGGATCCGTCGCAGGTCCGGGTGCCCGTCGAACACCACCCCGAACATGTCGTAGACCTCGCGTTCGGGAAATTCTGCGCCGGGAAACAGCTCGACGGTCGAGGCGATCCTCGGCGTGTCGGTATGCACCCTCGCCTTCACCGTGATCCGGTCCACGCGCCTCATGTCGAGCAACTCGTAGAGGATGCCCAAACGCGGCTCGTGCGGGTAGTAGTCGCAGCCGTGCAGGCTGGCCAGGAACGTGTACCCCTTTGACCGCAGGGCCCCCAGCACGACAAGCACGTGCTCAGGATTGGCGATCAGGGTGGCTCGTCCGCGGTGAAAGTCGGTGTCGAGGACCGACTCGGCGTTGGCGTCGCGGAGCTCCTGGGCCGTCAGCTCGAGCTCCGTCGCGTCAGGCACCGGCGGTGTCTCCTTCGCCGAACACGTTGATCGCGACGGTTCCGGCCTCATCACCGATGACCTCCTCGGTACCGACGGCGTCGTAGCGCTCGCGCCAGCCTTCGGTTCGGTGGCCCTGGATCTTGTCGCGGAGCCTGAGGATCCCGTGCGCGAGCGCTTCCGGGCGCGGCGGGCACCCGGGCACATGCACGTCGATCGGCATGAACTTGTCCGACGGGACCAGCGCGTAGTTGTTGAACACGCCCATCGAGGAGCAACACGCGCCCATCGAGATCGCCCACTTCGGTTCGAGCATCTGGTCGTAGATCCGTCGGATCACCGGCGCCATCTTGATCGACACCCGTCCGGAGAGGATCAGCAGGTCCGCTTGCCGGGGTGAGGCACGGAAGGCCTCGAACCCGAAGCGCGCGATGTCCATCCGCGCCGCCACGATCGACATCATCTCGATCGCGCAGCAGGCGAGGCCAAACGTGAGCGGGTACAACGAGTTGCCACGCGACCAGGCGACCGCCTTGTCCATCGTCGTGGTCATGACGCGCTCTTCCACGTAGCGCTGTAGGGCCTCGCCCTCGAGATCGCCGCGCAGCATGTCGCGGGCCAGGAGCTGGCGAGAGCGGAAGTCCGTCGGAGCGCCCGGGGCGTCGAGCTTCTCGCGCTTCACTTCCATTCCAGCGCCCCCCGTCGCCACACGTATACGAACGCCACCATCAGCAGCACCACGAACACGATCGTCTCGGTCATCGCGAACGTGCCGAACGCCCGCAGCTGAACCGCGATCGGATACAGGAAGATGACCTCGATGTCGAACAGAATGAACAGCATCGCCATCAGATAGAAGCTGATCCCGAACCGGAATCCGCGCTGGATCTCCGAGGGCAACCCGCACTCATAGGGGTCCTGCTTACTGCGGTTCGGGTGCCGTGGGCCCAGGAAAATGTTCAGAACCGAGAACAGCAGCCCGACGATCCCACCGAGCACAAGGAAGACAATCGCTGGTAGATAGTCTCGGAGCACAGGAAGTCTTATATCACCGTCGTCGCGTAGCTTGTAACAAGATGTTACTTAGTGCCGAATGCGGCTTTCTCCGGAGCGGAGGGCGCTCGTCGTGAAACAGGTCCACCTGGTCATCGGTGTCCTCGCGATCGGGCTCAACGGCACGGCTGGACTATACGGCGCATGGTGCTGGTGGCGCGCGCAATCGAGCGCCTGGTTCTGGCGTCTCTTGCGCGCCGGTCAGGCGATCGTCGTACTCGAGGCCGTTCTCGGCGGTGTCCTGGTGCTGTTGGGCGAGAAGGCGTCGGGCCTGCACGTCCTCTACGGGCTGCTGCCCCTGGCGGTCGCGTTCCTCGCCGAGCAGCTCCGCGTCGCCTCGGCCCAGATGGTGCTCGACTCACGCGGCTATGAGTCCGCGGCGGCGGTCGGAAAGCTGCCCGAACAGGACCAGCAGGCGGTCGTGCTCGCCATCGTCCAGCGCGAGATGGGCGTGATGGTGCTCGCCGCGCTCGTGATCGTGGTCCTGCTCGTCCGCGCCGCGGCCACGGGAGGGTAAACCGGCGAACTTCGGCGTTTGACGTCCGACGGGTGGACGCGAAACGCCAAGGTTCGGACATCGAGTCGGGTGTGGCGGACTACGACGAGGCCGGAGGGGCGGCGTGATAACGCCCGGCATACCACAGCAATGGGTCTCCGCTGCCCAGGCCCATCGTGATGACCTCTCCGATCCCGATCGTGTGATCGCCGCCGGCGATCAGCTCGCGCAGGTCGCAGGCCGCCCATGCCAGCGAGCCTTCGATGATCGGCACTCCGTGCTCGAGTCGGTGCGCGACCCCTTCGAGCTTTTCGGATTCGGGCAGCTTCGACGCGAACACGCCGGCCAAGCTCTCCTGTTCGGCGGCGAGGATATTGACCCCAAACCGAGCCGCCTCGCGCACGATCGGCAGCGTGCGGGCGCGGTTCTCGAAACACACCAGTGCGAGCAGAGGATCGAGCGACAGCGAGCACATGGCATTGGCCGTCATGCCGCCCGCACCGGCCGCACCGGCACTGGTGATCACCGCCACACCGGTGGCAAAGCGTCCGAAAACCTCCCGGAACAGCTCAGGATCACGATCGCGTCCCATCGCCGTCGTTTATACCGCGCAGGAGCGCGATCTCTCCGACCGTGGGGAACAGCGGAGAAATCCCCGGCGCAGGCTCCACTGGTTGCCGCCGTATGGGGACGGTCGCGCTCTGAGCCTAATCGGGCGATCGTCTCAAAAGCCGGCGCCGGGGATGGCATCCATGTTTCGCCGTCAACCACTCGGCTCCTGCCTGACCGTGAGGGTTCCGTATGCCCCCAGCGCCTGGTCGGAGAGGATCGTGGACGCGACCAGATACGTGCCGGGTCCCAGCGTGACCGCAAGATCGGCCGTTTCACCTGGCGGGATCGGTGGCGTGGCCGCTTCTGACTGCCCGTCGCGCGAGATCACGAGGTTATGGGTGAGGCGGCCGTCGTTATGCACGAAGATGGTCAGCAGGCCCGCTGGGGCGTGGATGCTTTGGGGAGAGATCCGGTATTCGGTCAGCGCGACGCTCAGCGTGCGGTCGCTGCCGACCAGGAGAGTTCGGCCGCAGCCGCACAGCAGCAGGAGCGACGCCGCGAGCACAGCGAGGGGTGCGCGGCGCCCTGGCATGGGGATCCGATTATGATCTTCGGCCGCATGCGTCGGCTGGTAAGGGTCCTTGTCCTATCGAGTGCATCGATCGCGGTTGCGGCCCTGGCCTCGGCGTGCGGCACCGAGCGCATCAGCGTGCCCAAGACGAGCTCGCTCTATCAAGGTGCCGTGTTGTTCAACCAGCGTTGCTCGGGCTGCCACACGCTGTCGTATGCCGCGGCCAACGGCTCAGCGCCGAACATCCGCACCGCGCAGGCGATCAGCGGTCCCAACTTCAACGTCCGCTGCGAGCGCCCGGTGACCCGCGTGCTGTACGCGATCGAAAACGGTGGCTTCTCCGGCGCCTACATGCCCCAGAACGTCGTCGTGGGACAGAACGCGATCGAGGTCGCCAAATTCGTCGCCACCTATGCCGGCCGCCAGGCGCCGAACGTGGTCGGCTCGATCAAATGCGACTCCCAGGCGGTGGGGACGATTCCGGCGGCGGCAACGCCGACGGCGACGACGGCCGCAGCGGCGGCGAGCACCGCATCCGTGGCCAAAAAGACCGCGCACCCGTAACGGAGGGCGCAGGTTCTCGACATTAGGTTGATCCGACGCGACCCTGACGCCGTGCGCAAGGCGTTGGCGCGTCGCGGCTCGGACGCTGCCGCCGCGGTGGACCGCGTGCTCGAGCTCGATCAACGCTGGCGCGCGCTGACGGCCGAGCTCGAGCAGCTTCGCTCCGAACAGAACCGCGCCAGTCGTGGTCGCCAGGGCGCGCCGAGCGAAGCCGAGCGCCAGCAGCTCGCCGCGCTGGCCGCTCGTGGGCGCTCGCTCAGCGACGAGGAATCGGCGCTCAGAGCCCAGCGCGACGCGGAGCTGGCCGCGTTACCGAACCTGCCGATGGACGACGCCCCCGACACCGACACGGTCCTGCGTGAGGTCGGCGAGGCCGGGGCCACCGGCCGGGATCATCTGGAATTGGCCGGTCCGCGGATCGACATCGAGCGCGCCGCGCGCCTGTCCGGATCGCGCTTTGCCTACCTGCGCGGAGAGCTGGTGATGCTCGAACTCGCGTTGGTCCGGTATGCCCTGGAGAAGCTGATCGGGTTGGGATTCGAGCCGGTGATTCCGCCCGTGCTGGTGCGCGCGCCGGCGCTGTACGGAACCGGCATGCTGCCCGACACCGAACAGCAGATCTACCGCGTGCCCGAGGACGACCTGTACCTGATCGGCACCTCCGAGGTGTCGCTCGCCTCGCTGCACCGCGACGAGATCCTGTCCGCGGAGGACCTACCGCTGCGTTATGCCGGGTTCTCGACCTGTTTCCGCCGTGAGGCGGGCGCAGCGGGCAAGGACACGCGCGGGATCTTCCGGGTGCACCAGTTCGACAAGGTCGAGATGTTCTGCTTCGTGGCGCCCGAGGAGGGTGCGGCAGAGCACGAACGCCTGCTCGGGATCGAAGAGTCGATTCTCCAAGAGCTCCAGATTCCCTATCGCGTGGTCGCGATTGCGATCAGCGACCTCGGCGCGTCAGCGGCCAAGAAATACGACTGCGAGGCGTGGCTGCCCGGACAGGGTCGCTTCCGGGAACTGACCTCCTGCTCCAACACAACCGACTATCAGGCGCGTCGGCTCGACATCCGCTATCGCGCCGCGGATGGAAAGCCCGCGCACGCCTACACGCTGAATGGAACCGCGGTCGCGGTGGGGCGAACGATCATCGCGCTGCTCGAGAACGGTCAGCGCGATGACGGATCGGTGGTGCTACCGCCGCCGCTGGTCGCCGCCGGAGCGCCAGCAGTCCTGGCCCCCGCAACTTAGGGCCCTACGGGCCCTTAGCCTGGGTCCGGTCCGCGCTCAGCGGTTCTCGACCGCACGGAGCGAGCGAGGTCCGCTGTCCTCGAGCACCACCAGCGCTGCGCGTGGCGGCCCGCAGGTCGCGATGCGCGCCTGCATCCGCACGCCGAACGTATTCCACGGCCGCACGAATTTGTGCGCCATCTCGTCGCCTCTGCCCACGCTCGCCTGGACGATCGCCGCGGCGAAGCTGGTGCGACCCTGCGCCTCGGCGTCGGCCGGCACGAGCAGTTCGGCCACCGGGCGGTTGACCGCCAATTCTTCGGTCACCCCCAAGAACGACTGTGCGCGGGCCGACATGGCCTGCACGAGCAGGGCGGAGTCGATCACCAGGAAGGCCTCCCCGCTGGTCGGGAGGGCGTCTTCGCGCGCCTCCAGGAGCAGGCCGAGTCCGCATGACGGACATACCCGCGCCGTGGGCGGCGGTGGACTCCCACCCGGCGCTGGCGCCGCACAATGGCCGCAGAACCACGACCACCGCACGGAGGTATCGATACCGCCCTCTACAAGTCTTAATCCAGGCCTTTGTGTCGCCGTCAATGCTCTCTGCGCGTTCTGAGCCGTCGTGCCCCCTCCATACGGCGCGGCGCCCTCCGGGCCCCGGAGTGTAGGGAATACGGATGCTCGGCGCAACGTTTCCGGGCCGGTAGCCCCGGCTGATCGATACATACGGAGAGGGGGGGATTCGAACCCCCGAACGGGGTCAACCCCGTTACGCGATTTCCAGTCGCGCCCGTTCAACCGCTCCGGCACCTCTCCGAGCACGCGATTAGCGTAGAGCACGACACGAGCGTGACGACGGCCCAGGGCGCGTCAGATCTGCCAGGTGGCGTCCCGCAGGAGCGGTATCTCCGCGCCGTCCCCCCGCAGCCCGGTCACTGCCAGCTCAGGGCTGCCGATCATGAAGTCGATGTGGATCTCGCTGTGATTGACCCGACGGATGTCCTGGTTGCCCACCACGGCCATCTCATATCCCTGGCCGAGCGCGATGTGGCTGGCCGCGTTCTCGTCCAGCAACGTGTCGAAGTACACCGTCTGGAGCGGACCGATCCTGCCCTCCCGATCGACCAGTGCCACCTCGCCCAGGCGAGCGCCGCCGGGATCGCGCTCGGACAGCGCGCGCAGCGTGCCGGCGCCCTGATCCGCCTCGATCTCGACCGCCCTGCCGTCCTCGAACCTGACCTGGAGCCCCGTGATCAACGCTCCGGACACGTACAGCGGCTTGGTGGCCCGGACCACTCCGTCGACCCGCTCCGGATCAGGGGTCGTGAACACCTCCTCGGTCGGAAGGTTGGGTGCGTGCGCGATCCCATCCACAGTTGAGAAGCGCCCACAGCGCCAGCGGCTGCCGCCCAGCAGCCCCACGGTCAGCTCGGTGCCGGGCCCGTCGAAGCGCACCGCATCCAGACGGAGCTGATCGAGCTTGTCCGCGACGGCCACCAGCTGGTCCAGGCGTGCCTCCCAGGCGGCCTGCGGATCCGCCGTATTGAGTCGGCAGATATGCGCGATCTCCTGCCATAGCCGTTCCAGCGCCGCCGGTGGGTCGAGCTCGGGGTGCACGAGCTGGGCCCACTCCGCCGAGGGGCACGGCGCCACCGTCCAGTTCGTCGTCCGTTCGTTGACCACGGCGATCGACTCGCGAACGGCGGGCAGCATGTCCAGCCCCAGTAGCTGCGGATCGACGCCGTCCATGACGTGGGGTGCGACTGGGCCCGACAGGACGATCCGGGCGCATCGATGCTCGCCCAGCGCCCGGATCCGCTCCCCGATCCAGGGCGGCACGAAGCCCAGCGTGTCCGGAGCGGCATGAAGCGCTCGAGCGCGCTTGAGATGGACGTCGAATACCGACAGGTCGACGAACTTTGCTCCCTGCTCGTACGCGACCTCGGCGATCGCCCGCGTCAACGGCTCTTTGCCCGGTTCCGAGGACAGCGCGACGATCTGTCCGGGCTGAACATTGGCGCCCAGACGCACGATCAACTGGGCCAGCGCGCGCACATAGTCCATCTCGTTCATGACGGTGGCATCCTCACCTTCATCGTCGCTGGGCAATCAGGATTCCGGGATTGAGAATTCCCGCCGGGTCCAGCGTCATCTTGACCGCGCGCAGGGCTTGCCCGGCGAGTTCGCCGATCTCGCGCTCGTACCAGTCACGGTGATCCAGTCCGACACCGTGGTGGTGGGAGATCGATCCGCCGGTCGCCAGGATGGCCTCGCTCGCGGCAGCCTTCGCCTCCCGCCATTGACCCTGGGGATCGTCGGACTGCGCGCAACCGACCGTGAAGTACAGCGATGCCCCGGCCGGGTAGACGTGGGAGATGTGGCACAGGACCAGCGGCGGCGTGCCCAGCGCCTGTAACGCGACGCGCAACGCGGTCGACACCGCCCGGTAGAGAGCCCCCAGGGACGACCAGAACGTCACCGTCTCGACCGTCTCGACCAGCGCACCGGCGTCGAGCAGAGCGTCGCGCACGTACGGACCGCGGTAGCGGTCCTGTGCCCAGCTCTCGCCGGCCTCCGGGACTGGCTGGGCCCCCGCCGCCACCAAGAGCGACGAGGTCGCTGCGCGCCGTGCCGCTACGTCCTGCTCCGTGCCTTCATAGCCGACGATCGCCAGGCACCCGTCGGTCTGCTGGCTCTGACCAAGCGCCACCGGGCGAGCCAGGTTGAGGGCCGTCTCGGCCTCGTCGGACAGCCGCAGCACCGTGGGCGCCGGGCCGTCCTGGACCAGTTTCCTGAACGTCGCGGCGCCGAGCCCGAACGAGGCAAACCGCCAGCCGTCGTAGGCGCGGCGCTCGGGCACCGGACGGATCTGGACGGTGAGCGATGTGATCACGCCGAGCGCACCCTCCGACCCGAGAATCAGCTGCCGGAGATCGGGTCCGGCCGCGGACTTGGGCGCGCGTCCCACCGCGAGCGTGCCCTCCGGAGTGGCGACTCGCAGCGCCAGAACGAGTTCGTCGAAGCGACCGTATCCGGCGGATGCCTGGCCGCTGGATCGGGCGGCGGCAAACCCGCCGAGCGTGGCGTATTCGAATGACTGTGGGAAGTGGCCGATCGTGTAGCCGTGTTGCGCGAGCAACGCTTCGGCCTCGGGCCCGCGCAGGCCGGGCTCCAGCACCGCCAATCTCGACTCCTCGTCGAGCTCGAGCAGTGCGTTCATGCGGCACAGGTCGAGCGCCACGACGCCGGCGAAATTCTCCGCCTGCGGTTGCAGCCCGCCCACCACCGAGGTCCCTCCGCCGAACGGGACCACGGCGACGCGCCGGTGCGCACAGACCCGCAGCACCCCGAGCACTTCCTCGTGTGAGCCCGGCCACAGCACCAGATCGGGGGCGTCGTCGGCCTCGCCCGAGCGCAGCCGGAGCAGATCAGGGGTCGACTTGCCGCGCGTGTGACGGACTCGCGCGTCCGGATCGGCGCGCGCGTTCTGCTCGCCGACGATCGCCGCGAGCTCTGACACGGCTCCGGGCGCCAGCCGGCTCGGTGCCAGCGCGATGTCCGCCATCGACCGCGGCGCCGGGCTCGGCCTGCGCACGCCCAGCGCGTCGATCAAGAGCTTACGGACGCCGTCGGGAAGCGACGGAACCTGGCCCGGATCTCCCCACCCAGACCACGAGCTCTGCGGGCGCAAATGGCTGGGCCGCGAGATCGCCACCGAACGGACGGTATCCACTGTGGACGCGCAGCGGAGGCTGCGTGGCCGCCGTCGGAGACCATTGACGGTGCGGCGGCGCAACGCGGGGCGCGAGCTCGAGCCGCCGCTCGGTCTAACGCCGGCTGCGCCAGTGGGGCACGCCCAGCATGATCAAGCGCAGTTGCTGCTCGGCCCGGCGGGCGATCTCGGCCTCGGTTGCCGGCGACGCTGCATGACCCGCGGAGCCGGCCGTCGGTACATCGAGGACTGCCTCGATCGTCGCGATCATCGTGTCCACGATCAGGGCGGCGATCATCTGCAGGTCGTCGGTCGTCCACTCGCGCAGGACTGGGAGTCGGACCAAGTCCGTCGCGAGCTCGCTCGCGAACAGGCGGATCTCGTTGCGAATGGCATGGCGCAGCACGCCGTTGCCCGACGATCTGACCCGCGCGATGAAGGCAAAGTGCCGGCGGTGCTCACGCACGTGACTGACCAGGATCGCCACCGATCGCTGAATCATCTGCTCGGGGGGAGGCCAGCCCTCACGCGCTTGGCGCAGCATTTCGCGCAGCGTGCGGACCGACTCCTGCACGAGCGCGAGCCCCAACTCGTCCAGGCTGTCAAAGTGGCGATAGAACGCCGTCGGCACGACGCCGGCGACACGCGCGACACTGCGGATGCTGAGCGCGTCAAACCCGACGCCCGCGTCCATCTGCACCAGCGCCGCATCGAGCAGCGCCTGGCGCGTGTGCTGCCGGCGCTGGGCCTGTGAGCGGCGCTCGCGCGCGGGAGCCTTGCCGGGGCGATGATGATCCGGATCGCGGTCTCGTCCAGCCTGTGTACGTCTGTTCACGGACATTGTGTGCGCCTCGTCACAGATCGACGTGTGGCACTTGACAGGTGCTCGATTTTCGTCACTATAGTTAGTGCACAGTCGTACACCGTTTTATCAGATCCCGATGACGACCTCCACCACCATCCGCCGGCCGGTTGCCGCTGCTCGTCGCCTGCTGCGCTCGCCGCTGGTCGACCTGCTGTTTGGACCGCACGGCATCGACCGCTACCTCGAGTTGATCCGCCCCGATCTGACGCTGCACGACGCCCGCGCCGAGGTCACCTCGGTACACCGACAGACTGACCGCAGCGTGACGCTGAAGCTGCGCCCGAACGCCGCCTGGGCGGGGTTCCGCGCCGGGCAGTGCGTCAGCGTCGGCGTCGAGATCGACGGGGTTCGCCGCACTCGGACCTACTCCCCGGCCGGCTCCGAGCACGGCTCGGACGTCGCGCTCGAGCTCACCGTCACCGTGCATCCGCAGGGGCTCGTCTCGCGTCATCTGCAGGACAGCCTGCGGCCCGGAGCGATGCTCCACCTCGGGGCGGCTCAAGGTACCTTCACCTTGCCCCATCCTCGCCCCGAGCGACTGGTGCTGATCAGCGGCGGTAGCGGCGTGACGCCGGTGCTGTCGATGCTGCGCACGCTCTGCGATGAGGGCCACGATGGGCAGATCGTGTTCCTGCACTACGCGCGCACCGCCGCCGACTGGCTCTACGAGCCGGAGGTGCAGGCGCTCGCGGCCTGTCATCCGAACCTGCGGCTCGGTTACCGCGCGACGCGAGAACGGGGGAACCGAAGCGGGCGGCGCGGGCCTCATCTCACCGCCGCGGCGATCCGGGCTCTGACCGGCGACCCTCAGGGTGCTCATGCCGCGGTCTGCGGACCGCCGTCGCTGGTGCAGAGCGTGCGGGCGATCTGGGCGCGCACAGACGGTGGCGCCGATCGCGTACTGGCGGAGACCTTCACCCCCCCCATGGTCACCGTGCCCGGGTGCCGCGCCGAGGGCAGGCTCCGCTTCCTGCGGAGCAATCGCAGCGTTGCGGTGGGGACGGGCACGCTGCTCGAGCAGGCAGAATCGGCCGGCCTGGCCCCTCAGTTCGGCTGCCGGATGGGCATCTGCCACACGTGCACCTGCCGCAAGGCGGCCGGCGCGGTGCGCAATGTCCTCACTGGCCAGGTCTCCGAGGCGCCGGACGAGGACATCCAGCTGTGCGTGTCGGTCCCGGCGGGGGACGTCGCGCTCGAAATCTGAACTGCCTGCGAACCCAAGGACACACCATGCCGACACGCCACCCAGACTTGACGCCCCACCAGACCGAGGCCCTCGCCCGCGAACTCGATGAGCTGCGCGGGCGGACCGTGGCCGAGCTGGGCGAGCGCGACGCCGAGTACATCCGGCGGGTGATCAAGACCCAGCGCGGACTCGAGGTGGCCGGCCGGGGAATGCTGTTCGTCGGCTTCCTCCCGCCCGCCTGGCTGGGCGGTGTCGCGGCGCTCTCACTCTCGAAGATCCTGGACAACATGGAGATCGGGCACAACGTGATGCACGGCCAGTACGACTGGATGAAGGATCCGTCGCTGGACTCCAGGCGCTTCGAATGGGACATGGCGTGTCCCGCCGACCAGTGGCGCTACTCGCATAACTACGTTCATCACACCCACACCAACGTGGTCGGAATGGACCGCGACCTCGGCTACGGGATCCTGCGGATGTCCGAGGATCAGCCGTGGCGCGTGCGGGATCTGGGCAATCCGATCTACGCGACGCTGATGGCGCTGCTGTTCCAGTGGGGTGTGGCCGCCCACGACCTCGAGGTCGAGCGGATCGAGGCGGGCGAGATCAAGCTGAGCGACAAGCGCGAGATCCTGCAGGCGATCTGGCGCAAGGGCCGCCGGCAGGTGTTGAAGGACTACGTCGCGTTCCCCGTGCTCGCGGGCCCCGGCGCGCCGTTCGTGCTCACGGGCAACCTGAGCGCGAACGCGTTGCGCAACGTGTGGTCGTTCATGATCATCTTCTGTGGCCATTTCCCCGACGGGACGCACGAGTTCTCCGAGGCCGAGGTCGAGCAAGAGACTCGCGGCGGCTGGTACGTGCGCCAGATGCTCGGCTCGGCGAACCTCACCGGCGGGCGCTGGTTTCACATTCTCAGTGGCAATCTCTCCCACCAGATCGAGCACCATCTGTTTCCTGACCTCCCGGCTCACCGCTATGGCGAGATCGCGGTCGAGGTGCGCGAGATCTGCGAGCGCTACGGGCTGCCGTACAACGCCGGGTCGTTGCGCAAGCAGTTCGGTTCGGTGGTCAAGAAGATCTGCCGCCTCGCTCTGCCGTGGAGCACGGGCGAGCAGCGCGCGGACGCTCCCGACGCGGACTCCGAGGCGGGCGGCCCGGCAGAGCCCGAACTGACACTGGCCGCCTGACCGGAGCGCGGCCGATGGGGATCGAGGCGCGGGCGATCGCGCCGGGCTTCCGCTCCGCACATACTCCGCCGGCTGCGCTACGCGCGTAGGCTTCTGTCTCGTAAACGCCGTCTACGGGAGCGAGAGATGCGCGAAGGTCTGATGATGGACGACTACCCGCTGTCGCTGACGGCGGTGGTGGAGCGGGCGGAGCGGTTCAGTGCTGTGCGGGAGGTCGTCTACCGGCGGCCGGATGGCTCGGTGGGCCGGACGACCTACGGCGACTGCACCCAGCGGGCCCGACGGCTTGGCGCGGCCCTCAGCGAGCTCGGGATCGGTGCCGGTGATCCGGTGGCCACGCTGCTGTGGAATCAGCCCGAACACCTCGAGATGTATTTCGCGGTCCCCTCGATGGGCGCGGTCATCCATACGTTGAACCCGCGCCTGCATCCCGATGAGCTGAGCTTCATCGTCGTCGACGCGGAGGATCGCGCGATCGTCGTCGACGAGTCGTTGCTCGAGGTGTTCGAGACATTCCACGGCGCGCGTCATTTCGACCACGTGATCGTCGTGCGCCGTTCCGAGCGCGAGCTCGCGGCCGGATATCACGACTACGAGTCGCTGATCGCCGCCGCCGAGCCGATGCAGTGGCCCGAGGCGAACGAGCGCGCGGCGGCCGCGATATG
>Ga0302181_10002670_pt1 | contig 12473 bp, 10 predicted proteins | sample I_Palsa_E3_3_FD_198786 | JGI IMG/M metagenome (GOLD analysis project Ga0302181, IMG submission 198786) | Peat permafrost microbial communities from Stordalen Mire near Abisko, Sweden - I_Palsa_E3_3 | ecosystem: Environmental > Terrestrial > Soil > Palsa > Peat permafrost | place: Sweden... | reverse complement strand
CGAAGCAGGAGGCGATGAAGCAGCTCCGGCATGAAATCGCCCAGCGGCTCCCCGAGGTGCGGCGGTTCGAGGTGAAGTCTGATGTGATCGACGGTAAGCAGAAACGCTTCATGGCCAGGATGGACGCCGGGAAGGACAGGCCCGCGGACGGCGAGTTCACGCCCGTGATGGTGCGCCTGCGGGCGCCGGAGCTGGAGATCATCGACACGCTCATCAACGCCGGCATCGCGCCGAACCGGGCCGAGGCAGTCCGCTGGGCGCTGGCCCGCATCAGCGAGCGGCCCGCCTACGCCCAGCTTCGCGAGCGCACCCGCGAGATCGAGCGGCTCAAGACCGAGTTCTAAGGAGCCGCTTGCTGTTGCTTCAGGTGGGGGGTGGTCCCGGCGGTCGATTTCGAAGGCGAGGCTCAGTTCGGCTATTCCGCGGGGATCAGACAGGGAGCGTCCGGTGAGCTTTTCGAGCCTGCGCATCCGGTGCCGGACCGTGTTGGGATGACAGAACAGGACGCTGGCCGCCCTACTGGCGGAGCCGCCATTGTCGAGCCAGGCCCCGAGGGTAGCCAGCAGGAGCGGCCGCTGGCCGGCCGGGATCTGGCCCAGCGCGGCGAGGATGGTGCCGGCGACGTGCCGCATCACCTCCGGGTTGCTGCCCGCCGCGACGGCGAACAGGTCGCGGTCGAAGACCGTGACGCGCTGAGCGGCGAACGCGCTGCGCAGCGCGATTCTGGCCAGCCTGAGATTCCGCGCGGTGTGCCGGAGATCGTCGTAGCACGGGCTGACCCCGACCAGGCCCGAGCTGAGCGAGTGCAGGGAATCCGCCAGGCGGATAAGGTGAGCCGGCGGGCCGGGCAGCCACGCGATCCCGACTTCGGCATCGTGCAGGAGCCGCCACGCCGAGATCACCCCGATGCGCTTGAGCGCCGCCTCCGCCTGCGGGAGGGCATGCCGTCCGGGGGCTGGTACCTGCGCGGCGATAACGACGTAACGGCCCCGCAGCGGGATCCGCAGGATGTCCGCCGCCTCCCACAGATTGGCCTCATCCAGCCGGCCTTCCAGCAGCGCCTGGATCACGGCCGAGCGTTCCTGCTCCTGGCTGAGGACCCGGACGGTGATCTCCTCCCGGTAGCCGTCGGCCATCTCCTGGGTGAAGGTATCCAGGGCCAGCCACATCTCGGAGGCGGCACGGAGCGTGACGCCGGCAGGCACCGCATTGCGTGCGGCGGTGTCGGCGAGGCAGTCCCACAGGTACCGGGCCGCGACCCGGTAGGCCGCCATCACAGCGGTGAGGGGCACGCCTTCCTGCGCGCGCCGTCTCCCGTTCTCGCGTGATTCCGGGGACGCAACCGCCGGGACACGCCCGATCGGGCCGAAGACGAACCCGATGTTGTCCAGGCAGGTCCGGCGCAGTTCCTCGTCGCTGATCACCGTGCCGGTGCCGTAGACCGGCACGGCTGCCCTGATCCGCGCGACCATCCCGTCAGCCAGTTCCCCGGCCCGCTCCCTGAGCTCCGCGCCGAGCAGGGCCAGCCCGGCGCCGGCATCGTCCAGCGGCGATTGTTCCACCGGCCAATGGTAACCCCGTACTTCCGGGAATCTCCGGAGCCGCCCGGACAGGAGGTTGTTCTCGGGAACAACCTGCGCCCCGGTTACGGTGCCTCCCGGGACATCGACTTCCTGCGGGCAGCCCGCAAGGATGGGCACTAGTCCGACAGTCCGCCCGCCGGTTACGCCCGGGCGGATTCCCCGCTCCCGTCCCGGATGGCGGTTTTTCAATGAGCCTTAGCACTAGCGAGACGCACGACATCAGCCGGGCCAACGCGGCCGGCCTGCCGCCAGTGGTCTTCGTTCACGGCCTGTGGATGCTCGCCTCGAGCTGGCAGCCATGGCGGACGTTCTTCGAGGAGAACGGCTATGCCACCATCGCCCCCGGCTGGCCCGATGACCCGGCAACCACCGAGGAGGCCCGAGCCAACCCGCGGGTCTTCGCAGGCAAGAGCGTCGGGCAGGTGACCGGCCACATGGCCGAAGCCATCGCGGCGCTGCGGCACAAGCCAGCGATCATCGGACACTCCTTCGGCGGCCTGATCACCCAGCAGCTCGCCGGCCAGGGACTGGCCACCGTGTCCGTCGCGATCGACTCGGCCCCGTTCCGCGGGGTACTGCCACTGCCGCTGTCCGCGCTCCGCTCGGCCAGGCCGGTCATCGGCAACCCGGCCAACTACCGGCGGGCGGTCATGCTCACCTACGAGCAGTTCCGCTACTCCTTCGCCAACGCCGTCAGCGAGAACGAGGCCCGGCGGCTGTATGAGGCCTATCCCGTCCCGGGCTCAGGGATCCCGCTCTTCCAGGCCGCGGCCGCCAACATCAACCCGCTCACCGAGATCAAGGTAGACACCAGGAACCCGCACCGCGGCCCCATGCTGCTCATCACAGGCGAGAAAGACCACATCGCCCCGCATGCCATCGCCGCCGCCTCCTACAGAAAACAGAAACGCAACCCCGCTGCCACCCAGCTCCAGGAAATCCCGGACCGCGGCCACTCCCTGGTCTTCGACAGCGGCTGGCAAGACGTCGCCGAAACAGCCCTGGCGTTCATAAAGAGCACCCGCTAAGCCCCGCTCGGATGGCATGGGGCGGTCTCAAGGCTGCAGGCGGCTCCGGACGGCTGCCCGGCCGCGCGCGATCGCGCCGGTGTCGTCGTGAAGGACGCTCACGATGTCGGTTCCTGCGAGGATGACGCCGAGCTCGAAGGCGAGTTGCGCGGGATCGGTGTCCGTGGCCAGCTGGCCCTGGTCAGCAGCCGCGCGTGCCTCCTGGCCCAGCAGGTCACGCCATTGCTGCTGCACCCGGGCCACTTCGTCATGGACGCGCCCGGCCCGGGCTCCGACCTCGGCAGAGGCGGCCACGAAGAAGCAGCCCCCGGGGAAGATCCGCCGTTGGACGTAGGAGAGATAGCCGTCGCACAGCGCCAGCAGGCGATCGCGGCCTGGCTCCGCCGCGGCCAGCGCGGGGCCGACGACCTCGCGGATGAAGCTCTCCCGGGCCGCGTTGACGGTCGCCAGCTGCAGTTCTTCCTTCGACCCGAACAGGGCGTGGACACTGCTCTTGGGCACGCCCGTGACCTCGGCGAGCCGGCCGATGGACAGGCCGTCGAGCCCTTCGACCGTGGCGAGCCCGGCGGCTTGCCCGGCAATGCGGGCCCGGGCCCGGTCGCCGGGTGCCCGGGTCCGCCTGGCCGGCGGATCGTGCTGATCGGACACTGGGGTGCTCGCCTCCTAAGGCCGCCCCTTGATCTTAGACGAACGATCGTGTAAAAGAGTTCTTAGACGAACGTCCGTCTAAGAACTAGCGAACGCACAAGGAGCACATCGTGGCAACCATCGAGACGGACTACCTGGTAGTAGGCGGCGGCGCTGCGGGGATGGCCTTCGCCGACTCGCTGATCACCGAATGCGGGGCCGACGTCGTGATCGTGGACCGGCGCCACCGCCCGGGCGGACACTGGAACAGCGCCTACCCCTTCGTGCGGCTCCACCAGCCATCGGCCTTCTACGGCGTGAACTCGATGGTCCTCGGCTCGGACACCATCGACTCCGAGGGCCCCAACGCGGGACTGTACGAGCGGGCCACCGCCCCGGCGATCTGCCAGTACTTCAGCCGCGTCCTGGACGAGCACCTGCTGGCATCAGGACGGGTGCGGTTTCTCGCGATGACCGACTACGCGGGCGACATGCGCACCGAGCACCATGTCGTCTCCCGGCTGACCGGATGCCAGGCCGACGTGGTCGTCCGGCGCAAGCTCGTCGATGCCCGGTTCCTGGAACCCTCCATCCCGGCGACTCACACGCCCTCGTTCGAGGTCGACCCCCAGGTGCGGTTCATCCCCGTCAACGACCTGGTCAACCTGGCCGACTCGGGGTCGGGCTTCACGATCGTCGGCGCCGGCAAAACGGCCATGGACGCGTGCGTCTGGCTGCTCGAGCAAGGCGTCGATCCCGGCGCGATCCGCTGGATCCGCCCGCGGGACGCCTGGCTGCTCGACCGCAAGTTCCAGCAGCCCCTCAAACTCCTGCCAGCGCTGATCGAGGGGGTGTCGCTCTACCTTGAGGCCGCCGCCGAGGCCGACACCCGCCCAGACCTGTTCCGGCGGCTGGAGGATTGCGGCCAGCTGGTGCGCCTCGATCCTCGCATCACGCCCGCCATGTTCCGGTCCGCGACCATAAGCGATACCGAACTCGGCGCACTGCGAAGCATCGAGCATGTCGTCCGGCTCGGCCGGGTGCGGCGACTCGGCACCGGCATCATCACCCTGGCCGGCGGTTCGATACCCACCGACCGCCGCCAGATCCACATCGACTGCTCCGCCGCGGGCCTGCCGGCCCCACCGCCCCGTCCGATCTTCGAACCAGGGCGCATCACACTCCAGCTGATCCGGGCACACCAGCCGGTCTTCAGCGCCGCGCTCGCCGCGTTCGTCGAGACGGCACGCACCCATGACACCGAACGCAACGTCCTGTGCCCCGCCAATCCGTGGCCCAGTGCCGCCGAAGACTGGATACGCACCACGTTGATCTCCCATCAAGCACAGGCCGCATGGTCAACCCCAGACATCTCTGGCTGGCTGGACCGGTCCCGGCTGAACGCCGTCCGCGGTATCGGCGATCACGCAACCGATCCCCGCATGCAAGCCTCTCTCCACCGGCTCCTCACCAGCATGAAGCCCGCCCTCGAAAACCTGGCCCAGCTGGCTGAGATCAGCCGTCCAGTCGCCGCGACCGCAAGAACCTGACCCTCCAGACAGCCAAGTAGTCACCGCGCGCCGCTGAGCTGGACGGCCTCACGGGTCCGTCTCCGGAGTCCGCGGTCGCCTCTGTACCGTGGTGGCAGACAACGGATCACGGAGAACAGGCGGCCGCGGCCATGCGGGTTCTTATCTCGGTCGACATGGAGGGAATCGGCGGCGTGGTCGACGCCGACGACATCAGCCCTGGCCATGCCGAGTACGAGCGCAACCGCGTCCTGCTCACCGCCGAGGCCAGCGCCGCGGTCCGCGGCGTATACGCCTACGACGCGGACGCCCGGGTGCTGGTCACCGAGGCACACGCGGCCTTCAGGAACCTGCTGCCCGAACGGCTTGACCGCCGCGCCGAGCTGCTGCGCGGCACGCCCAAGCCCTGGGGAATGATGTCGGGCCTGGACACCGGCACCGACGCCGTGGTGTTCATCGGCTACCACGGCAAGGCGGGCACCCCGCAATCGGTTATGGCCCACACCATCTCCGGCGGGGTTATCGCCGACGTGCGCTGTGACGGCCGCTCGCTCGGCGAACTCGGCCTGAACACCGCGCTGGCGGCTCACTCCGGCGTCCCTGCGGTGCTCGTCGCCGGCGACGACAGCGTGGCCGCGGAGGCGGCTGACGTAGCGCCCGGGATGCGGTCCGTGGTGGTCAAGCACGCCCTGGGAGCCCGCGCGGCCGCGCTGGTCCATCCCGACGAGGCCTGCGACAGAATCGAGCAGGCCATACCGGAAGCTCTCGCGGACCGCGGGTCGGTCCGGCCGCTACGTTTCGACGGCCCGGTCGTGCTGGAGGTCGACGTGCTCAGGACCCGCATGGCCGAGCACGCGCTGCTCGTCCCGGGGATGGAACTCACGGGCGGCCGCACCCTCCGCTACGCGGCGCCGGACTTCCCGACCGCCTATCAGGTCTGCGAGCTCATCGCGCTGCTCGGCCCCCTCTGAGCCCATCACCACGCGTGAATGGGCTGAATGTTTAGCTTCTGACCTTTTCGCGTGCTAATTAGCAGACCGCCATAAGCGAGGTCCTGCGGAACCTGATTCGCTGGCCGTAGCATGAGGAAACGGCCGTGCACGCAAGACGTAACGCCTGTGCACGAAAAGCGGCAATATGCGCTGATATGGTCCGAATTTAAGGTAAAATTTAAGCTAAGGTATTTAATGGACGAGCTCGAGATCGAAACACGGCGAGTACTCCCGGGCAAGCGGAGGCGCGCACCTAGGAGGAGGCGGCGAATAGTCGTCGGGGCTATCGCTGTTGTCTTTATCGCGTTCGTCGCCCTGACGGCGTACCTGTTCGTCTGGCCTGAGCAGGGAATGCCTGCGACCGTCGATGCGATCGTCATGATGGATGGCACCGGTAGCCGTCTCGACACCACCCTCGACCTCGGTTGGGCGCATCGAGCCCCAGTGCTCGTGATATCCCGCGGGTCCGCATATTGGGGACACGGCAGCGTCTGCGCACCGAAAATCCCGAGAGTCACCGTGATCTGTTTTGAACCCAACCCAGCGACCACGCAGGGTGAAGCAGAGTTTGCTGGTCGGCTGGCACGGCTTTACCACTGGAAAACCATCGCTCTCGTGACGACAACGCCACAGGACACTCGAGCCCGGCTGCGACTTGAGCGTTGCTTTAGCGGGAAGATTTATCTGGTAACCGCGCCGCTTCCTAAACTGGACTGGCCATACGAGCTCGCCTATGAGTGGGGCGCAACTCTCAAGGCATTCTTCGTCCAGCGAGCATGCTGAGGTTCGGGAGCTGGACAGGCCGGCGCGGGCACCGTAGGCTTTTGCTGCCGGCGTTAGAGGGCGCCGCCGGGTTCGCGGGCAGGACTTGAGTCCACCTCTGTTCCGGGGTAGTGCTTTCCGGCAACATCGTCTTCTTACTGAGCCCACATGCGAGCCTGGGCCGTGAGGAGACGTCATGTCCGAGCTTCCTGGCCGCCCCGACATCGACCAGCTTCGCCGCCAGGCTCGCGAGCTGCTTCGTGCAGCCGCTGACGGCGAGCCATCTGCCCTGGCACGGATCCGCGCTTTCTCGGACCGGGTATCGCTGTCGGCGGCCCAGCTGGCGGTGGCCCGCGAGTACGGCTTCGCCAGCTGGCCCGCGCTGCACGCCGAGGTGGAACGCCGCCTGGCCGGGCTGTCCTCGGGGCAGGGGGGAGCCGGGCGAGCCGAAACCTCGTGGTCGTTCGGCGGAGCCTCCCCCATCGAGACTGCCGCGGGAACGCTGTATCCGGGCGGGCTGGTCGCAGGCGCGGGTCATGCCTTCCTGGACGCCTCGCTGACGCCCACCGGGCAGACCCAGGAACGGCTCGCGAGGGGGGAGGCGATCAGGGACCTCGCCGGGGCGATCATCGCTGCCGTGGTGCTCACCGACGATCAGGCAACGACGTACGTCCTGCACGTCGAGGACCTCCAGCACGACCCGGACCTCAGCCAGGAGCGCGGGCCGGTGTCGCTGCGCCTGGTGGTGGATCCTGTTCCCGCTCGTGAGCGCGGCTGGCTGGAACTGCGCGGCCACGACGGATCAGCGGCTCGCCTGGTGCCATCCGCCCACGCGTATACGCGTGTGAGCCGCCTGTCGCCGGCGCCGGACAGTCCCGCCGCTTGGGTGCTGTCGCAGCAGGCACTGAGGCTTATCGGCCTCCAGCTCATCGGAGCCGGACAGGATGAGGTGGAGCGGCAGTGCTCCGCCGCGCTCGCCCGGGCAACGGAGATCCAGCAGGCCGGCGGGCCAGGCGTCGCCGGAGAGCTGCCCGGCCAGCTGACCCGGCTGTGCGCCGTGCTCACCAGGCACGGCCCGGCCGACGGGCTTCCCCGTGGATGGTCCGGCATGTTTGACGCGGCGGACCGCAGCGACGGGGCCTCGCGGCACCTTGACCTCTTTGTTGCCTTGCCCCAGGTCGATGGCACCGTGGTGCGGGTCGACAGCCTCATCTCCGAGCCAGGAACCTGGCGGGTGTACCTGCGTGCCGAGCCCGGCTGGTGGAGCTACAGCGTCGACCGGCACCGTAAGTGGCCTGTCCTGTCGGTCGCCGCCGAAGACGACCTCGGCGGCATGTACCTGAGCCAGTTCGACGGCAGCCGTGGTCGCGGCGACCACGAGGAACTCACCTTGAGGTTCCTGCCCAGGCTCAACCCGCTCGCCCGTGCCCTGACGCTGACCTTCAGCAGGGCAAATGAACAGGTAACCCTCGAACTTCAACTGCCGTGACCGTGGTAAAGCCCCATGGGGCACGATGAGCCGATGACCGTTGACTGGACCCATGAGCTGTTGAAGCAGTTCGACTTGCAGTGGAACCTGGCCCATGGACCCTCGCTGGAGGATCCTGAGCCGGCGTCGGTGACGACGATCGCCTGGCGGCTCTCGCACCTGGCGGTGGGCGTCTTCGGGCTCCGCGTCTCCCACCACTTCGGCGACGGCTCCCTCACTCATGAGAACGCCGAGCGGCCGCTGACCGCCAAGGAGGGCGTCGCCTACTTCAAGGAGCAGGCCCTGCAGTGGCGTTCGCACATCGAGCGACTGGACGAAGAGGGGCTGGCGCGCCCGGTGGGCGAGCCGGAGGCGTATCTGGACGCCCCGATGGCGTCGCTCGTGCTCCATGTCAACCGGGAGGCACTCCACCACCTGGCGGAGGTGTCGCTGCTGCGGGACCTCTACCGATGTCGGTGGCGGCCCTTAGGATCCGGTACATGACCGGCGCGATCGACTACTCCGCTCCGGGTCGGCTGACGGACCTCGGCGAGGTCAGCGTGGCCGCGCTCGAGACCATCCCGGCCGATCCGGTGGGCATCGTCCGGCTCGTCCCGGGCCTGGTGCTGCATCCCTTCGAGGCGGCGGAGCTTGGGCTGGACGCCGGCCGGCTCGGCGGACAAGAGATCCGGCCGGCCAGCGCGATCATCGGTGCCGTGCTGGCGCTGGACCCCGCGGCGCTGGACATCGGGCGCGAGCCCGGGCGGCGGCTGGTCGGCACCTGCCGGACGTTCGTCGTACTGAGCTGCGCGCTGCTGCGCTACCGCGGTATCGCGGCCCGCGCTCGCTGCGGTTTCGGTACGTACTTCCGGCCCGGGCTCGGCCTGGATCACTGGATCACCGAGTACTGGGACCTGGCCGGCGAACGGTGGGTCCGGGTCGACACCCAGCATCTGGAGGCCTCTTTCGTCCCCCGCCCGGAGGACCTGGCGCCGGGCGAGTTCCTCACTGGCGGGGAGGCCTGGACCGGTTACCGGCACGGCGGCATCGACGCGGCGACGTTCGGCGTTCCGGGCACAGAGAACTTCGGCCGGGCCGAGATCAGCGGCAACACGATCAGGGACCTGGCCGCCCTGAACAAGGTCGAGATGCTGCCGTGGGACGAGTGGGGGCGGATGACCGCCGCCTACGCGGGCCAGGCCGGCCCCGGCTACGACGAGCTCATCGACGAGGTCGCGGCCGCGTGCGCGTCGGACAGCCCTGGGCACGTCGCGGACCTGTACTCCCGCCCGGAGCTGCGGGTGCCCGCCGAGCTGATCCAGTAGGGCGCCCGGCCGGGTGCCACCGGCCGCGCGGCTGCCATAGGCTTGCCGGTGCTATAGCGGCGGGCTACGGTGCTTGCGTGGCGATAGGGGAGGGGAGCCGAGGATCGGGGGGTTCCGGCTCGGGGGTGACGCCGGAGGTGTTCGTCGGGCGAGCTGCTGAACTGAACGCGATGCTTTCATGCGCTGGCGAGGCAGTCAGCGGGCGGGCGCGGGTGGCGTGGGTTGAGGGCGAGGCCGGGGCGGGGAAGACGACGCTGGTGCGCCAGCTCCTGGCCAGGCTGCCTGCCGGGTTCACGGTCGTGCGGGCCGAGGCTGACGAGCTGGCCAGCGACATCCCGTATGCGGTAGCCGCCCAGCTCGGGCCGGTCCGCGCGGCGGAGCCCTTCCGGGCCGGGCTTGAGCTGCTCAACGCGTTCTCGCGGCGGCAGAAGAGGGGCCCGGTGGCGGTGCTGGTGGAAGACCTGCACTGGGCGGACCTGGCATCGCGCCAGGCGCTGCTGGCCGCGGGCCGGCGGCTGGGCGATGACCGGGTGCTGCTGCTTGTGACGAGCCGTCCCGCCGCTCAGCCGGGCGACGGGTGGGAGCGGTTCGCCGGCGACCAGGAGCGCTGCCTGCGGATCACGCTCGGCGCGCTGAGCGCGCAGGAGGTGGCCAGCCTGGCGCTGGGTCTTGGCGTGCGGCTCGCCCGCGGCGACGCGGAGCGGCTGCATGCCCATACCGGCGGCCACGCCCTGCACGTCAGGGCGCTGCTGCGGGAGGTCGACAGGGCCCGGCTGACCGGCCTGGACGGCGGGCTGCCCGCGCCGCGTTCGCTGGCGTCGATGACGGTGGCCCGGATAGCGGAGGAGCCCGCGCCGGCCCGTGACCTGGCGGCGGCGCTCGCGGTGCTGAACCAGCAGGTGCCGCTGGCGGTCGCCGCCCGGGTGGCGGGCATCAGCCAGCCGGCCGCCGCGCTGGAGCGGCTGCTGGCCACCGGGCTGGTGACCTGGCGGCCGTCCCACGCGGGCACGCCGGCTGGGTTCGCCCACCCCGCTGTACCAGGTGGCGATGTACGACGACCTGTCGCCGACCCGCCGCCAGGCGCTGCACCGGGCCGCCTCCGGGCAGACCTCGGGCACCGCCGCACTGACCCACCGGATGGCCGCCGCCGACGCGACCGATGACGCCCTGGCCGCCGAGGCGGAGGAATCCGCGCGAGCCGAGCTGGCCCGGGGCGCCAAGGGCGCCGCGGCGGCGCGGCTGCTGTGGGCGTCCTCGCTGAGCACGCCAGGACGCGAGGCCGAGCGCCGCCTGCTTGAGGCCGCCGACCTGCTGATCGCCGACGGCCAGGCGGCCCGCGCGCACGAGTTGCGCGACCGGGCCGAGGCGTGCGCGCCGGGGTTGCTGCGCGACCTGGTGCTCGGTCAGCTGGCCTGGAGCCGGGGCGACGTCGAGGCGGCGCAGGGGTTCGGCGCCGACCTGGTGGGCGCCGCGGGCGTGGCGGCCAGCGGCGACCGGACCGCGGCCCGCGCCCTGGCGGTGGTGAGCATGCTGCACGTCGGCCTTGGCCGGCCCGACGGCGCGGTCCCGCTGGCGGAGCGGGCCCTGGCCCGTGACTGCCGGGATCCAGAAACCGAGGCCGCTGCCTGGCTCGGGCTGGCGTACGGCGAGGCCATGCGGCACAGCCCGCGAGCCGGGCTCGACCGGCTGGCGCCCCGGCTGCCGCAGGACGCCGCGAGCGTCCCCGAGGCCGATACCGGCCTGCTCGTGGTCCGCGGCGTGCTCGCCGATGCCGCCGGCCGCACCGGCACGGCCATCGCCGACTTGCGGGTGGCGACGCGGCGCGCCCATCAGGGGGCCATTGGCGGCCTCGCGCGGGCCTGCGTGCAGCTGGCCAGCGCGCTGTGCAACGCCGGGGAGTGGGATCAGGCCATCGTCCACGCTCACGTGGCGCTCTCGCTGACCGCTGGGGAGGCGTGGGGCTGGATTGAGGCGCGCGCGGAAGTGTGCCTGGGCACGGTGCGGGCATCGCGGGGCGAGTTCGCGCGGGCGGGCGAGCACCTGGCGCGCGCCCAGGCCCTGACGGCCGGCTTCCGCCCGGATGAGATTACCGTGGCACTGGCCATGGGGCAGGCCTCCGTGGCGCGTGCGCGCGGTGAGTCAGCCCAGGTCGCCGCCGTCCTCGTCCCGCTCTGCGACCTCGTCGAGGAGCCCAGGCAGTTCCGGCTGACCGCGCTGATCTGGTGGGTGTGGCTGGTCGCGGCCCTGGCCGAGTGCGGCGACGTCCAGGCGGCGCAGGAACAGCTGACGCGGCTCGACCAGGCCGCCAGCCGTCTTGACCTGGACCTGCGAGCGCGGCTGGCCGGGCTGCGGGCCCGGCTAGCCGTGGCGCGCGGCGACGCCAGCGCCGCCGAAGCGCTGTTCGGCGAGGCGGCCAGCCTGCTCGGCGCCGACGACCCGCTGCTTGACCGGGCGCTGCTGCACCACGCCCACGGGCGGTTCCTGCTCGGGGGCGGGGACCGGCAGGCCGCGCTCGGCCCGCTGACCGCCGCCCGGGGCCTGCTGGCCGGCCCGGGCGCCGCGCCTTACCTGCGGCGCGTCGACGCGGACCTCGCCGCCGCCGGCGTCTCCCCATCCGCCCGGCCCGCCCCGCGCGAGGCCGACAGCGTCGCGGTGCTGACCGAGCGCGAGCGTCACGTCGTCACCCTGGCCTCCACCGGGATGACCAACCGCGAGATCGCCGCCGAGCTCTACGTGAGCCAGAAGGCCGTGGAGTACCACCTGGGCAACGTGTTCGGCAAGCTGGGCATCAGCTCCCGCCGGCAGCTGCGCGGCGTGCTGTCCGCCGCGGTCGCCGGCTGACCCCGTGACCTAAGGCGCCGGCCCCCGGGGGTCAGGAGGGATGCACCCTAGGGGCTCGCCAGGCAAGGTACCCCAGGGTCGGCGGCGGCCGGGAATGAGGGACTTTCCCTAGGGTGTTCCGCCGCGGCCGCTGGCACCGTGAAGGCATGCAAATCCTCCTTGATGCCAGCCAGTCCCCCACGGGGCGCCTGTCCGGCACCGCCCGGCAGGCCGGGACCCAGCACGCCATCCCGTTCTCGGGAACGCTGGAACTGCTTGCTGCCATCGAGGAGCTCTTCCGGACCGGGACTGGCACCGGCGGCGGAGTAACCGAGCCAG
>Ga0302181_10002667_pt1 | contig 12480 bp, 9 predicted proteins | sample I_Palsa_E3_3_FD_198786 | JGI IMG/M metagenome (GOLD analysis project Ga0302181, IMG submission 198786) | Peat permafrost microbial communities from Stordalen Mire near Abisko, Sweden - I_Palsa_E3_3 | ecosystem: Environmental > Terrestrial > Soil > Palsa > Peat permafrost | place: Sweden: Abisko... | reverse complement strand
GGGTGGTCCGCGAGGGCACAACCAACATCATCCGCCACAGCGACGCCACCGCCTGCACGATCGAGCTTCACATCCAGGATTCCCCGGGCGCCCCCCGCGCGGTGACGCTCCGCAACGATCCGCCCGGCCGCCCCTGCCGCGTCGAAGCGGGCTGGGAGGATCACAATATGGGTGTTCGCTGAGTGGTCCCTGATCTCAGCAGTACGTCGCTGGAGGCGGCCAAGGGTTTCTACGGCGACCTACTGGGACTGCGGCCGGTCCGGCGGCTGGTCAGTGCCAACTTGACCTCGCTGCCCCAGGTGTCCAGGGCGATCGTCGCGCCGGTGCCGACCAGGTCGGCGCGCGGGGGCCGGTCCATGTGCTCGTCCAGGTGCCCCAGGATGACACGGTCCGCCGACAGCCCCTCATCCGCGCAGTCCTCGATCGCCTGGATCCCGAACAAGCCACCGCCGGTCACGTGCACGATCGCCGACATCCAGTACCGGCAGGCGACCCGGGCGGCGGCGCGCAGCACCCGCCGCTCGCACGGTTCGGGCGGGGCACCCATGCCGATCTCGCCTAGCACGCCAGGCAGTACCCCGCTGCCGACCACGCCCCGCGTGACCTCCTGTTCCAGGCGCTGCTCCAGCTCATCCACGCTCGCCTGGCAGACCCACAGGGGATGCGAGGGTGAATGTAGAACGCGGCGCCCGCCACCACATTCACCCCGGTCAGCCGGGCGATCCGGGCGACCAGATCCGGCCGCGGCGACAAGCCGATCGTCGTGGCGTCTACGACGGTGCGGCCCCCGGCGTCACGGTGCCGGCGCAGCCCCGTCGCCATGGCGGGATCACCGAGAATCGGGATCACCGAGAATCAGGTTGTCCCGGACGACGAACGCGTTCTGCCGCACGTCGGCGTTGGTCTCCGCCGTTACCCTGAGGTGTCCCGGTGCCTTGTCGGCCCGCGCCTTGCCGACGGCGGCCAGCCAGGCGGCCGCCGCGCACGCTACCACCTGGTAAGCCGGGAAAATGACGCCGACCGGCTGGGGGAAATGGCGAGCACCGGCCAAGGCGGCCGCAGCGCCGATCGTGTCTATGATGTAGGGCCGGGGGACCTCCTCGCCATTGCGGGCGTTGTGGTAGGTCGGGACGAACGCGCACAGGTCGGTCAGCACCGAGATGCCGATGGCCACGGTTATCGGGAACCGGTCTGGCCTTAGCATGGCCGCGGTGAGCAGCACGATCCCGGCACCGCCGGCCATGAGGGCGAACCCGTCCAGCCAGGTCAGTTTCTTATCCCCGCGCCGCCAGCCGGCCACCACGACCGCTCCGCATGTGGCCGCGCCGGCGAAGCCGAGCGCCGCGGCGGGCCATTGGGCCATCCGGGCCGCGCCGACCGAGCCAACGGTCATGGCGACGGTCCAGATTACCCATGAGGCCAGCCGCGGTTTCGCCTCGCGCTTGGCAACCTCTCGCAGGTAGTCCCAATTCGCCCACACCGCGAAGACTGCGGCGATAGCTGCGGTTGCGCCCTCCCACACGAGGATAATCACCACGGCCGCCAGGGTTTCGGTCGGCAGCGTGGGTCTGGCGGCCGGTTGTCCGTCCGAGGCCGGGGAACCGGCCCCGGACCGCCATAGGTCACCGTCGGCTGCGGGGCCACGGTCGGCGGTTCTGGGTCGTTCATCACGTTCCCCTCTCCGTAGGTGTTTAAATAACCTTAAATAACCCAGGCCAGGTCGGCGAGCAGGCCGCACGGACACGCTTGCAGGGCCGTCAGCGACCGGAACATCAGCGTGCCGTCCCCGCCCGGGATGACCTGGGTACCGGGCAGCGGCGCGACGATAACCTGGCATTTGGCCTCCTCGGGCCGAGGCGGCTCCGGCCGCAGAGTGCTCGATCGCGATGCAGTCAACCGGGTCGAGGCCCAGTATCCGGGCGGCGAGCTCGAACGGCTCGGCCGCCTGGCTTCGGGCGGTCCACGTTCTCCGCGGCGGTCGGTGCCGGTCAGGGTCTTGACGATCCTGCCGTCGACGAGGCCGAAGCCGAGGTGATTGAAACCGGCGGGTTGGAACGTGTCAGCGATCTGGGTGGCGCACTGCTGCGGGGTGCCGGCTCCGCACTGCGCGGCGGCCACCTCGGGAGGCAGGGTCCGGGCCGCGGCGCTGATGTCCCCGGCGGCGATCAGGTCCAAGACCGGCTGCACAGCCGCCGGGTCGATGCCGTTGTGGGAGAGTTGGCTGGCGGGGGTGGCGGGCAGGTAGAACGCTGCCATGCATGCGGCGGCGGCCGGTGACGTAGCCGGGGGCTGTTGCATCAGCTGCCAATCCCGCCGCTCGCCTCCGCTGACCTGCTGCCATCTGAATTTCGAAATCAAGCTGGCCACGCGGGCACCGGGGCCGCCGCGGGCTGCACCGTACGCCTGCCCGGGCTGCACCCTGATTCCCGGAGGCCGGTCAGGGGAGCAGGTCGGCAGGGACTTGCTGGCCGAACATGGTGCACCGGGTCAGGGCCAGATCGGCGATATCGGCACGCCCGCCGACATAGGGTGCGACCTGTCCCTTGAATGGCGGATTGACGAAGTACATGAGCGACAGCCGACCGGGCCGGTGGTTCCCGGCGACCTGATGGCTCAGCGGCGGGATCTGCCCGGCGGTCATGGCGGACATGAGTTCGCCGGGCAGGATGACGAGCTCGCCGGGGCCGCCCCAGAGAGGGGCCATCCCGGCGCCGGTGTCGGCCTCCAGCCCGGGGCTGTCCGCGGCGAGGACAGTGATCAGGTGCCCGTCCGTGTGCGGGGCAATGCCGTCACCACGGTCGGGGTACCAGCTGGCTTCCAGCCAGGATGTCGGCCGGAAATCCCAGGTCCGCTGGTAGGCGTAGTGCGCGGCGATTCCGTCGAGGACCTGGCCGGCAGTCCGGGCTGCAATGCGCTGCCACCAGTTAAGCGCAACCTGGAGGCTCGGCATCTGGCTGGCGCCGGGGATCCGGTGACCGGACCAGTTGTCCAGCCGCTCGCACCCGTCCCGGCGGGCAGGGTCGTCGGTGTCCGGATCGGCCCACCGGGTTCCGTACGGCTGGTAGCCGGTCGCGCCGCCGCAGAACATATTCTTCCACTCCGGGTCGCGGGCGAAGAACCGCCCGGCGATCGAGCGTAGGCATTCCAAGGCGGCCCGCTCGTCCGGGCGTAGCCGCCGCCGGGCATACCCGGCGTCGACGATCTGCATGGCAGCGTCGTGATGTCCGGCGTATCGATCCTTTACATATCCTTCCGTCATGTCGCTAGCATCACATGTTTATCTTTACGGCACAATATCAACAGGTTTATCTGTACAGCACAATATCCACAGGTTTATCTGCGCGGCACGCTGGCTCCTTTCCTGTGGGACCGGCGCTGCGCATGACACCATCCCGCCGCGTTAGCGTAGCCATGTCGTGACCGCCGCCGCCACCCTTTCGTCCGTTACCTCCGGCACGCCGGCCGGTGTGTCGCGTCGGCCGACGCAGGTTGCTGACGCGCACATGCGGCCCCTGGCACGGTCGGTCTGGCGCGTTCATTGCCGGGCTGTTTCCGCGATCGCCATGGGGCTGACCTGCGGTCGGCGCGGCCGCCGGACTTGCTGACCACCCGGGCGGTGTCTTAGTTTTCCTGACCGAACAGTGGTGCGCGCCATCGGACATTGGCCCCGGGCCGATCTGGCGGATACTGGATTTATGATCACAAGCAGCCCTGAGTCGCCAGACCCGCGCTCCGCGCCGGACCTGCGGTCCGTACCGGACCCGCGCGACCCGCTCGGCCTGGCCGCCGACGCCCCGCTGCTGGCTGCCTGGCTGGACTGGACGGCCCGGGCACAGACCGGCCAGCTCATGCCGATGACCACCCCCGGCCATAAACAGCGCCAGGATCTGACCGGTGCGGTGGTCGCGGGTGACGCGCCCCTCTACGGTGGGCTGGACTCTATCAAGCGCGCCGAGCAACTGCTGGCCGACGGTGAGGCCCGCGCGGCCGCGCTGTGGGGCGCCGACTGGTGCCGGTTCTCCGTGGCCGGCTCGACCCACGGCAACCAGGCGTTCTGTTTGGCCGTCGGCCAGCCGGGCCAGGAGGTGATCATCACCAGGACCCTGCACAAGTCGCTGCTGCTCGGCCTGGTCATGGCCGGGTTGAGGCCGGTCTGGGTCCGGCCGGACATTGACCCGGGCTCCGGCCTGCCCGCCGCGGTCGCGGTGCGGACCGTACGGGAGGCGCTGGCCTCGCACCCCGACGCCTGCGGTGTGATTCTCGGCGACCCGTCCTACGTCGGCACCACCGGAGACCTGGCGGGCCACGCCCGGGCCGCGCACGAGGCCGGGGTGCCGCTCATCGTGGACGCGGCCTGGGGCGCCTACCTCGGCTTCCATCGAGATCTCCCGGCCCATGCGATGGCGGCGGGCGCCGACGCGATGGTGACCAGCGCGCACAAGACACTGCCCGCCTACAGCCAGGGCGCGCTGGTACTGGCCAGGACCGGACGCCTGGACCCGGCCCGGCTGAACCGGGCGTTCGACGCCGCCCACACTACGGGCCCGGCCGGGTCGATCATGGCGAGTATCGACGCGTCCAGGGCGCTGCTGGCCAGGGACGGGGAGCGGCTGTGCGCCCGACTGCTGCGCTGCGTCGCAGGGGCCCGCGCCCGGCTGCGCGAGGTCCCAGGAGCCGACGTGCTCGACGGGCCCGGCGTCGACCCGGCCAAGCTGGTCGTGCTGCTGGCCGGTACCGGCGCGCACGGCGGCCTGGTGGAGACCGACCTGATCGCCGCGGGCATGCCGGTGGAGATGGGCGACCGGGACACGGTGGTGCCCCTCGTGACGATCGCCGACGACGAGACGCGGCTCGCCGCGTTCACTACGGAACTGATCGCCTCCATCGAGCGGCACCGCGGCCGGCCACGGCGCCCGGCCGCTGCCGCCACCTGGACCGTGCGGCCGCAGACCGTCCTGGCCCCCAGGGAGGCCTTCTTCGCGCCAACCGAAACCGTCGTCGCCCGAGCCGCCGTCGGCCGGATCAGCGCCGAGCTGGTTGCTCCCTATCCGCCCGGCGTGCCGGTGCTGGCCCCGGGCGAGCTCATCACCGCCGACGCGCTGGGAGCGCTGCGCGAGGTGGCGGCCGACGGCGGCCGGATCGCCTATGCGGCCGATCCCACCCTGGCCACCTTTCAGGTCGTAGCCGACTGAGGCGGCCGCGCGCCCGGCCGCCGGGACGCCGTGGTCCTCGTAGACGTACCTGCGGCCGCACACCAGGACCAAGTAGCCTTAGAAGCGGTTACCGAGACATATCCGCTGAGTGAGCTATGATTCCGCGAGTGACCAGACATAGGGGGATTTGCCTGCCCGTAGCCAGGTATCCAGGCGGCCCGGGCATTGACGAGACGTCCTCTCACGAGGACACGCAGGCGGAATGATCGGCCAGGAGATACCTCAGCGATCCAGGCTTGCCGGTTCCGCTCCAGTCGTACCGCCGCCCTTCAACAGTCGGCTGGCGCCCGGCGCGGCTGGGGCGAGACGAGACACGGGGGCCGGACAGCTGGCAGATCCGGCAGGTCCGAGGGGCGGCCAGGCAGGGCAGCGGATACGGGTGGGACAGGTGCCTCCGCTTGCGGAGGCGTTCACTAACCGACCCGAATCAGCACCTGGCATCTGGAATGCACCTGGGATCCGGGATGCGCTGCCTCCGGGCTCAGCGCTGGCGCTAGTTCCCGGCGCAGCGTCAGCAGCGGAGCCGCGAAATGAGCCGGGCGCTTCCGGGAAAACTCAGTGTGCCGTGTACCTCGCGGAGTCGCTCTGGGAATCCGCCGGTATCGACGTGCTGATCTGGATTTCCGCTACTAGCCGCGCCTCGGTCCTGTCTGGCCTGCTGGAAGGGTTTGCCGCAGCGACGGGAATCGAACCCGCGGGAACGGCCGAATCAGTCGCTGCCCGCTGTGTCGCCTGGCTCGCCGAGACGCCACATCCATGGCTCGTCGTGCTGGATGATTTGTCAGATGCCAAGGACCTGGAGGGACTATGGCCAGACGGGCCGGCGGGCCGGGTCCTGATCACGACACGGCAGCCCGGCGTGGCGTTCGTCCAGCGCCGGGTTCACGTCCTCCCGGTCGGGTTCTTCAGCGCCCGCGAGGCGCTTAGCTACCTAGCTCAGCGCACCAGTGCAGACTCAGATCAGCGCCGCGGGGCGGTGGACCTGGTCAAGGCTCTCCACGGCGAGCCGCTGGCTCTCGCCCAGGCCAGTGCCATTATCGCGAACACGACGATGACCTGCAGAGACTACCGGGAATACCTCCTGGGACAGCAGGATCGGATTCGGGCAGCGCTGGGCGAGGCGCCGTCGGCCTCCTCGGTGACGTGGATGCTGCCCCTTGATCACGCTGAGCGGATGCTGCCCGGTGCGTCGCTGGTGCTGGTGATCGCTGCCTTTCTCGACGGCCACCGCATCCCGGCCGACGTCTTCACCACCGTTGCTGTAAACGCGTTCCTGGGGGCCGAGCGGATGCGCGGCTGGGACGCGTTGCTCGTCCTCGAGCAGGTCGGCCTCGTCTGGATTAACCGGGGTAAGTCGGCACAAGCTACGCCGGTGGCCGGTATGAGCCCGGCAGTTCAGGCCGAGATCCGGCAGGCCATACCAGATGACTTGCGCGGGCCTGCCGTGCAGGCCGCGGCGGATGCCCTGCTTGAGGTGTGGCCAGCCGACGAATCGCGAGCGTGGACTACCGAGTGGTTGCGGGCCAGCGCGGCGGGCCTTCAGCGGGAAGCGGCTGATATGCTGTGGGCGGGAGGCTGTCACGAGTTGTTGCTGCGTCTTGGCCGTAGCTTCGACGCTGGTCAGCTTACCGGCGCTGCTGTCCGCTACTGGCAGGACCTCGCCGATACCGGCAAGCGCGTGCTGGGACCCGAACACCCCATGGTGACAGCAACTGCCCGGCTTGCCGATGCCTACCTAGCCGCCGGGCGGGGGACCGAAGCCCTGACGTGTTATCAGCAGGTTCTCGACCATTACCAGCGAATGCCCGCTGGGCAGGCCTATGGGTTCACGCGGGGTCATCCTGACATCACCGCGGCCCGCAAAGGCCTTGGCCGCGCGCTGATCATGGTGGGCAAACCCGCAGACGCGGCCGCCATCCTGCTTGAGGCGGCTAGGGAAACAGAGGAGTTCTGCGGAGTGGCCCATCCCGACGCGCTGAGGGCTAGGGACGAGCTTGCCGCCGCGTACCGGGCTGAGGGCAGGACCGCAGAGGCTATCGAGTTGTTCCAGCGCTCGCTAGCCCATCGCCAGCGTGTTCAGGGTCACCGTATCCCGGATACCACGATCACACGCGAGCACCTGGCCGCTGCGCTCCTGGCCGAGGGGCGCGTCAAGGAGGGCCTCTCGCAGGCCGAGCGGTTGCTCAGGGACCGTGAGAGGGTGCTCGGCGCGGCCCACCCGGACACCATCGCGGCCCGCGCGCTGTGTACCGCTGCCTGTTACGCGGCGGGCCGGATGACGTCTGCGCTAGAAAACGCCGAGCGGGCCCGGGCGGATTCTGAGTTGGTCCTCGGCGCCGATCACCGTGACACGCTCACCCGCTGCCTGGAGCTGGCGCAGATTTATGCTGCCAGCGGGCGACAGGTGCAGGCGGAAGCCCTGCTCGCCGCTACTGCCGTCTGCTGCGCCCGCGTTCTCCCGGCCGGGGATCTGCTGACGCTGGCCATCCAGCGGAACCTGGCGGGCTTCGTCGGCGAATAAGCCCCCAAACCGCTTCGCGGAGTTGACGTAAGACTCTCCGGATCCACCGGGCGCGGCCGACGGTGAAATGGGAACTGCGGCCCGTGAGGGCCGGAATCCCCGTCCTTCATCTTCATTGCGGGCAGACCGACCTGCCCCGCCGCCGCTAGTCCGAACTTACCTGAGCCTGAGGCTAAGATCCCTACCCTGACCTGCGAGAACGCTGAAGTGGGAAAGTTCTTTCTGGACCGAATAACCGGTTGCCCTCACTGGGTACCATGATATGAGTTTGCGCTGGTAAGGGTATGTAGCCAGACTCAGACGGGTAGATCTCACAAAGGCCCAGGTCAGCACCCCGATCGACGTACCGTCGCCAAGTGAGTTCGGGCTAGTAGCCCGCTGGACGAAGCGGACGCCGCGGCGGCGCCCGGATCCGGCCCCAGGGTCCCGGCAGGTGCTGATTCAGGAGGTTCGTTGAGGCCAGGGCGTTTCCCTGGCCACTGCGCTGCGGCCGAGTCAGGGCGCGCTCAGCCAGGTTCCCGGGAATTGGGGTTAGCGCTTGCTCAGCCGTAGGCCCTAATCCGCAGTTCCGGTTTCCCGGCGGACCTTGAAGAACGGCGAGCGGAGCGCGAAGCGGCTGACAAGCATGAGGCAGAAGCCGACGGCGCCGACACCTCCCAGCGACCAGATCTCCGCCGCCGATGCGCTTGCTAGTGACTGCGCCACGATCCAGGCGAGGAAACCCGCGGCACCCAAAGGAAGTACGCCCAGGAACAGCGCGTCCGCGGGCCGGGCGAGGCGGCGCCGGAAGTAGATCACGGTGGCAAGCGCCGTAAGGATGTAGAAAATGGCGAACAACAGGCTGGTCACGTCGACGGCGGCTGTAAAGGCGCCCTGAAGCGAGCTGGCGAGCAGGTACACCCAGGTGAGGATGATGACAAGCAATGCGACGATGACACTTGCGGCGACCGGGGTACCACGTCGCTTCCCGGGGCGGAGCAACCCGGGGAACTCCACGGCCCCCGCCATCCCGCAGATGATCCGTGCCGTGAGCACGATACCGGCGCCGGTGGTCGCAGTGACCGACAGGGCCAGCGCAAACGCCATCACGCGGCCGCCGGTGCTGCCGGCCAGGGCCTGGGCCACGTAGACGAGCGCAGATGAGGAGTGTGCTTGCAGCTTGTCCGGCGATACAACGCCCTGCAGGCCCACTTCCGACACTGTGTAGATGATGGCGAGGAGGGCGACCGCTATGACCCCGGCCCGCCCGGGGTTGCGGTTCCGGCTCGTGACTTCTTCATTGACGTACAAGGCCCCGTCCCAGCCGGTGTAGAGGAATACGGCGACGAGGAATCCCGCCATGGGGTTTCCATGCCCGCCCATCCCGGTCACGCTCACCCAGCCGCGGCCGATCGGCACCGTACCGGGGTGGCGGAGGAGCACAAACACCAGGCCAGCGACCGCGAAGCCCACCAGGATTACGTACTCGACGACGGCCATGCCGACTTGGGTACGAGCTGTGATGCGGATCCCGGCGATGGCGGTCAACAGCATGACGAGGCACACGGTGGTGCCAATCGCTATATCCGGCCACGTAGCTGTGGAGTTGCTGGAGCCGAACACGGCAAGTACGCTCGGCCCGAGGTTCTCGACGCAGGAGACGGTACCGATAATGGTCGCAGCGACCATCAGCCAGCCGGTCACGAAGCCCAAGTACGGGTTGATCGCCCGGCCAACCCACTCGAAGGACGCGCCGCAGTTAGCGTTCCATCTGTTCAGCCGCCGGTATGCGTTGGCGATGATCAGCATCGGGATCGCTGTGATCAAGATGATCAGTCCGCTGCTATAGGCCGACGCCGCGGCGAGTGCGGCCAGCGTCAGCCCGACCGATACCGCCGGGGCGGCGTTGGCCAGGCCGATCACGGCGTCGTCCCGGGCTCCGATGGCATTCGGCGTCAGTCGTGCCGCGGGACTCGCGTGGATTCCTATCACGGGAGTCTCGGGCCGGTGCAGGTCCATATCGCTTCCCCTCGCTGAAAACTGCTGTTGTTACTTAGCGCGTCGGCGGTAATGCTGGCCGTGTCGAACATCGGAGCGAACCAAAGGGCGAGCCTAACCGGGACGGGCCCGCAGCGAAGGCGATATCGCGGGCATGGGCAGTCGCTGCCACCCGATGGCACCGGTGGTCGCGGGGGATCGCCGCCGCAGCTGCCACCCGCGATCGGCTTAACCGAGCCTGGCATGTAGATCACCACCGCGCCGCTTCACTGCGAGGGGGCCGTGGCCGCGGCGGAGGGTGACCATGCAGCCGTCAACGTCCCAGCCGTAAACCGAGGACCGGCCATCCTCAGTGGCGGCGATTCTGACGTGGTCGAGGGTTTCCTTGGTGATCCTCTCGGTGCCGTCGAGTATGGCCTCCACAGCTGCGCCCCGGATCAGATGGGACAGGCTCCCGATCATCCCATCGGTGCGTTCGTGCAGGTAGGCGTCGAGCCGGATGAGGCGGCCAGGGACATGGCGGTGCAGCCGCAGTGCTTGTTCCAGGGAGGCGATGAGTGACCGCCATTCCTGGCGCTGGGTAACGGTGCCGTAGGTGAACGGGCGGCAGGCGATCACCCCGAACCGGCCGGCGATCTGCTGGCCCCTGGTCCCGGCGAACAGGCCACCGCCCTCGACGTTGATGCCCGCGTAGACGAAGGTGGCAGGGATCCGCTCCGCAAGGTATTTCAGCTGGTCGGATGCTTCCGCCCCCGCACGGTCGCCAAGTTGAGGTTGTGGATCTCATCGACCAGCACCAGGTCGGCCCTGAGCCGGCACAGAAGATCGCAAACCGCGTTGGTGATGTCCGACTGATTCTGGCGGCTGGCCACGGGCAGGCCGATGAACTGCGCGAACTCCGAGGCGAGGATCTTCGGCGTCGCTGCTGGGGGGACGGTGAGGTAGACAACGGGCGTCCGCTCAGCGGCCTGCGGGCCAAGACGGCGGCGGAGCAGCAGTTCGTGATTACGGCCCAGCTGGATGACGGCCGTGGTCTTGCCTGTTCCGGCTGCCCCGGTGATGATCAGGCCGCGGCGGGCGCTGACCTGGTGGCGGTTCAGCAGTACCAGGCGGCCCATCAACCGCTCAAGCTCACGTGTTTCTCAGGCCGGCGGGACCCGCGATTGCGCGGTGACGGGCGAGCCCGCTGCCGCGGCCGTATCACAGGCCAGATGAGACTTACATGATCCAATGAGAAAACGATCTTGTGAGGAGCCGGGCGGAACAACGGGCGACCATGATCACTGAGAAAATACCAGGTCACCTTCGGCTCGATTGAGAATCCGCGGACCCGACTGATATCGGACAGTTCTTGTCGTACGAGCCGTCTTCCGACATGTGCTCCGACATGATGAGTGAGATTCGACATCTTCCGTGAGACGGGACAACCCGTGTCCCGTGACAGGCATCCTGTCATCCGCGACCTGGGAAGTGACATGTTGATGTCACACCGCGGCCCTGGTTTGTGACAGCGAACTTGTCGTTTCCGAAGGATCCGCGACTTGTGGCTGCGGCAGCCGACGGCCTCACTGAACCGCCCCGGGGTTTCCGGAGGCTCCATCTTGTGAGAGGAAGATGGAGTCGTGGGACGTGGAACGAGCTATCCGCCGGAGTTGCGTGAGCGGGCGGTCCGGATGGTCGCGGAGGTGCGGCCGGAGTACCCGTCGGATTGGCCGGCCATTGTTGCGGTCGCCGGCAAGCTGGGCATCGGCAGTGCCGAGACGCTGCGCAAGTGGGTCCGCCAGGCCGAGGTCGATGGCGGGAAGCGGCCGGGCGTGACGAGCGAGGAATCCGCTGAGCTGTGTAAGCTCCGGGCCGAGGTGCGGGAGCTGCGGGAGCTGCGGGGCGCCAATGAGATCCTCAAGGCGGCGGCGGCTTTCTTCGCGGCGGAGCTCGACCGCCCACAGCATCGCTCGTGAGGTTCATCAGCGAGCACAAGGACCGGTTCGGGGTCGAGCCGATCTGCCGCGTGCTGACCCAGCACGGCTGCACGATCGCCCCCATCCACCTATTACGACGCGGCCCGGCGGGCGCCATCGGCGAAGGCGGCACGCTATCAGCGACTGAAGACCCTGATCACCCGCGTGCACGCGGACAACTACGGCGTCCACGGGGCCCGGAAGGTCTGGCTGGAACTGAACCGTGAGGGCACGCCAGTGGCCCGGTGCACGGTGGAGCGGCTGATGCGTGAGCTGGGCCTGGCTGGTGCGCGCCGCGGCAGGCGGGTGCGCACGACGGTGCCCGGCCCAGCGGCAGCGCGTCCCGCTGACCTAGTGCGGCGGCAGTTCAGCCCGGCGGCACCGGACCGGCTGTGGGTCGCTGACTTCACCTACGTTCCCTTCAAACATCCTCGAGTGATGCCTCGGCGCGACCTGGTTTGGTCGCTAGGGCGTCCGCCAGGCGGACGACTGGGAGGAACGCGGCGGGGTTCCTCACCGCCCCGCTGTCGACCGACGGGGTCCCCATCCCCAGCAGAATTCTTTTGACTGGTACTTCGCATTTCTTGCCGGTGAGCGTGTAGGGGATTTCGTCCACCTCCAGAAGGCGGTCGGGGACGTGCCGCGGCGAGAGACGAAGCCGTAGTTCGTCACGGATCCGCTGCGTCAGGCCGGCGTCGAGCGATCCGTCCCGGACGACGACGAAGAGCACGAGTTCGCCCTCAGCTGCGTTGAGCGACGTGTCGACGACCAGCGAGTCCTCGATCTCAGTGATCTGCGCGAGCGCACGGTA
>Ga0302181_10002664_pt1 | contig 12491 bp, 11 predicted proteins | sample I_Palsa_E3_3_FD_198786 | JGI IMG/M metagenome (GOLD analysis project Ga0302181, IMG submission 198786) | Peat permafrost microbial communities from Stordalen Mire near Abisko, Sweden - I_Palsa_E3_3 | ecosystem: Environmental > Terrestrial > Soil > Palsa > Peat permafrost | place: Sweden... | reverse complement strand
CCGCTGCCGATGATGCCCACTGTCATTGTCATGTCCGCGCCAACCGGCGAGCAGACCCGATCATTCCGGGCCGGCCAGGGCGCTGGTGATAGCCCGGTTACCGCAGCGTCGGCTGGGCTGTTGGCCGACCGTCATGGCCAGTCAGGGTATCGGGGACCCGGGCTCACCCGTGGCGTGCTGGATGAGCTGACCCCACTGGCCGTTTTCCTGTAGGAAGACTTTCTCCACCCGCTCGACCAGGGAGCGGGTTTCCGCCTGCGAAAGGCCAGGGCGAAAGGCGGCCCCGGCCGCGTCCAGGGCCATCAGTGACATCTCGGCGTCCTTGTACAGCTTGGCGAGCCGGGGAAAAGCAAAGAGGGTCTGGAAAGCCGTCAGGCTAGCCGCCGTCGCGGCCAGGAACGCCGCGGCGATCGCGAGCCCGGTACGCCAATCAGGGACGGCGGCGGCGACCGAACCTGCCATGGCGGCCAGGGTAGAAAATACCCACTTTGCGTGAATCGTCTGGTCTCGCGCCTTTTCTGCCTCGACCCGGCGCTGGTGATACCACTCACGCTGATCACCGAAGCGGTCCTCGGCGTAGAGCGCAGCAAACTGATCCGCCCGTTCCGTCATGCCGGGTCACGGCCTTCCCCGATATCGGTCACCGCGCTCGCCAGTTTGGCGCGCCGGTCAGCACCCTGGAATGGAGGCAGTTCAGCCAGGTACGCGAAGGCCAGGCCGCGGAGCCGCTCAGCCCTGGTGCGCTGATCCAGAAACGTGCGCTGCGCGGAGCGCTCCTCCCCCAGGCCGGCCACCGCGGCCGAGAGCACGCCGAGCACGGCGACGACAACCCCCGGCCATACCTCGTGCCGGTAAGCCGCCGCGACGGCGCCGAAGGCGGTCGTGAGCCCGGTCACTATGATCAGCGTCACCTGCTGGCGCCAGTAATTATTCTGCGCCACGAGAGCGTTATGGTCGTGCTCACTGAACGCGGGGCCGACCACCTCAGCGATGGCCGCCAAGTCGGCGGCCAAAGCGGGGTATCTTTCTGCGCGGTCGGCCGGGATGAGCTTCGGCGCCGGGAACTCGGGCCGGAGCCGAGGCCGCCGGCTAAACAATGCCATCCTCATAACGGGCCACCCTCGGTGCTAAAGACAGGACTCCTGGCCGCTAATCCGCCGATCAGCCTGGGAAAATGGCCTGGACGGCGGCAATAACCCGGGGTGGATCGCCTGCCTTAGGGAAAAATTTTCAACTGATCATAAGCTGCTTTTTCGTAGTCGGGAGGATGTTCGTGAGCCAGTGCCCCGGCATATACGCGGGCCCGGCAGATATCGGACTTAGAGCTTCGCCGCTGCTTTGAGGACAGGGTCTCGCCCAGCGGCACAGCGTCAGCGCGGGCGCAGCGTCAGGTAGCTGATGACGACGCCGACCGCCAGCAGCGCGATCGTTACCACGAGCCCGGCGTGATAGCCGGCGACGAACGCGGGCACCGGTCCAGCTCCGGCCCGCAGCGCGGCGGACTCCCGGGTCCGGAGCACCGCGCCGATAACCGTGATCCCGAGCAGCCCGGCGACCTCTCGCGAGGCGTTGAGCAGCGCGGACGCGACGCCGGCCCGGGCCGCGGGGGTGGTGTGCATGACCGCGTTGGTGAGCGGCACGTTCATCAGCCCCGCACCCGCGCCGAACAGCATGAACCCGGGCAGCAGGCTGTCGTAGCCGACCCGCAGGCCGAGCCGGGCGAACAGGATCAGGCCGATGACCATCAGCAGCATCCCGAACGCCACCGTCCGGTGCGCCCCGGCCCGCGCCTCGATCCGCGGGGACAGGACCGCGAACACCGCGACGCACAGCGCCATCGGCACGAACGCCAGGCCCGCCTTGGTCGGCGAGAAGCCGAGGATTTCCTGCAGGTAGAGCGAGGTGAAGAAGTAGATGCCGAGGATCCCGAAGGCCCAGATCATCATCGTGCCCGTGCCGCCGCTGAACTCACGGCGCCGGAACATCGCCAGGTCCACCATCGGGTTCTGGCTGCGCGCCTCCACCGCGCCGAAGACCCCGGCGGCCACCGCGGCCAGCGCAAAGGCCCCGATGATCAGCGGGGTGGTCCAGCCCTTGACGCCGCCCTCGATCAGCGCGTAGGTCAGCGCGAACAGGGCCAGCGCCGAGGTGACCAGACCGGGGATGTCGAGCCGGCGGGCGGCGGCTTCGGCGCGAGATTCACGCACGTAGGCGAGCGCGATGACGAAGGTGATCAGGCCCACCGGCACGTTGATCAGGAAGATCCAGCCCCACCGGACGTGCTGGCTGATCAGGCCGCCGGCCACCGGGCCCAGCGCCAGGGCCAGCGCGCCGGCCGCGGCCCAGATGCCGATGGCCATGCTGCGTTCCCTGACGTTGGTGAAGGTGGCCATGATGATCGCCAGCGTGGTGGGCATCAGCAGCGCCGCGCCCACGCCCTGGACCGCCCGGCTGGCGATGAGTACCTCGCCGCTGCCCGCCAGCCCGGCGGCCAGCGAGGACAGCGTGAAGATGGCCATGCCGACCAGGAACAGCCGCCGCCTGCCGTACACGTCGGCGAGCCTGCCGCCGACCAGCAGCAGCCCGGCGAGCGTCAGCAGGTAGCTGCTGACCACCCATTCGAGCCCGGCGATCGACAGGTGCAGATCGCGCTGGATGGTCGGGATCGCCACGTTGATGATGTTGTTGTCGAGGTAGGTCATGAAGGCGGCGAGGCTGACCGCGGCCAGCGTCCACCACCTCGCGGATCCCTGCGAGCCCAGGGATCCGAGCCGCCCCGCGGGCTTGGCCAGATCCGCCGGCTTGGTACTCGTCTCGGTTCTCGCTGACACGACGATCTTCCTTTCGCGTTGCCTCGGGCTGAGGCCGATGTTCGTTCCGTCTGTTCATGTACTTCGTACTTATACGTTGTACAGGTATGTTGTACAGCATGACTTGTACGACGTATAGTTGTCAATGTCATGGATGCAGAACCTCGATCAGAAGAGCCGGACGACTATGAGGGTCGACCCCGGCTAAGCAAGCGGGCCGTCACCGACCGCGCGCTCAAGCTCGCCGACGCCGACGGGCTCGACACGCTGACCATCCGCAAGCTCGCCCAGGACCTCGGCGTCACCCCGATGGCGCTGTACTGGCACTTCCGCAGCAAGGAAGACCTGCTCGAAGGCGTGGCCGAACGGGTCTGGGGCGAGATCGACGTGAACGTCGACCCTTCGGCACCGTGGCCTGACCAGCTCGCCGGGCTGCTGAAGTCCCTGGTCAGCGTGCTGCGCGCGCATCCGTCAGCCCCGCGTCTGGTGCTTGAGCACGAGAAGCGGAACGAGGCGGCGCTGCGGGCCACCGAGATCACGCTCAAGGTCCTGCGCGACGCGGGCTTCGATCCCCGGTACGCCAGCGAGATCGCCCGCAGCACGCTGTGGACCGGGATCACCCTGGTCATGAGCGAGCCGGGCTACCATCCCGAGCTTTCCGCCGAGGAGCACGCCGAGCGGCTACGGCGGGCCCAGATCGAGCTCGCCTTGCTGCCCGCCGCCAAGTACCCGCGGCTGGTCGAGTGCGCGGCGCCGATGACCGCGTGCGACGACCCCGAATTCCACTACCGGCTCGGCATCGAGGTGTTCATCGATGGCGTTCGGGCCGCGGCCGGCCGGATCACCGGAGGCCAGGCTTAGAGCAGTACGCTGACGGGCGATGTCGCTAGCGGTGGAGGAACCTGGTGGAAGACGGCGGCTTGACCGTGCGCCCGGCGAGGCCCGCGGACTTTGACACGATCATCGCCGTGGTCGACGACTGGTGGGGACGCGCTATGTCGGCGGGCCTCCCCCGGCTCTTCCTCGACCATTTCTTCGGCACCAGCCTGATCGCCGAGCATGACGGGGAGCTCGCGGGCTTCCTCATCGGCTTCCTGTCGCCTTCGAAGCCTCAGGACGCCTACATTCACTTCGCCGCTGTGGCCCCGGCGTGGCGGCGTACCGGACTGGCGCGCAGCCTCTACGAGCAGTTCTTTGACCTGGCGCGGCACGACGGGCGCACCGTCGTCAAGGCGATTACCTCGCCGCAGAACGGGCGGTCCATCGCTTTCCACCGGGCGATGGGGTTCACCGCCTCAGATCCGGTCAGGGACTACGACGGGCCGTCGCTGGACCGGGTCGTCTTCGTCCGTGAGATCGCGCTCTAAGGTCGGGCCTCGTCAGGCCTCGTCAGGCCTCGTCAGGCCTCGTAAGGGCCTCGCGGCCGGCGATCAGCGCGAGGGCTGCGGCTGCGACCTGCTCGGCGGCGGTCTCGACGGCGTGGTGTCCGGTGCCGAAGGTGCTGTCGAGCATCAGCATGGCGTGACCATGGGCTGTCGCCACGATGGCCAATGCGAGCCGGGCCGCGGCCGTTTCGTCGCCGTTGACGAGCTCGGCGGACGGGACGATGAAGGCTGCGCCGATGGTCTGTGCGGCACGTCCGATTTCTGGGTGGCGATCCTTGTCGAGCCCAGATCCGGCCAAAGCCTGAAACAGCGGCCGATGGCTGAACGCGAAACGAACATATGTCCGTGCCGCGGCGGCGAGCCGCTGGGCCGGGGGCCCGGGCGCGACCTGGCGGTCAAGCTGATCCGCAAGCAGTTCAGCGGCGCGGACCGCGACGGCGGCCAGTAGAGCGTCGCGGTCTGCGAAATGCCGGTACGGCGCGGATGCCGCGACACCCAGACGGCGACTCGCCTCGGCCATCGAGAACGCCTCAACGCCGCGCTCGCCGAGAAGTTCGACGGCGGTCTCGATCAACGCCGCACGCAGATCCCCGTGATGATAGCGATCGCGGGCCGGCCTCTCCTTCTCGTGACCGGTCATTTGCTCGTGACTGGTCATTTGCTCGTGACTGGTCATTTGCTCGTGACTGGTCATTTGCTCGTGACAGGTCATTGCGGGAGGCTACTGCGGGGAGGTCATCGCGGGGAGGGAAACGGCACCACGCGGCGCATGAACGCGTCCCAGCCGCGATCGCCCAGCAGGTGCCGCGCGACCGGGGCCAGGCGGGCCTGGGGTCCCACTTTGTACCGGGCCTTCGGCCGCCGGGCCGTCACCGCCGTGAGAATCACCTTGGCCACGTCGTCGGCGGTGAGCACGCCGCGGGCACCGTCCCGGTGGGCGCGCACGATCATCTTCTCCACGTTCGCCTGGTAGACCGCATACGGGCCGTCGGCGTCATTTTCAGGCTTATGCCGTTCGCTGTTGGCCAGGAACCGGGTCCGCACCGCGCCGGGTTCGATCAGGGCGACCCTGATACCGAACGGGGCTACCTCAAGCCGGAGCGCGTCGCACAGTGACTCCAGGGCGTACTTGGTCATGGCATATGGGCAGCCTGTTGGCGGGGTCACCAGGCCAGCGGCAGATCCGAGGTTGACGATCATCCCGCTGCGCTGAGCGCGCATGCCGGGCAGCACGAGCTGGCACATCCGGATCAGGCCGAACACGTTGGTGTCGAAGATCTCCCGGACCAGGTCCATCGGCACCTCCTCGACCGGTCCGCCCCCGCCATGCCCGGCGTTGTTGACCAGCACGCCGACCAACCCGTGCTCGGCCTCGACTTCCCGCACCGCGGCCACCCTGGACTGCTCGTCCGTCACGTCGAGTTCGACAACACGGCAGCCTGCCTGCTTCAGCTCGCAGAGGTGGGCGGTATGCCGCGCCGAGGCCCAGACGGGAAATCCAGCCCGGGCGAGGGCCAGCGCGGTGGCCCGCCCGATACCCGACGAGCATCCGGTGACGAGCACGGCCTCCGGCGCAAGCCTGCGCCGGGCAATGTGATAGTCATTCACAATGTGAATTGCTATCACTTCTAGTTGGGCGCCGTCAAGAGCAGCCCGCGGTCTGGGCGTGGAGGCGCGGCGGGTCCGCACGCGCGGCAGGTCGGCACGCGCGGCAGGTCGGCACGCGCGGCAGGTCGGCACGCGCGGCAGGTCGGCACAAGAAGGTCGCTCGTCTGTCGTCGTACCGGTCGGTCGGCGAGCACACGCTCATGCCACGCCGACCCGGTTTCGCCTCGCAAGATGGAAGGACCCGGCTCGGCGTCCACGCCGTTACATGAACGAGGTCAGCGAGAGTGGCGGGTCGCGGGTCGTAATACGAGGACCGGATCAGGGCAGGCGAGCCGGTCAGCGCGATCTGGCAGCGGAGTAAATTCCTCAGGAATCAGTGCTTCTTTGATAGAAATTCGGTTCTGTGTTCTATACAATAGTGATGTACTGATTCCCTTCGAACGAGAGGTGGCCCGTGCCAGCAGGACCGTTCCCGCACAGCGGGCAAGAGGGCGAGGAGCCTGACAGCTCCCGGCCCTCGCCCGCCGACAGGAACGAACCCGAGCCCGGCAGCCGGGACCCTGCCGATGACCGGGACAGCGGCGAGGCACTGTTCGCCGCGGACACCGGCGAGAGCGAGGACCCGGACGCGCCGCAAGGGCCGCCGCAGGGCCTGTTCCTGTGCCTGCCCGCCGGTCCCGCGGACCTATCCGGTTTCGCCAATGGCACCGCCACGGCTCCGATCGCGCCGGGCCCGCTGCTGGCCGGAGTGGCCTCCGCGGTGGCCGGCAGTGACGGCGACGGCCTAGCCAAGGTCTCCGAGGACTGCCTGTTCTCGGTGCTGGCCGCCGGACGCCGGATGTCATCGTGGGGAACCTGGCTGGAGCTCGCCGCGATGCAACAACTCGCCCTGCGCCACCCTGCCACCCAGGACCGCACCTCCCGCCAGAAACGAGCCGCCGGCATCCCGGAGACCCCCGCCAACGACCAGCCTGCCGCTAAGGAGAAGCCGGCCGCTAAGGAGAAGCCGGCCGCTGCCGGAGCGGCCGCTGCCGGTACCGGTTCCGGCCCGGCTGCTCCCGCTGCCGATGGCCGGATCGAGTTCAGCGAGTTCATCTCGGATGAGGTGGCCTGTGAGCTGCGGCTGACCTGGATGGCCGCGGAGGACCGGATGAGCTACGCGTGCGATCTGGCCGGGCGGCTGCCGGTCACGTTCGCGGCGCTGGGCGCGGGGCTGATCGACCCCGTCCACGCCAAGATCATCTCCGAGCAGACCCATTTCCTGTCCGCTGCCGACGCCGCGAAAGCCGACCCGCTCCTGGCCGCCGCGGCGCAGAAGAAGACCTACGCGGAGCTGCGGGCCGCGGCGGCCAAGCTGGTCCTCACCCTCGACCCGGAGTCCGCCGAGCGGCGCAAGCAGGCCCGCCGCAAGAACGACGCGCACGTCCGCCCGTTCCGGGAGGAGTCCGGGAACGCCGGGATGATCGCCCGGGAACTGCCGTCGGATGAGGTGCTCGCGTCCTGGCAGCATGTCGAGCAGCGGGCCCGGGAGCTACGCGCCGCCGGGGTCCCCGGGTCGCTGCGGGAACTGCGGATCCGCGCATACCTTGACCTGCTGCAAGAACGCGACAGCCGCCTGGTAGCCGGGACTGTACCCGGCCAGGACCCAGGCCAGGGCCACGGTCCCGCGGACGATGACGGGCCGCGGGACGGCCCCGGCGGGAACGGCGGGAGCGGTCCGAGGCCGCACAGCCCGGCCGGGACCAGCCCGGACGGCCGCGCCCGCCCGGCCGCAAAGGACCCGGGCCCGTGCCTGGCGGCGCTGGTGAACATCACCGTGCCGCTGGCCACCGCGCTGGGCCAGTCCGGGACACCGGGCGAGGCCGCCGGGTTCGGGCTGCTGGACGCCGGCACCGCCCGCGACCTGATCGCAGCCGCCGGGCGCAGCCCGCACACCCGCTGGTGCGTGACCGTCCTGCATCCCGACGGGACCGCCGCCGCCCACGGCTGCGCCCCCGGCCGCCACCCACCCCCGCCAGGCCCGGAACCACCCGGCCCGGAACCACCGGGTACTGCCGACCTCGACACCACCTGCGGCACCAGCGGCGGCCCGGACCAGCGGCGGCCGCCCGGTACCGGGGCCCGGGACTACCTGCTTTCGCTGGGGGTGCGGCTGGCCCTGATCGCCCGCGGGGGTTGTGATCACCGGCACGCCGAGACTGGGTACCAGCCCAGCCGCAAGCTCCAGCACCTGATCCGCACCCGCAGCACCCGGTGCACCGCACCGGGCTGCGGCCGGCCCGCTGCCCGCTGCGACCTGGACCACACCCTCGCGTGGGACAAGGGCGGGATCACCTGCGAATGCGGGATTTCGCCTCTCTGTAGACATCATCACAGGTGTAAGCAGGCCCAGGGGTGGCAGCTGACTCAGCCGGAACCAGGTGTGCTGCAATGGCGGACCCCGCACGGACGCACCTTCACCACCACCCCCACCGTGTACGCCGCATAATCCGCAGGACCGGGGTGGCGGGCTGATGCCACGCCACCGCCGCACCTTAATCCCATCAAGTCGGCCGACGGTATCTCCCCCGCCAGCCTGATCCTCATGGAGGACGGCCAGAGGCGGCGTAGCTTGCGGGCCGGTTTCGACCAGGCGGCGGAGGATTTCGACCGCACCAGGCCCGTTTGCTGCCTCCCTCTCTCGTGTCTGCCACCGGCTTGACTCACTCGGCTGGCCTGAGCCCACAGCCACCTTCGTTGCTGTCCTGGCCGTCGGACGGCGGACGGAAACCGGGCGGCATATGGATCGGGCAGCGGCGCTCTAGGCTGGCCGGGTTCTGCCTTCACGAACCGGCGATGGGCTCGTCGCCGTACAGGTTGTGCCACAGACGGCGGAGGAACTTCTCGTCGCTGCCGTCGTCGTACTCGACCGCGTCATCCAGCTCACCGGCGGGCAGCTGGCTCGGATCGGTCAGCGCCTGGCGGAGCTCGGCCGCCAGCCTGTGCAGTACCGGTGACCATCAGGGCCGAGCAGCTCCCCGATCGGCAGCTGCACCGGAGGTGGCTTGTCATCGGGATCAAACGTCGCCTCTAGCGCCGCGCGAACCTTCGGATGTTCAACCCCTTTAGCGAAAGCCGTGGCGAAGGCGTCGGGATCCGCGATGCGAGTAGCGGTTTGGCGGCACCGGTGAAGGTACTCACCCTGCTTGAGACCGTCGATCCCGGCGGCGCGTTTGGCTGGGTCGAGTTGGGCGGGGTCTTCGAGGTAGGCGGCCCGGCGCCGGTTCATTTCTTCGGTGACCCAGCCTTCGTGGCGGATGTGGGCGTGGCCGCCGCCCTGGTCGAGCGCGGCGAAGAGGCGCTGCACCTCGGGCCGGCAGTCCCGGGCCGCCGCCAGCCATGGCCGCTCGCCCCTGCGGGCATCCAGGTAGGCCACCGCGTCACCGGGGTCGGGCAGGTGCGCGCGGCCCGGATCGAACCGCCGGACCGGTTCCAGCGGCTCAGTTGACGATTCACTACGATGATCCCCAGCGCAGGACCCGAACGGACGCTGGTCCCAGCCCGACATGGCCCGCTGCTCCAGCTCGGCGCAGTACTCGGCCCGGCTGCGCGGCTCCTCCCGGACCCGAGCGGCACCCGCATCGGGCGCTGGCGGATGATGCCGCTCGGCCCGGTCGCCGTGCTCCGCCTCGTCCGCGTCATCCGCGCCGCCCCGAAGCTCACCCACGCCCACCAGTATCACCGATTTGTGACGGAAACGTCACCTAAGGTGCTCGCGGGACCTCAGCCATACCGGAACATCAGCTGTACACGGACATCAGCCGTACACGGAGCAAAGGGTCCATCGAGGTCACCTCAGCCTGGTCGGCCCGAGTTCGCGGCGTCGCTCTCTGATACGAATGGCGCAGGTCAGGTTCATTGCGCCACATTCTGATATCCGCCACGGTCATCTTTGACCCCGGGAAACCTCTTTGTGCCGCCGCGTGGACTTCGTTGGAGTATTTGCCGGATTGCGGATTCGCGCAATCGGTGATTCGGGGAATTTAGTGATCAATGGGACTCGGCTCGTTCCGCCGCGATGCCGGGTGGGATCGGATCGGGCCAGATCCGGGGTGTGGGATCGGAACAGAACGGGCGGCGGCTTAAGCCGCCGCTTGGCCGGTTAGCTGACACCCGTTTCGTCTCAGTCGGGCATATTGGCCAGCGGTAACGAGCATATCGGCCAGCGGGTAAATAGTGTGGCTGACGAGGTTCTTCAGGCTTATCCGGCTGAGTCCGCCGCCTCGGTGGATTGGGCCTTGGCCAGATCCACCTCGAATTCAACTATGACCTCGTCGCGTAGCTTGAGCGCGCCGAAGAAGCCGCTGTAGGGCTTGATCCCGAAGGCTGATTGCGGCACGGTGGCAGATCCCCGGTACCGGCCCTCCCCGGGTGCATTCAGCTGCAGCCGGACCGGCTGCGTCTTGCCGTTGAGCGTGAGCGTGCCCTCCACCGCACCGCCGCTGGCGCCGAAGCGGGTTATTTTTGACGAGGTGAAGCTGGCCGTGCCGTCCCCCAGGATCCCGCTCATGGTCTTCTTGATGTCCCGGCGGTCGCCGTCGTTGAGCGGCTTGGCCCCGCCGGTCCCCTCCCGGACCTCGAGCGAGCCGAGGTCGAGGTCGGCGGTGATCTGCGCGGCCGTCACACCGCCCGCGTCCTCATCCGGTATCTCGACCTGCGCCGACCACCGGGTGAACTCGATCGTCAGGTCATGCCCGGCCTTCGCGGCCAGCCCCGCCCGGCTGGTCTTGATGACGACGCGCCCCGTGTCCGGCCCGAGCCGGAAGTTCCCTTGGTAGACCACGGGCCCCACCGTAGGGGGTCAGGAGGCAAAAGGTCTACTGCCGTTTTTTTTGCGGATGGAATACATCATCCGATACGGGGTCAATCCGGGTATGAGAAACCAAGGCATCACGGAGCCACTTGCGTAACAGGACACATGTGGGAATCAGGGCAGCGGAAAATCGCCGAAAAGTTCCCGGATTCGCCGCAGATCACGCAGTCGCGGCTCGGTGGCCCCGCCGACCCAGCGGCTGACCGTCTTCACGGAAACCCCGAGCTGGCGGGCGGCCACCTCCATGGTCATGCCCTCGCGGCGCAGCACGCCGGCCATCCAGTCGGCGAACGCGGTCTGATCGGACGCGTCATAGCCGGGCCTCGCTCCGCCCCGGCTGGCGGCGGCCTCCCCCATCGCCATCGCGTCGGCCCTGAGCAGCGAGGTCAGGGCGTCCAGGCCCGCGGCCGACCCGACCTGGGCGCCTGAGCGCAGGACGTCAACCTCGACGTGGTCGGGAAAGATGCGGAAGGAGATGTTGATCGCGCCGGTCGGGCCCGCCGCTTCGAGCAGCGCCTGGGCGACCGTCTCGCCCACTTCCCGGTTGTCTTCCTCGGACAGAGGCGACTGGGCCAGGCAGCGCCGGACGAAGTCGCGGATATCCGGAATAGAGGACGGGCGGGCGGGGAACGTCTGCGACACGACCACGACGGGTACTACCTCGATATTGTCGCTGATCATGTCGGCTGGCTTCTCCATCGCCGCCCTCCGGTTCGCCGATCATGGAAAATTGCCCGGGTGCGTCCTGTCACCGGGTATGACAAAAGAGTACGTTGAAAAAGTCCGTCAAGACGAGCCAGATCTGTCAGACAGTTGTGTCCGGTTAAGTGACTGCTCTGTCTTGAGATCTCCACTCCGCAGGTCTAGTCTCTGTTGTAACCGATGTAACCGGCGGTGGCCGAGTGGTCATAAGCCGGCCGAGTGAGCATGTGATGAGCGGTCAGCCGGGCGGCAGCTGCCGTCAACGATCCACTGTGGTGCGACGAGAATGGGCTCGCCGACCTCAGCTATACCGCGCAGCCCTTCTTCTGCTGGCCGGTCTCCGGCCCATTAGGGCTGCACTATGCACCGGCGTGATCTGGACGCAAGCAAGCGAGCAGGCGGCTAGGCGTCGCCCTGTCGCGCTTGACCCGTCCTACGCACGCGTGACCTTAAACCGGGCGCCCGCGGCAGCGGGCCCCCCAGTGAAGGGGTGGACGCTATGACCCAGGCCACGGAGGAACCAGTCCTCCACATTCTCTGGATGAACGGCGGCCTCGGCTGCGACGGCGACTCGGTGGCGCTGACCGCCGCAACCCAGCCCAGCATCGAGGAAATCGTGCTCGGCGCCCTGCCGGGCCTGCCCAAGGTCGCGGTGCACTGGCCGCTGATCGACTTCGAGTGCGGACCCGAGCAGGGCGCGGACAACTTCATCGAGTGGTGGCACAAGGCCGACCGCGGGGAACTCGACCCGTTCGTTCTCGTCGTCGAGGGATCCATCCCGAACGAGGCGATCAAGTCCGAGGGGTACTGGTGCGGCTTCGGCAACAACCCGGCGACGGGCCAGCCGATGACCACCAACGAATGGCTCGACCGGCTGTCCCCCAAGGCCACGGCGATCCTGGCCGTGGGCACCTGCGCCACCTACGGCGGCATCCACGCGATGGCGGGCAACCCGACCGGCGCCATGGGCGTGCCGGACTACCTGGGCTGGGATTACAAGTCCAAGGCCGGGCTGCCCATCGTCTGCGTGCCGGGCTGCCCGATCCAGCCGGACAACCTGTCCGAGACCATCCTGTACCTGCTCTACCAGGTGGCCGGGCAGGCGCCGATGATCCCGCTGGACGAGGCGCTGCG
>Ga0302181_10002663_pt1 | contig 12495 bp, 10 predicted proteins | sample I_Palsa_E3_3_FD_198786 | JGI IMG/M metagenome (GOLD analysis project Ga0302181, IMG submission 198786) | Peat permafrost microbial communities from Stordalen Mire near Abisko, Sweden - I_Palsa_E3_3 | ecosystem: Environmental > Terrestrial > Soil > Palsa > Peat permafrost | place: Sweden... | reverse complement strand
CCAGCTTCGTCGGCTAGCACCTCAGCTACCCCCGGTTGCGCTCTGCCCGGTACCCAGTGCCGACCCCGACGCTGACGGCACACTGGTCGCGCCTGATGCCGGGCCTGGTGCTGGGACTGGCGGCGGCGCCTGCGTGCTCACGGTGGCCGGCGCACCATTGGCCGCTGGCTGCCCAGCCGCCGTGCCGCCCGTGCTCGCGCCGGGCGAGGCCGCCGTCCCCTGGCCGTCGGCTGGGACGGTCCCAGTCGCCGACGGCGGGTCGTTGGGGGGCAGCACTGGCAGCGGCTCGCAAAACATCGCGATCAGCGAAACCCCTGGCACGGAGATGGTGGTCACCTGGCTTGTCGACGTTATTTCCGCCGTGCCCAGCCCGAACGGCCCGAATGTGACGCCGCTGCTGACCAGGCTGGCGGCATCGTCGCTGCTCCACGTGCCGGAGATCGACAAGTTCCTGGCCAGCACGATCGCGACTGGCAAAGCGTACGGCTGGTTGACCGGATCGGCGGGCTCGCCCACATACCAGCCGCGCTCGATGCCGGGAACGTACCAGCCGGGATCGGCGATGAGGCTGCCCTGCCACCACGGGGAGCGGTTCACCGTGGCCACAGTGTGCTCCACCGACATCGTGACCGATACCGTCTCGGACGTGGCGACCGGCGGCCGGAACACCAGGCCCGATGAAAATGCGCGCGCTACAGCCAGGTACGGCGGCCCGGCCTGGACACTATTGGCCGGCTCGACCGCTACCGCGGAACCCGCCGGGAGATCCAGTGCCGGTACGTCAATCCTGGCCTGGTCGGCTGCTGGAATCCTGGCCTGGTCGGCTGCTGGCAGAGCGGCAGCCGGAGCCATCACGGAGAGTTGCGGCAGTTCGCGCAGTTGCCAGATCCTCGGATAGGGCGGGGGCGTCGACGGCGGCTGCGCCCCGCCGCCTTGCGGCTGGGTTCCCGTCTGAGTGACCTGCTGGCTGTCGAAGGTATTCCAGTCGGTCGAACCTGGAAGGGGCCAGTCCGACGGTACCGTCGAGATCGGCAGGACTCCGGGTCCGACGTTGGCCGCGGCTGAGCTGATTTCCTCCGCGACTCGCGTGGCCTCGGGAGTTCCCGGATTGGCGTACGGCGCGGCGAACTGGGTGATGGTCTGAAGAATCGCGCTCATCGACACCAGCGTGACCGTTGAACCCAGCAGCGTGGCGTCCGGGATATCGACCTGGAGTGGTGAGTCCACGACCGTCTCCAGCCAGCTGGTCAGCTGGGCTGGGTTCACCATGAGCTGCCCGCTGGGGCCTGGCTCGGTGAGCCCGTCGGACGTTGCGACCGGCACGCCGCCAGGGACGAAGACCAGGCTGGTCTGGCCGCCGACCTGCGGCTGATAGATGCTGAGAAGGGCCTGCTGGAACTGTTGCCCCAGGATCGCGAAGCTGTCGGTGAGGGACATGCCGGGCTCCTGGGTCAAGCGCCCGGCGAAGAGGTCTGGCCGGCCGGAGTGGGCGCGGTGATGACCGTTGGCGCTGATCCGCTGCCCGCGGGAAACCCCGGTATCGCGGTCGGCCCGCTCGGTGCCTGCCCCGGTGCCGCGGAGCCCGCGGCGGGGGAGCCGGCCGGCGTGCCTGCCGCAGACGATGAGCCGCTGCCGGACTGCCCCGCGCTGGTGCTGGACTTGTCGAGGCCGGGGTCATCCATCGGCGGGCTAGCCGGCACGATCTCACCTACCCAGCCAAGGATCTGGCTTCCCTGGATGGTCAGCGTCCCGCCGGCCGAGCCTCCGCTGAACGAGAAGCTCCCAGCGCTCTGGGCGCCCGAAGATCCCTGGCCCGAGTCCTGCGACTCGCTGTGCGAAACCTGACCCCCGACGAACAGGTAGCCGGCCGAGACACTCTGACTGTCTGCACTGCTCTGAGCGCTGCTTTGCTGCTGGCGGTTGGCCTGGGCGAGCGCGGTGCCAGCTTGTCCCCAGTTCTCCGCCTGAATGGACACGTTGCGCACGACGAGGCACGCGGTGGGGATCAAGGGCATGAGTTGCTGCTGATTCGAGACCTGGCCGGCAATGGTCCCGTCGCTGATACTGTTCTGCTTCGCGTTGACCAGGTACCAGCCGCCCATGTGGAAGAGGTCACTGACCAGCCACGGCCGTTCGATGCGGCAGAGGCCCCATTCGAAGCTGATGGTCACGTTCGTCGTCTCGTCGTCGAATGTCTGCACGCTGCTGCTGCCTGCCGCTCCACCTTGCGCTGACGAGCCCTCGGAATGCGAAGCCCCGCCGCCGATCACGATGCCCATGAACATCGCGCCGCCGGAGCCACTGACCGATGACGACTGCCCGTTGTACCAGTTGTTGGCGAAGCTGCTTGACTGGTTCGCGGACTGTGCTAGCCAGGCACTCGACGTTGCCGTGAGCTTTTCGAAGCCCATGCTGTCGTCGGTGCTGTCGTACCAGTTCGTCGGGATGATCATCGAGTAGTTGACTTCGCTGGGCAGGCCGGCGATTCCCAGGTTCCACGCGTCGAACAACTGACGCGCCTGCGTGACCATTGCCGCCTGCGTGTCGATCCCCACGCTGCTGACTGTGGCCAGTGCTTGCTCGATGTCCGCTGCGCCCTGTGCCATCCAGGTCTCATATGCCTGGTCGACGGCCGTCTGATCAACCGCGGAGGTCTGCGGCCAGGCCGAGCCCAGTATCGGGTCGGCCATCGCGTAGGCCTGATCGGTCGCGTAGTTGGCCTTGGCCTGCGCCCATGCCATCTGATTCGCTAGGTAAGCCTGGTAACCAGGCGTTTGGCCGACCATGTTGCCATTGCTGTCATAGGTGTACAGCTTCTGCAGGGCCGCTTGGACTGCCTGCTCTACCTGCGCCGACGGCGGGGGCGCGGGCAGCGGCTGCATACCGCTGATGATCGAGCCGTACGCGAAGCTCAGCGACCGCGATGTCGGGTACGGCTGCAAGACACCGTTCCCTGTTACCTCATAGAGCTCGTCGACCAGCAGTGACGTCTGGAAGGCCGCCTCTATCGAGGCCTGTAGCTGGCTGTTGAGCTGGGGCGCTGACGACGCCGTTCCGCCGGAGGCTCCGGAAGCGGCCGGCGTCGTAGTTGAGGAGGCACTCGGGGCCTGGTACTTGCCCGTGATGCTCGCCATCGTGTCACCGCCGGCCGGAGTCCACGGGTTTGCATAGGTCGTGGGGTCAATCGGCAGCCCAGTCGACATCTGCATATACAGAACCTGGCCGGTGGGATTCCCCTTGCTGTCCACGGGTTGCTGCCCAAGCACCCGCCCTGCCAGGGTGTCCAGCATGGCCAGCAAGGCCTGGCCGATCCCCCCGCTTACCTGTAGCTGACCTTCAATCGCAGCCTGAGACACGGCAGCCTCCCCCGCTCTCCCGGACGATCGGATCTCGTCCTGTGTTTACTCTCCGGAGTTGAAAGTTACCGTCTGATACGTCACGGAGTGAGAAATTGTCAAGACCTGTGGACGGAGAGAATGACGGCTGGCGGGTGCAGGAGAATGGCAGTGGCCGGCGCCGGATCGGCGCCGGCGGTGATGTGAGCGCTGGCCAGGACGGCCGCGCCGAGCCTTGCTGGAGGCGTCCGTGCAGCACATTCTGGCCCTGTCGCGCACTGCGGTGATCGTCCGGCACTGGTTCGAGATCGACCTGGATGATGCCTCCATGGAGCATGGCGTCCGGATCGAGCTGAGGGAGCTGGCGGCACATCCGCGCCGAGGTAGTGAGTCGGCCGCGCAGCTCGTGGCCGTGGACCGGCCGTTGTGGCGCGCCGACCTGTTTGATCGTCATACCGACGCGCCGGGGACGTTCGGGGTCGCGCACTACCATCCGCGGTTCGCCGGTGATGAGCCGTGCGCGCGGGTCTGGGATCCAAAGCTGACAGCTGATCCGTGGAGCTGGCTCGGGGACCAAGTCGCTTCGCTGGGCGCGGCGGGCGGAACCGGGCCGTGGCCCGTTGACCCGGCCGATGGCCCGGAGCTCAGCCGGCTCTCGGCCGGGATCGTGTCGCTGGCCCGGCCGTTCGGACCTGAACGCTGCCGGTCCGCGGCCCAGTGCTATGAGCTGACCCGGGACGCGGCTGAATCGGTGCGGCTGATGATCGAGTACCTGCGGCGGCCGGACCTGCTCGACGGGGAGTGGGTGGCGCCATGGCGAGGGACGGGCGTGCCGGATGCGGCTTCGTCTGAGCAGGAGACGGCGTCGTCCGGCGCGCGGGATGGCGCGCCGTCCGGTTCGTGATCAGGTGCTGGCCTGGGACGGGGTGTGGCGCTGGTCGGGGACAATGCGGTCCCGGTGGTGCAGGGCCAGTCCCCGGGCATAGCGGCGGGCCACGTCGGACATCGGCGTGCCGGTGTCGCTGGCGCCCACACCGAAGACCGTGCCCGGGTAGTCCAGCGGCCCCATGATGGCGCGGATGCGGTCCCAGTCTCCCGGTGGCACGAGTTCGGCGGGCTGCCCGCCGGCGAACCAGCCCATCGGTACCGCCACCCCGGACGGGACGACGGTATTGACGAAGACCACCGCATTGAACTCGACCTCGGCGCCGGATTCGATGCGGGCGCCGTTGAACACCATCGCGCCGGTGGCGATCCGGGAGCCGCCCTCGATCACGCATCCGGTCAGGTGAGCGTGCGGGCCGATCAGCGCGTCGTCACCGACGCGGGTTTCCTGGCCCGGCACGCCCCGGATGATCGTGTTCTCCATGATCACGCAGTTCGCCCCGATCTGCACGGGGCCGCCCTCGGCAGTGATCACGGCGCCGAACAGCACCCGGCTGTGCGGGCCGACGGTGACATCTCCGGCCAGCACCGCGGTCGGCGCGATATAGGCCGACTCTGACACCTGCGGGCTCTTCAGCCGGTGCTCCACGAACACCGCGCCACGCCCCACCACCGGCGACGGAGCCGGATATTCGTCCACACTCACATTCATCACCTCAGACCGCTTGCTGCCGAGCTTACCGATACCGGGTCATCGACGCATCAGTCTGACGACGCCGGCTTGGCGGCGCTTCCGGGTTCAGGCGGTGGGCGAGGGCGGTGTGGCGGCGGCCGGCGCTCTTGGTCCGGACGGCGGCGGCCAGGGCGCGGCGGGAACCGGCCAGGACGACCAGCTTCTTGGCCCGGGTAATCCCGGTGTAGAGCAGGTTGCGCTGCAGCATCATCCATGAGCTGGTGGTGAGCGGAATGACCACGGCCGGGTACTCGCTGCCCTGGGAGCGGTGGATGGTGACCGCGTAGGCGTGGGCCAGCTCGTCCAGTTCGTCGAACCCGTAGTCGACCTGCTCGTCCTCGTCGGTGCGCACGGCCAGGGTGTGATCTTCTAGCGACATCGCGGTGACCACGCCCACCGTGCCGTTGAAGACGCCGGCGGCGCCCTTGTCGTAGTTGTTGCGCAGCTGAGTGACCTTGTCGCCGATCCGGAACACCCGGCCGCCGTACCGCCGTTCCGGCGCGCCGTCGCGGAACGGGGTCAGGGCGTCTTGCAACAGCAGGTTGAGGTTGCCGGCTCCGGCCGGGCCGCGGTGCATCGGGCACAGCACCTGCACGTCGCGGCGCGGGTCCAGGCCGAACCTGGCCGGGATCCGCCGGGCCACGATGTCGACCACGAGGCCGGCGGTGGCTTCGGTGTCCTCGCAGCCGAACCAGAAGAAGTCGCCGAAGCCGGACAGGGCGGGCAGCTGCCCGGCGTTGACCCGGTGGGCGTTGACCACGATGCCGGACTGCTGCGCCTGCCGGAAGATCTTGGTCAGCCGCACCACCGGCAGCGACCCGGCGGCGAGCAGGTCCCGCAGCACCTCCCCGGCGCCGACCGAGGGCAGCTGGTCCACGTCCCCGACCAGCAGCAGGTGCGCTCCCGGCGCGACCGCCTTGACCAGCTTGTTGGCCAGGATCACGTCCACCATCGAGGTCTCGTCCACCACCACCAGGTCCGCGTCCAGCGGCTTGGCGGCGTCGAACGAGGGCTCGCCGCCGGGCCGCAGCTGCAGCAGCCGGTGGATGGTGGCCGCCTCGTGGCCGGCCAGTTCGGCGAGCCGCTTAGCCGCCCGGCCAGTCGGCGCGGCCAGCACGATCCTGGCGCCCTTGGCCCGGGCCAGCTCCACCACCGACCGCACGGTGAACGACTTCCCGCAGCCTGGTCCGCCGGTCAGCACCGCGACCCTTGAGGTTAGGGCCAGGCGGACGGCCTGGGCCTGTTCCGGGGCGAGCTGGGCGGCGGTCCGGCGGGCAAGCCACCCCAGCGCCTTGTCCCAGTCGGTGGCCGCGAACGCGCTGAGCCGGTCGGCCCGCGCGGCGTGCAGGCGGAGTAGGGCGTGAGCCAGGGATCGTTCCGCCTGATGGAAGGGCGGCAGGTAGACGGCGGGGACCTGCGGTGCGGACGGGACCGGCGCGGACCGGGCCGGCGCGGACGGGACCGAAGCGGGGACCGTCTCGCGGATTACTCCCTCGGCGGCGGCCAGCTCGTCCAGGGCCGGGGTGACCAGCGCGGCCGGCACGTCGAGGATCTTGGCGGCGTCGGCGACCAGGTTGGGCGCGGGCAGGTAGCAGTGCCCGTCGTCGGCCGCCTCGGACAGGGTGTAGGCCAGGCCCGCCTTGATCCGCTCCGGGCTGTCGGCGGCGATGCCGACCGCGGCGGCGATCGTGTCCGCGGTCTTGAACCCGATTCCCCATACGTCCGCGGCCAGCCGGTACGGCTCGGACCGCACCACCGGCACCGACGCGTCGCCGTATTTCTTGTAGATCCGCACCGCCAGCGACGTCGACACCCCGACGCCCTGCAGGAAGATCATCACCTCCTTGATCGCCTTCTGCTCGGCCCAGGCGGCGGCGATCATCGCGGTGCGCTTGGGGCCCAGCCCGCCGACCTCGATCAGCCGGGCCGGCTCGTCGTCGATGACGTGCATGATGTCCACGCCGAAGTGCGCCACCATCCGCTCGGCCATCACCGGGCCGATGCCCTTGATCAGGCCCGAGCCCAGGTACTTCTGGATCCCCGCGGCCGTGGCGGGCAGCACCGTCGCGTAGGAGTGCACCTCGAACTGCCGGCCGTACTTCGGGTGGGACGACCACCGGCCGCGCAGCCGCAAGAACTCGCCCACCTGCGCGCCGAGCAGCGGCCCGACCGCCGTGATCAGGTCCGCGCCCCGTTCGGGCGCGATCCGGGCGATCGTGTACCCGGTCTCGGGGTTAGCGAACGTGACCCGCTCCAGCACCCCGTCCAAGACCGCGCCGCCACCCTGGCCTCCCACCACCGCTGGCATAAAGACAATCTTCTACCCGAACCACCCCGGCCGGTGGCCGGCGTCCGGAACCTTCCCGACCGGCCGCAAACGGATGCTGACGACCACCCACGCACGCCTGACAGGTTCCTGCTAGCTGAGGTGGTCAGATACGGGGCCGGTCCGGAAGATGGGCCAGCCGACCTCGGTACGCCAGGCCGCCTCGTCGGGGGTGTCCTCGCGACCGGTCAGGTAGTACTCACGGATCGGGCCGTCCACGGCCAGCTCCCGGCGGGCCACGTGCGCGGCCAGCGCGCCGTAGGCCCGGTCGATGCCCTGGTCCGGACCGGGGTGGACGATGATGGCCAGCTCGGCGGCCGGCACGACTACCGGCTCCACCCGGCCGACCGGCCGGGCTTCCCCGTCGCAGGGAATGAACACGGTGGCCTGCCCGCGCTCGTCGGTGAACAGCTCGGCCGCGTAGATCCCGCCCGGCGGGCCGGCGGCGGCCAGCCCCTGCGCGCCGATGGTGGCGCGCAGCTCGCCGATCGCGCCCGGCAGCCAGGCGCTGGCGTCAGCCACGTCGATGACCGCGGTGATGGCGGCCGCGCGGGCCTGCGCCACGCTGCGGTGGCTGATGTCGGCGTCGGGCGCGCCGCCCGGGCGGCCGAGCAGCTCCTGCAGCTCGGTCACCGCCTTGCGGGTGCGGGCCAGGCTGTCCTGCAGCCGGCCGAGGTGCCCGGCGATCAGCTCGTTGCGGGCCGGGAGGTCGGGCGCGGCCAGGATGCCGCGGATCTCCTCGACCGGCATGTCCAGCGCCCGGAACCGCCGGATGACCTGCGCCAGCGGGATCTGGTCGGCGCCGTAGCGGCGGTGCCCGGTGAAGCGGTCCACGTCCGCGGGCTCGAGCAGGCCGACGCTGTGGTAGTAGCGCAGGGTCTTGACGCTCATGTGCGTCGCCCGGGAGAAGTCCCCGATCGGCAGCGAGGTAGCCATGGCTCCAGTGTCATGCCTCCCCCAGGGGGAGAAACAAGCGGGTGGCGCGGCCTTGATCCTCCCCGGCGTTTACGCCTGCGCAATCAAATGCCGGAAGGGTTCGCGCGGATGAACCACATTCCCTGCCGGTACGTATTGAAACTAAGGTACCCGTCCTTTTCTGACAGGGATCGAATAAGATACTCGCCGGAAAGGACGGGGATCAAGTGACCGGGACCAAGGATCCTAAAAGGTATTCGCCGGAGTTTAAGGAAAAAGCCGCCATAACGGTGACCGACCTCTCCAAGCCGGACGCGGTGGCGGGCTGGCCGGACGGGATCCAGCGCGCGGATCCGGGACGGCCCGGCGAGCCCGCGCGGAGGACCTGGCTCCCCGGGTGGAGCAGGGTCCGGGACAACCCCGGAGCCGCGACCGCGACCGGAGCGATCGCCCTGTGGGGCACCGCGGCCCTGACCGCCGTCCTGGTCATGGTCATCGGCGGGCGCACCATCACCCACCTGGCCGCTCACACCAGCCACGGCCCGGCCGCGGGCGCACTGGCGAGCCCGAGCCGCACGGCATCTCCCACCGTCCCGGCCCGAAGCTCATCAGCCAGCCCGCCATCACCCAGCCGCCTGGCCCCCGCAGGCATGCTTACGCCCGCAGCGGCCACCGGAACCTCTACCCCATCCGGGGCCCCCACCGTGCCCGCGACCCCTGTCGCACCGCGGCCTAAGACGTCACCAACGGGTTCACCTACGCCCTCAGAACCGGCTTCCCCGCCGCCATCACAGACACCGGCACCGGTGCACTCGGCGACTCCGACACCGGCGCCTACACCCTCAAATTCACCGTCTCCGTCTCCGTCTCCGTCACCCTCGCCGTCGCCCACTCCCTCGCCTTCGCCGTCTTCGTCGTCTCCGACACCGAGACCCACGCGGTCACATTCGCCCTCGCCGCCGCCCACGACTCCGACACCGAGGCCCACGCGGTCACATTCACCCGTGCCGTCTCCGTCACCCACGACTCCGGGGCTCTCATTCACACAGTGAACACAGCCTCGCGAGCAGTCGCGGTGTGTGCAGTACACCCCACAGGCTGCGGAGCATCCCGGCTGCGGAGCATCCCGGCTGGGTGTCAGCCGGGGCCCGGATCGTGTTACATCCGGCGAACGGGTCTTGTCACATCCGGCCATAGGTCCGGCGGGAAACGCCGCTGTGACGGAGTATCCAATCGGCATTGCGGTGGAGACCCGGATGGTTACGAACGGTGCGGACGGACCACCGGGCAGAAGCGTCATAGACGCGATGCCCGGTGCCAAGCAACGACCGCCTGGTCGCGATGCCTTCAGCGAGCGGGATGTCACTATTTTTCAGTTTCTGCGCAAAGCTCTTGGCGCCCTTGCCCATGTGGATCGCTTGTATTCCGGTGGCGGCGAGTACCTCTGCCGTCTGCATGAGCTGGATCAGCCCAGGAGAGTACTCGCGGAAGCGAAAGTCGTAGGCGGTGAACCAGCCGACCAGGAGGTGCTCGGTGCGCAGGCCGAATTGGGCGGCCACCGGCTGGTCGCCCGCGTACAGGACCGACAGCAGGCCGCCGAGATAGTCGCTATCAGCGGCGAGGAGGGCATCGAGGAGTCCGACGACCCAGCGCCGCTCGAAGCGGTCGACGTGGCTCGTCCGGCGGTACTGATCCGACTTCCAGCCGATGAGCGTGCGCAGCACGCTGGCATCGCGTGAATCAGTCACGATGCGGACATCGCGCCCGAGCTTGCGGGTCTTGCGGGCGAGTTCCTTGCAGAAGCGTGGCGACTCGGTCTGGAGCTTTGCATAGTAAGCATCAAAGCCGTCGGTAAGATCCATTACTGGTGAGAGCGCCGTAGCTGCGTGGTAGGACTTAAACGGCTGCTGGTCGACGATCAGATTATCGAACTGCCAGGCTGATAGCCGGCATCCCTGCAGAAGCTCCCGCGCATCCCATTCGGCTCCCCGCGCATGGACGATGCCTTGGCATGGGGACAGCCAGCCGCAGATCGGCACACCCACGCCGAACCGTCGCCGTTCAAACGGAAAGAATCCCATTATAGACTGATTTTTCGTTAGCACGGCAATTTGGGCGTCGGGCCGGAAGCGACCGACAACCGTTGCGAACTCGGGTGACAGAAAAGGATTGAGCAGAGACGGCGTGGCCCGCTGCATGGAGTGCCACGCGGCAATCTCAGCTGAGCCCAGATCGCTTGGGTCGATAAGCTTTACATGCATGGGATCTGATTCATCTCGTTGAAGCATAGCGAGTCCTAGATCGTAACCTGGTTCGGCTTTTGCCGGCTGGAGATCGCTTTCACCTTCGGCCCCACCCTCCCGCGGAGTGCACGCAAGACGGTGATTTCCTCGGTGGCCCGAAGGAGCTGGCCGTAGAGCCGGGGAGGAAGGCGGGGCAGCAGCGGCGATCGGCGCCCATCGAGAAGCATAGAGAAGTGGTTAATCTCGAGGTCGATGTAGCGAGGCAGGTCCTCGAACCATTGGGCGCTGAAGCGAGCATCACTTTGGGGTTGCCTGAGCGCGGCTTTGCGCTGCCGTTCATATGACTGGAGGGCTAGCTCCATGTTGCTGTGCTGGTGCAGGTTTTCGGCGAGGGCGAGCGCGTCCTCGATGGCCAGTTTCGTTCCCCATCCGATGTTGAAGTGGGTGGTATGGGCCGTATCCCCGGCCAATACAATCTGGCCATCATGCCAGCGCTGATTGATGATAGTACGAAAGTTCGACCATCGGACGTCCGTACCGTCAAGACGCTGCCCGACCAGCCGATGGCCATCCAGGTGGGGCGCGAAGATTTTCTCGAGCAGGGCGAGGCTGCCATCGGGCGGCATTGTTTCGAAACCCAGGCCTCGCCACGTTTCCGGCGAACATTCCACGATAAACGTGCTCAAATCGGCATCGATACCGTAGGCGTAGGCCCACAGCCAACCGCAGTCTGTGCGGACGAAGGCGTACGTGAAGGATTCGAACACCTTGTCCGTTCCCAGCCAGATGTATTTATTCCTGCCTAGGTCCACCTCGGTGTCAAACCCAGCTTCAAGCCTGGTCTGGCTGTTCACGCCGTCGCAGGCCACGATGAGATCGGACTCCGGCAGCTGCGACAGGGCCGTCACCTCGTGACCGAGCTTGATATGCACACCCAGGTCTTGTATACGATTTACCAAGATATCCAGCAGACGCTGCCGGTTGATGCTGTAGCCACCGTGCTTGTTGATGCCGTAGCCACCGTGCTTGGAGCGCACCGCCTGCTTACCCTGGACATCGACGACCTGACTGCCCCATCGGGACGCAGCCCTTTCGATGGCCCGCGCTGAGGAGTGGTCGCTGCGGTAGAGCTCCGCCATAAGGTCACCACCGAACGTCACTCCCCAGCCATAGCTCAAGTCGGGCCCGCTGCGTTCAAAGATTGTGATGTCGTTTCCGGGATCACTCAGCTTCATCAGCAGCGCAAAATACAGGCCGGTCGGCCCGCCACCCACGCACGCGATCCTCACCGTGTCTCCCTTGCCCGACAGACCTCCACTGCCATTCACTATTAGAGTTCCCGGGCCATCCCATGATGCATGGGATACGTCCTTTTTTAATCTGAGTTTCCGGCGTGTCGGGTGGCATCATGTGCTGATGGGTGCAGATGCGGATTTTGCGGGCGGATGGGCCCCCAGGCAGGGGCCGCCAGGCCGGGCTCGCTCCTGAACTCGTAGAGCTCAGGTCGTGACGTCGGCTGGCTGCCGGAGTATGACCAGGGCATGCGGTATGCACAACGGGGCGGGTACACGCCCGCCGAGCAGCAGCGGCGCGAGGGGCTGCGGCTGGAACTGCGGAAAGGCCCGCTGGCGTACGGGTTCGGAGCCTCATCTGACATGGTGACGATGGTGGAGCTCCCGCGGTCGATCGTGGCCAGGCAGCGATGAGCGCCTCGAAGCCGTAACGGTCCCGGAACGCTCCGCGCGTAGGGTTGGCTCATTCCAGTCCCCTCGGCTAGGGGCAGTATGACGAGCAAGATCTTGACAATCTGGCGGGCGGCACCGGTCGCGGCGGTCGCGTTCGGCGTGGTCACGCTCGGCCTGGATCTAGCTGTTGTGCCACTCGACATCCTCACGCATCACACCGGGCCCGGCGGGCCGGTGGCCGACGGGCTGAGCACGGCCGCGGTCGTGGTCCCCGCGGTGGCAGTGGGCACCCTGCTCGCCGCCCGCCGCCCCCGCAATCCGATCGGATGGGTCCTGCTCACGATCCTTCTCCTCGGCGTCAGCCCCACCAACC
>Ga0302181_10002658_pt1 | contig 12504 bp, 10 predicted proteins | sample I_Palsa_E3_3_FD_198786 | JGI IMG/M metagenome (GOLD analysis project Ga0302181, IMG submission 198786) | Peat permafrost microbial communities from Stordalen Mire near Abisko, Sweden - I_Palsa_E3_3 | ecosystem: Environmental > Terrestrial > Soil > Palsa > Peat permafrost | place: Sweden... | reverse complement strand
AGACGCCCCACAGTCCGCTCAGGTCCAGCGGCGCCCCGACGCGGAACACGCCGTCGGGACCGACTTCGAGCTCGGTGGCCAAGAAGTCGGCCAGGTCCTGGCCCATGTCGGCCTCGACCTCGAGCCGGAGGGCCTTGCCGAAGCGGCGACGGCGCAGCTCCATCTCAATGGCGACCAGCAGGTCGTCGGCCTCGTCCTCCTCGAGCGCCAGGTCGGCGTTGCGGGTGACCCGGAAGGCGTGGTGGTGGCCGATGGTCATGCCCGGGAACAGCGAGTCGAGGTGGGCGGCGATGACCTGTTCCAGCGGGACGAAGCGTTCGCCGTCGGGCATCACGATGAACCGCGGCAGCGCCGGGGGGACCTTGACCCGGGCGATGCGGCCCTCGCCCGACGCGGGGTCCTGCACCTCGACGACCAGGTTGAGCGAGAGGTTCGAGATGTACGGGAAGGGATGTCCCGGATCGACCGCCAGCGGGGTCAGCACGGGGTAGATCTGGCGCTGGAACACCTCGACCAGGTGCCGGCGATCCTCGTCGTTCAGCGAGGACCAGCTGGCGAAGCGGACGCCCGCCTCGGCCAGGCCCGGCACGATCAGATCCAAGAAGATGTGGTCCTGGCGCCGGACCAGCTCCTCGACCCGGGCCCTGATCATGGTCAGCTGCTCGCCGGGGCGCAGCCCGTCGACGGAGCGGGTGCGCACGCCGGCCGCCACCTGGTCCTCGAGCGCGGCGACCCGTATTTGGTAGAACTCGTCGAGGAGCTCGGAGAAGATGGCGAGGAACTTGACCCGCTCCAGCAGCGGGACGCCGTCGTCCTCGGCCAGGTCGAGCAGGCGGGCGCCAAAATCGAGCCGCGACTGCTCACGGTTGGTGAAGCGCTGGTACCCGAACGCCTCGATCTGCTGATACGTCGGCGTGGTGGGCCGCTCGATCTCGACGGACCGGTCGATCGGCTGCTCAGCGGTGGCTCCGGTCGATCCGGTCGATCCCGTCGGTCCGTCCCCCGTGACCTGGGGCTCCGGCTGCGCCTGGGGTTGGTGCTGAGGCTGGGTCTGGGTCATGGGTGGGGGTGCACCACGGCGCGCCTGACGCGCAGTGTCACTCTGAATCCTACCCGCCACCACTACGATTCGCCCGGTGCCGTCCGTTGCCCGCCGCGCCCGCCGCACCCCCTTTCCGCGTTACGTCTTCGGCCCCAAGCCGAAGCGGCGGACGGAGCTGGGCCTGCTCCTCTTCGGCGCGCTGCTGATCGTCGCGCTCTACGTGATTGCGGTCCTGGGGCAGAAGTCGAAGATCCCGGACAACATCGGCGCCTTCCTCGGGATCGTGCTCGGGCTGGCCCTGGCGGCGCACCTGGCCAACCGCTGGCTGGCCCCCAATGCCAACGCGGTCATCCTCCCGCTCGCCGTGCTGCTCAACGGGATCGGCTACGTGGTCATCGCCCGCTGGGACCCCGGGCAGGCCCAGGGCCAGGCGGCCTGGGCCGCACTGGGCGTGCTCCTCTACGTCGTCACGCTCCTCGTGGTGCGCTACTCACGCGACTTGGAGCGCTACCGCTATCTGCTGCTGCTCGTGGCCGGCCTCTTCCTGGTGGCGCCGCTGTTCTTCTCGCCCATCTACGGCGCCCGCCTCTGGGTGCACGTCGGCAGCCTGGAGTTCCAGCCGATCGAGTTCTCCAAGATCCTCCTGTGCATCTTCTTCGCCTCCTACTTTGCGGAAAACAAGGAGATGCTGTCGATCCCGACGGCCCAGATCGGCAACCGCCTCTACCTCGACCCACGCCCCTTGATCCCGATCCTGGTCGCCTGGGGCGCCGCCATGGCCATCATCGGCCTCGAGGACGACATCGGCTTCGCCGCACTGCTCTTCGTCCTCTTCATCGGCCTGCTCTGGGTCGCCACCGGACGGGTCGGCTACCTGGTTCTCGGGCTGGTGCTCTTCGGCGTGGGGGCCTATATCGCGGCACGATACTTCGGCCAGGTGCATCTGCGCGTCGAGCAGTGGCAGAACCCATGGCCGACGACGAAGAACCCGGGCAACACCCAACTGAGCGAAGCCTGGTTCAGCCTCGGGGACGGAGGCGTCGGTGGGACCGGTCTCGGCCTGGCCCCGCACTACGTCGGGGCCGTCCCCGAGCTCACGAGCGACATGATTTTCGCGGCCATCGGGACCGAGATGGGCCTGATCGGCTGTGCCGCCGTCGTGATGGCCTTCATCCTCCTGGTCGGTGCCGGCTTCCGGGTGGCCCAGACGGCACGCTCGGACTTCTCGCGCCTTATGGCGACGGGCCTGACCTTGATCCTGGGGTTCCAGGCCTTCTTCATCATGGCCGGGGTGGTGCGGATCTTGCCTTTCACCGGAATCACGTTGCCGTTCGTCGCCTACGGCGGGTCGTCTTTGTTGGCCAACTACATCCTCATCGCCTTGATGCTGCGTATCTCCGCCGAGGGCGCCGAGGCCCAGGCCGAGATGCTGGCCGCCGGGGCGGCCGCCGGGCCGGGTGAACGCCCGATGGTTCCGGCGGGCTGAGTCGGTGTTTACACCGGGAGCGCGCCGCCCTCGGCCGACTCGCGCTCGTCGTCCTTGCCCGGCCGACCCCGCACCAGGCCGATCAGCAGGACGGCGATAGTCGCGCCGGCCAGCGGCCCAACGATGTAGATCCACCAGCCGGTGAAGTCCCACGACACGATGTCGGGGCCGAGGGTGCGAACCGGGTTCATGGAGGCGCCGCTGATGGGGCTGGCGAAGAGGCCGAGCAACGCCACCGTCGCCCCGACGGCGAGGGCGGCGTTGTGGCCGATGCTGCGGTAGCCGGTGGCCGTGTTGAGGATCACGGTGACGAGGATCGCGGTGAGGATGATCTCCATGACGAGCGAGCGCCATTCGCCTCCCGGCTTGGCGATCGGGTAGTTGCTCCCCGAGGCAACGTGGCCGTACATCAGCTGGAGGACCAGCGCGGCGGCGAGCGCGGCGGCCAACTGGACGGCGATGTAGGGCACGGCCCAGGCACCCTTGAAGACGCGGCGGGCCGTGAAGGCGAGGGTGACGGCCGGGTTGATGTGCAGCCCCGACAGCGGGCCCAGCGCGTAGATCATGGCCATGACGACGGCGCCGGGTGCGACCACTGCGGCCGTACGACTGATGGGACCGCCGCCGACGTAGTGGTTGATCACGCCCGCTCCCGCCGCCACCGTCACGAGGATGAAGGTGCCGATGAACTCGACGATCAGGCGGATGCCGAGCGGGCGGAGTCGGAGCGTGTCCTCGCTGAAGCGGATCATGAAGCGATCGCCCAGCATCGAGTCCTTGTCGAGGTCGATCTCCCGCGTCGTCACCGGTGGGACGAGACGGGCGGGCTTGGGCGCCACCGCCGTCGGATCGCCGGCTGTGGTCGAGGCATCGGCGGGGGCGGGGGCGGGGACGGAGGCGGGGACGGAGCCACTGTTGCCCGGGGTGAGGGTCACTGCGTCCGTCCCGGGTCGCCTTCCTTTCCGTCCGAACCGCCGGCCACCTCGTAGGACCACAGCTCCGACGACACCGAGACCGGGCCGCCGTGGGGCGAGGGCCGATCGGCGCCGGCGTGACCGTGGGCGAACGCGGGCGAGGAGACCCACTTGTTGAACGCCTCCTCGTCGCGCCAGCGGGTGACCACGAGCCACTGCAAGCGATCGTCGGTCGGGCGGAGCAGCTCGAAACCCTCGAAGCCGTCCTGGTCGTCGACGGCGCCGGCCCGCGCCGCGAAGCGGCGGGCCAGTTCGTCGCCCGAGTTCTCGGGCACGGTGATGGCGTTGATCTTGATCACGGCGCGTGGTCCACCGTCAGCCATGGAGTCGTCCTTCCAGGTCAGGGTGCGGAGTGTTTCTTCGAGCCTAGGTGCCCTCGACAACCGAGAGAAGGGAGAGCGGAGCCGGCGGCGGGGGGCTCTCCAGGTAGACGCCGGGGCGGTTGTTGCTGGCGCGCCGCTCTTCCTACGGCGGAGTGGGTTCGTCCGTCTCTGTCACGTCGTCCGTCACGGGCACGACGTCGCCCGCCTCGTCGAGGAGGCGCTCGTCGACGAGGATCGGCGCCGGGACCGGCATGCGCAAGGCCAAGACGATGCCGTCGGAAGGCCGGCAGTCCGCCCGCACGCGGCCGGCCGGCGTCATGAGATCGAGTTCGGCCAGGAGGTTTCCCTCTTCGCGCCCGACGAGGCGGAGCGCGATCACGTCGATGCGCGCCTGCTGCAGCACGTGCATGAAGAGCTCATGGGTCATGGGCCGGCGCGAGTCCATGCGGCGCAGGGCCTGGGCCATAGCCGTGCCCTCCGGCAGGCCCACCGGGAAGACCAACGACCGCATCGGGGGTTCCGACTCCACCAGGGTGACGGACGGGTAGGGCGAAGGCAGATCCATGGAGACGTCCTCGACGTCCATGACCCGGAAGGCCGGGGGGGGCGGGCGCGGCGGCTCAGGTTCGACCTCCGACGCCGGTGCCGGGGCCAACGGCCGCTCGGGTTGGACCGCGGCCCCGATCTCCCGCTCCGCCTCGGTCTCCGCTTCCGGCTGCACGTCGGTCATCGGAATTTCCTGCGGGCTCCGACGCTCAGGGCCAGCCCCACGGCGCCGAAGAACACGAGCACGGCTGTCCCGCCGTAGCTCACGAACGGGAGCGGGATACCCGTGATCGGCATGATCCCCATCGTCATCCCGGCGTTCTGGAAGACGCTGAAGGCGATGAAGGCAAAGAGGCCGCTGCAGATCAGGCGGCCGAACGTGTCCCGGGCCACCACGGCGGCGTGCAGCACCCGCCAGGCGATCACGCCCTCGAGCGCCAATACGAAAACGGAGCCCACGAAGCCCAGCTGCTCGGCGACGGCGGTGAAGATGAAGTCGGTCTGCTGCTCGGGCACGTAGCCGAGGTTCGTCTGCACCCCGTGTCCGATCCCCGACCCGAACACACCGCCCGACCCGATGGCGTTCTTGGCCTGGTCCTCGTTGTAGATCGCCGACTGGACGTAGGGGTTGGAGCTGTGTGAGTTGGGATTCAAGAACGTGGTCAGCCGGGCGATCTGGTAGTGGTGCAGCAGCCCGGATTCGACCGCCACCACGGCGAAGAGCGCCGTGCCCACGAGCAGCATGACCAGAATTCTGATGGGCAGGCCCGCCACCGCCAACAGGACGAGCGTCACGATGATCATGATCATCGCGGTCCCGAGGTCCGGCTGGAGGAGCACGAGGACGATCGGGATGGCGGCCATGATCAGCAGCCGGAAGACGTCGCGCCAGGCCAAGCCGTCCGCCTCTCGCCGCGCGCAATACGCGGAGACAGCCAGGATGAGGGCGAGCACGGCGAACTCCGACGGCTGCAACTGCAAGGGACCCAGGCTGAACCAGCGCGCCGCGCCCTGGGCGCTGCTGCCGACCGCGAACACACCCAACAGGGAAAGAATGATCAGCCAGTACAAGATGTTGGCGATCGGTTCGATCCGCCGGTAGTCGATCAGGGCCACCACCACCATGACGATGATCCCCAGCACGACGAAGAGACCCTGCTTCTTCAAGAAGGTCTTGGGGTCCTCGCCCTGGGCCAGCAAGGAGCCCCGGGTGGCCGTGTAGACCATCACGACGCCGATGATCGACACCAGCAGGGTGGCGATGACAAGGATGAGGTCGAACGGGGGGACGTTGCGCCGGGTGGCAACGTGTGTTCGGGAGAGTTGGGTCATAACGCGGATTTGCGGACAGAATACCGGCCGTGACCTCACCTCCCCTGGCGCCGCTCTCTGCCCTGGTGGGCACCTTGGGCTCGACCACCAGCACCAATCAGGTGGACCAAGGCGGGGGCTGGCTGTACCACCTGCTGACCAAGCTCGGCGTCAGCCCGGACACCGCCTCGACGGTCACGGACCTGATCGTCCGCCCGCTGGCCATCCTGGTGGTCGTCCTGATCGCCTTCATCGTGGCCCGGATCGGCACCCGCGTGATCCGGCGCGTCCTCGGGAGGGTGGGCAATCAGGCCGCCAGCCGGTCCGGCTCCTCGCGGGCGTCGGCCCGCGTCGCCACCATGACCGGCCTAGTGGCCAACATCTGGCGCTTCTTCGTGTTCATTGTCGCGGGCGCCATCGTGCTGGGCATGCTCGGCATCAACCTCACGCCGCTGCTCGCCAGCGCCACCATCATCGGTGCCACCCTCGGCTTCGGGGCGCAACAGATCATCCGCGACTACTTCTCGGGGATCCTCATGACCGTGGAGGACCAGTACAACGTCGGTGACTCGCTCCTCGTCGGCCAGGTCACCGGAGTGGTCGAGGAGGTCACCATGCGCCTCACCCGTTTCCGCGGCGTCGACGGCACCATCTTCATCATTCCCAACGGCGACATCCGCCTGATCGGCAACCTGTCGCGTGGCTGGGCGCGCGCCATCGTCGACCTCACCCTGCCCGGCGCCGCTGCCGCCGACCTGGTCACGCTGCGCAACCTGATCGCCGCGGCGGCACACGAGGTGGCCACGAGCCCCGCCTTCGCGGGCCACTGCACCGAGCCGCCCGTCGTGGTCGGGCTGCAATGCGCCGACGCGACGACGATCACTATGCGCGTCACCCTGCTCACTATCCCCTCGCAGCGCGACCCTCTCACGCGAGCGCTGCGCGAGGCGACATTGGAAGCGTTGGCGAAGGCATCCCTCTGGCCGGCCGTGGTCGACGAACCACCCGCCACGCCGGTGCCCTGATCCTCCTCAGGTCCGGGGATCGGCGGCCTCCGCCGCCTGCCACATGGCCTCGACCGGAGCGGCCATCCCCGTCCACAGCGCCAGTTGCGCCGCCGCCTGGTGCACCAACATGCCGAGCCCGTCGACACTGCGGGCGCCCGCTGCGGCGGCCGCGGCGAGCCACCGCGTCGGCCGCGGCGCGTAGACCAGGTCGGCTGCGACCTGGTCGGTGTGGAGCAGCTCCGGGTCCACCAGCCATGGGGTGCCCCCCTCTGCAGCGGCAGCAGCAGCCGCAGAACCCGCCATGCCAACCGGCGTGGCGTTGACCACCAGGTCGGCTGCCTCGATCGCCTTGGCGAGCGCCCGCGACTCCAGCGCCACGACCGACCCTGCCGAGCCGGCGAGCGCGGCGGCGGCGGCAGCCCGTTCAGGCGTGCGGTTGAGGACCTCCACCCGGCTCGCTCCGGCCTCGGCCAGGGCCAGCACGACGGCCCGGGCGGCTCCACCGGCACCGATCACGACGCACCGGCGCCCGGCCGGCATGAACGCAGCGCCCCGGGCCAGCGATGCGACGAACCCCTCACCGTCGGTGTTGGTGCCGAGGAGAACGCCTTCCGTGCTGGCGACACAGTTCACCGCGTCGAGCTGCCGCGCCACCTCGGTGCACTCGTCGACCAGGTTCGCCACGTCGGCTTTGTGGGGCATGGTGACCGAGAGGCCGCTGATGTCGGACTGACGCATGGCGGCGAGAGCCTCCGCCGCCGCCCCGGGCGCCACCTCGAAGGCCGATGAGCACCACGTCTCACCCAAGCCGAGCGCGGCGAACGCCGCGTTGTGCAGCAGGGGCGACAGTGAATGCGCAATCGGGCTCCCGATGACGCCGACCAGCCGCATGTCCGGTCCGGCGTCGGCCCGCGCCCGTTCCATGGTCAGGAACGGGTCAGGGGAGGCCACGGGCCTTGGCGATCTGCTCGTTGGCCAATTGCTCGGCGTAGGTGTCCGAAAAGGCCATGACGCCATTCTTCTGCACCAGTACGAAATACAACCAGGCGCCGGCCGGCGGGTCGACCGCGGCGCGGAGGGCGTCCATGGAGGGCATGCAGATGGGTGTCGGCGTCAGACCGGTGTTGAGGTACGTGTTGTACGGGGACTGGATCTTGAGGTCCTGGGCCGTGACGGGCCCGCCGTCCTGACCCAGTGCGTACAGGACGGTCGAGTCCATCTGGAGCGGCGTGCCCTGCGCCAGGCGGTTGTAGATAACCCGGGCCGTGTCGGGCATGTTGACCGGGATGTACCCCTCCTTCTCCACGATCGACGCCGCAATGAGCACCTGGTACGGCGTCATGCCCAGCGCGCTGGCCGAGGTGGTGGTGAGGCCGGCCGTCGCGATGTCGTGGTCGAAGCGCTGCACCATGTCGGTGAGGATGGCGGTGTCGCTCTCGCCCGGCAGGATGAGATAGCTCCCGGTGCCGAGCATGCCCTCCAGGTTGTTGGGGTCGGTGGCCGTGATCGTCGAGTGCACGGCACCACTCTCCTCGGCCTTCGCAAAGCCTCCCTCGGAATGTCCGGGCAGGCTGTCCACCTGCTCCGCCACCTCGGAGAAAGTGAAGCCGGGCCGGACATCGACCGGGTAGATGTTCGGGCCGGCCGCCAGGAGCGCCCGCACCTCCGAGAAGGCCAGGTTCTGGTGCAACGCGTAGCTCCCGGGAAGGACCGATGGCGTCCCGTGGAAGGCGTCCGAGACCCGGAAGGCCAGCGAGCTCCCGATCACGCCCTGCTTGCTCAGGGCGCTGATGATGGCGCTGGTGGGCTCCCCTTTCTGCACGGTGACCACCACCTGTGGCCCGGGTGGGCCCAGGGCGTGGGCCTCCAGCTCGTACCAGAGCACGAAGGCCAGGACGAGGACGAGCAGTCCCGCGCCGATGCCGAGGACGATCCGGCGCCGGCGGCGCACCTGGGCCGAGCGGACCGCCCGCCGCGCGGTCCGGCTCTCGGACTCCTCGGGAGCGAGCGCGGGTGCGGCGTCAGCCCCGAGTGCGGGCTGCGGCCACGGCAGCTCCTCGTCGGCCCCGTCGGCCTCGTCCCGCCGGCCCCCATCGGCGCCACCGGCGCCACCGTCGCCGGGCCCGCTCACGCGTTGTCCAGCCATGCTTGCAGCAGGACCATCGCCGCCGCGCTGTCGACGACCTTGCGTGCCGCCTTCCCGGTCCGGCCCGCCGCCCGCAGGGAACGCTCCGCCTCCACCGTGGTGAAGCGCTCGTCGGCCGTCTCGACCGTCACCCCGAGGGGCTCGAGCACTTCCCGGAGCGCGGCCGCCTCGTCGAGCGCCGACCGGGCCGCCGGCCCCACTTGGCCGGAGAGGCTGAGGGGCAGCCCGACGACGACGGTCGAGGCCTCCACTTCGCGCACGGCCTCCACCACTGCACTCCGGTCGCGCGCCGCGTCGCCGCTGCGCTGAATAGTGCCCCAGGGGCTGGCCAGGCTGCGCCCGCTGTCGCTGTAGGCGACGCCGATGCGGCGTGCCCCCAGGTCGAGCGCGGCGACCCGGCCCGGGCCGCGCCCGGACGCCCCATCGCCGTTCACGCGTTCAGAAGCCGCTGCGCCTCGGCCAGCGCCGCCTCGATGCCGGAGGCATCCTTCCCGCCCGCCGCGGCGACCTCGGAGGAACCGCCGCCGCCGCCGCCGACCATGGGGCCCAGCGCCCGCACGAGCTGGCTGGCGTCGGGCGTCCCTCCGGTCGCGGCGACGATCGCCGCCGTCGTCCCGTCGGGCGACCCGGCGAGCACGACCGCTCGCACCCCGTCGTGGCGCAGGATCGACTGGGCCAGGCTGCGCAGCGCGTCGCGATCCACCTTGTCACGGCGGGCCACCACCACTCCGCCGTCGGCGGCGGCCGCTTCGGCCAACGTCGTGGCCTCCGCCTCGCTCGATTGCTGACGCAACCGCGCCAGCTCCTTCTCCACCTCACGCTGACGCTCGGCCAGCCGGCCGATGGCGGCCAGCAGCTCGTCAGGCTCGGTCCGCAGCAGGTCCGCCGCCGCCTGCACGAGACGCTCGCGCTCGAGCCCGCGCGCAATCGACACGAACCCGGTCACGGCGAAGAGCCGCCGCGTGTTCGAGCCGATGGAGCTCTCGGACAACAACGTGATGGTGCCGATCTGCCCCAACGTGTCCACGTGGGTACCGCCGCAGAACTCGAGCGAGGTGGACCCCGCCCGCACGACGCGCACCGAGGAGCCGTACTTGTCGCCGAAGAAGGCGATGGCCCCCATGTCCTCGGCCTCTTCGCGGGAGGTCTCGGTGGTCTCCACGTCGATGTCGGTCAGCACTGCCCTGTTGGCCCGGGCGAAGACCTCGTCGAGCTCCTCGCTGGTCGGGGCCGCATGATGCGAGAAGTCGAAGCGCAGATAGTCGGGCCCTACGAGCGACCCCTGCTGGCGCACGTGATCGCCCAGCACGACCCGCAGGGCCGCGTGGAGGAGGTGCGTCGCGGTGTGGTTGCGCCGGATGGCCTCGCGGCGCTCGCCGTCGATGGTGGCCAGCGCGTCCTGTCCCGCCCGCACCTCACCGGTCAGGCGCGCCCGGTGCGCCACCAACCCGGGCAGGGCATTGACCGTGTCCTCGACCTCGGCCACGCCCGACTCGGTCACGATGGTGCCGGTGTCGCCCACCTGCCCGCCGCTCTCGGCGTAGAACGGCGTGCGATCCAAGAAGATCTCGACCACCCGGCTGCCATCGCCATCGCCCGCGACGCTGTCGCCGGCGCCCGGGTCGGCCTCGAGCACGGCCACGATGCGCGCCGGCACCTCGTAGTTCTCCTGGCCCCGTCCGACGAACGAGGTCGGTCCTTCGGCATCGAGCAGCGCGCGGTAGACCGCCTCGTCACCCGCACGCGACGACTTGGCGGCGGCGCGGGCCCGCTCCCGCTGCGCCTCCATGGCGGCATCGAAGCCGGCCCGGTCCACTTCCACGCCGGCATCGCGCGCCAGCTCCTCGGTCAGCTCCACCGGGAAACCATGGGTGTCGTGCAGGGTGAAGGCCACGTCGCCCTCGAGCACCTTCGTCCCGGTGGCGAACGCCTCTTCCAAGCGGGTCAACCCCGCCCGCAGGGTGCGGTCGAATCCTGCCTCCTCCCGCGCCACCACGTTGACGATCAGGTCCTGCTGGGCCCGCAACACCGGGTAGGCGTCGCCCAGCACCTCGGTGGCCGCCTCGACCAGCCGCGGCGCGATGGGCCTGTCCACGCCGGCGCGCCGGGCCGCCAGGACGGCGCGGCGTACGACGCGGCGCAGCACGTAGCCGCGTCCCTCGTTGGCGGGCAGCACGCCGTCGGCCACGAGCATGGAGAAGGCGCGACCGTGGTCGGCCAGAACGCGTAGTGCGACATCGGTGACCGGGTCGGCGCCGTAGCCGGTGCCCAGGATGGAGGCCGCCGCGTCGATGATCGGCTGGAAGAGGTCGGTGTCAAAAACAGAATCGAGACCCTGCACCACGGGGAGGACCCGTTCGAGGCCCATTCCGGTGTCGATGTTCTTCCGGGGCAGGTCGGTCAGGGTGCCGTGGGCGTCACGGTTGTACTGCATGAAGACGAGGTTCCAGATCTCGACGAAGCGGGCGTCGCCGCCGTGCTTGGGGCCGCCGTCGTGGCCGTAGGACGCACCGAGGTCCATGAAGATCTCGGAGTCGGGGCCGCAGGGCCCCGTGTCACCCATGGCCCAGAAGTTGTCCGCGTCGCCCATACGCTGCACGCGCTCGGGCCTGATGCCGATCTCGTCGGTCCAGAGCTGCGCGGCCTCGTCGTCGCCCTCGTGCACCGTGATCCAGAGCCGATCACCGTCGAGGCCGAAGACCTCGGTGAGGAGCTCCCAGGCCATCGGGATGGCCTCCGCCTTGAAGTAGTCCCCGAAGCTGAAGTTGCCCAGCATCTCGAAGAAGGTGCAGTGGTAGGTGTCGGTGCCGATGATCTCGATGTCGGGAGTGCGGAAGCACTTCTGAATGGAGGTGGCGCGGGGCCACGGTGCCGGCTCCTCGCCCAGGAAATAGGGCTTGAAGGGCACCATCCCCGCGATGGTGAAGAGGACCGAGGGGTCGTGGGGGATCAGGCTGGCGGAGGGGACGGTGGCGTGGCCCCGGTCCGCAAAGAAGCGCGTGAAGGCCGCCCGCAGTCCGTTGGCGTCCATGTGGGCAGCTTACCGGGGGCAAAAACCGATCCGAGGCCGCTCTGTGCTCAGGTCGACGACATCCCCACGATGGGTTTGTTCAGCGTGATGCTGCCGGTCGACCCGTAGAACAGCGCATTGCCGTAACTGAAGACGCCACCGTCGGCGGCCACCAACCAGTAGCCGCCCGATTTCGGGCCGGTGGCCATGCCGACCACCGGCTGGTTCAGGTGCAGGGACCCGGCGGAGCCGTAGAACTGTACGCCGCCGTAGCTGAAGATGCCGCCGTCGGCGGCCACCAGCCAGTACCCGGTCCCGCCCGGTCCCGCCGCCATGCCCACGACCGGCGAGTTGAGCCTGAGGGATCCCGTCGACCCGTAGAACTGCGCGTCGCCGTAGGCGAAGATGCCGCCGTCGGACGCCACCAGCCAGTAGCCGCGGCCGTCCGGCGTGGCCGCCATGCCCACGATCGGCTCGTTGAGGTGGATGCTGCCGGTGGAGCCGAAGAAGGGCGCGTTCCCGAAGCTGAAGATGCCGCCGTCGGACGCCACTAGCCAGTAGCCGCCGCCACCGGGGGCCGCCGCCATGCCCACGACGGGCTTGTTGAGATGCCGAGCGCCCATCGAGCCGAAGAAGCCGGCGTCGCCGTAGTTGAAGAT
>Ga0302181_10002655_pt1 | contig 12507 bp, 10 predicted proteins | sample I_Palsa_E3_3_FD_198786 | JGI IMG/M metagenome (GOLD analysis project Ga0302181, IMG submission 198786) | Peat permafrost microbial communities from Stordalen Mire near Abisko, Sweden - I_Palsa_E3_3 | ecosystem: Environmental > Terrestrial > Soil > Palsa > Peat permafrost | place: Sweden... | reverse complement strand
ACGGCCAGCCACCGGTCATCGCCGTGGCAGCGGACCACCTCGGACAGCAGCGCGCCGGGGACCTGGTTGCCCGGCACCACCGAGGCCCGGCCGTTGACCACGTAGTCCAGCATCATCGGGCCCATCACGGCGGCCGCGGTCTCCACCTCGGCCAGGTCCACGTGCGTGCCGCGGCCGGTACGGTCCCGGGCGGCCAGCGCGGCCAGCACCCCGAACACGCCGTGCGCCTCGGACAGGTAGTCGAAATGGACCCCGCTCGGGTACTGCCAGGCGTCGGTCAGGCCCACGAACGTACAGACCGTCGCGCCGTAGGCCAGGTAGTGCGAGCGCGGTCCGCTGTGCCCGAACCCGGTCAGCGACAGCATGACGATGCGCGGGTTGACCGCCGCGATCTGCTCGTAGCCCAGGCCCCAGCGCTGCATGACGCCGGGCGCGTAATTCTCCACGATGACGTCGGCGGCGGCGGCCAGCCGCAGGAACAACGCCACGCTGTCCGGGTCCTTCATGTCCAGCGCCACGCTGCGGGTGGTCCGGTTGAAGTTCGCGAACATCGGCGAGGTGTCGGCCCCGGACGGCTCGTGGACCACGGGGTCCTCGGGAGCCCACAGCCGGCGCAGGTTGTCGGGCCGGGCTGGCGACTCGATCTTGACCACGTCGGCGCCCAGCTCGGCCAGGGCGGTACCGCTGAGCGCCCCGGCGATGGCCGTGCCGAACGAGATCGCCCGGATGCCGCTCAGCGGACCGGGGACCGGAGCCGGCGGCGGGGGCTCCCGCCACTGGCGGGCGATCTCGTCCGCGTCGCTCTCGCCCAGCCGCGGGGCGGGCCGGCGGTACTGGGCCAGGACCCGCTCGTTGCAGCGGAACGGCTCGCCCGGCAGGTCGAACTCGCCCAGCCCGGCCAGCTCCGTGCGGACGAAGAAGCCCCGGCTGCGCGGCTGCACGTCATCGACGAAGTCGCCGACCGTGTTGACCACGGTGCAGGGCAGGCCGAGCTGCTGGCCCGCCGCGACGAAGTCCTCCCGGCTCATCGCCGCGACCAGCGGGAGCATGACCTCCATGATCCTTTCCTCGTGCGGGTGGCGCTTGCCCGGATGGCCCCACGAGGGATCGGAAAGCTCGGCCGGGTGGCCCAGCAGTTCCATCAGCGCGAACCAGTGCTTGTCGGTGGACGCGACGAACTCGATCACGCCGTCACGGCACGGCCAGGTGCCGCCGCCGGAGTACTGCATCGCGCGCGGGCGCCGGTGGCCGATGCGGACGCCGTTGGTGTAGCTGTAGATGTCGAAGCAGGACCCGGTCATCACCTCGTGCGCCGACATGTCGATCAGCTGGCCGCCGGCCTGCGGCCTGGCCCGCAGGGCGGTGAGCACGGCGAGCGCGGCGTGCGTCCCGGTGAAGTCGTAAAGCTGCTGGCCCGGCACCACTACTGGCGGGCCCTCGAGCGGTCCCTGCACGTACATCAGGCCGCTCATGGCGTGCGAGGTGAGATGCGTGGCGCGCCAGGTGCGGTACGGCCCCGTCAATCCGAACGGCGTGATCGAGCAGGTCACCGCGGCCGGCCCGGCCCAGGCCAGCTCACCCGTGGCCGTATCGAAGCCTGCCACCGGTTCGCGCACGGTCGGCGTCAGCACGATCACGTCGGCGTTCGCGCCCAGCTCGGCCAGCGCCGCGACCGCCTCGGGGCGCCGGTAGTCGAGCATCACCCCGCGCTTGTTGGCCTGGTAGTACGCGAAGCTGAGGCTGGCGTCCGGGTCGGCCCGGTCACCGGCGAACGGCGGGCGCCGCCGGAGCTGGTCACCTTCGGGCGGCTCCACCTTGACCACGTCCGCCCCGGCGTCGGCCAGCAGCCGGGCGCAGTAGCTGCCCAGCGGACCCGCCAGGTCCAGGACCCGGATCCCGCCCAGCGGTAGCTCAGATGTCTCGCCAGCCATAAGCTCACCTTCGGCGGCCTGGTCGGCCGGACTAGGTTACTTTTAGGTCAATCTATAACTATCGAACTATTTTGACGGTCTTGCCCCTCCGGCGTCAAGGACTCCGGGCCTGTCTCTTCCGACCGCTCGCCCGGCGGCCGCTCTCCCGCTCCGGCCGCCCACGCGTCACCGCGCCTCCGGCCCCGGTTGTCTGGACCAGCATGCCCCGCCTGTGGTCAAATACTTCTAAGGTTTGATGTATTACGAACCTATGGCAGGCGCCGGAGACGGGCGCCGGAGATACGACGCCGTGGTCCGCGGTGCGCCCGCACCCCCGCCCGCGCCCCGCCGAAATCGCTGACCTGAAGGGAAGCGCGCAGTGGCCTACTGCCGGGCCCGAAGACCCCCGAGGAGAAGCTGACGTGGATTTGTCACTGAGCGAGGACCAGCAGACGCTGCGCACGGCGTTCGCCGAGTTCTTCGATAAGGAAGCGACGGTGGATCGGGTCCGGGCCGCCGAGCCGCTCGGTTTCGACCAGGACCTGTGGGCCAAGCTGGCCGGGACCGGGGCCGTGGCCATGGGCCTGCCCGAGGAAGCGGGCGGCGGCGGGGCCACCAACTTGGACCTGGCCCTGGTCGCCGAGCAGTACGGCCGGCGGCTCGCACCGGTGCCGTTCGTCGAGTGCGCCGCGGCCGGCGCGATACTCGCCGCGGCCGACGCCACCGACCTGCTGGACGGCGTGGCCGACGGCAGCACGCTGCCGACGCTCGCGCTGTCACCGCCCCGCGACGGGCGGCTGCCGCTGGTGCCCGCGGGCGCGGTGGCCGAGATCGTCGTCGCGCTCGACGGCGATCGCCTGATCGCGCTGCGCCGCGAGCCCGGCCCGCGTCCGCGCCCCTACGTCGCGGCCAGCCCGAACTTCGGCTCGAGCCCGCTGGCCGACTGGTCGCTGACCGACGGCGAGCGGATCGAACTGGCCGCCGGACCGCGAGCCGTCCAGCTCTATCAGGACGGCGTGAGCCAGTGGAAGCTGCTGACCGGCGCGGCGCTGGGCGGCCTGCGCGCGTCGGCCCTGGAGCTCGGCGTCTCCTACGTCAAGGCGCGCAAGGCGTTCGGCGTCATCATCGGCTCGTTCCAGGCCATCCAGCACCGCCTGGCCGACCTGGTGGTGGCGGGCGACGGCGCCCAGCTGCTGGTCTACGAGGCGGCCTGGGCCCGGGACACCGGCCAGCCCGAGGCCGCCGCGCTGGCCTCGATGGCCTTCTTGTTCAACGCGGACACCGCGTTCCGAACCACCCGGGAGTGCCTGCAGTTCCACGGCGGCTACGGCGTCACGCTCGAGTACGACATCCAGCTGTACTTCCGGCGGGCCAAGGCCTGGCCGCTGGCCCTGGGCGACCCGAAGCGGGAGTACCAGCGGCTCGCCGACCTGGCCTACCCCCAATCCGGCCCGGTGAAAGAAGACACAGTGAAAGACACGGGGGAGGAGTAAAAAGTGGACTTCAAGGACGTCGACAAGCTCGCCGAGTACCGTCAGGGCGCACGCGACTGGGTGGACAAGCACGTCGATCCCGCCTGGGCCGAGCAGCAGCGGACCTCGGGCAGCTACCACACCCCCGAGCTGCACGCGCTGCTGGCCGAGCAGGGCTGGTTCGGCGCGGGCTGGCCGGCCGAATACGGCGGCACCGCCAACGACCCGGACATGGCCGCCGCGCTGATCGAGGAGATCGAAGGCGCCGGCCTGCACCTGGACGGCTGGTACACCACCAGGATGATCGCCAGCACGCTGCTGCGCACCGCCACCGAGGAGCAGAAGCGCGCCTACGTCGGCGGGGCGCTGCGCGGCGAGATCGTCATCGTGCTCGGCTACAGCGAGCCCGACTCCGGCTCGGACGTGGCCGCGGCCAAGACCCGGTCCCAGCGTGACGGCGACGAGTGGCTGATCAACGGCCAGAAGATGTTCACCAGCACCGCGCACCGGGCCACTCACGTCTTCATGCTCACCCGCAGCAACACCGAGGTACCCAAGCACAAGGGCCTGACCACGTTCATGGTCCCGCTGGCCAGTCCCGGGGTGGAGATCAGGCCCGTGTACACGCTCGGCGGCCAGCGCACCAACGCCACCTTCTACGGCGACGTGCGGGTCCCGGACGCGGCGCGGATCGGCCCGGTCGACGGCGGCTGGGGGGTCATGCACGTGGCCCTGGTCTTCGAGCGCAGCGGCAGCGGCGGCGGCCGCCGGTCCGGGCCCACCCTGGCCGAACGGGTCGCGAGCTGGGCCCAGCAGACCCGCCGCGACGACGGCACCCGGGTCTACGACGACGCCACGGTCAAGGAACGGCTGGCCCGGATCGCCATCGACGCCGAGGTCTCCCGGCTGCTGGGCCTGCGGACCGCCTGGATCTCCGCCACCGGCGGGCTGCCCGGCACCGAGGGCTCGGAGACCAAGCTGTTCAGCGCCGAGAGCGCGCAGCGTCAGCACTGGGACCTGCTGGACATCCTCGGCGCCGAGGCGGTGCTGAGGCGGGAGGCGGACGACGCGCCGCTGACCGCGGCGGTCGAGGAGGCGTTCCGGCGCGGTGTCGTCGGCACCATCTACGGCGGGTCCTCGGAGATCATGCGCGAGATCGTCGCCGAGCGCGTGCTCGGCCTGCCCCGGGTCCGCGCCCGGAACTGACCCGCCCTTACAGGCCCGCGGCCCGGGTCATCACGGTGTCGGCGAAATGCCGCATGGCCGCGAGCGAGTCGTCGATGACCGGGCTGGCCCTGATGCCGAAGTCCACCGATACCGACGTGGCCCCGATGGCGGCCAGCCGTTCCAGCCGCCGCAGCAGGTCCGCGGGCTCCGCGTCCGCGGTGACCTGGCCCAGGCTCAGCTCCAGCCCGATCTGGCCGTCACGGCCCTGCGCGGCCAGCAGGTCCCGCAGCCGGGGCAGCGCCGCCGCCACCTCCTCGGCCGACAGGCCGATCGGCGTCCAGCCCTGCCCGAACCGCGCGATCCGGCGCAGCGACGCCTGCCCCGCGCCACTGCCGATGTAAATCGGCATGGGCCGCTGCACCGGCTTAGGCTCGAAGATCAAAGGCGGGAATGATACCGAACGGCCGTGGTACTCGCCCTCGCCCTCGAACAGCACGCGCAGCGCGGCCAGGTACTCATCCACCACCGCGCCGCGCCGGTCGAACGGGATCCCGGCGATGTCGAATTCGTCCTTCATCCAGCCCACCCCGACCTCCAGGGTCAGCCGGCCGCCGGACAGGTAGTCCAGCGTGGCCACCGACTTGGCCGTGCTGAACGGCGAGCGCAGGGCCAGCAGCAGCACGCTGGGCTGGAACCGCAGCCGCGTCGTCTGGCCGGCCAGGAAGGCGAAGGTGGTCAGCATCTCCAGCCGCTGCCCGGACGGCGAGGGCGGCATCCGGCCGTCCGGCGTGTACGGGTACGGCGCCGCGATCACGGCCGGGTAGACCAGGTGCTCGCCCATCTTGACGTGGTCGAAGCCAAGCTCCTCGGCCGTCGCCGCGAACGCCCCCACGTTCCCCGGCGTCCCGGCCGGCCCGGCCCACGGTAGTGCGGTCGCGAATTTCATGCTCCGAACCCCAGCCTTCCGCCCGATCCGAACCCCAGCCTGGGCAGGCCGTATACCGATGACCTATGATAGTTGTGAAAGTACTCCGCCGTCGGGAGATGATGGGCGGACCGGGACCGAGCCAGGAACTACATGCCCATGGATGCCATGTCGCCACAGCCACCCACCGAGATCTTCAAGGCCCTGAGTGACCCGGTCCGGTGGAGCATCATCGTGCAGATGGCCGCGGTAGACGAGCTGGCGTGCATCACGCTCGAGGACACGCTGCCCGTCTCCAAGCCCACGATCTCCTACCACACGAAGATCCTCCAGCACGCGGGGCTGATCAGCGTGCGCAAGTCGGGTCGTAATTACTACTACTCGCTGCGCCGCGACGTGCTGCACAAGCTGCTGGACGACCTGTGGGAGCTCGCGCCCACGCCGCGCCCGGTGGTCAGCAAGGAAGACGGCCAGATGGCCATGGGCCGCGGCAAGCGCGCCGACGGGCACCTGGCCAGCCCGGCCCGCAAGCGCCGCGCCAACCGCGAGGCCGTCGAAGAGGCCGTCGTCCTGACCTGGTAAGTCTGCCGAAGAGACCGTCATCCTGACCCGGTAAGTCTGCCGAAGAGACCGTCATCCTGACCCGGTAAACGGTCGTCCTGATCTGGCCATCCTAGGTGCCCGGGATCGCGCCAACGAACTTCGATAGTTCTGCAACCTTGACGTGACGGTCGGCCGGTCCTTAGCATCAGCGCATGACCTTCCCACGGCGGATGGCCGCGATCACCGGGGTCTACACGACCGTCCAGGGCAAGAAGCTCGGCCGGACCGAGGAGTCCCTCAAGCTCGAGGCCGTCAAGGGCGCGCTGGCCGAAAGCGGGCTGTCCTTCAGCGACGTCGACGGCATCGTCCCGATGGAATCATCGATGCACGGCCCGGGCTTGGTGTACCACATGCAGTGGGCCGAGCAGCTGGGCGGCCGTCCGCTCGGCTTCATGGGCATCGGCCAGGCCTCAGCCGGCGTGGCCAAGGCGGCGGCCGCCATCGACGCCGGGATGGCCGAGGTCGTGGTGGTGTTCTGGGCCAACGGCGGCTTCCAGATCGGACCGCGCGGGACACCCGTCCCGGATACCGCGCCTCGCACCTGGGAGTGGTCCTTCGACGTCCACGGTGCGTACATGACCACGTGGTACGCGATGTGGGCCGAGCGCTACATGCACGAGTTCGGCGCTACCCCCGAGGACCTGGCCCAGGTCGCGGTGACCCACCGCTATCACGCCACCCTCAAGCCGGACTCGATCATGGGCCGCCGCGGCGAGATCACGGTCGACGACGTGCTGAACTCCCGGATGATCTGCTCCCCGCTGCACCTGTTCGACTGCGCCATCGACAATGAGGGCGGCTACGCCATCGTGGTCACCTCCGCGGCGGTGGCCAGGAACTGCGCCCAGACCCCGGTCTGGGTCCTGGGCGGCGCCGAGGCCGCGTACACCGACTTCTACACCACGATCCAGGATCCGTGGTTCCCCCGCAGCGGGTACGCGGTGCGCCGGATCGGGGACATGGTCTTCGACATGGCCGGCGTCAGCCGGGACGACATCGACGTGGCCGGCCTGTACGACTGCTTCACCATCACCATGCTCCGGGACCTGGAGGAGCTCGGGTTCTGCAAGCTGGGCGAGGGGGCCGCGTACTTCGCGGAGGGCCACACCCGGCTCGGCGGCTCGATGCCGTGCAACACCGACGGCGGCCTGCTGTCCAACAGCCACTGCGGCAGCCCGTCGGGGCTGCACACGATCGAGGTCGTGCGGCAACTGCGCGGCGAATGCGGCGAGCGGCAGGTGCCCGGAGCCCAGATCGGACTCTCCCTGGCCCAGGGCATGTCCCCGCACGGGCTGACCTCAGCGCTGATCATGGCGACCGACTAGGAGGAAATGACAGATGACGGTCCTAGCCGAAGCGGCCGAGCCGTACCTCAAGCCGCTGCCGCAGGTCACCGAGGCCAACCGGGAGTTCTTCGAGGGCCTCAAGCGCCGGGAGTTCCTGGTGCCGAAGTGCGACCAGTGCGGCGACTACAACTGGGTCCCGTACCCGGCCTGCCGTTCCTGCCTGTCGGAGAACCAGACCTGGACGCAGGTGTCGGGCGAGGCCACCGTGTACACCTACTCGGTCATCTACCGCGGCCCGGGCGCCTTCGACGCCGACGTCCCCTACGTCGTCGCCCTCGGCGAGCTGGCCGAGCGCCCGCGGCCGTGCCTGGTGCTGGCCAACCTGGTCGGAACGGACCCGGACCAGGTGCGGGTCGGGATGCCGATCCAGATTGCCTACCAGGACATCCCCGGCGAGGACGTCACCCTCTGGCGCTGGGTCGCGCGCTGACCCCCAAGCAACAGCGCCCCCAGGAACAGGCAAGGAGCAGGTATGCCATTCCCGTCCGGCAAGACCGCGATCGTCGGCGTGTACACCACCGCGCAGGCCAAGTCGCTCTTGCCGCGCACCCCGGTCTCGCTCCAGCTCGAGGCGGTCAAGGGCGCGCTCGATGACGCCGGCCTGTCCTTCAGCGACGTCGACGGCGTCATCCCCCTGGACCCGGCCCCGTACGGTACCCCCGCCTCGGTGCACATGTTCTGGGCCGAGCAGTTCGGCGAGCGGCCGCTGACCTACCTGGAGGTCGGCATCGCGTCCGGCGGCCTGGCCAAGGCGGCGACCGCGATCGGCGCCGGGATGGCCAACGTGGTGGTCCTGTTCTGGGGCAAGGCCGGTTACCAGATCGGCCCGCGCGGGACGCCCCAGCCCGATGCCGCCCCCCGGATCGGCGCGTGGGGCTACGACATCCACGGCGCCTACATGACGCCCTGGTACGCCATGTGGGCGCAGCGCTACATGCACGACTTCGGGGTCACCGGGGCCGACCTGGCCGAGGTCGCTGTCACCCATCGGTATCACGCCACCCTCAACCCGGACTCGATCATGGGCCGCCGCGGCGAGATCACCGTCGACGACGTGCTCGGCTCGCGCATCGTCGCCTCCCCGCTGCACCTGCTGGACTGCGCCATCGACAACGACGGCGGGTACGCGATCGTGATCGCGTCCGAGGCGGTGGCCCGGTCCTGCCGCAAGCCGCCGGTCTGGGTCCTCGGCGGCGCCGAGTCGGCCTACACCGACATCTACAGCTCCATCTCCGACCCGTGGTTCCCCGAGGAGGGCAAGGCCGTCCGGCGCACGGCTGACCTGGCCTTCGCCCAGGCCGGCGTGACCCGTGACGACATCGACGTGGCCGGCCTGTACGACTGCTTCACCGTGACCATGCTGCGGGACCTGGAGGAGATGGGCTTCTGCAAGCTCGGCGAGGGGGCGGCCTACTTCGCCGAGGGCCACACCCGCCTCGGCGGCTCCATGCCCGCCAACACCGACGGCGGCCTGCTCTCGAACAGCCACAATACCAACCCCTCGGGTATGCACACCGTCGAGGTAGTCCGCCAGCTGCGCGGCGAATGCGGCCCCCGCCAGGTCCCCGACGCCAAGATCGGCATCTGCCTAGCCCAGGGCTACGCCGTCCACGGCATGGCCGGCACCCTGATCATGGCCGTGTAGCTCTAAGCCGAAGTTCAGATCAGGGCACGGAGCACCCCGCCCCTTGGCGGTCATCAGGGCACGGAGCACCCCGCCCCTCCCTGGCCCGGTAGCGGGGACCGCGCCAACTGTGCCCGGCGGCCGACCGTCGAGGTCGTGGTTATCCTGTGACCGCTGGGGCCCGTGCTGCTGTCGTGCCCGCCGGCCTGCCGTGCTGAGGCCAGGGTCTGAGAGCGCCGCCCGGGTGAGCGGCCCCGGGCCGGCGCGGGTCAGACCCGCTGACCCAGCCCCAGGCGGCTCACCCCCGGCGCAGACACCTCACCCGTCCCGCAATTCACCAGCATATTCGAAGCACTGGAATTTATCGCGGAGGATATAGCTTATGCGGAGCATTTTGGTGGCTATAGCTGCCCGGATCCTCCGCGTAAGCCGGATCCTCCGCGGTAATGGGACGCTGACGCACTACCGGGGCCTGCGGGACGACGGCCTGCGGGGCATCGCCCGCCGAGGGACAAATACAGCGATCGCGGATATAAGAGGTGCCGGATCCCGGAAGGGCTCTCCGGAAAGCTCAGGGCAGATCAGCGCCCGCTAGCGCCACGCGAATACGGGCTGCTCGAAGTGGGCTACCCGGGTGGTCAGGCCGTGCAGGGCCACCTGGCAGAACTGGTGGATGATGGCGGCGGTCGGCGTGTACACGTAGCCGCCCAGCAGGGCCAGCCGCAGGACCAGCGCCGGCGATTCCGGGATGGCCAGCAACTCCGGCGGGCGGTCGAAGTCGGCCAGCGGGATCACGTGGATCCGCGCCACCTCCGCGGCCTGCTTCGTGAGCGTGCCCACCGGTCCGCCCCAGACCACCACGGGCGTGATCAGGAAGCCGGACCGGGTCGCGAAATCGTCTAGGACGCCGAGCACCTCGTCCGCCGAAACCACCACGCCCGTTTCCTCGCGCAGTTCCCGCAGCGCCGCGTCCGGCACGGACTCGCCGGGTTCCCGGCTTCCCCCGGGCAGCGCCCACTGCCCGGAATGGTTCCGCAGGCCCGCCGCCCGCCTGGTGATCAGCAGGCTGAGGACATCCTGCTGCTGCAGCACGCAGATCGCCACCGACGCGGCCCGCAGGCCAGGCCGCGAGATCGGGACCCGCCGGAACCCGGCCAGGCGGGCCGCGATGGCACTCCTGTCGTCCGCCACCGAACCCGCGGAACCCGCAGAACCCGGATCAGAACCCGCAGAACCCGTCATAAGCACCTCAGCATCGACGGCAGCCCGTGGAATTCCCCGCGGCTACCTGCTCGCCTTGGCCCGGATGGCGTCCTTGAACCCGTCGGTCATGTTCCACTTGAAGTTCCCCGCCACGATAGCGGCATTTTGCAGCCGCTCGGCCAGCACGCTCCGCCGGTACCTGACCGTTTCTCGCAACGCCGCCTGCGGGTGCGCGATCACCTGCCGGGCCAGCGCCGAGGCCTCCTCGAGATGGTGGCCGCTGGCCGCGACCTTGGTGATCAGGCCCGCCCGGAAGGCTTCCTCCGCGGTGAAGAACCGGCCGGTCAGCACCACGTCGTTGGCGAACGAAGCACCGGTGGCACAGGCGATATGAGCCCAGAAGCTGGCCGTCGGCACTCCGTAGCTCGTCTCGGTGACCTGGAACCGGGTGTCCTCGGCGGCGACCACGAATTCGCAGAGCAAGGCCGTGCCCAGGGCGTGGCCGATCGCGTATCCGTGCACCGCCGCCACGAGCGGTTTGTAGTTCTCGCAGCGCAGGACCGCCTGAGTCTCGCTCGGCAGGGACCGGCTGTCCACTCCCTCGTCGGCGACGGCCAGCAGCCGCTGGTTGATATCCGACCCGGTCGAGAAGGCCCGTCCCGCCCCGGACACGATGCCGATCTGCGCGTCGTCGTCCCGGTCCAGGCGGTCCAAGGCCGCCACGTACTCGACCAGGCCGCTGTTGGTGAAGGCGTTGAGCTTCTCGGGCCGGTTGAGCCTGATATAGGCGATGCCGTCGATCACTTCGTAGTCGATCATCTGCTGCCGTATTTCCTGTTGGCGTGAATCCGGGCCCGCCGCACCGGCGGGACGCGCCGCGCCGGCCCGCACGGCATGAACCGATGATGGCACAAAGATAGATAAATGTACAAGTATTGACACGTGTCGATGCATCGCACTAATGTGCTCTTGACCTGCCGATCACGATCGGCCAGCGCACGCTCGTCTCAGAAGCGGGACGCCGCACTCAGGAGAGAGCCAATGACCTCGGAAGAGATCAGGACGGTCGAACGGCTCCGCGCGCTTCGCACGCAGGTCACCACCGAGATGGGCGGCGCGGCGGCGGTCAGTGCGATCCACGCGGCTGGCCGCCGGACGGCCCGCGAGCACATCGCCCAGTTCGTTGACGCTGGGTCGTTCGGTGAAATAGGGACGTTCGCGACGTTCGTCGACAAGGTGACGGCACCCGAGCCGGGGCCCTACGGTGGCGGCATCATCGGCGGGCACGCCACCCTCGACGGCCGGGCGGTTACCGTGGCCACCGATGACGACAGCGTGGCCACCCCGGCCCGGCGCAGCACCGGCAAGGCCGCCCGGCTGTACCAGATGGCGCTCCAGCAGCGCCGCCCCTACATCGAGATCGCCAACGGCGACACCGTCCCCGACCTGGCCGCCCGGCCCGGCAAGACCGGCACGGCGAACGCCCGGACGTTCGGCGCCGAGCCCGCGTTCCCGTACCTGCTCGAGCGCCAGCGGGCCATCCCGGTGGTCTGCATGGTGCTGGGCGATACGTCCGGTGCCTCGTCGTTCTCCGCGGGCCTGTGCGACTTCCTGGTCCAGCTCGAGGGCACTCGCCTGTCCCTCACCCGCCGCACGCCAGACGGAGCCGCGGACGCCCCACCGGACAAAGCAGCAAACGCTAGCGGCGAGGTCGATGCGCTGGTGGCCTCACCCGACGAGGCCTACGCGGTCACCAAAAGATTCCTGTCCTACCTGCCGTCCTACGCGGGCGGCCCGCTTCCGGTGACCGACACCGACGTCCCGCTCGACTACGACGACCAGATCGCCCAGCTCGTCCCGGCGCGCCGCAGCCGGGCCTACGACATGAAGGCCGTCATCCGGCGGATCTGCGACGAGGGCAGTTTCTTCGAGCTGAAGCCGTCCTACGCGCGCAACATCGTCACCGGGTTCGGGCGGCTGGGGGGCATCCCGGTCGGCGTGCTGGCCAACGCGCCGATGCGGATGGCCGGCGGCCTGACCCCGGAATGCTGCATGAAGGCGGTCAGCTTCGTCGCCATGTGCGACGGGTTCGGCGTCCCGCTGCTCGTCCTGCAGGACACGCCGGGCTTCCTGGTCAGCGCCCAGGCCGAACGAGACCGGGCCATCGACCGGGTCATGACCTTGCTCCAGGCCATGTCGCTGCTCACCGTGCCCGCGGTCAGTGTGGTCATCCGTAAGGCCTTCGGCTTGGCCTTCG
>Ga0302181_10002652_pt1 | contig 12513 bp, 13 predicted proteins | sample I_Palsa_E3_3_FD_198786 | JGI IMG/M metagenome (GOLD analysis project Ga0302181, IMG submission 198786) | Peat permafrost microbial communities from Stordalen Mire near Abisko, Sweden - I_Palsa_E3_3 | ecosystem: Environmental > Terrestrial > Soil > Palsa > Peat permafrost | place: Sweden... | reverse complement strand
AGGACGCGGGTGGTGTGGTGGCCGCGGCGCATCGCCATGCGGCCGGTGCGGGAGACTTCGAGGATCTCGTAGCTGCTCTCGCGGAGGACTTGCAAGAGGCCTTCGATTTTGGAGGCGCTGCCGGTCATCTCGAGCATGATGGATTCGGGGGCGAGGTCGACGACGCGGGCGCGGAAGACTTGCGCGAGCTCGAAGATTTGCGAGCGGGAGTGGAGGCCGTGGGGCTGGTTGGGGCCGGCGGCTACCTTGATGAGGCAGAGCTCGCGGACTACGGCTTCGGAGCGGTTGACCTCGTCGACGTCGATGGTGGTTTCGAGCTTGTAGAGGGAGGCGCGGATGCGGTGCGCGGCGTTCTCGGGTGCGTCGGCGACGATGGTCATGCGCGAGGTGTCGGCGCGCTCGGATTCGCCGACGGTGAGCGAGACGATGTTGATGTTGAGGCGGCGGAAGAGCGAGGCGACACGGGTGAGGACGCCGGGCTTGTCTTGGACCAGGGCTACGAAGGTGTGGAGCATGTGGGTTGTCCGTTCTCAGTTCTCAGTTGTCAGTTGGTGGAGGGAGCGGTGTAGGGGGTGTTGGGGTCCCAGAGTTCGGTTTGGTTGTCGTTGCCGGTTGCGGTGGGGTGGAGTAGGGCGCCGTCGTCCCACTGGTGGTTGGCGCCGCCGCCGAAGGTGTAGTCGCCGGATGCGTTGTAGTGGTCGCCGCAGGGGAGTTTGCCGTCGGCGTATTTTTCAGCGGCGCACTTGGGGCCTCGGTAGATGTGGAACCAGACCATGGGGTCGCGGGCGTCGACTTTGGATTGAGGGATGCCGAGCTTGTCGAAGGTGCGGGTGTGGGCGGCGTCGCGCAGTTGCCAGACGATGGCCTCGATCTCAGCGTCGGTGGCGGTAGGGGTGGTGACGAGAGTGAAGGAGTCTTTGGTTTGGTGGAAGAGTTTGAAGGGCGGTGGTGGGACGGTGGGGCGAATCGTCACGTTCGATACCGTCGCGCCCTTGGGGAGCGTCGAAAGCGTTGGTTGCTTCGGTGCCGAGTTGCAGCCGAACGTCGAGGCAAGGGCTAGGAGCAGCAACCGCGAATGGAGGTTGGTTAGGCGCATAGGTTTAGCTCCAGGCTGTAGAGGACGTGTTGGCGGCGGGGGTGGTCGGCGGCGATGAGTGGGTGGTCGAAGGTGAGCTCGGGGCGCGGGAGCATGCCTAGTTTGCGCATCACGTTTTGCGAGGCGAGGTTGTCGGGAGTGGTGATGGCTACAACATCGCGGACTGTGGTTTCGTTGCGGAGGTGGGTGAGGAGGACGCGGGCGCCTTCGGTGGCGAGGCCGCGGCCGTGAGCGTGCGCGGCGAGGCGCCAGCCGATTTCTACCGCGGGCTGCGGGAGGTTGGGGACTTCGAAGCGCATGGTCTGTGCGCCGAGGATGCCGACGAGTTCGGCGGTCGTGCGGTCTTCGAGGGCGAACATGGTGAAGCCGTCGCGGGCTAGCTGCAGGTTGTAGCGGTCGATGGCTTCGTCGGATTCTTCGCGGGTCATTAGGTTGGGGAAGTAGCGCATAACGACGGGGTTGGCGTTCATGGCGCCGAAGGGCGCGCGGTCGCGGTCCTCGAAGGGGCGGAGGAGGAGGCGCGGGGTGGCGAGTTGGAGGGTGGTGGTCAAGCTGTTGCGCTCAGTGATCTCTGGTTCGCGGCTGCGAGATTCATACGGTTTTTGGGTTAGTGAGCCTAGTCAATTCAGCTTCAGAGATTGGTGCCCATTCAAGTTCTTTAGTTCCAAACTCCCATTCAATCTGGCTTAGAGCGTCTTCGGCGCTTTGGTGCCACGTGTCTCCGGAGAATGTCCAGTCGTCTGCATAACGAAAGATGTAGGAACCCTCGGGATGCTCTTCAATCACCACATGGCGGGCTGGCGGCATGGACTTGCCATCCATGGTGTGCTTTGTGAGTGCCGTTGCGTCACTCGGAAGAATCGCAACCTTCCGCGTCACTTCTGCATCCATCATTCGTCCTCCGCGGTTTCGAGGAGGGGGTCGTTGCTGGGGCGGCGGACCATTTCGTGGAGGCCGCTGCCGGGGGTGATCATGGGGTAGACGCCGTCTTCTTTTTCTACCTGAAAGTTGATTAAGAATGGCTTGTTGGAGGTGCGGGCGCGGGTTGCTGTGGGGGTGACTTCGGCGCGCTTGCTTACGTTGGCTCCCGCGATGCCGTGGGCTGCGGCTAGCAGGACGAAGTCGGGGCTGAGGATCGGGGACGCGGAATAATTTTTGTCGTAGAAGGTCTCCTGCCACTGGCGGACCATGCCGAGGAAGCCGTTGTTGATCACCGCGATGTTGATGGCGAGGTTTTCCTGGACGATGGTGGAGAGTTCGGCGGCGGTCATCTGGAAGCCACCGTCGCCGGCGATGACCCAGACGTCTTTGTCGGGGCAGGCGGTCTTTGCGCCGATGGCTGCTGGCAGTGCGAAGCCCATGGTGCCGAGGCCGCCCGAGGTGATGAGGGAGCGGGGGGCTTCGTGCTTGAAGTACTGGGCTTCCCACATCTGGTGCTGGCCCACGTCGGTGACGATGATGGTTTGTTCGAGGCGGCCGGCGGCGGCGGCTTCGTGCCAGATGTCGTTGATGACGTGCGCCGCGTAGAGGTGGCCGTTGTCGGGGAGGTTGATGATGTCGCGGACCGCGGCGGTGCCTTTGGAGGCGTTGATTTGATCCAACCACGGGTGGCTGGAGTTGTTAGTTCTCAGTTGTCCGTTGTCAGTTGAAAGCAAAGGCTGCAGGAGGTTTAGGACTTCCTTCAGGTCGCCGATGAGGGCTACATCTACGCGGACGTTTTTGTTAATCTCGGAGGGGTCGATTTCTACGTGGATCTTTTTGGAGTTGGGGGAGTATTTGGTGAGGTTGCCGGTGACGCGGTCGTCGAAGCGCATGCCGAAGGCGAGGAGGAGGTCGGCTTGCTGGATTGCGTTGTTGACCCAGCTCTCGCCGTGCATGCCCATCATGCCGAGGGAGAGGGGGTGGGCGGCGGGGATGGCGCCGAGGCCGAGCAGGGTGCTGGCAATGGGGATCTGGTGGGCTTCGGCGAAGGCGATGACTTCTTTTTCGGCGCCGCTCTCGACGATGCCGTGGCCGGCTAAGATGATGGGGCGCTGGGATTGCTGGATGAGTTCAACGGCTTCGCGGATGGAAGAGGACGCGGAGCATGGGGTGGGGGCGATAGGCGTGTGGCTTGGCGGCGTCGTAGTCGAAGAGGGCGGAGGCTTGCTGGGCGTCCTTGGTGATGTCGACGAGGACTGGGCCGGGGCGGCCGGAGCGGGCGATTTGGAAGGCCTCGCGGACGGCGGGGGCGATGTCTTCGGCGCGGGTGACGAGGAAGTTGTGCTTGGTGATCGGGAGGGTGATGCCGGTGATGTCGATCTCCTGGAAGGCGTCGCTGCCGAGGACTTTGGAGGAGACCTGGCCGGTGATGGCGACGATGGGGATGCTATCCAACATTGCTGTCGCGAGGCCGGTGACGAGGTTGGTGGCGCCGGGGCCGGACGTGGCCATGCAGACGCCTACGCGGCCACTGGCGCGGGAGTAGCCGTCGGCCATGTGGGCGGCGCCTTGCTCGTGGCGGACCAGGACGTGGTGAATGGTGGGGAATTTTCGGAGCGCGTCGTAGATAGGGAGGATGGCGCCGCCGGGGTAGCCGAAGACCGTGGTGGTGCCTTCGCCGGCCAGGGTGGCCCAGAGGATTTCGGAGCCGGTTAAGGTGGGGTGCTGGTTGGTGTTAGGCATTTGCGTTGGTCCTCGATGAGTGCGAGTTAGTTGAGATCGTCTCGATGGAGAGCTTTTCCTTGCGCCATTCGGAGACTGCAGCTTCAATAGCTTTGAGTCGCATCTTTTGTTCCGCCGAAAGAGGAGCCTTACGGCTCTTCCGCAGAAGATCTTTGAACATGTAGCCGGAGTGATAGAAGTAGGGGCGCAGTTCCATAAAACAAATCGCCGCTTCCATTGCGAGGGGATCGCCAGACGTCACTCTGTCCAGGGCTCCTTCATAGCCGCCGGGAAACGCTAACTTGTCGTACTTATCCCGGAACTCTTGTGCAGCTTGCGTCCAGGCATTGTGAGCCTCAGCACTCTCGTTGCGGCGGTGATGTGTTTCATGCACAGCAGCGTGAAGACGCGCGGCTTCACTTGAGTTTTTCAAGATAACTTCCTTGAGCTCTTCTGTGTGCATTGGTGCCTCAGGGGCTGAAGCCCGGGTGCTGGGGTTGATGGTTTTGGCACGGCTGAAGCCGCGTCCCTTCGATTTTTGCTGGTGCGATGCTCTTTGGTGATTCTTATGGGTCGGGCCTTCAGCCCTCGGGTTCTGGTTGATGTTGAACCTAGGGCTTCGCCCTAGGCTGTGATGGGGCGGGCCTTCGGCCCCTTTTAGGCAACGACAAGAGCCAGTGCAAGTGCAGAAGCAGATTCCCAGAGGGAATGACAGAAAGAAAAGCAGGTGCAACAGCAACGGCAAGACCGGGAAGCAGATCCCTACGGGATGACAACAAAAAAACAAATGCAACAGCAAGTGCAACAACGAGATCTCTAGGTGGTGACGGCTCCTTGGCTGGCGCTGCTTACGGAGTTGGTGTATTTGGCGAAGACGCCTCGCTTGTAGCGGGGGGCGGGGGGCTTGATGGTTTTTAGGCGGGCGGCTATTTCTTCGTCGGAGACGTTGAGGGTCAGGGTGCGGGCTGGGATGTCGAAGGTGATGGTGTCGCCTTCGTGGACCGCGGCGATTGGGCCGCCGAGTTGGGCTTCGGGGGCTACGTGGCCGGCCATTAGGCCGTGGGTGGCGCCGCTGAAGCGGCCGTCGGTTAATAGGGCTACGGTGGATGAGAGGGCGGGGATGCCTTTGATCGCTGCGGTGACGGCTAGCATCTCGCGCATGCCGGGGCCTCCGCGGGGGCCTTCGTAGCGGATGACTAAGACGTCGTCGGGATTAATCTTGCCGGCTTCTACGGCGTGGAAGCAGGCGTCTTCGCTGTCGAATACGCGGGCGGTGCCGGTATGGTGGATGCGCTCGTGGCCGGCTACTTTGACTACGCAGCCTTCGGGGGCGAGATTGCCTTTGAGGATGACGAGGCCGCCGGTGGGCTTGAGGGGGTTCGACCACGGATGGATTACTTGCTGGTTGGGAGTTTCGACGGCGAGCGCGGCTTCTTCGTGAAGGGTTTTGCCGGAGACGGTGGGAGTGTTGTTTAGCTGTCCGCGCTCGAGGAGGCGGGCGGCGAGGACGCGGGAGCCGCCTGCATCCTGGTAGTCCTTGGCGACTAGCTTGCCGCCGGGCTGGAGGTCGCAGATGAACGGGGTCTTCTCGCTGATGGTATCGAAGTCGTCGACGGTGAGAGGGATGTCGAGCTCGCTGGCGATGGCGATGAGGTGGAGGACTGCGTTCGTCGAGCCACCTGATGCGCAGACGGCGGCGATGGCGTTGTCGAGGGACTCGCGCGTCATGATCTGGCGGGGAGTTAGGCCGGAGCGGGCGAGGTCCATGACGAGACGGCCGGCCGCGCGCGAGGCTTCGTGTTTTTCTGCGGACATGGCGGGGACGCCGGTGAGTTGGATGGGAGAGATGCCGAGGAATTCGCCGGCCATGGCCATGGTGTTGGCGGTGAACTGGCCGCCGCAGGCTCCGGGGCCGGGGCAGGCGGTGGCTTCGGCTTCTTCGAGCTGGGCGTCGGTGATGCGGCCTGCGGCGTGGGAGCCGATGGCTTCGAAGACTTGCTGGATGGTGATGTCGATGGTCTTGGTGGAGGTGGGGTCGGGGGTCTTGTTGTCGGCGCCTACGTGCATGTGGCCGGGGGCGATGGAGCCGCCGTAGAGCATGAGGCCGGGGATGTCGAGACGCGCCAATGCCATGATTGCCGCAGGCATATTTTTGTCGCAGCCGGCGATGCAGACCAGGCCGTCGAAACTGTTGCCACGGGCTACGAGTTCGATGCTGTCGGCGATGACTTCGCGGGAGATGAGTGAGGCTTTCATGCCTTCGGTGCCCATGGTGATGCCGTCGGAGATGGTGACGGTGTTGAACTCCATGGGCGTGCCGCCGGCTTCGCGGATGCCTTGCTTGACCGCTTCGGCTACGTCGCGGAGGTGGAAGTTGCAGGGGCCGATTTCGGTCCAGGTGTTGGCGATGCCGATGATGGGCTTGTGGAGATCTTCTTTGGAGAAACCGACGCCGCGGAGCATGGCGCGGGCTGCGGCGCGGGAAGGGCCTTCGGTGAGTACGTTGCTGTGGGTCTTGCCGGTGTTGCTCATGGTGCGTTTCCCTTTTCTCGATTAGCGATGGTGATTTAGTTTGTTGTTGGCGCGGGTGGCGTACAGATTCTCAGCAGGTCGGTCGCGAGGTGGTTGATTGCATCCTGCGCATTCTTGTCGCGGGTCGCTTGAAATATGGAGTAGCTGCTCAACTCGCTGACGGACCAGAGAATGACATGTGATTTTGGGTCGACCAATCGTAGCGTGTCATAGAAGCCGCCCGTGGTGCTGCGGTCGGTGTAGATCATGGCGTCGCGTACTCCAATTTGGACTATCAGGTCGGCCTTATCCGGCGAGGTCACGATGGTGAAGTGACTCAGATTTTGAACGGCGGCGGTGAACTGGCTGTAGTAGGCGTCGCTTGCTGTTCCAACTGCTTCCGAGGCGTTTGAGATGAAGATGCTTTTGGCTGCTGTCAGCAGTGGGGGCCTGGGCGCCGAAGTGGTGGATTGCGCGCAGAGGACGGGGGCGGCGAGGAGCAGGGTGAGCGCGAGGATTGCGCGTTGCGTGATCTTCGAGTGGGGGTTAGTGGTGATGTTGATCATCTTGCTCCCTTGGTGGTCTAAGCTCTGCATTGGTAGGGGCCGAAGGTGTTGGTGATGGTGTTGGTTTCGGTGGTGGAGTCGAGAGTGTGGATGGTGTAGGTGCTGCCGCCGGGGGCTACGCGGACGACTACGTGGCCGGTTTGCGATTTTAGTTGCGGGGCGAAGCGGCGGTTGAGGAGAGCGTTGGCGGGGAGGAGTTCGAGGGCGAAGACGTCGTGGGTGGCTTTGCCGTTGTTGTCGTTCCAGGCGCCGAGCATGCGCTGCATCTGGGCGCTGCCGGGGTGGCCGATGTCCCAGGAGGGGATGATGTAGGCCTGCGCGTTGAGTGCCGCGGTGAAGGCGGGGCCGCAGGCGTCGAAGTAGCCGTGATGGTCGGCGACGGCGACTTCGGTGCGGCCGGCGGCGCGGGCTACGGGGGACTCGGTGTCGAGGGCGGGGACGCGGCCGTCGAAGGTGTCGCAGTTGAGGTCGCCTCCTGTGAAGTAGCTGAAGGCGCCGTAGGTGAAGCGGGTGGCTACGGAGAAGTTGTTCTCGTAGGCGTGGGGGGTGTTGGCTAGATGCGCGTCGACTGCGTTGGTGGTGGGGTTCCAGATGTTGCCGTTGGCTGAGAGGATGCGGGCGCTGAAGGTGGAGAATTTTTCGGGGTGAACGTGCTGACGAATTTGTGTGGTGGAACCTACTTGCGCGGCTTCGACGGATTGGTTGTTGGTAGTGCGGGCGCGGAGGTAGGTGACATAGTTTTGCGCGAAGGGTAGGTTTGCAGGGAGTTGGTTGGGCGCGTAGTTGGGGAAGGCGCGGTCGATGCAGGTGGTGATGGGGACTTGTGCGACTACGTCGGGGAGGCCATCGACGTGATCGCCATGGATGTGGGTGGCGAGGAAGTAGTCGAGGGTGGGCTTGGGGGAGTGGGCGAGGATGTAGCGGGCGATCCACTCGCCGGCGCGGCGGGAGGCGTTGGGGCGGGCGGGGTTGATGGTGTCGGCGGGGGCGTTGGTGACGTCGCCTGCGTCGATGAGCATCGTGGTGCCGTCGGGGAAGATGAGGAGCGCGGAGTTGCCGCGGGCGGTGTCGATGTGGTGGATGTCGAAGTGGCCTTCGGTCCAGGCGGGGAGGGGCTGGTGGAGTTGGTCGTCGGCGAAGGCTGCGCCGCAGGAGGTTGCTGCCGCTGTGAAGGCTAGCGACTTTAGGAGGGTGCGGCGGTCGAGATGGAGGGGCGTGGGCATTGGGTTAGGCTAGGCGAGGTTTGCTTTGGGGGAGAGCCAGAATTCTTTTTGGTGTTGGGATTCGTAGGCGTTTAATTTGTCTTCGTGGAGGAGGGTTAGGCCTATGTCGTCGAGGCCGTTGAGGAGGCAGTGCTTGCGGAACGGGTCGATTTCGAACGTGGCGTGGAAGCCGTCGGTGTCGGTTACGGTTTGGTTTTCTAGCGAGATGGTTAGTTTGTGTTGCGGGTTGGCGGTGCTGCGCTGGATTAGGGTTTCGACTTCGGCGTCGGTGAGGCGGACTAGGATGATTCCGTTCTTGCCGGCGTTGGAGAAGAAGATGTCGGCGAAGGAGGGCGCGATGACGGCGCGGAAGCCGTACTGGTTGATCGCCCAGGCGGCGTGTTCGCGGGAGGAGCCGCAGCCGAAGTTGCGCTCGGCGAGGAGGATTTCGGCGCCCTTGTACTCGGGCTTGTTGAGGACGAAGTCAGGGTTGGGCTTGCCCACGTCGCTTGGAGCGACGCCGGGGCCTTCCTGGATGCGGCGCCAGTCGTAGAAGAGAAAGTCTTCGTAGCCGGTGCGCTCGATGCGCTTTAGGAATTGCTTGGGGATGATTTGGTCCGTGTCGATGTTGGGGAGCGGGAGTGGGGCGGCGGTGGAGGTTAGTTCGTTGATGGGGGTCATGGTTGCCTCAAAAGTTGTAAGAGATCGTTACGTAATCCATCTCAGTTTTCTTTAGTCTCGTTCGGTCAGCTTTGCAGTCCGGGCAGCCTGTGCTTATGTCTTGAAAACCTGTCCAGCGAATATTGAGCTCTGCGTTGCCGTAGTAAGTGAAGACGTCATCGTTGGCGACTTCATTGACAAATCTGACGGTGGTACATCGCTCGAAAAGTCCACATTTGTACTTGACGATCTCGGCACGCATCGGACCATAGTTCGTCAAGCCATTGCGAGGATTTTCTGCCGACTGCAATACACGCGCGTTCCATGGTGACTTATTCGCCGAGCTACAACCTAAGACGGTACTGAGAAGAAAGGAAGTCGCCAAAATAGAGAGCCTCGACATTAGCTCGAGCCTCCATCGACGAGCATCTCTTTGGTATTGATCGTTGGGTTCTCACCGCTTCCGTTGAACTTCCAGGTGCGGATGTCGGTGAAGTGGCCGGTGATGGCAGCGGCGGCGGCCATGGCGGGGGAGAGGAGGTGGGTGCGGCCTCCGCGGCCTTGACGGCCTTCGAAGTTGCGGTTGGAGGTGCTGGCGCAACGTTCGCCGGGCTGGAGGATGTCGGGGTTCATGCCTAGGCACATGGAGCAGCCGGGCTCGCGCCACTCGAAGCCGGCGGTCTTGAAGATGCGGTCTAAGCCCTCGGATTCTGCTTGATGCTTTACGGCCTGGCTGCCGGGGACGACCATGGCGCGGACCGTGGTGGCGACGTGGTAGCCGTCGACTACCTTGGCGGCTGCGCGGAGGTCTTCGATGCGGCCGTTGGTGCAGGAGCCTAGGAAGACCGCGTCGACTTTGATTTCGTCGATAGGTTGGCCGGGCTTTAGGTCCATGTACTCGTAGGCGCGGGAGAAGGATTTCTGGTCGGCTTCGGAGCGGGCGTCGGCGAGGGAAGGAACGGTGGCGTCGATCGTGGTGACCATGCCGGGGGAGGTGCCCCAGGTTACGGAGGGGGCCAGGGCGGTCGCGTCGATATGGAGCTCGCGGTCGAAGGTGGCGTTGGTGTCGGTGACGAGGGCGGACCATTGCTCTACGGCGAGGTTCCACGCGTCACCAGAAGGGGAGAAGCGGCGGCCCTTTAGGTAGGCGAAGGTGGTGGCGTCGGGGGCGATCATGCCGGCGCGGGCTCCAGCTTCGATGCTCATGTTGCAGATGGTCATGCGGCCTTCCATGGAGAGGGCGCGGATGGCGGAGCCGGCGTACTCGATGACGTGGCCCGTCGCGCCGTCGGTGCCGATGCGGCCGATGATGTCGAGGATGATGTCCTTGGCCGTGACGCCGGGAGGGAGCTCGCCGTCTACCGTGATGCGGAAGGTTTTGGGTTTGTCCTGCGGGAGGGTTTGGGTGGCCATGACGTGTTCGACTTCGCTGGTACCGATGCCGAACGCGAGGGCTCCGAAGGCTCCGTGGGTGCTGGTATGGCTGTCGCCGCAGACGATCGTCATGCCGGGCTTGGTGAGTCCTAGCTCGGGGCCGATCATGTGGACGATGCCTTGCTCGGCGTCCTGGACGTCGAAGAGCTCGATGCCGTAGTCGGCGCAGTTTTTGCGGAGAGCTTTGATTTGCGCGTCGGCGATCTGGTCGGTGATGACGAGGCGGTCGTGGACGCTGGTGGTGGGGACGTTGTGGTCTACCGTCGCGACGTGGCGCTCGGGGTGACGGAGCGGGCGGTTGGCGAGGCGCAGGCCTTCGAAGGCTTGCGGGGAAGTGACCTCGTGGACTAGCTGGAGGTCGATGTAGAGGATGGTGGGCTCGCCGGCGGGCTCGGTGACTACGTGCTGCTGCCAGACTTTTTCGAAGAGGGTCTTGGGAGTGAATGTGGTCATGGGAAGAGTTCTCAGTTGTTAGTTCTTAGTTGTTAGTTGATGGGCTGGCATCAGTTGCGGCCGTCGTTGTGGTGGTGTCGGGCTGAGGGGAGATGGTGTTGGCCCCGGCTTGTTCGGGGTTGAGGGCTACGGGTGTGCCGTCGGGTTGGACTAAGAGGGCATGGGCAATGTGGGGGACTAGGCGGTGTGCGGTGGCGAGGCGGGCGTCCCAGTGGGCGATGGCTTGCGTGAGGGCTAAGGGGAGGGCGTCTGCGTCGAGGGGGTGGTTGGCGAAGAGCCAGAGGTTGTAGTCGGCCTGGGGCTGGTCGGTGGTGTGGGCTTCGGGGTCCCAGTTGACGGCGGCGAAGACTGCGAGGGGGTGGGGGCGGCCGAGGTCGATCCAGAGGAGGCCGGAGGCGGCGCAGAAGGAGGGGACGCAGCCGTCGATGGTGATGTAGCGGTTGTTGTCGGCCGTGACTGCGCCGTATTGCGAGAGGAAGAGGGGGATGATGGTGGCGAGGGGCTCTTGCGAGTTTGGCGGGCCCCACATGGATTGGGGTTGGGGGAAGGCGTCGCGGAGGAAGGATTGGAAGCGGGCGTCGACGCGGAGGTTGTTGGCCTGGCCTATGGGCGCGGGGTGGGTGAATTGCCAGAGGTACTGGAGGTTGTCGGCGGGTGCGGTGTGTTGAATTGCGGGGTTGCGGGGCGGTGGGGCGATGAGCTTGTCTGGGTTGCTGACTTGGGCGCGGGTGGTCGTCGCTGTGATGATGAGGAGGGCGGCGAGATGGAGGGTTGTGCGCATGATGGTCGAAAGAGCAGAAGCAGATCCCTGCGGGATGACAGCCAGAAAGGCAAGAGCAACGGCAACTACAAAAGCAAATACGGGGGTCCTTCACTTCGTTCAGGATGACGACGAAAAACAAGCAACGACAGGAGCAACGGCAAGTGCAAAGGCAGAAGCAGATCCCTACGGGATAACAGCCAGAAAAGCTAAGGCAACAACGCGAGCTAGACGGCGTGGAGGGACTGGCTGCGGTCGATGGATTCGGCGAGCGCGTTGTGGACTAGCTTGCCCATCTGGTGGGTGGTGACGGTGGCGGCTGTGTTGCCACGGGCTATGTCGGCGGTGCGGTGGCCGGCTTCTAAAACTTTTTGGACGGCGGCTTCGATGGCTGCGGCTTCCTGCTCGAGACCTGCGGAGTGGCGGAGGACCATTGCGGCGGTGAGGATGGCGCCTAGGGGGTTGGCCTTGCCCGTGCCGGCGATGTCTGGCGCGCTGCCGTGGACGGGCTCGTAGAGATTTACTTTGCCGCCGATGGTGGCCGAGGGGAGCATGCCGAGGGAGCCGGTGATGATGCCGGATTCGTCGGAGAGGATGTCGCCGAAGAGGTTCTCCGTGAGGACGACGTCGAAGTTGCGGGGGACGTTCATGAGGTGCATGGCCATGGAGTCGACTAGCTGGTGCTCTACGGTGATGTCGGGGTAGTCGGACTTGAGCTCGTCGACGGTGGCGCGCCAGAGCTGCGAGCATTCCAAGACGTTGGCCTTGTCGACGGAGGTGAGTTTTTTGCGGCGCTTGCCGGCTAGCTCGAAGGCGATGCGGGCTACGCGGACGACTTCGTCGCGGGTGTAGCGCATGGTGTTGATGGCTTCGCCGCCGCCGGACGCGGACGCGTCCTTGTTCCAGCTGCGGGGTTGGCCGAAGTAGAGGCCGCCGAGGAGTTCGCGGACGAAGAGGATGTCTACACCCTTGGTGACTTCGGGGCGGAGTGGGGAATTTTCGGAGAGGGCGGGGTAGGCGACCGAGGGGCGCAGGTTGGCGAAGCCGCCAAGGATTTGGCGGATTTGGAGGAGGCCGGACTCGGGGCGCTTGTCGGGGGGAAGGGCGTTGAACTTGTTGTCGCCTACGGCGCCTAGGAGGACGGCGTCGGAGTCTAGCGCGATGTCGATGGTTTCCTGCGGGAGGGGC
>Ga0302181_10002651_pt1 | contig 12513 bp, 12 predicted proteins | sample I_Palsa_E3_3_FD_198786 | JGI IMG/M metagenome (GOLD analysis project Ga0302181, IMG submission 198786) | Peat permafrost microbial communities from Stordalen Mire near Abisko, Sweden - I_Palsa_E3_3 | ecosystem: Environmental > Terrestrial > Soil > Palsa > Peat permafrost | place: Sweden... | reverse complement strand
TCGTCGCCAGCGGAGGCCTGATCGCGCTCGCCGGGATCCGTAATCCCCACCGCAGGGTGGCCGCCGAGCTGTGTCCCGCCGGGGCCCTCTGCGGAGCCAGCCAAGAACTCGCCAGTACCGGCCCGGCATGAATCTCGAGGGGCGCGTTCGAGGGGGGCGAGATCAGTCACACACCTGGCTGATCTGGCTACGCTTGTCCGTCATATGACGCTTAACGCCGATGATGCCGCGTCGGTCCCGGTTCGGGTGCTTTCGAGTACTCAGCTTGCGTTGCTTGCCGAGCGCGGTGAGGAGCTCACGGCCGAGGTGGGGGAGAGGCTGTATGAGATCGGTGACGCGACCTACCCGTTCATCGCGATCCTCGAGGGTGAGGCGGCGGTGTTGGATGGCGCGGGGCACGAGATCGTGCGTCACGGCGCCTCGGGCTTTCTTGGCGAGGTCAACCTGCTCAGCGGGCAGTCGGTGTTCGTCACCGCGGTCGTCACGCAGCCGCTGCGCTACATCGCTCTTCCGCGTGAGGACCTACGGGCGTTGCTGTTCGATAATCCCTCGCTCTCGGATCTGATCCTGGGTGCCCTGGTGGAGCGCCGCGAGCTGCTTCAGCGCCGCCAGGGTATCGGGCCGGAGATCATCGGCGCGCGCGAGTCGCTCGACACGCGCCGGCTGCTCGAGTTCGCGCGAGCCCAGCGACTTCCCCACACGTGGGTCGATCCCACCGAGGCGAGCGACGGTGCCGGCTCTGCAGCGGAGCCCGCTGTGTCGGAGATGCCGCTGGTGCGTCTGCCCGGCGGCGTTGAGCTTCTGAACCCGAGTAACGGAGAGCTCTCGCGGGCGCTCGGCATCGGCATGGAGCTCGCGCCGCGCGAGGAGGTCGATCTTCTGATTATCGGCGGCGGCCCCGCGGGACTCGGTGCAGCCGTGTACGGAGCTTCAGAGGGATTGAATACGCTGATCGTGGAGAGCAGGAGCATCGGTGGTCAGGCGGGCACCTCGCGCAGGATCGAGAACTACCTGGGCTTCCCCGCCGGGATCAGCGGCAACGAACTGCTCAGCCGCGCGGCCACCCAGGCGCGCAAGTTCGGCGCCCGCTTGGCCTCGCCCTACCGCGTCCAGGAGCTCCAGCCCGGGAGCGAGCGCCACCTCGTGAAGCTCGAGGAAGGCAACGAGATCACCGCACGCGCGGTGCTGCTCACAACGGGCGCCGAATACCGGCGTCTGCCCGTGGCGGGGCTCGAGGAGTACGAGGGGGTGAGCGTGTTCTATGCCGCCGGTCCGCCGGAGGGCCAGCTCTGCACAGCCCAGCGTGTGGGAGTCGTCGGCGGGGGCAACTCTGCCGCCCAGGCTGCCGTCTGGCTGGCGCGTGGGGGCGCGCTCGTCACGCTTCTGCACCGCCGCGGCGACCTGGGGGAGACGATGTCGCAGTATCTGATCGACGAGCTCGGCCGCTACGGGGTCGCGGTGCGCGATCGCTCTGAAATCGCCGGACTGCAGGGAGAGCACGGGCGCTTGCACGCGGTCACGCTCGCCGACGGTGAGCAGTTGCCGTTCTCCTTCTTGTTTCTGTTCCTTGGCGCCACGCCCTGCACCGAGTGGCTCGGCGAGGTGCTCGCGCGCGACGGCGACGGTTTCATCCTGACCGGCGCGGACGTCGGCGCCGAGGGCCTGCTCGAGACGAGCGTGCCAGGGGTCTACGCGGCCGGCGACGTGCGCGCCGGCTCGATCAAGCGCTGCGCGACCGCGGTCGGCGAGGGCGCTGCCGTGGTCCAGTTCGTACACGAGCGCCTGGCGCGTGTGGCCGCTGGACAGGGTGTCCAAGCATCGCAGGCAGCCTCGTCGTGAAAGCGCGCCTCGCTGGTGAGCGGGCGTAGCTCAACATCATCGCCCGAGCCTCGATCGTCGGGGTCGGGTTGGGCGCCGATGCGCGAGCCCGATTTCAGGAGGCTGTGGTCGGCCCAGTTCGTCAGCAACATCGGCTCGTGGATGCAGACCGTCGCCGCTCAGTGGGTGATGCTGTCGTTGACGACGTCCGCGCTGCTCGTCAGCGCGATCTCGGCGGCCGCGAGCATCCCGGTGCTGCTGCTGGCCGTGCCCGCCGGGGCGCTCGGCGACCTGGCGGACCGCAAGCGGTTGATCCTCGCCACGCAGCTACTGATGCTGCTTGCGGCCGCGGCACTGGCCGTGCTGTCGCTGGCGAGCGCGCTCACGCCGGCGATCCTGCTGGCGCTGCTGTTCGTGATCGGCTGTGGCACCGCGGCGAGCGCGCCCACATGGCAGACGCTTCAGCCGGAGCTGGTGCCCGCCGCGAATCGATCGGATGCGATCGCACTGGGGTCGGTCAACCAGAACCTCGCGCGCGCGATCGGCCCCGCCGTCGGCGGTCTGCTGCTAGCGGCGACGAGCGCGGCGGCACTGTTTGCGGTCAACGCGGTGTCGTTCATAGCCGTGCTGGCGGCCGTGGCGGTTACCGCGGTACCCAAGCGCAGGGTCACGCTTCCGGTCGAGCATGCGCTGGATGCCGCCCGCGCCGGCGGACGCTACGTCGCGAACTCGCCCACGCTGCTGGCCCTGATCGCTCGCGCGACGGTGTTCATCTTTCCCGCCGGAGCGACCTGGGCGCTGCTGCCGCTGGTGGCTCGTCACAAGCTGGGTCTTGGCTCGATCGGCTATGGCCTACTGCTCGGTTGCGTCGGGGTTGGCGCCCTTGGCGCCGCGACGTTCGGGCCGGCGCTGCGCCGGCGGATGGCCCCCCGCGTGCTCTACGCGTCGTCCGCCGTTGCGGTCGCCGCGACGGCGATCGTGCTTGCCTACTCGGGCAGCGTTGCCCTCGACGCCGTCGCGCTCGTCGTCTCGGGCGCCGCTTGGATCAGCGGCATCGGGCTGCTCGCCGCGGCCTACCAGACGCAGATGCCGCCCTGGGTGAAGGCGCGAGGTATGTCCTACTACCTGGTCGCCTTCCAGGGCTCCAACGCGATCGGGGGCCTGGCGTTCGGCGCCGTGGCCCAGACGAGCAGCGTCTCAGATGCGTTCCTGGCGATATCGGCTTGTCTACTCGTGGGATCGCTCTTGACCTGGCGCCTGGCGCTGCCGCGAGCGGTATCTGTCGAAGTAGAGGCCGCGGAGCCGTGGGCACTGCCAGAAGTGCGGGACCCGGAGGCCGGTCCGGTGATGGTGACCGTCACATGGCCCGTTCAGCCTGAGCGTCTGGACGACTTCCTGGAGCTCACGGGGGAGCTTCGTCGACTGAGGCGGCGTACCGGCGCCGGGTCCTGGCGTCTGTATCGCCAGGCGGAGGATGAGTACGAGCTGATCGAGACTTTCATCGTCGGCTCCTGGGCAGAACACGAGCGCCAACACGCCCGGATGTATCCCGCTGAGACGACTGTGATCGATCGACTCGACCAGACCCTGCTCCCGAGTAGATCGAGGCTCGTCCATCACTCGCTCGCTGTCAGGACCAGGCATCGGCTCATCGCAAATCACGATGGATAGAGAGCACAGCCCAGGCATCATGAGTGACCCGGTCCTGGTACTCGGAGCGACAGGCACACATGGCGGTGCGGTCGCGCACGCGTTGCTTGCTCGCAAGTTCATTGTCCACGCGCTTGTACGTGACCCGAACAAGGCCCGCGCGCAGACACTCGCCGAGGCTGGCGCAAAATTGGTGGCAGGTGATCTACTCGACGAGGACTCGCTGGTGCGAGCATTTAATGATGTAGGGGCGGTGTATGCGGTCACCACACCGTTCGAGCACGGCGCCGAGGACGAGCAACGCCAAGGCGAGAGCATCATCAACGCGGCACGCGATATGGGGCTCGAGTGGCTGATCCTGGCCTCGGTCGCTGCCTCAGAGCGTGCTCCGGTGCCGCACTTCCGCAGCAAGGCACGTATCGAGAAGCAGCTGAGTGAGACGGCGATCCCGTGGACGGTGATCGCGCCCAGCTATTTCTATGAGAACGTCCTCTCCTCGCGAGAGTCGATCCGTGCCGGCGAGCTTCCCATCGCGCTACCCGCGAAGAAGCCGCTGCATCAGGTGGCGCTCGCTGACCTCGGCGCGCTCGTCGCAGCGGTCCTGAATCGCAGAGAGGAGCATCTCCACACGCGCATTGAGGTCGCAGGCGATGCTCCCACGCCACTTGAAATGGCCACTGCCCTGGACGCGCGCTACGTGCACGTACCGATCGCCGAGATCCGCGAGCGCAGCGCAGACCTGGCCTCGATGTATGAGTTCCTGGCAAGCGAGGGCTACGGGATCGACGTGCCGGCGCTACGGGACAGATACCCGGAGATCCCATGGGCCAGCTTCGTCGCTTGGGCACGGAGTATCGACTGGGGTACGGCTTGATGCTTGCGGCTCTCGGACGCCTCGACTAACTCCCCTCGAGCGAAGCCTCGACCGTGACTTCGATGTCCTCGGTACGCATGCCCAGTTTCTTTAGGCACTGGGTCATCGCCGCTTGCGCCACCATCTCCAGATGTGTTTCCTGCACGCCTGCTACGCGTCCCCACATTTGGCAGGTGATCCCGTTCAGGATCGCGTCGGTGGCGTCGTCGGCCGCACCTGAGAGGGTCAGCGTTACGGAGCTGACGAGCTCGCGAGCCTGGGTGTCCTCCTTGACGAGCTGCTCGGCGACCAGCCAGGTGAAGACGCTGCCGATCGCGCCGGCGAGCAGCTCGCCCGGCAACGTCGCCAGGGGATCCGTGACATCGGGATCCACGTTGAGCGACAACAGCGGCGCGATCGAATGGCTTCCCACACTCAGTCGCGGCGCGCCGTCCGGAGGATTGCCCAGCCACCTGATCGAGGCCTCTCGTTTCAGTGCGGTCATTGACCCTCCTCAGCGCTCCGGCGCGATCAGAACAGGGCGCCCGGCGTGGGCGAGCACCACGTGCGAGACGCTGCCGAGCAGCGCCGAGGCGACCGCACCGAGTCCGCGCCGACCGCATACGATCAACCGCGCGTCGAGCTCGTCGGCGATCTCGATGATCCTGCGCCCCGCGCCTTCCGTGGCCTCCTCGACGCGAGAGCTTGCGTCATAGCCGTGGGCGCGTGCGCGCTCCACTCCCTCCTCAGCAGCGTCAGCGGCCAACTGGGCCTGCTCCCCGTCGACTTTATCCTCGTCGCTCAGGTAGCCGCCGCCGAAGCCCCCGGCCCGCGCCAGCAGCACCGCCGCGGGCTGCCAGATCGTCAGCACGACCGCAGGCGCGGGATGGGCAACGAGCTCCACCGCCGCGGCCATCGCCGCCTGCGACCCCTCCGACCCGTCGTAACAGAACAGCACCGGTCCAGGCATGGAGTCTCCTCAAAAGTAGTCATCTACACGTGCAGAGATCTAAATCCTAGGCGCAAAAGTGCTCACGCAACGTGTCCGCTCACCGGCGCGGGAGCGAAACGCGACCGCTCGCGAGACGTCCCCGAGGACGAGACCTGAATCTCGCCGCAAACCGCTCGGCATCGGGAGCGAGGCTGATGAAGTTCAGCCTGTAGCGGCCGATCTCGATCTCATCGCCGTCGTGCAGGATCGTCCACTCCACGCGCTCGCCGTTCACGAACACTCCGTTGAGGCTACGATCATCGAGCAAGCGTGCCCCGTCGCGTTGACGTCCGAGCAGGGCGTGCCGGCGCGACACGGTCGGGTCGTCCAGACGCAGATCGCCGGTCAGGCTACGCCCAATCCGGGTCCACTCGCGAGTGAGCGCCACCACTTTCTCGTGCCCGTCCTCGCTGAACGCGAGATACTCGCTTGGTCGCTGGATCTGCTCCCGGATCTGTAGGAGCCGCGCCAAGTCCATGGGGTCGTCGATGTGCGAGCCGCATGATCCTCGTCCCGCGGTTGTGTCTGAGGTCAAAGAGTCCACTGGCCGCTCCCTGTATTCGAGGTGGCATTCGCATCACAAAGCACTGCAAGCAACCCTTGTTTCGGAAAGCGCATCCAAGCAGCGCCGCAAAACACGACTCTAAGCAGCCTTTTACCCCGACTGATAACCGTCTAAACCGTCCTTCCGCTCCTTGGCCCCGTGAGAGCTAGACGCAATGCCGTTGCCTCGAGAGCTGGAACCCCAGCCTCCAGGTGTCTCCACTGGACACTTGTTCGATGATCCACCGTGGGTGTAAGAGGCGGATCTGTCCGTGGCGAGGATCCTCTTGTACGTGTATGCGCGAGAGCGTAAGGTTAGGGTTGCGCGGGCTGTTCCGCGGACCTATCGCCGGGCACGTGCTTGAGAACCACGATGCTCAGCCGAGTAGATACCTCCAACCGTTCGCAGCCGACTTCAAGGCCGTTTGGGATCTTACGGCGCGAGCTCGACCGGCGTACGAGCGTGATCTCGATCGAGGGCGAGCTCGATCTCTCCACGGCGCCGCGTTTGAAGTGGATGCTGACCGAAGCGCTCGAGGCGGGTCACGAGGAGCTCGTCGTTGACCTTTCGCTTACCACCTTCATGGACTCGACAGCGCTCGGCGTGCTCGTCGGTGTCAACCGAAGCCTGGGCGTCGATGCCCGGATGGCGATCGTCTGCCCGCGGAGCACGGTGCTGAAGATCTTTGAGCTTTCGGGGCTAGACGGCATGTTCGTGATCTTCTCGACTGTCGACGAGGCGCTCGCGTACACGCGGGGGCACACAGCCAAGGCCGGCTGATCGGGCGCAGGCTGCTGATCGTGGGCGACACCGCCAGACACCCTTCACCTCCCCGCCGCCGGCGTCCAGCAGCGACCATCCTCTTCGTTTGCTGTGCGCTTGCCTTGGCGTTCACCACGGTTGCCGCGGCCAGGCCAGGCTATGCGAGGCCGACGCGCGGCGCAGGCCTACCAAACCCACCGGGCAGCCCCAGCCCGGCGGTCGCCTCGCCCGGGCCATCTCACAACGGACAACCGGGCCCCGGACCCGGGGATTCCCCGGAATATCCAGGCCCCGAACACGGTGGGGGCCAACCGACGCCGGGCCGTGAAGGATATGAGCGCCCAGAACACCGGGGAGAACAGGGTTCAGGTCACATAGAACCAGCTGACCCCGGTCATCAGCAGCGAGCACCCGGCCAGCGACCGGAAAGCGCCGGTCACCCGGCAACATCGCGCGGCCCGGCCGAGTCACCCGCTCCAGATCACGCGGCGGGGGCCGCGGGTGCGACCCGCTCGATCCCGCGTGCCGCCCCGTCGGCCGCTCCGAGCAAAGTCCCGGCTACCCCGCCCACGCCGGCCCGTGCCCCCATCCCAACCCTGTCGAGAGCTACGACGCCTGCAGTAGCACCCGCGGTTACGACACCCGCGCCAGCCACGTCTACGCCAGCAGCGACGACGCCACAACTCGCCGGGGGATCGCACCCCGCGCTCACCGGCCGCTCGCCGCATGCCGCGCGGGATCTTCGCCATGCCCGCAATCGCGGCGCCAGGAGGCATGCAGCACCGGTCGCGTTCTCCCCGGGTGCGATCGCTCCCGTGGCCGCGATCCCGTTCACGCCCGCACACACTGCGCGCGCGAGGCGTGCGCAGAGAGCGGCGCCTGGCCTCCCGGCGCCCAGCCGGCGCCCGTCGCCGATCGTGACAACGATCACCAGAATCGTCGGCGTCGTACCCACGCTCGTGTGGATCCTCATCGGCGCCCTGTCCGCGCTCGCGCTCGCGCTCGCGGTACGTTCGCGCTTGGCCGCGTTGCGCGCCCGGCGGCTGGAGCGCCAACGTGGAGAGCTGCTCGAGGATGTGGGCCTGCTGCAGGGCGCGCTGCTCCCTGAGCCCCCCGCCCGGCTCGGTCCGGTGGGCACCTCCGCGGCCTACCGCCCGGCGGACGGTCCTGGAGCGGGCGGCGACTTTTACGACGTGTTCGCGCTCGAGGATGGTCAGCTGGCGGTCATCGTCGGTGATGTCTCCGGACACGGACGCGAGGCGTTGCCCCATACGGCGCTCGTGCGCTTCACGCTGCGGGCCTACCTCGAGGCCGGTCTCTCGCCGCGGGCCGCCATCCAAACGGCTGGAGCTGTGCTCGAGCGCCAACTTGGGGGGTCATTTGTCACCGTCGTGGCGGCCACCTATCAGCCGCGCGAGCGCATTCTCACCTACGCCTGCGCTGGTCATCCACCACCGGTCGTGCTTGGCTCGCGGTCGATCGCACCGATCACCGCCAGCTCCTCGCCACCGATCGGAGCCGGCATGCGGACCGGGACTCGCCAGACCGTGGTGTCCGTGCCGGGCCGCTCGCAGGTCTGCTTCCACACCGACGGCGTCACGGAGGCAAGGGTTGCGGGAGAGCTGTTCGGCGCTGAGCGACTCGCGCGCACGCTCGCTGAGCTCGGGCCGCAGGCCACAGCATCGGCGCTCCTCGACCAGGTGGCCGAAGAGACCGACGCGCGGCCCGACGACATGGCTGCGTGCCTACTGAACGTCGAGGGAGGCAACGCCCCGCCAACGATCCTCGTCGAGGAGCTCGAGCTCGACCGCGAGGAGGCAGCAGGCGATCGAACCGGGCGATTCCTGCTTGCCTGTGGGGTGCAGCGCCGCGAGGTCACTGAGCTCATGCGCTCTGCGCGCGTCGCTGCCGAGCGTACCGGCACCGTCGTCCTCGAGTTGCGCCTTGGCGACGGGCCGCCGGTGCTCGCGCTCGGACGCGACAATGTCGCGCTTCTCCACACATCCCGCGTGAGACGGCAAGCGGATCTCAGGGTGTCGCAGTGAACCCCGCGCCGGCGCTCGCCCCAGACGCGGCAATGGTGTTGGGTATCGCATCCACAGCGATGCCGTTCGCTCGCACTCCTGAGGATGAGGCCGAGCGCTGGCTACGAGTACTGCGCCTACATGGCGAAGTTGGGATCGCGCTACAGGCGCTCGGCGTGAGCGAGGGATCCCTCCAGGTGCAGGGCGAGGGCACCGATCGTGCGCGAACCGCTCCCGCCAGTGTCGATGATCGCGACGCGGTCGCACAGGTCACAGAGGACGCCGTCCACATAGCCAGTCGGCGAGGTGCCACTGGAGTCGCAACGACCGACGTGCTGATGGCCGTTATGCACTTCTACGGTGCGGACTTCGACCGCGTGCTTCGGGCACATGGCACCGACCGTGACGAGGTGATCGAGCGACTCGGAGCATTGGAGGTAGACGCTGGGCGAGGGGCCTCTCGTAGTGTTCTTCGCCCAATGCCGAGACGCTGAAGCGCCGCACGCGGCTTGCCGCCGCTTCGCGGAGAGGCCGTCCGTCCAAGACTGACGACGGTGGAAAGGCGGCTACCGGCTCCTTTCCACCTCCAATTTATACCCCATAGGGGGGCTTGTTACAAGCCCCGGTCGTGCCGCATAATCGCCCGCCGCAGGCCAGAACCTACCGAAATTGGAGGAGCGAAATGCCTATGGGAGAGCATGCTGTTGTAATCGCCGGAGGTGGTCCAGCGGGGATGATGCTGGCGGCTGAGTTGGCCTTGGCGAAGGTCGACGTCGCAGTCATCGAGCGGCGCCCCAATCACGGACTCGCCGGCTCGCGGGCCGGCGGCCTTCACTCGCGCACGATCGAGCTGTTCGATCAGCGTGGGGTCGCCGATCGCTTCCTCGCGGAGGGTCAGGTGGTTCAGGTCGCAAGGTTCGGCACGACCGTGCTGGACATAAGCGACTTCCCCACGCGTCATCCGTATTCGCTCGGCATCTGGCAGAACCAGATCGAGGCGATCATGGCCGCCTGGATCGCCGAGCTGCCGGTGCGGATCCACTACGGACGTGAGGTGACGGGCTTCGTGCAGGACGACAGCGGCGTCGAGGTCGAGCTGGCCGACGGCCGGTCGCTGCGGGCGCAGTACCTCGTCGGGTGCGACGGGGGACGCAGCCTAATTCGTAAAGCAGCGGGCATCGAGTTCCCCGGGTGGGATGCGACCAGGAGCAACCTGATCGCCGAGGTGGAGATGACCGAGAAACCGGAGTTAGGCATCTCCCCCGAGAGCCTCCTGGACACCTACCACCAGGAGCGCCACCCGGTCGCTGCCGGAGTGCTCCGGCACACGATGGCCCTGACGGCGCTCCAGCGCCCGGACGAGGGGATCAAGGCGATCGTCGATTTGGTCTCGGAGCTGGCGAGCATGGAGGAGCCACGCAAACGGCTCGCCGGAATTCTCTCCGGGCTGGACATCCACTACGACCTCGGCGAGGGCCACCCCCTGCTCGGACGCCGGATGCCCGATCTGGACCTGGTGAGCGCGGACGGGCAGTTGCGGGTCTTTGAGTTGCTGCACGAGGCCAAGGCGGTGCTGCTCAACTTGGGTGAGCCTGGTGGCTTTGACATCGCTCGTTGGGCTGATCGGGTTCAGCTGGTCGATGCTGGATATGACGGCGCTTGGGAGCTTCCGGTGCTTGGCGTGGTTACTGCTCCCGCTGCCGTGTTGATTCGGCCTGATGGATATGTGGCTTGGGTGGGAGAGGGCACGGATACCGGACTGCGCGACGCGCTGACCGCTTGGTTTGGGTCGCCTTGTTATTGATCCTGAGGTCGCACGCGCCGGTCACCGAGAGCGCGGCGATGGCCGATCCCCGCCGAGCGGTCGCGGTGCTCGTGGCGCTGCGCGCCACCGGCATCGGTGTCTCGGTCGATGACTTCGGGACGGGCAACGCCTCGATCGAGTACCTCGCCCAGCTGCCAGCCACCGAGATCAAGATCGACCGTTTATTCATCACGGACATCCTCGAGGACCCACGGGCGCAGGCGATCGTCCGCTCCACAATCGACCTCGCTCGCAACCTCGAGCTCACCGTCGTCGCCGAGGGCATCGAGACCGAAGCGGCCTTGAGCCATCTCATCGAGCTGGGCTGCGATACCGGGCAGGGCTACTTGATCTCACGGCCACAGCCGGCCGATGCGCTGACGGCGATCCTGAAAACCGGCTTCGCCGCGGTACCGGCGCTCCCGGGCTTCAACAAGGCGTTGGCCAAACTGATCGGCTCCTAAGCGCGGTCGGGAACGTCGCCGGGAAGGAATCCCGCGACGGCGGAGTCATACAGGAAGCGCGCGACGGCGGGCCGTGCGCTGATCGCTGCTGCAGAGCCGACGAAGGGATCACGAGATTCCGGTTGGGGCAGGGCTGCGAGTAGGAAAGCCGTCTCGTCCGATACCCCGAACACAGGAGACACCCCAGTGCCTAGAACGTCGATCCTTGCTCTAGTTGGTATTGCGCTCGTCCTCGCCGGCTGTGGCAGCTCCAGCAGCACAAGCAGCTCGTCCGGCACCTCGGCCGCTGCGAGTACTGCGACCACGACATCGAGCGGAAGCTCTGCTCCTTTTCTGGCAAATCTGAGGACTGTCAGCAACCTCGCCTCGACGGTGCCGGCCAACGGCGATATCAACCCGTACGGGATCGTGACCGTGCCCACCAGCGTGGGCAAGCTCCAGGCGGGACAGCTGCTGATCAGCAACTTCAACGCCAAGGAAAGCGCAAAGGAGAACGGTCAGGGCACCGGCACGACGATCGTGCAGGTCTCGACCGCCGGGAAGCTCTCGCTGTTCGCGACGATCGATGCCAAGACGCTCCCCGGCCCATGCCCAGGCGGCGTCGGGCTGACGACAGCGCTGAACATCCTCCCGGGCGGCTACGTCGTCGTGGGCAGCCTGCCGACGACCAACGGCAAGGCAGCGACCGCGAAGTACGGCTGCCTGATCGTGCTCGACAGCGAAGGTAAGACGGTCGAGACGATCGCTGGCAAGAACATCCAGGGTCCCTGGGACTCGACCGCGAAGAGCGAAGGCTCCAAGACGATGCTGTTCGTCAGCAACGCGCTGAACGGAGGACCGGTGGTCGGCAAGAAGACGATCGACAACTCGACCGTGCTGCGGATCGAACTGGAATCCGGCGAACACCAAACGCCGAAGGTGCTGAGCGAAACGGTGATCGCCAATGGCATCCCCTGGATCGATTCGGCGGAAGCCCTCGTGCTTGGCCCGACCGGACTCGCACTCGCCTCCAACGGGACGCTGTACGTGGCCTCGACCGAAGACAGCAAGATCCTCGCGATCTCCGAAGCGATGACGCGCACCACCGCGGCCGCGAAAGGCGGCACCGTCCTCACCGAAGGCGGCCACCTCAAGGAACCGCTCGGCATGGTGCTCGCGCCGAACGGCAACATCATCACGAGCAACGGTGGCGACGGCAACATGGTCGAAACCACGCTCGCCGGCCGGCAGGTAGCCGTGCAGACCGCCGACAAGAAGACCGGAGCTGGATCGCTATTCGGCATGGCCATAGCCCCGGAAGGCAAGGGCATCTACTTCGTCGACGACGGCGAAAACACCCTGAAGCTGCTGCACTAGAGGCGCGCGGTTCACCGCAAGCTCTGGGCGTTGCCAAGCTCCTCGTAGGCAACGCCCAGAGCAAATCGTGGCTCTACTTGACCGCGCCGCCGGAGGCGTTGAGCGCGTACCACGCGCCACCGAACGCCTTTACGCCGACGTAGGAGGTCTTCCCCGGGCCGCTGTCGCCCGTGTAGGTGTAGAGCGGGTGACCGGCGTAGGTGACCTGGTTGCCGCTGGTCGTGGACAGCAGCGAGGCCTTGACGCC
>Ga0302181_10002648_pt1 | contig 12520 bp, 10 predicted proteins | sample I_Palsa_E3_3_FD_198786 | JGI IMG/M metagenome (GOLD analysis project Ga0302181, IMG submission 198786) | Peat permafrost microbial communities from Stordalen Mire near Abisko, Sweden - I_Palsa_E3_3 | ecosystem: Environmental > Terrestrial > Soil > Palsa > Peat permafrost | place: Sweden... | reverse complement strand
GCGGGGACACCTGCGGCGTTGCCAAAGCGATGGAGTAGGCGCCGCAAACGCGACCACTGCGTCCATCAGGTATACAGACAGGAGGAACAATGGGACAGGATCCGTGCCAAAGTCAGCCAGCGCGGGCCGATGTGCAACAGGCCAGGAAGCGCTTCTGCCAATACCTCGATGCGTTCGCCGACAACCCTGGCAATACTGCTTGTCGGACGTATCCGGGGTTGGAGAGCCGACCGTGGCACGACCCCGGCGATTTTCCTCTCGCGCAGTACCTCGAACGTCACTTCGCCGCAATTCGCGCTGAAATACTTGCGCTTGATCCGGATGCCTACCAGGCCGAGGCAGACCCGATCGACCGGACTGGCAACTGGGACGTCTTGTTCTTCTACGAGATGGGCCGGCGTATTGCCGAAACGTGTGACGCGTGTCCGGTCACGGTGAAGGGCCTTGACCCGTTGTCAGCGATGCGCACGGGTCCAGGTGTCATTTACGTTTCACGTTTGCGACCCCAGACCCATATCGCCCCGCACCGGGGCTCGCTGAACGTGCGACTGCGCTGCCACTTGGGCATCGTCGTCCCTGAGGGGGGCTGCGCGATCCGTATTGATGGCGAAGCGCGCTCCTGGCAAGAGGGTCGATGCATGGTCTTGGATGACCACTTTGAGCACGAAGCGTGGAATCGGACGCGCCACGATCGCCTCGTGCTCGTTGTTGATATGTGGCATCCCGACTTGACGCCCACGGAGATCCGCCTCCTAACTGCGCTTCACAGATACAGGTGAGCGATTGCCACACGGCAGCGACGCCGCATCTGCACAGAGCGAGGGTTGTGTAGCGTCGGCAAACGCCTCGCCGAGTAGCCGGATTGTGTTCACATGGTCCTCTGCATGCGACGAGGGGCAGGTGACGAGCACGTCGTTGACATTGTACGTGTCGGCGAACGCGCGGATGGCGCGGGCACATTGAATTGGGTCGCCGACGATGTTGCTCCGCATCCCGCGGCGCATGCGCTCCTCCTCGGCCAGTTTCGCATGCGCCTCGCTTTCGAAGCACGTAACGGAAACCGCGATGAGTGGGCCGTCTACGGGCGGGTCGTCGATCTCGCTCCTGTATCGGCGGACAATGCTTGGCCCGACGCGATTACTGCCAGGAAGAAAGCACATGAATCCGTAGGGCGCCGCGTGTCTCATCGCTTGGCTTGCGCTTCGTTCGCCTGAGCCCAGCACCCAAATCGGTGGTGGAGTAACACCAATTGGCCTTGGGCCAAGCCAGTCCGGGCGAGGAGTCATCGCGTCCAAGAGAAAGAAGAGCTCATCGAGCTTCGCCTCAAAAGTCTCTTGGGATAGCTCGTCCAAGTGGCCTCCGACGAGGGCGAGTTCAATCCGGTCGCTGGTTACGCCTGGGCCACGACACACGCCAAGTTCGATGCGTCCAGGAAAGGCCGCCTCGAGGGTAAGGTAGGTTTCCGCGATCTTCAGGGGGCTGTAATACCGTAAGAGCACTCCCCCGGGGCCGAGTTTGATTCTCTGGGTTTCACTTGCTAGTACTGCGAGGGCTATTTCGGGCGCTGCAAGGCTTGTGGCAGGCACGTGATGCTCTGCGATCCAGTAGCGTAGGAAGCCGTGGGTCTCAGCTAGCTGCGCCATTTCTACGGTGCGCCTTATACGCTCGCCTGCAGAGCACCCGTCGAGGACCTTTCCCAGGTCGAGAATCCCGACATTCATGCGTCGCGAGTTTCGTACGTTGGCGGCGCCTTACCCACGCCCGATTCAGAGAGGTCCGCGGTCGCGACTGCACCCCTCGATGCATTCGCTCGCCTGAAGCCCCGCAGGCTCATCTGATGTGGGATGTTGTGGGGGTCGCCGAGCGGCAAGAAGGCCAGCGCCACTCCGCTCGCGTCGAGAAGGATTGGTGATGCATGGCGTGCAAGCCACTGCCCAGCTGCCCGTGCCGCGCCGAGCTCGGCGCACGCCGAAGCAGCGCTGAGGCCGCCGCCCCAGCCCCCGAGTGTCCCCCACGGCAGCAGCGACGTGCGCAACACACAGAACTGGGCGTCCGCAGCCTCCACCCCGCGCAGCCTAGACCGCGTCGCGCGCCGCGCGCATCGGGCGCACCCCTCGGAACTTCGCGAGCACGGGACCTGAAGATAACGATCCGGCACGACGCATTTCATAGGGTGGGTCCCGATCAAAGTTCGGGCTGTACAGCCCGATGCGCCGCCGGTGTGACCGGCACTAGCTTGTCGAGGCGCAGAGCGACGGGCCGCCTGAATGTGCCGTTGCGCCGGGTGGCCGCGAGCGTCATTCGCGCGCAACAGTGCTCGGATCAGGGCACTCATGAAACTCAGTGATGACCGTTGCGAGCTACGCAGCACGAAAGGAGCAACAACAACCCACAGGAGCAACGATGGAAACGAAGCCGAGTACACCCGAGCCGGCGAAGGAGCAACCGCACTCGGACGAGGACGAGCTGGAGGACCTCGAGGCACCCGCCGAAAGCCAGGAAGAAGTTGCCGGCGGCTGCGTTATCACGTGCATGTCCACCTGTAATAAGACGACGGCTGAGGATTAGGCGCCGCAATCACGAGCGGTGCGGGCGCGTGAGCAAATCAGTGCTCGATGGGCCGGCTGGCAGGCACGGCGCGGTCGTGCTGCTCGACGACTCGGCCGGCATCGTCCTGCGCCGCGCTCGGCGGCCTCGGCGCTGTTGAGGTTGTACCGCCACACCGGCGAGCGGCGCTGGCTCGAGCGGGGGGCGCGGGTCGCGAAGCGCGTCGCGACTCCCGAGCTGTTCGTCGGCCTGGGGAGCCCCGCGGAGCGCGCTTACTCGCGGTTCAAGGGACATGCCGGGCTCGCGCTTGTTGCAGCGGGGCCGCGCGGTCGGATGCCCTTCGCGATGCCGATGTTCGAGCCTGAGCTCACTGGACGGGCGTCTTGAGGGTCTCCCGCCGCGGTCACCTGCGCACCGCGATGCTGGTCCTCGTCGCGCTCGGCAGCGTCGGGGTGGCACTGGCCGCGTATGCGACGAATGTGCTGCGGGCGCTCGAGGGAAGCACCGTCGATGCGCGCTTCTCGATCCGCGGCGCGCAGCGACCTCCGAGGAACCTGGTGCTCGTCTACGTCGACGAGCGGACGTTCACCGAGCTGCGGCTGCAGTGGCCCTTCGCGCGCGCGGTCGAGGGCCGGGTGATCCGCCGGATCGCCGCCGCTGGCCCTGCGGCGATCGCCTATGACATCGAGTTCCCCGATCCCAGCCAGTTCGGGCGCCGCGACGACGTTGCGCTGCTCAAGGCGATCACGAGCGCCCGCGGACGGATCGCGTTCTCGACCGCCGAGACGGGAGCCCACGGAAACGTGCCGTTTCTCGGCTCGGACGAGGGAACCGCGCTGCTGCACTCGGTCGGCGCGCAGCCCGCCGACGCGCAGTTCCCACTCGACTCCGGCGGCGTGATCCGGCATATGGATTACGCGATCGGCGGGCTCCCCACGCTCGCCGTCGTGACCGCTGAACTCGCGACCGGTCGACGCGTCCCTGCGAGCCTGTTCGGCGATCACGAGCAGTGGATCGACTACTACGGGACGGCGGGCTCCTTCCCGTCCGTGTCGTTCTCTGACGTGTATCGCGGGCGGATCCCCGCGGCCGTGTTCCGCGGCAAGATCGTCGTCGTCAGCGCGTCTGATCCGGCGCTGCAGGCGGTGGCCGACTTCCACGCGACCTCGACGAGCAGCAACATGAGCGGTGCGGAAGTCCAGGCCAACGCGATCGAGACCGTGCTGCGCGGGCTGCCGTTGCGCTCGCTCCCGGGCTGGCTCGACGTCATCGTGATCCTCCTGATGGGAGCCGCCGTGCCGGTCGCGAGCGTGCGGTTCGGGCCAGCGGTCGTGAGCGCCGGCATCGTCGCGCTCGGGGTCGCGTTCGCGATCGCCGCGCAGCTGCTCTTCGACGCCGGACGGGTCGTCGTCGTCACCTACCCGCTACTGGCGCTGGCGCTGAGCGCGGTCGGAGCACTCGCGGTGCGATTGGTGACCGAGGCGATCGAGCGGCTCCGGGTCCGGGACCTGTTCGCGCGGTTCGTGCCGGAGAACGTCGTCGACGAGGTGCTGGCGAGCGCGGACGGGCTGCGACTCGGCGGCGTGCAGCGCGAGAGCACTGTGATGTTCACCGACCTGCGCGGCTTCACGACGTTCGCCGAATCGCTCGCGCCCGAGCAGGTGATCGACGTGCTCAACCGTTACCTGAGCGAGATGAGCGATGCGATCCTCGACCACGGCGGTACGCTGGTCGCGTACATGGGGGACGGGATCATGGCCGTGTTCGGCGCTCCGCTCGAGCAGGCAGACCATGCCGACCGAGCGCTCGCGACCGCGCGAGAGATGCTGACGACGCGGCTACCGCGCTTTAACGAGTGGCTCCGGGAGCACGGCCTCAGCGATGGCTTCCGGATGGGCATTGGCCTCAACAGCGGCCAGGTGATGTCGGGCAACGTCGGATCCGAGCGCCGAGTCGAGTACACAGCCGTGGGTGACACCACCAACGCCGCCGCGCGGATCGAGCAGCTGACGAAGGGCACCGCGCATCAGCTGATGCTGTCCGACGCGACGCGCGAGTCGCTGCACGAGCAGCCGACGGACCTGTTGTTAGTCGATGAACTCGAGCTGCGCGGGCGGTCTGCACGCACGCGGATCTGGGGGCTCAGCGAGAACGTCGAGGGCCCCTCGTGATCCGCCCGAGCACTAAGGCAATTCCCGGCTACTTCTTCGTCCTGCGCACGCCCTGCCGGCGCTGGACCGCTTCGGGACGATCGGAAGGAGGTGGCCATGAGGAGGTCCGGGTTCACGACGCGCTTGGCCAGGTGTACGCGGGAGCGCTCGCCCGCCGCCCGATGGAGCGCGTCAAGGCGTAGCGCGACCCTGGCCGTGCTCGGCCTCGTTTGCGCGTCTGCGCTGGCCGGCTGCGGCAGCACAGCCACATCATCCCGCGGGCCATCACCCGGAGCAGCCAAGCAGCATTCCGCCAAGCTGTCGCCGACGTTCACCGTGAACGTCGAGCTGGCGCCGGTGAGCGGGAAGGTGCTGGTCGAACAGCCGGGTATGAGGTTCGTGGCACTGACGGCTGCGGAGCTGGTTGCGCTCGGAACCGTGATCGACACGCGTGCCGGAGTCGTCCGCCTGACCGCCGCCTACCCGACCCCCGGACACGGCGCGGTCGGCGAGTTCCAGGATGGGATCTTCCAGGTCGAGCAGGAACGAACGAACGCTGGCCTCGTCGACCTGCGGATCCAGAACGCAAGCAGCGCTGCCACCTGCGGCGGCCCGCCTCGCGCGAACGTCCCCGCTCGCCTCAGCGCCCGCCAGCTCGGCCTGCTGCTGGGCAGCGGCACAGGACGCTTTCGCACCGACGGTCAGTTCAGCGCGACGACCGTCCGCGGGACCAAGTGGGGCGTGCGCGACCGCTGCGACGGCACGTTGACGATCGTGCGACAGGGCGTCGTCGCGGTCACCGACTTCGTCACTCACAAGACGATCGTGCTGCACACCGGCCAGCGGTTCCTCGCCAGGGCTCCATGATCCCGGATGACCCCGTGACGCCAATGGCCAAGCTCAAAAAGCGGGGCTTCACCGCCGCGGCCAATGCCGGGCCGAGGATCTCGACGCGGCCGGAGCGAGCGCGAACGGGTCAGTCAGTCGATTTCAGAGCGCCGGAAAGCTGGGTGCGGCTGTGAACCGCGAGCTTCTCGTAGGCACGCGACAGCTGCCACTCGACAGTCTTCGTCGAGACGAACAACGCCTGGGCGATGTCACGATTCGTCAACCCTTGGGCGGCCATCCGTGCGACACGCGACTCAGCGGGCGTCAACGCCTCCGGGCCGCGCAGCGACGCCCGCCGCGGTCGTGCTCCGGCCGCCACCAGCTCTCGACGCGCGCGCTCGGCGAGCGCCACCGCACCACAGCGATGAGCATGGTGGGCCCCCTCGGCAAGCGACTTTCGCGCCGCATCGACCTGCCCCCGCCGGCGCAGGCCGGCTCCCAGGTTCACCAGCGCGCGGGCATGCTCCAGCCGAGCCGGAGAGCGCTCCAGAACTTTGACCGCGTCGCGCAGCAGGCCAAGCCCGCGCCCGCCGCCGTCCAGCAGGCCGCTCGTCGACAATGCCATGCCGAGCCGCCTGGCCGCGCCGAACGCGCGCGCCGCCGCCAGCTCGCGCGACGCCAGAGCCGTAGCCTCCTCGTGGCGACCAAGCTCCTCCAGCGCGCTCGCGGCCGTCGGTACCCAATCGCTGAGCACGGACAGATCGCAGCCGCCCGCGCGCATCCGCCGGTCGGCGTCGAGCATGTCGATGAGACCCTCCTCTGTGTCAACTTGAGCGATCCGGACCCGTCCTCGGTTTGCGAGGTTCACCACCCCCTGCCAGCTGCCAAGCTCCGCCTCGGTGAGCGCAAGCGACGAAACGAGACCGGCCGCCTCCTCGATCCGTGCCCGCTCGAGCAGCACCGGGACGAAGTACACGGCCGCGAAATGCTCCGTGCCGAGCTCGCGGGCGATCCCCTGTACCGGCCCGAGGTGGCCCTCGGCAACGGTGAGCTCTCCGGCACGTAAGGCGGTCTCGCCGCGAAAGCACGAGCTGTGCACGAACAGCGGCGCCGATCCGCTCCGCTGGGCTTGGGCGATGGCTGCGTCCTGCACCTGAACGGCCGCGTCGAAGTCATCCGCCCAGGCCAACATGACCGAAGCAGCGACGAATGCCACGGTGAGCTCGGCGAGCCGCTCGTCCGCGAGCGCCCGCCTGGCCAGCTGTGTGATCTGTGCCGCGGATAATCCGCCGACCCCAAAGTTCTGTGCGAGGGCCGCAAGCATCCCGGGCGCAACAGCCATGCCGCGCTCGGCGCGGCGAAGGTAACCGGCGCTGCGCTCCCGGAGTCGGCCCACCGCCGATAGGCAGGGCGCGCCGCCGCCGAGCAGCAGGGCGTCGAGCTGCTCCGTCAACGGCGCAGGCAACGTTTCACCTGTGGCGAGCACGCCCTCGAGCAGGGCCACCACGTCGCAGAAGCGTCCGGTGGGCACCAGTGCCTGCGCCAGCTCGAGCGCTATCTCCGCGCGCTGGACCGGATCCTCGGCGAGGACGATCGCTTCCCGCAGCGCCGCGAAGTCGTGCTTGGCGGGCAGCATCGCCTCCGAGCGCCCGAGCTCGACCAGAACGTCCAATCGACGCTCGGGCGCGGGCGGCTCTTGAAGTGCCCGCCGTAGATAGGCGACCGCCGCCTCCGGCGCTCCCTGTCCGATGGCCAGACGCGCAGCGCGGCTCAGCGCATCAACGACCCACTCCGCGCCGTAGGGTTCGGCTGCGAGCAGATGGGCAGCCACCCTGTCCATCGGCGTGTCTTCTGCAAGCAGCATCCGAGCCGCCTCCAGGTGCAATCCAGCACGGCGGGAGGGCGAGAGCTGTGCCACAACCGCCTCTCTCACGATCGGGTGCACGAACGACAACGGTTGTCCCGCATCCAACAGCTCGACCGCCCGCAGTCTGTCCGCCGCGACCTCGGCGCACCCATGGTCGAGACCCGCGAGCGCCGCCCCGTGACGCAACGGCGAGCCGCCGGCGAGCACCGCCACCGCAGCCGCCAGCCGCTCGCAATCGGAGCCCAACCGCGCCAGGCGCACAATCACGCTGCCAGCGATCGCCCCCGCGCCCAATACCTGCACCCGTCGCGCGCGGTCGACCGAAGCAGGGAGGGGCTCAGCTGCAAGCGCCACGGTCAGCTCCCGCAGGAAGAACGGGTTTCCGCCTGTCGCCTGATGACAAGCCCGACACAAGTCCTCATCCGCCTGGACGCCCAGGCGGCCGCGCACGAGGTCTCGAGACGACGCCTCGGTCAGCGGCGCGGGCTGCAACACGGCCGCCGCGACCTCCGACAGCATCGCTACGGAACCGCCCGGATCAGGGTCCTCGCCGAGCCGGATCGCGACCGCCATCAGCACCGACAGCGACTCCACCCGTCTGGCCAGATAGAGCAAGAACCGTGTGGATGCCACATCAAGCCACTGGGCGTCGTCGACGACCAAGGCAAGCGGGCCACGGTCGGCCAGATTCGCCACCAGCCAATACAGGCCATGCAGCACCCCGGCGACACGATCAGACTCGACGCGCTCCCCCGGCGTCGGCGCGAACACCGGCGCGGCCAGGCGGGCCGCGCCGTCCAGCAGTCGGCTGTCGCCCTCGCGGTGGACACGCGCAAACAGCTCTCGCACCGCGGAAAACGACGAATCCATTGCCAGTTCGTCACCCCGAACAATGAATGTCGCCATGGCCCGGCTGCTGGCACCCTCCGCGCACGCCGCCAGCAGGGACGTCTTCCCGATGCCAGCCGGACCCGAGATCAAAAGCAGGCCACCCGTCCCACCGTGAGCGGCCTCAACCAGCTGGTCGATCTGCGCCAGCTCCTTCGTCCGCTCCAGCAAACGTCCCGACACCAAAGCGTTGGCCCGAGCCGGCATCGCCGCACATTATCCCGGAATCTAGACATCCAGCCGGAAAACATCGAACTTTCCCGCGATACCGCTCAACCGCGACTAATATCATCCGTTGCCGGACGCACGGCTGATGTCGCCACCGAGCAAACCACGACAGCTCTGGGCGACAACACGGTCTGCGCTCGCCCCCGGCAGCGACGCACCCGACACGCACCTCCCGGCGGTCGGTCGAGCGCTGTCACGGAGGAGGATTCGAAGCTCCGGACCCGTGGAGCGTGGAGTTGGAGCGTAGGTGAACTTGCCGGTCGTCGCCGCCGTACTGGGTGTGCTCGTCGCTGTGAACCTCATCAGCAACAGATGGCGCCAGCGGTGGTACCTCCAGACCTGCCTGGGAGGCACAGCTGTCCTGCTGCTGCTCGCCCGGCTCTCAGGCACGAGTTGGTCCGCACTCGGACTGGGCGCCGGCAGCTACTTAACCGGCCTGGTGTGGGGCGCGGCAGGTGTCCTGACCGTACTGGGCGCGTATGTCATAGCTCGCTTCGTTGCCGCCGCGCGACCGTTCTTCGATCATGACGCCGTCGACGGTCAGTCCGCTCACGACGTCCTGAGACACGGCCTGGTCGTGATCCCGTTCGGGACAGTCCTCTTCGAGGAGGTGGCGTTTCGCGGGGTCCTTCTCGGTGTCGTAGACGCTGACTCCGGCGCGGTGTGGGCCGTCCTGGTCTCGTCGGTTGCGTTCGGGCTGTGGCACATCCTGCCGTCGCTCGGTATACACACGACGAACGCGGGCGTCGGCGCCGTGCTGGGCGCGGGTCGGCGCGCGCAGGTGGCGACCGTCACGCTGTCCATCCTGGGGACGGCAGTGGCAGGGGGGGTGTTCTGCCTGCTTCGCCTGGGCAGCGGCAGCCTGATTACGCCTATGGCATTGCATTGGTCAGTGAACGGATTCGGACTATTCTTCGCCTGGCTCGCCCTGCGCCGACGGGCAGCCAGTGGCCGGTGAACACTGGACGATCGGCATGCCTTGACGAGAACGGAGCTGACCTTGGCGGGCTTTGTGGAGGAGCGGCTTGACTTGTCCCAGCGAATTGGAATCCTCGCGGCCTCCACGAGCGTTGGCCCGTCGTTCAGCCGCGGTCTTCTTCCACGCGCCACGGTCGACCAGGCGGTCATCACTGGCGTGACCGTTGGTGTGCACTATGCGCTCACCGCGCTCGCTGAATCGATCATCGAGAGCGTGGCGCTGAAGGTCACCCGCGCGCCGCCTTCGACCAGCAAGGCGGTGATGGCGCATCGCGGCACCCTACTGGCAGGCAACCTTGCCGCAGCCGGAACAGGGATCCTGGCCCAGCGGCTGCTTGCTCGGCGCGAGGACGAGGCGATCGAGCGTGCGTGGGTCCGCGAGGCGAGCTGGCGGCTGGCTGCGGGCGGCCTGGCAGGTGCGGTAGTGCTCGGTTCCGACATGCTGCTGGGTCGGGCCGACGCCTCCGGCACCCGTCCGTGGGTTCGCAAGGTGCCGGTCGCCCTACCGATCGGGACTGCTCTGGCCATCGGGCAGTACCACCGGCTACGCCGCAGGATGGCCGCGGAGGAGTCGGCCACCGACGCCGAGGGTGCTGTCATTGAAGGCAGCCCGCAGGTCGCGGCGGGCCGTTCGCTGCTCATCGGAGCAGGGGTGTCTACCAGTCTGTTCGCCTTTGCGGAGGGCGAGCGACTGTTCGCGGACGGGGTGGCTGTGCTCGTCCGGAAATCTGCGCCGAACGCGGCACTGCTCGGGAAGCCGATCGGGCATCTGGCCGCACTCGGCGTGCTCGCCGCGGGTAACTACGTCGCGCTCCAGAAGGTGTTCCACATCGCCGAGCACCGTGGAGACGCCGTCGAGGCCGCATTCGCCTCGGCCCCACTCTCGGAGTTCGTCAGCGGCGGGCCGAAAAGCGCTGTGTCGTACGACGACATCGGCCGTTACGGCCGCCGATTCGTGAACATGGCCCTGACCCGGGACGAGATCGAGTCGGTCATGGGCAAGCCGGCGCTCGAACCGATCCGGGTGTTTGTGGGGCTCGAGTCAGCCGCCACGACGAGCGCGCGAGCCGAGCTCGCGCTGCGCGAGCTCGAGGCGCTCGGTGCCTTCGAGCGAAAGCTCATCGTGTTCTGCTCACCGACCGGAACCGGATACCTCAACTACGTCACGACCGAAGCACTGGAGTACCTCACTCGCGGTGACGTGGCGATCGTGGCGATGCAGTATTCGCTGCGCCCCTCGCCGTTGTCGCTGAATCGCGTCGGCATCGGCATCGAGCAGAACACCGCGTTCCTGGACGCGCTCAAGCGGCGCCTGAGCGCGATCCTCGAGACCCGGAGGCCCCGCCTGGTCATCTTCGGTGAGAGTCTGGGGGCGCAGACCTCGGAGGATGTGTTCAAGGACGAAGGCACTCGAGGATTTCACCGCATCGGGATCGAGCGGGGGCTCTTCCTGGGGACCCCTGCCGCGACCAAGTGGCGCCAACGGTGGCTCGCGGACCCGGCGAGCGTCGACCCGGACGGCGAAGTCGTCGAGGTGGACGGCTACGAGGAGTTCGCTGCCCTGCCCGAGCTGGCGCGTCGAAATGCGCGCTACATGCTGCTCACGCACCACAACGACCCGATGCCGAAATTCTGGTTCCCGATTGCTGTCCGACAACCCGACTGGCTCGGTCCACCGGAGACCCGCGAACCCGGCGTGCCGCGCGAGGTGGCCTGGCGTCCGTACACGACGTTCGTGATCACACTCGCCGACGTGAAGAACGCCCTGCATGTGATTCCGGGCAAGTTCGTCGCGTGGGGGCACGATTACCGCAGGGATCTCGCTCGCTTCGTGTCACTGGCCTACGACCTGCCGACCGATGCCGAGCGGCTGGAGCGCATCGAGCGAGCACTCCGGCGTCGCGAGCTCGTATGGGCAGAGCGGCGACTGAGCACCCAACAACTGAGCGATGCCGAGGACAAGGTCAAGAAGCAGCTCGCGGCATGGGGTGTGCAGAAGGAATATCTACCGCTGAGCTTCGCGGCACCTGGGCCCCAGGAGGCAGACCCCTTCGACGCACACGTCGTGGCGGACTGATTCCTCGAGCGTTCCCGTCGATCGTCTGCAGCCTCATCTCCGCTGGCGTTGCGCGACGCTGCGAATCGCGCCTACCGGGAGTCAGAGTCTGTCAGGAGAGGTGGAATCGGCAGGCCAGCGGCGCTCAAGGCACGGTCCATCTCTGGCACGGTTTGACCCCTGGGGCTGTCGTCTCTGGGTTGGCCAAGGAGCCGGCGGGTCATCGTCGAGCGTTCTTGAAGGAGGTCGTCGAGGACGCGGCCCAGATCATCGGCGGTCGGTGGTTCTCGATCTGTGAGGGCCGCGCGTAACCAGGCTTGACGGACGAGCTCTTTGATGAATGCGCCGCTGGCGCGGTCAGACCGTTGAACGAGCTGATCGAGCGAGACTTGATCAAGACTGATGTCCTGTCCGTAGAGCAGGAACAGCTGGCGGCGTTGCTCGGGGCTTGGGAGGGGGATCTCGAGCGGCAACCAACAACATCACCCGCATGAACTCCTCAAACGCCGCGCCGAACGCCCCCGGATCAGGAATGTCGCTCAGTGTGTCAACAGGAGCCGAAAAGTGCGCCAGTTTCAGGAACCGAAAAGTGCACCACCTGCCGGTCGAAAACTAGGCCGGTTGAGGGTTGGGTGCGGCGGCGTCTCGCGCAGCGAGCCGTAGGCGAGCGGAGTGAGATGCCGCCGGCGCGCCGGTTCCAGGGGGGGTCACTTTTGGACCGGCGTGGGTCGGGCGGCGGAGGCGGGTGCGGTGCCGCGTTCTCTGAGCCGGTAGCTCTTGCCTTTGAGGGTGACCATGGTGGCGTGGTGCACAAGCCGGTCGATCAGGGCGGCGGCGACCATCGCGTCGCCGAGGATCTCGCCCCAGGCTTCGAACCCGCGGTTGCTGGTGATGACGATGCTGCCACGCTCGTAGCGGCGGCTGACGAGCGCGAACAGCAGGTTGGCGGCCTGGCGCTCTAAGGGGAGGTAGCCGACC
>Ga0302181_10002642_pt1 | contig 12549 bp, 13 predicted proteins | sample I_Palsa_E3_3_FD_198786 | JGI IMG/M metagenome (GOLD analysis project Ga0302181, IMG submission 198786) | Peat permafrost microbial communities from Stordalen Mire near Abisko, Sweden - I_Palsa_E3_3 | ecosystem: Environmental > Terrestrial > Soil > Palsa > Peat permafrost | place: Sweden... | reverse complement strand
ACCCGTTGACCCCGACCGGCGCGCCGAGCTCATGCTCGGCGCGCTGGTCTGCGTCGTGGTGGGTCTGGTCCTCGCGATGTTCGTGTTCGTGCTCCACGAAGCGTGGCCGTCGTTCGCCCACAATGGCCTGCATTGGTTCGGCACGGGCGGCAATGTCGATAACCAGATCGATGCCATCTACACCTCTGGCGACAACGCCACGCGCGCCGTTTACACGTTCCATGCCTGGCCGCTGATCTGGAGCACGATCCTGATCGTCGGGGGCGCGGTGATCCTCGCCTTGGTGTGCTCGTTGTTCGTGGCCGTGTTCATCGTCGAGTTCGCCCCCGGCTGGATGCGGGCCGTGCTCGGACCGGTGGTGCGGCTGCTGGCGATGGTCCCGTCGGTCGTCTACGGGCTTATCGGAGTGCTCGTGCTCGTGCCCTTCATCAACAACAATCTGATCAGCGAGCACGCCAAGGCGTCGGTCACACCGATCATCACCCTCGACGGCTATAGCCTGCTCGCGGCGGTCGTGATCCTCGCGGTGATGATCGCCCCATTGATGATCGCGATCTTCGTCGACGGGATTCGAGCGGTGCCGCGCGGCTGGCTCGAGGGATCGCTGGCCCTCGGCGTAAACCCATGGCGGACGATCTGGAAGGTTGGCGTCAGGACGGCGCGGCCGGCGCTGATCGCCGGCACGGTGCTCGCGACGGCGCGCGGCATCGGCGAGGCCGTGATGCTCTCGATGATCTCGGGATCCGTCGGCTTCGCCCCCAACCCCGCCGACGGGCTCGTGTTCATCTACGAGCCCTCGCGCCCGATCGCGGCGACGATCATCGACAACATCGACCAGCTGACCTCGCCGCCGATGCGACACACCCTCTACGCGCTGGGGGCGGTCCTGCTGTTCTCGGCCGCGATGCTGTCCTTCGCCGGATGGGCGGCCAAGCAGCCGCTGCGACGCTACGGGGTGCTGGCATGACCTCCACGCAGGCCGTTGCCGCCCCTCCGCTGCCGCCGGCGGCACCCCGGCGACATGAGTCGAGCGCGTCGTGGCGTCTGACCGATCGTCTCGGGCTCGCATTCGCGTGGTTTCTCGGGGTGCTGTTCTGCGCGATCACAGCGGCGATCGTCCTCTACCTGTTCGTCCAGGGGATCAGGTATCTGCGCCCCTCTCTGCTCGTGACCAACCCGACCGCGGGCTTCAGCGAGAACCAGACTGGAGGGTTCTTCGACCCGTTGATGGACACCGTCGTGATCGCGGTGATGTCGATGGCGATCGCGGTGCCGCTCGGGGTCGCGATCGCGGTCTGGCTGAGCGAGTTCGGTCGTCCCGCGGCGCTTGCGCGGGTCGTCGAGTCCACGGTCGAGATGCTGGCCGGGACTCCCTCGATCCTGCTCGCGCTGTTCGGCACCTTGCTCTTCGAGGCGCCCTGGCTTGGTTTCCTCAGTCGCACGTCGGGCACGGTGGTGTTCGGGCGGTCGTTCTTCGCCGCGGCGGCGATGCTCTCGCTGCTCGCGCTGCCGCTGGTCGTCACCAGCGTGCGCGAGGGCCTGCAGGCGATCCCGAGCCATGTGCGCGAGGCCTCCTACGCGGTCGGCAAGACGAAAGCGACCACGACCAGGCGCGTGCTCCTGCCGGCGGCCCGCCCGTCGGTAATGACGGGCTCGATGCTCGGGCTCGGGCGCGTGATCGGGGACACGGCGATCGTCGTCCTACTGCTCGGGAACACAGTGACCAATGACCCGTCGGGATCGGCCCCGATCCTCAGCCTGCTGCGTGGGACGGGAAGCACCTTGACCAGCTACGTGTACTACAACGCCCCCACCGGTGACGGTGACCAGCCCGGGAAGGCGTACGCCGCGGCGTTCGTGCTCCTGCTCCTAGTGCTCGCACTCAATCTCGGCGTCGACATCGTCGGCCGACGTGGAAGGGACCTCAGATGGAGTTCTTGACTCCCCCGCCGATTCGCCGCCTGAGCGGCACCGAATCCGAAGTCAGCAAGCCGACGTGGCGAGACGCCATGGGTCGTTCGAACGGGAACGGGGCCAGCAACGGCAACGGGAACGGGGCCAGCAACGGCAACGGGGCCGGCAACGCCAACGGCAACGGCAACCACGGTTCGATGTTCACCGCCACTCGCCCCCGGGTCGCGCCGGCGACGATCGCGATCGATCGCATGCAGGTCGAGGCCCTCTCGGTGGACTACGGTCGCAAACGCGCGGTCGACTCGGTCTCGTTCCCGATCAAGCAGGGCGAGGTGCTGGCGCTGATCGGCCCGTCCGGGTGCGGCAAGACGACGCTGCTGCGCTCGCTGAACCGACTGACCGAGCTGACCAAGACGGCGTCCTCGGAGGGCCGGATCACGCTCGACGGCGTCGACATCGCGACAATCGAGCCGACCGCGTTGCGCCGGCGCGTGACGATGGTCTTTCAGCAGCCGAACCCGTTCCCGATGAGCGTGTTCGACAACGTCGCCTACGTGCTGCGCGAGCAGGCGTCCAGACGGCCGAAGAAGCGGGTGCTGCAGGGCGCGGTCGAGGAGGCCCTGGCTCGGGCGGGCCTGCTCGAGGAGGTCCGCGACGACCTCGATCACGCCGCGCTGAGGCTCTCGGGCGGCCAGCAGCAGCGGCTCTGCATCGCCCGCGCACTCGTGGCCAACCCGGAGGTGCTGCTGCTCGACGAGCCGTGCTCGGCGCTGGACCCGCGGTCCACGCAGGTGATCGAGGATCTGATCGTGAAGCTGCGCGAGGACGTGGCCGTCGTGATCGTCACCCACAATCTGCAACAGGCGTTCAGGGTCGCCGACTACGTCGCCTTCATGTACCTCGGCGAGCTGGTCGAGTACGCGAGCGCGCCACAGCTGTTCTCGGCGCCGCGCGAGCAGCGGACGAAAGACTATGTCAGCGGCGCGTTCGGCTAGCTGCCTGATGACGGCGCTCGCGCTCACCGTGCTCACCGGCTGCGACTCCACCCAGCAGGAGGCTGCGCGGGCGCGCCTGAAGTCGCTGCGCGTGCTCGCGAGCGCGGCGCCGACGGTCGTCCGGCACCGTAATCCGGACGTCCGCGTCGCCGGCGTCACCTTGCTGCGGGGACGAGGCGGCACCGCGATCGCGGTCCACCTGCGCAGCAATGCGACGCATCCGCTGAACGACCTCCCGATCTCGGTCGGGATCGTCGCGCGGGGCGGGCGGCACGTACGCCTCAACGCGGCGGCCAACGTCTTCTACTTCGAGACGCACCTGGCGTCGATCGCCGCCCGCGGCTCGGTGACCTGGGTGTTCACCACCGCTCGGGAGCTGCCCGCGGCGGCGACGCCGTTCGCGGTGGTCGGGGCGCGCGCTTCCGTGCCGCCGACGTCGGTCCACACGCTGCCGCGGATCGAGGTCGCCGCGACCGGGTCGGCGAGGACCACGGCGAGTACGTCGCGGCTGGGGGTCAAGGTGACGAATGTCTCGGCGGTGCCCCAGTACCAGCTCCAGGTCTACGCCATCGGGCTTCGGCGCGGACGCGATGTGGCTGCCGGTCGTGCGACGATCAGCCATCTGGGGACGGGGAGCAGCGAGACCCTCGAGCTGACGCTGCTGGGCGACCGGCCCGCGACCTCGGTCAAGCTCGAAGCCTTACCGACGATGTTCCAGTAGGCGGCGCGACAATGGAAAAAGCACAGACCCCGATCGCATCCGAGCCGGCAGAGAGCGTCTATGGGCGCTGCGATCAGTGCTCGTCGCCGGTCGATGAGCGCCAGCGCTACTGCGTTGTCTGCGGTTCGCGCCGGGGCCGCGCTGAGGACCCCGTCGCCCGCTACCTGGCCCTCGCCACGAGTCGCTCGCGCGTCGCCAAGGCGTCTCGCCCGGGCGCTGCCCGCAGCCGCCGCGCGCCGGGTCTCGGCACCGCCCTGGTGATTGCGGCGATCCCGCTGGCCGTCGCCCTTGGAGTGATCGTCGGGCGGGCGAACTCCGGTGGCGACGCGAAGCTGATCGCCGCGCTGCGGGCGCAGAAGGCACCGGTCGTCAGGGTCACGGGGGGCACAGGAGCGGCCGCGAGCACCACGCAGGCGAGCCTCACCACGCCAGCGGTCGCCAGCACCTTCTCGCTGCACAGCGGATTCGCGGTCGAGCTCCGGACGCTGCCTGCCCGGGGAACCGACCAGGCGGCGGTCGCGAAGGCCGAGCAGGCGGCCAGGGCCAAGGGCGCGACCGGGGTCGGGGTGATCGGCGAGAAGGCGTTCAGCGTCACCCCGAAGCCATCCGGAGCGGGCTACGTCATGTATTCGGGGCAGTTCAAGACCAAGACCGAGGCGGATGCGGCGCTCGCGAAGCTGAAGCGGCATTTCCCCGGCGCGATCGCGATCGCCGTGCGAGCGATCGCCGGGTCGAGCGCGAAGAGCGCGAGCTCGAAGAGCGCGAATCAGATCAACACCTCCGCCAGCAAGTCGCAGCTCGCCCAGGGGGCGAACGAGGTCGCCAAGGACAGCCACGCGACCGGCAGCAACTACGTCCAGGCCCAGAACAGCCTGCCTGGCTCGGTCTCGATACCGTGAACCTGCCGACCCTCAAGCGGGAAAAGCCCGGGAGCGTGCCAAAGGCCGGGAGCACGCCAAAGCCCGGGAATGAGGCGGTACCCGCGGTCGAGCCCGCCTCCGAGCTCGTAAGCCGGCGCGATCGGCTGATCGAGCGAATGACGATCATGCAGTCAGAGCTCGGCGGCCTGTTCTACGAGATGGCGATTCGCGACCACGTCCGCATGGAGGTCCTGATTGCCAAGGCCGCCGCGCTCCAAGAAGTCGATATCGAGCTCGCGGAGCTCGAGGGCCGGCTGAAGGAGGAGCGAGCCGATTCGGCAACGACGGGCCATCCGGTCGCCGGCCACTGCCCCTCCTGCGGCGCTCCCCACCTCCCGGGGGCGGCGTATTGCTCCCAGTGCGCGCATGCGCTCGAGAAAGGATGAGGCGCCGGCTCAGCAGACTCCGGGCCGTCAGGCTGACCTGGATGGAGCTCGGCGGGATCCTGGCCGTGTCGATCCTCGCCACCGGCTTGGTGATCGCCACCGCGCTCGGCAGGAGCGCCGCGCAATCGCAGGCCCTGGCGGTGCTCCACCGTCCCCGGATCTCGCACGTGGTCCTGCCTCGGCGGCCGGCTGCGCCCGCCCCCGCGGCGACCAGCGATCCGTCGCCGGCCTCCGACGCCGCCGCCGCGAGCCCGACCGACACCCCCGCGGCCAACACCACGACGACGACCACCGCCGCTAAGACGACCACCACACCGGCGAGCACCCCGGTGCCGTCGAAGGTCAAGCACGTCTTCATCATCGCGCTGACCACGCCGAGCTACCGGGCCGCGTTCGGATCGGGCTCCGTCATGCGGTACCTCGATCGCGAGCTGCGCCCGAAGGGAGACCTCCTGACGGGGTACGAGACGCTCGGCAGCACTGACCTACCCGACTACCTCGCGATGGTCAGCGGCCAGGCGCCCAACTTCGACACCGAGCGCGACTGCACGACCTACTCCGCGTTCCCCGTCGGAGCCGCACCCAGCAAAGCCGGCGAGGTGCCCGGAAGGGGCTGCGTGTACCCGAACACGATCGTGACCGTCGGCGACCAGCTCGATGCTGCGGACACCGGCTGGAAGGGCTACTTCGAGGACATGGGGACCGGGGAGCCGGCGGCTGACCAGAGCTGCCAGCACCCGAACTCAGACGCCGTCGACCCCACCCTGACGCCCGACACGGTGACCACCCCCGCCGGCGAGACCACCACGCCCGCCACCCCGACCACGCCCGTCACCACGGCCACGCCCGCGACGCCGACCACGCCCATCACCACGACGACGCCCGCCACCACGACCACGCCCGCCACCACGACAACCGCGGCCGGCGATACGACCACGCCGGTCACCGAAGACGACTATGCGACGAGCCAGAACCCGTTCGTGTACTTCCACTCACTGCTGGATCTCGGCGACTGCTCGAGCGACGATCTCCCGCTCACAAAGCTGACCGGCGGCCTCCGCTCCGCCGCGGGCACCCCGAACCTCGTCTACATCGCCCCAGGCCTGTGCGACGACGGATCCGACACGCCATGTCCCGGCGTGACCCCGAGCGGCCTCGCGGGCGCCGACGCATTCCTCAAGACGTGGGTCCCGTTGGTGCTGAAATCGCCCGCGTACCGCAAGAACGGCGCGCTGATGATCGTCTTCACCTCCGCGGCGACGCGGCTCGCCTCGGGCGTGCCGTTCGACCGTCCGATCCGCACCGGCGCACTCGTGATCTCCCGATACGCCAAGGCCGGCAGCATGACCAAGACCCAATACACGCCCTACTCGGTACTGCGCTCGATCGAGGACCTGTTCGCGTTGACGCCGCTGGCCCACGCGGCGTCGGCGAAGTCGTTCGCCACCGCCGCGCTGCCGGGCGCCTGGGCCAAGAGCGGGTAGACCACCAGCACGCGCACCGCCCTACGCTCTTCTGCGTGCGCTGGCTCATCGATGGGATGAACGTGATCGGCTCGCGGCCAGACAAGTGGTGGCGCGACCGCGACGCCGCGATGGCCCGGCTCGTCGACCTGTTGGAGCGCTGGGTTGCCGACAGCGGTGAGGACGTCACCGTCGTCTTCGAGCGGCCGCCTTCGCCGCCGATCCGCTCGACCATGATCGAGATCGCGCACGCTCCGCGGCCGCGCGCCAACGCCGCCGACGACGAGATCGTCCGGCGACTGCAGGCCGAGGTGCGGCCCGAGCAGGTGTGGGTCGTCACCTCCGATCGCCTGCTCGCCGATCGGGCGCGGGCGGCCGGCGCCGTCGTCGAGGGGGCCGACTCGTTTCGCAGACGCCTGGAGGCGGGGCCTCAGTGACGCGCGGCCTCGCTGTGACGCGCGGTCTTGGTCAGTGAGGCGCGGTCTTGGTGTGAGGCGCGGTCTTCGTGTGACGCGCGGTCTTGGCCGCGGCTCGACGCCGCGGGACCAGCTGGAACAGGTCCGCATAGCCGGTCAGATACAGCGCGGTCGGGTCGGCGATCACCGGGTTGAACGATCCCGACGGGAACGAGAACACGACCTGTCCGGTGCGGACGTTGAGCCCGGTCGTCGTCTTCGCGGCGAGGTTTGAGTAGTAGACGACATCGCCGACGATCGTGGGCGAGCCGGAGATCCTGCCGCCGGCGTTATGCGCCCATCGCACGGCGCCGGACTGGGCGTTGAAGGCATACAGGTTCCCGTCGTAGGACCCGATGTAGACGGTCGGCCCGAGGCCGGGGATGTTGGCCACGGCGGGCGAGGAGTAGACGTAGGCCCCGGTCTTCGTCGACCACGCGAGCTGCCCGGTCGCCGCCGCGAACGAGTACACGTATCCGTCGGTGTTCCCGATGTAGACACGTCCGAAGGCGACCGCCGGGGTCGAGTAGAAGTTCCCCGAGCCGAATCCGAAATCGGCGCCGTCGGTGGTGACCGCCCAGATCTGGTGGCCGTTCCTGGCGCGAACGGCATACGCGCGGCCGTCGTAGTCGGCGAAGTAGAGAATCCCGTTTGCGTAGGCGATGCCGCCCTTGACCGCCCCGGCTGCGTGGTACGTCCACAGGACATGTCCCGTGCTCGCGTGGATTGCATAGACGGTCCCGTCCTGGTCGCCGAAGTAGAGCGTCTGCCCCCAGGCGATCGGCGAGGACTCGCTGCCCGGCGGAATGCTTTTCTGCCAGACGATCCTGCCGGTCCGCTGGGACAGCGCGACGAACCGGCCCTGGTCGGGCGTCGTGGCACCCGGGACCGTCGAGAGAAGCGGCGCGAACACGAGCCCGTTGCCGAGCGCCGGCGAGGCCGCGGCCAGGGTCCCGACCTTGCGGTGCCAGATGACGCGGCCGTGGAGCTTGTCGATCGCCACCACCTGGCCCGAGTCGTCGAGCACGAACAGCGTGTTGCCGCTGATCACCGGGGGGAACTCGAGCAGCGCGGAGCCGCGATAGGTCCAGGTGTGCCGGAACGGCGGCTCGAGGTTCGATCCTGCCGGGAACAGGCGCGTGCGCGCCGCGTCATAGCCGTACCTGGGCCAGAGGAAGTCCGGGACCGTCGCCTTCGGCTTACGCGTCGTGGTCGTGGTCGTGAACTCGACGTGTGGATGCGACACGTTGCCTGGCTTGTGCTCCAGCACGACGATGACGGCAGCGACGCACGCCAACAGCAGCACAGCCGTGACAAGGAGCGGTCCGCGCCGCCCCCGGCGCCGCGAACCGGGACTCATGCGGCGGCATGGTAATGGTCCCAGCGGGCGGTCGCCGCCATCGGCGCGCAACGGTCGTCTTCCCGGCAGGCCAAGATGCGCGCATGCAGACACCTGGTCCCGAGGATCTGATCAGGCGGGTGCGGGCGCTCCCGGCGGCGGCGCCCCTGCTCGCCGCGGTCGGAGACGAGCCGGGCGTCCACCTGGTCGGCGGCGCCGTGCGCGATCTGCTGCTGCGCGGCGGCGAGGGGGGCGACCTCGACCTCGTCGCCGAGGGAGACGTCGCCGCGCTGGCCGCCCGGCTCGGAGGCCGCTACCTGAGCCACGAGCGCTTCGGGACCGCGACGGTGACCTTGGACGGGCGCGGTTACGACTTCGCGATGGCGCGGCGGGAGACCTATGCCGAGCCCGGCGCGCTGCCCGACGTCTCGCCCGCGACGCTGCGCGAGGACCTGCTGCGCCGCGACTTCACCGTCAACGCGATCGCCATCACCCTCGGCGGCTCGCGCGCCGGCGAGCTGACCGCCGCGCCGAACGCGCTCGCGGATCTGAGCGCGGGCCGGCTGCGAGTCCTCCACGATCGGAGCTTCATCGACGACCCCACCCGGTTGATCCGGCTCGCGCGGTATGCGAGCCGGCTCGGGTTCGAGGTCGAGCCTCGGACCCTCGCGCTCGCTCGGTCGGCGGTGGCCGCCGGCGCGCTCGACACCGTCTCCGGGGCCAGGATCGGCTCGGACCTGCGCCTGCTCGCGCGAGAGGATGATCCGGTGGCGGCCTTCGCCGCGCTGCGCGAGCTCGGAGTCGACCGCGCCGTCGATCCCCGTCTCGGACTAGCCGATGCGCAGCTCGCGCGAGCTGCGCTCGCGCTGCTGCCCCCGGACGGCCGCCGCGACCTGCTCGTGCTGGCCATCGCCGCCGCCGCCGTTCCACGCGCGGACCTGGCGGCGCTGCTCGATGAGCTTGCGTTCGATGCCGGCTCGCGAGATCGCATCGTCGCCGCAGCGAGTGGAGCGGACCGGGCCGCTGCCGCGCTCGCCGCGGCGACGCGGCCGTCGGAGGTAGCGGCCGCACTTCCCGGCGCAAGCGTCGAGCTGGCCGCGCTCGCCGGCGCGCTCGGTCCGGCGGAACCCGCCAGGGAGTGGCTGGAGCGCCTGCGCCACGTGCGCCTGGAGATCGACGGCAACGAGCTGCTCGCCGCCGGCGTCCCCGAGGGACCGGCCGTGGGACGGGGGCTTCGGGCGGCGCTGGCGGCCAAGCTCGACGGCCGCGTCGCCGGCCGCGACGCCGAGCTGGCCGAGGCCCTGCGCGCCGCTCGGAAGTGAGGGCTGGGGAGCGCCTCGCTCTTAGAGCGTGGCATGACAAGAGCCCTGCGTTCGCCGCCACCATACATTGACAGAAGTCACTTGAATCGATATATATGGATCGTTGAGTGTCGACCTCCAGGCGTACTACTACGTGATCCCCGACACTTTGAAGGAGCTATGGCAATGGCTGAGCTGACCGAGATCCGCGAAAGCGTCCGCCGGCGATACGCGAGCGCGGCCCGTGCCGCCGCCGACGGCGCCCTCGAGGCCGAGGCCGGCTGCTGCGGCCCGCGGGCGGTCAGCTGTAGCCCCGCCGCCGAGACAGGGGTATTCGGCGCCGCCCTGTATGACGAGGGCAGCCGCGACGAAGCGCCGGGCGCGGCGATCGACGCGTCCCTGGGCTGCGGGGTGCCGACCGCGGTAGCGGACCTGCGTGACGGCGAGACGGTCCTCGATCTCGGATCGGGGGCCGGCGTGCTGATCAGCGCCCGCCGCGTCGCGCCGAACGGGAAGGCGATCGGACTCGATATGACCGACGAGATGCTGGACCTCGCCCGCGCCAACGCCCGGCAGGCCGGCGTGGAGAACGTCGAGTTCGTCAAAGGCTACCTCGAGGACATGCCGCTCGCGGACGCCAGCGTCGACGTCGTCATTTCGAACTGCGTGATCAACCTGTCCGGCGATAAGCCCAGGACGATCGCCGAGGCCGCGCGGGTGCTGCGCCCAGGCGGGAGATTCGCCATCTCAGACGTGATCGCCGACCCCGACATGGACGAGCCGACAAAGGCCGACATGGAGGCCTGGACCGGCTGTATCGCCGGCGCGCTCACCGAGACCGAGTTCCGCGCCACCCTCGAGCAGGCCGGCTTCGGCGAGATCGAGGTCCGCCCGACGCACCGGGTCCATGAGCACGCCTCGGCCGCGATCATCCGCGCCCGCAAGCCAGACGCCTCGAGCTGATCATGCTCGCGATGGATCCGGAGCCGAGCCCGCTGCGCGATCTGCCGGCGCCGTTCTGTCCCGCCGGCGACCACATCGCGGTTGAGCTCGCGGGTGCGAGGGCGCTGTTCACGACGCGCCGGGGCGGATCGTCGACGGGCCCGTACGCCGGACTCAACATGGGCACGACGTTCGGCCCGCAGCCGGAGGATGTACTCAGAAACCGCGGCGCGGTGCAGGACAGCCTCGGCGTCACGCTCGCGTGGGGACATCAGGTTCACGGTCGCCACATCGCCATCGCGGCGAGCGATCCCGGTCCCCCCGACCCTCGCGAGCAGGCCGACGGTCAGGTCACCGCGCTTCCGGGCGTGGCGGCGACCGTGATGGTCGCCGACTGCCTCCCGGTGGCCGTCGCGGGCGAGGGCGCCGTGGCGATGATCCACGCCGGCTGGCGGGGGCTCGCGGCGGGGATCATCGCGGCGGGGGTCGAGCGCCTGCGCGAGGTCGGCGTGCATGGGCCGCTGAGCGCGGCGATCGGCCCCGGAGCGGGGCCATGCTGCTACGAGGTCGGCGAGGAGGTGCACGCCGCGTTCTCCGGCCATGGTACGCGAGCGCGGCGCGGACACAATCTCGACCTGAAGGCGATCGCCGCGCGCGAGCTCGAGCACGCCGGCGTCCAGGTGGTCCACGACGTCGGCCTGTGCACGATCTGCTCCGACCCGTCGCTGTTCTTCTCCCACCGGCGCGACCAGGGCGTGACGGGCCGTCAGGCGGGACTTGCGTGGCGGGTCTGATCTTCGAAGGGCTCAGGGCCGAGTCGGTGCGCTCCAACCTGGAGCGGGCGCGCGAGGAGATCGCGCGCGCGGCGGAGGGCGCAGGGCGGGATCCGGCCGGCGTCGAGATCCTCGCCGCGGTCAAGTACGTCCCGTCTGCTGAGCTCGACGTGCTCGCGGAGGCCGGGATCGAGCTCGTCGGCGAGAACCGTGCGCAGGACCTCGAGCAGAAGGCCGGCTCGCACCCCGGGCTGTTCGTGTGGGACTTCATCGGCCAGCTCCAGAGCCGCAAGGTCAGGCAGATCCTGCCCCATGTCCGCTACATCCAGTCGGTCGCCACCGACTCGGTCCTGGCGCAGCTCGAGCGCCACGCGCGCCCCGGAACCGAGGTGCTGGTCGAGGTCAATGTCGCCGGGGAGCCGGGCAAGGGAGGAGTCGCGCCCAACGAGCTGACTTCGTTCCTCGATCGCTGCCCGGTGGCGGTGGTCGGGTTGATGACGATGCCCCCGCTCGCACGCTCGCCGGAGGACAACCGTCCGCACTTCGCCGCGCTGCGCGAGCTCGCCGGCAGCCACGGGCTCCCTCACCTGTCGATGGGCACGAGCCAGGATTATCCCGTCGCGGTTGAGGAAGGCGCCACGATCGTGCGCCTCGGCGCGTGCCTATATGCGCCGCGCGCGCCATAATCGTTGGAAGGGAAACCACCGACTTCCCCGAAAACACCAGCAAAATGGCTTTCCGCGACACATGGCACCGTACGATGGTCTACTTCGGACTGGCTGAAGACGACCAGTACGAAGACGAGCTAGAGCCCGAGCCCTACGCCGAGCCCGAGACCCAGCTCGAGGATCGATATCGGGAGCGACCGAACGTCCGCCGGCTCAGCGCCCGCCGGCGGCGCGACGAGATCGACGACATCTTCGCGGACGATCCAGCAGTCGAGCAGCGAACCAATGTGCTGCGGTCGGTGAGCGCAACTCGCGGCACGAACGGACGTGGCGCGGGTGGCGGAGGCGGCGGAGCCGGCGGTGGCAGAGGAGACGTGCGTGTGCATCTCGTGGTCCCAAAGAGCTTCAACGACGCTCAGGATGTGGCTGACAAGTTCAAGGACTCAATTCCGGTGATCCTGAACTTGCAGGGCATCGACACTGATCTCTCCAAGCGCCTGATCGACTTCTCCAGCGGGCTGACCTATGCCCTCGACGGTGGCATGCAGCGGATCGCGGACAAGGTGTTCCTGCTCACGCCGCGCAACGTCGAGGTCTCCGCCGAGGAGCGCGCGCGGCTGCTCGAGAAGGGCTTCTTCAACCAGTCCTGAGCCGGGCTGAATGCCCGGGGCC
>Ga0302181_10002640_pt1 | contig 12550 bp, 11 predicted proteins | sample I_Palsa_E3_3_FD_198786 | JGI IMG/M metagenome (GOLD analysis project Ga0302181, IMG submission 198786) | Peat permafrost microbial communities from Stordalen Mire near Abisko, Sweden - I_Palsa_E3_3 | ecosystem: Environmental > Terrestrial > Soil > Palsa > Peat permafrost | place: Sweden... | reverse complement strand
CCATGGAGCTCTACCGCGAGCGCGGCTTCGAGCAGGCCACGGTGGCGGAGATCGCCAAGCGGGCCGGGCTCACCGAGCGGACCTTCTTCCGGTATTTCGCGGACAAGCGCGAGGTCCTGTTCTGGGGGGCGGGCGAACTGCAGGACTTCATGGTGAGCGCCCTGGCCAGCGCGCCTGATTCCGCCACGCCGATCGAAGCGGTGGCCGCGGCCATCCAGGGCGCCGCTGTCCTGCTCGACCAGCGCCCCATCGAGTACGCCCGGCAGCGCCGTTTTATCATCGCCGCCAACGTCGAGCTGCAAGAACGCGAGCTGATCAAGCTCGCCTCCCTGGCCGCGGCGCTCGCCGACACGCTGCGCAAGCGCGGAGTCAAAGAGCCGACCGCGAGCCTGGCCGCCGAGGCCGGGATCGCCGTCTTCAAGATCGCGTTCGAAGCCTGGACCAGCGAAACCAGCCAGCGCGACTTCCCCGAACTCATCCGGGAGTCGTTCGACGAGCTCAGAGCCGTGACCACGGGCACATGATCACCGGCGGGCGGCCCCAGCGCCCATCCGATCGGCCAGTCCGCGTGGACTGGGTCAGGTCGGTGAGCTGGTCAGCCAGTCAAGGCGCTCGACCAGATCAACGTCCGGATTTCCCTGGTGCCCGAACTCGGTCCGTCTGACGACAGCCCCTGGTACCGCGCTCGCGATCCACTCGCTGTGGCGCGGAGGGACGATGACGTCGCTCGTCCCGTACCACACCAGGGTCGGGACGGCGATGGTGGCAGGATCGAATCCCCAGCCAGAGACGAAGGCGAGATCATCGTCGACCCAGCCCCACACCCCGTTGCGCGTCTGCTCGATCGTTACCTCACGCCACATGGCCGCGAAGTCCTGCCGACCCAGGACCTGCTTGTCCGATCCGGGCAGGTCGAAATGCTCGAGCATGGTGGCCGGGTCGACGGCGACCCGCTGGCGCTGGTCGGTGTCCTGGAGTTCCAGCTCGGCCGCCAGGCGCTGCTCGCCTTCCAGCGCCCACCCGAATTCCGTGACGTTCTCCGGATCCATCCCGGTGAACCACCCGGCCCCGAGCGCCTCGAACGGCGCCAAGCCCATCACGCAGGCGATCTTGATGACCCGGTCGCCGAGCAGGGCGGCCACGGCGAGGGCATGCGGGCCACCGCCAGAGGCGCCAGAGACGGCGAATCGCTCTAGGCCGAGGTGGTCGGCGACGGCGGCGACATCGCTGGCCGCATCCGCCACCGTCCGGCCGGGGTGCCGATCCGAACCGCCGTAGCCAGGCCTGTCATAGCTGATCATCCGAGCGCCGGTGGAGCGGACAAGCTCCTCGTTAGGGTGGCGGTTCAGCCGGCAGCCGGGCGTTCCGTGCAAGATGATCACCGGGCTTCCGCTCAGATCGCCGCGTTCGGCAAAGGTAAGCGTCCGGCCGTCGGCTGCCTGAGCAACCTGGCTGGTTCTGTCCATGGCGAGGATCCCATCCGGCTGGCCCAGCGAATTCGCACGATATCAACCAACCTCTTTTGGCTGATGAATTCTCTGGAATAATCCGGAATACTATCTTCTTTGGATCGGCCGCCCGTAAGTTCGTCCGGGTGGCCCGGGGAATCGCACCCCCGGGCCACTCGACCCTAGGGCCCGGCGTTCTTCCACGTCACGGTGAACGCGGTGCCCGCGGAGTTGAGCGCGCCGGGCTTGGCCTTGACCGTACTGGTGTTGCTGGCACTGACCATAGTGATCTCGTCGTCGGGGAAGCTCTTGATAGTGCCTGACGTGGACGGGTTCGCCACGGCCGAGTTGCTGTTGGTCCACGGCGCGAACTTGGCCAGCGGGTACAGGCCCCTGGCCGTGTTGTCGCCGCCGGGTGCCTCAGCGATCCACTCCGCGCTGGTGTCCGCACAAGCGGACGCTGTGCAGGTGAAGCTGTGCGTGAAGCTGTTGCCCGTGGTCGTGGCGTCGGTGACCTTGACGGTGTACTTGGTGCCGGAGCGGACCACCGACGCGGTGATCTTGTCGCCGGCCTTGACGGTGGTACCCACAGCCTGGATGTCGTTGACTGGGTAGTGCTCCCACCAGGTGCCGTAGTAGGGTCCCTCGCCGCCGTAGCAGTACGCCTCCGTCCCGCCCTGCTCGACGGTGCCGTTGGAGAAGCCGTCGATGCCCAGCCAGAACACCGTGAACTGGTAGCCGCTGATCTCGGGGTTGCAGGTGATCTTGGGCTGGGTCCAGGAACTGCTGACCTTGGAGTAGTCCTCGGACGATCCGGAGTCGGCGTACCCACTCCAGTTGGTGTACTTGACCTGGGTGAGGCCGCTGCCCCCGACCCGCTGGCCGGGGACGATAGTGAACCCCGTCGGCGGCGGCGGTGCCGCGCTCGGGTGGTGCGGTGCTGCGGTTGCTGCCGCGGTGCTCCCCAGTACGAGCCCGGCACTCAGCAGTGCGGCTGAGCCACCAGCCAGGAGCGTTCGAAACCTTCTCATACATGCCCCCCTAGGCGTTTACGTGTGTTTCCGACGAAACCGCAGGATTACACCTAAACGCCAGGTTTGGCTACTCCGTAACCAAAAATCGGCATATACAAGCCTCCCTGTGCCCCCTGAATGATCACGAGGCGGCTGCGCTCACATCGGCCAATCCGGTAACACCACAAGACCTCCTTCGCCTAGCTCACAGTCCCAAGTGCGGCTGCCTTATTACTAGACGGGTCAAAGAGCCAGGCTTACACTCCATATGGACTAAAGGGGGCAAAGATGCCCTTTATCATCGAATCCCAAAGGGGCGGTCGGGCCGGGGCTAGGCGCCTCGCCGTGGTCGCCGTGGTTGTCTCCATGGCCTTCGCCATCGGGTCTGTCCTTATGCTGGCCGGAACCGCCGATGCCGCCACCGGGGCGGGACTAGCGGTCGGCTCGCCGGCTGCCAGCCCGACCTGGAAGATCCAGAGCACCCGCAACCCGTCCGGCTCGGACGGGAACAACCTGGAGGGCGTGTCCTGCACCTCGGCCACCGCCTGCACCGCCGTGGGCTACTACTACAGCCCCTCGGGCAGCGTCATCACGCTGGCCGAGCAGTGGAACGGCACGACCTGGACGATCCATACCGGCCCCACCGTGACCAGCTTGAACGGCGTGTCCTGCACATCGGCCAGCGCCTGCACCGCCGTGGGCAGCATCCTGAGCAACTCCGGAGACGTCGTCACGCGGGCCGAGCGGTGGAACGGGACATCCTGGACGACCCAGACCACTCCCAACCCGCCCGGCCCTACGGACGTATTTTCTGGCGTGTCCTGCTCCTCCGCCAGTGCCTGCACCGCAGTCGGCTCCTACGCGGAAAGCAACGCCGAGCCCACTGGGCCCTTCGCCGAGAGATGGAACGGCACAACCTGGACGGTCCAGACCACCCCGAGCCCGGCCGGCGCGGACGAGAGCCCACTAAACAGCGTGTCCTGCACCGCGGCCAGTACCTGCACCGCCGTGGGCGAATACCAGGACAGCTCGGGTACCTACCTGACACTGGCCGAGAGAGAATCGGGCTGACACAGCCCTTGGGTCGAGTTCGCTCGAGGAGTACATAGGCAAGGCACCGGTAACTCCCCGCGTGCCCCCGCGTGCCCCCGGTGGGCCGGGAGCACGCGGGCAGCCAGATCGGCCGGGACCCGGTTATCAGGGACCGATATAGGTGATGGTGACGGTGTCTGAGCCGACCGTCACCGAGGTGAGCGTGACTCCGAAGCCGACGATATTGAAGATATCGCCGTCCTGCGGATTGCCGAGCGTGGCGCCGCAGCAGATGGCCTCGGTGAATGTCACCGGCGTGAAGGCTGGCAGCGACGAGATCGGCTCGCCTCCGTCTGGTGCCTCCATAATCCATTCCGCGGTGTTGCCGTCGAAGGTCGCGCCCGGCGGAGGGGCGAGAGTTATCGAGAAATGCTCGCCCGTGGTGTCGTTGGCGAAGTAAATCTGGCCTGCCGTTTTACCGTTTACATACTGGACCGAGCAGTAAACTCCCTGGCCCGGTGCCACGGTGAAGTTAGAGATATTCACCTGGTAGATGTACTCGGGCGAACCGCTTTGCGCAGGGGCATACCATTCGAACCAGGCTACGTAGGACGCATCGCCGTTGGCGTCCACGCGCTGCTCGACACCCGCTTGAAGAACGTCGTCTGAACCGAACGCGCCGTCGAGCCCGACCCAGGAAGACGAGTTCCAGCCGCCTTCTTCGCCCTGCGGCACACCCGGCACGGCAACGGTCGGCACGACCCAGTAGCCGATCGCGCCAGTCCAGGTCCCTGGCACCACCGATCCGGCCCACTGGGGGTCGGTGTAACTGCCATCGGCGGCCTGCTCGGCGCTCTTCAGCTTGTGCGTCTTGCCTGGCTGCGGGACAAGCTCGGGGATGAGGCGGTCCTCGGCACGCCATTGCCGAGAGAAAGCGTGCTGCCAGACGGCGCGGAGCACCGGATCGCTGCTCTCATCTGGACGACGCCATGGAAAGCCGTTCTGGATCAGGGATCGGGGTGTCGCGGTATTCGGATCGAAATCGGCCGGCGGCGGCGGCGAGACAAACGCTCCGGTCATAGTGGTCGGAACCAGTTCGTAGGGAACCTGAATACGTTCCTGAGTTGGCATGAACTCCCCCTTCGGGATGGATGGCTTCGCTTAACGCACCCTTAGCCATATGGAGCAGAGCCCCAGCCGTTTGATACACGAAGAAAGGCGTCAATTTCCTGGCGGGCAGCTGGCCGCCGTTCCAGACGCCAGGCCACTGGGGTCAACCCGGTGACGGTCCCGGGCCAGGACCGGGGAAGCCGGCCCGGCGGGCGTTCTGACACAATCAGCGGGTGACCGATACCGACGGCCGCGCCGAGCGGACCGAGTCCACCGAGGCCATGCTGGCGCGCGTCCGGGGCAGCTTTGACCGGCAGGGCATGATGGCCACGCTCGGCGTGGAGGTGATCACCGTCGAGCCGGGACGGGTGCAGCTGGCGCTGCGGCACGATGACAGGTTCACCCAACACCACGGGTTCCTGCACGCCGGAGCGGTCGCCTCGGTCCTGGACAGCGCGTGCGGGTACGCGGCCTACACTGTCATGCCGGCCGAAGCGGCCGTGCTGACCGCGACCTACACGATCAACCTGCTCGCGCCGGCCGCCGGGCGCCGGTTCGTGCTGACCGGCGAGGTGGTACGGGCGGGCCGAACGCTGGTGGTCTGCCGCGGCGAGGCGTTCGGCGACGGGAGCCAGCGCCCGTTCGCGGTCATGCAGGCCACCATGACCGCCGTGTACAACCGGCCGGACATCAGCGGCTAGCCGGGCCGCGGGGACACGGGCGAGGCCCGCCCGCCGCGGTCAGTGGTTCTCCACCGCGGACGGGTCAGGCCTGCTCTACCCGCTCCTGACCGGCCAAACGCAGGGCGGCGGCCACCAGCCGGCCGGCTCGAGCCCGGGCGCCCGGCTCCTCCCGGATGGTCTGGGCCAGGAACTGACCGGGGTCGAGCCCCACTTGTTCGGCGTCCTTGTCTCCGCCGGCGTCTAGCCAGCGCTTGAGCAGCGGGCCGTCGACCTCGGGATGGAACTGGACCGCGAGGTGCCTGCCGAGGCGGAAGGCCTGCACGCCCGCGTCGTTGCGGGCCAGCACCGTCGCCGCCGCCGGCGGCCGACAGCGGTCACCGTGGAACTCCAGCCAGGGCCCGACCGGAACCAGTTCGTGGTCCCACGAGTCGACCAGCCTCCAGCCGATCTCCTTGCCGGCCATGGCCTCGACCCGTCCGCCGAACGCGGCGCAGATGGCCTGCGCGCCGAAGCAGATGCCGAGCACGGGTATGCCCGCCTCGTCGGCCGTGCGCAGCCAGGCCCGCTCCTCGGCGATCCAGGGGTCGGGATCGTTGACCGAGCTCTTGGCCCCGAGCACCAGCACGTGGTCAACGTCGTCGAGGGCGGGCAGCGGCCCGTCGTCGGGCAGCAGGTGCACGGCGACCTCGGCCCCGAGCGCCTCGAAGGCCGCGCCGATAAACCCGGCCGAATCCACGCCGTGGTGCTTGACGGCCACCACTCGCATCACGCTGTGCTCCTTACCCGCTGCCGCCTGGATTCAGGGTGCGCGGTAATCAGGGTGCGCGGTAATCAGGGTGCGCTGTAACCGGCGCTGCTCAGCAGCCGGCGGAGGTCGAGGACCATCTGGACGTCGACATCCTTTCCGGTGGGCGGGTCGAAGATCTCGTTCTGCGATCCGACCGTGACGGTGACCTTGCCATCGTGGTGCGTCGCGACCGTGCCGATCGCCTCAAGCAGCGACGTCACCGCGTGCCACTCGATGTTGTGGCTGGTGGGGTGCTGGAAGATCTGCCGCAGCGTGTTCCGGTGATGGTTGTCAAGGTGCGGCAGTTCCGACGAGGATGACATGGCGTTCCTTTCCTGGCCCGACCATACGGCAGGCCGACCGCAACCTTGAAGGGGATCTTGTGTCTCGCGTGTTCATCACCGGGTCAAGTGACGGGCTGGGCTTGATGGCTGCCCGGCTGCTGGTCGCTGACGGTCACTCCGTCACGCTACACGCCCGCAGTAAGGCAAGGGCCGACGACACCCGGGCGGCCCTGCCGGAGGCCGACGGCGTGGTCATCGGGGACCTGTCCAGCGTGGCCGGGATGCGCGAGGTCGCCGAGCAGGCCAACGCCTCCGGCCGTTTCGACGCGGTCATCCACAACGCCGGCATCGGCTACCGCGAGTCGCGGCGGGTCGAGACGCAGGACGGCCTGGCCCAGGTCTTCGCGGTCAACGTGCTCGCGCCCTACCTGCTGAGCTGCCTGATCGACCGGCCGGACCGGCTGGTCTACCTGAGCTCGGGCATGCACCGCGGCGGGAACCCCGATCTGGACGACCCGCAGTGGACGCGCCGGCGCTGGAACGGCGCGCAGGCCTACTCCGACAGCAAGCTGTTCGACGTGGTGCTCGCCTTCGCCGTCGCGCGCCTGCGGCCCGACGTGTTGTCGAACGCGATGACGCCTGGCTGGGTACCGACCAAGATGGGCGGCCCCGGCGCGCCAGACGACATGTCCCTGGCCCCGGTCACGCAGGCGTGGCTGGCCGTCAGCACGGTTCCGGAGGCCATGGTCAGCGGCGAGTACTTCTACCACCAGAAGCCGGGGCCGACTAATCCCGCGGCACGCGACGTAACTGTTCAGGACCGGCTGCTGCGTTACTGTGCGGACCTCACCAGCACCGAACTCGACCGGTGAGCGCGCAGATCAGGACCGTTCCAGAGAGCGGGGCAGCGGGCCTGGCCCACGGCGGGCCTGGGTTCGGTGACCGGAGTGACGCACCACTGCCCGTTTGGATCAAAATGATCGAGCCGAACGGACGGTGGGTCAGGGTACCGTCAAGATCTGCGGGCCATCGGCGGTGATCGCCACGGTGTGCTCGACGTGAGCCGCGCGGCTGCCGTCGCCGCTGCGGATCGTCCAGCCGTCCTCGTCGATCTCGTAGCTGTCCCGGCCGCCGGCCAGGAACCACGGCTCGATCGCGAGGACCAGCCCGGGCACGAGCCGGGGACCACGGCCCCGCCGTCCCTCGTTCGGGATGTGGGGATCCTCGTGCATCGCCCGGCCGACGCCGTGGCCGCCGAAATCGGTGCAGATCCCGTAGCCGGCCGCCCGCCCGGCCGCGCCGATGGCCGCGGAGATGTCGCCGACCCGCCCGCCCGGGACCGCGGCGGCGATGCCCGCACGCAGGGCTTCGCCGGCGGTGGCGATCAGCCGCGCATCGGCCGGTACCGGCGGCCCGATCGTGAACGAGATCGCGGCGTCACCCGCCCATCCGTCCAGGACGGCGCCGCAGTCCACGCTGAGCAGGTCGCCGTCGACCAGCCGGTACCGGCCGGGGATGCCGTGCAGCGCGGCGTCGTTGACCGAGGTGCAGATGACCGCGGGGAACGGGATCGGGGCGAACCCCGGCTGGTAGCCCAGGAACGGCGAGGTGGCCCCCGCCTCGGCGAGCACGCCGCGGGCGATCTCGTCTAGTTCGGCCAGCGCCATGCCCGCCTTCGCCTCGGCGCGGGTGGCCGTCAGGACCCGCGCGACGACCTGCCCGGCCGCCCGCATCGCCTGGACCTCTCCGGCTGTCTTGATCTCCACCATGGGTTCGCCCCTCCCTTTTGCGGGATAACTATACCGGTATTACTATCACGGTATGGTCCGACCGCCACTGAGCCGTCTCGAGCATGCCCGCGGGGAACGGCTCGGCCTGCTTTTGCGCGAGGCACGCGGGGGGCGCAGCTTGACCGAGATCGCCGCCCGTTCCGGCGTCCCCGCGGAAACGCTACGCAAGATCGAGACCGGCCGCATCGCCACGCCCGCGTTCTTCACCGTGGCCACCCTGGCCGCCGCCCTGGGGCTGTCCCTGGAGGAGATCGTCCAGGCCTGCGCCGAACCCGCCGAGGCCCTCAGCGGCTGACGTTCACCTGTCCCCCACCCGTCCTGCCCCCACCCTGCCCCCAACCCTGCCCCCACCCTGCCTCCCCCGGGCGCTCTATGCCCGCCGCCCCGAGTGTATGGATGTGGCATACTGCACACTCTTTTGGGTAGGTTGTCACAACCATACATAATGGCGCACACATTTTCTACACGGAGACCGAACTGGAGTTGGTTGTGGGATCCGTGGTGCGTGTGGGGTGCCACGATGATGCGGCGAGGGCCGTGGCGGGCGGCTGGCCGACTCCGTGACCCGGGAGAAAGCGATCGCGGGCACCCCGGGCGCGGACGGGCCGGTGTTCGCCCTTAGCCGGCCTGCGCGGGCAGCACGTGCACGTCGATATCGCCGGCCCGGTGGGCGAGGTCGCGCAGGACCAGGTGACGGCCGCCCGCGGTGCCGGGCCCTCGGGCCAGCACCATCTCGGTGACGTGGTGCTCGCGCGCGTACGCCGTCAGGGCCGCGGCCGGGGCACCGCGCAGGACGGCGAACTGACCGCCGAGCTGCGCGGTCAGCGCCGAGTACCCCGCCAGCAGCTGGTCGGAGTCTGCTGGGGGCGGCGACGGCGGCACGACGGCGACCCGGAACTCCCCGGCCAGCCGCGCGGCGAGCGCGGCCGACCACCTGATCAGCGGCTCCATCCCCGGCCGCGGCGCGGCGCAGGCCAAGATGGCAGGCGCGGCCTCGCCGCCGGGCGGCAAGGCGCCGTGCCGGTAGGCGATCAGCTGCCGGTCGGCGTGTTCGGCCACGATGGTGAAGGCCTGCTCGCGGAGCGCGCCGAGCGACTCAGGCCCGTAATCGGTCTGCAGCGCGTGGGCGGCCTCAGCGGGGGGGACGACCTCGCCCCGGCGAACCCGGTCGGCGAGTTCGGACGGTGGAGCGTCCACCAGCTCGATCTCGTCAGCGAGAGCCAGGGCCGCGGTCTCATCCGGGGCGCTGCTGGCGGCCACGGCGCCGGCTGGGCCGGCGCTGGAGGCGGCCGCGCCGGTGGGCTGCGCGCTGGAGGCGCCCGCGCCGGTGGGCTGCGCGCTGGAGGCGCCGGGGCTGGCCGGGGCGGGGCTGGCCGGGGCGGGGCTGGCCGGGGCGGGGCCGGCTGGGACGGCGGTGGTCCGCAGGTGGGTTAGGTGCACGGTGCCGACGATCGTGATGCCCGCGTCGGCGAGCCGGCGGGCGGCCGCGAAGCGGCTCTCGCCGCTGGCGTCGACGGCCGCCAGGTCATCGACGCAGGCCACCTCGGGGTGCCGGGCCAGCACCGCGTCGGTGTCGAGGGTGGCACCGTCGCCGACGAGTTCCAGGCCCTCGAGCAGCGCGCTCACGCCCTCTCGGCCGCGGCAGTCGACGGCCGCGACGACCACATCTGATCCCCGCGATTTCCGGCGCCTGGCCTCCTCGAGCATCGCGGTCGTGATGCCGCAGCCCGGCGCGTAGCCGAGATAGACCCGGATAGCGCCGCGCGCCCGGCTGCCCGCCGAGCCGTTCCCGCCGTTCCCGCCGTTCCCGCCGTTCCCGCCGTTCGCGGTGGCCGCGGCGGCCGCGGCGGCCGCGCCGTTCGCAGCGGAGGGTGAGGAGACGCCGGCGGCAGCCCTGGAGGCCGGGCCGGCCGTGATGTGCAGGTGGATATCGAGAAGCTCGTCGGCCACCCGCTCCACCAGGCCAGGGCGCCAGCGTTCACGTAGCCCGGCCGGGGGCGCCGCCATGACCAGGTTCCGGGCGCCGGTCTCGTGCACGGCCTGGCCGATCACCTCGGCGGCATCCCGGCCCTGGCGGACGATGACCGCGGCCCCGGCATCGGCCGCCGCGGACTTGATGTGCTCGGTTACCTCTCCCGGAAGGCCGCCGGCGTGCGTGCCGAGAACGAGCAGGGTGCACGTCGCGCTGCTGCGCCGGGCCAGCCGGACGCCGCGCTGCAGCAGCGCGTCGGCCTGCGCGGGCGCGGTCACGGCCACCAGCACGTCCTGCGACTCCCGCTGGCGCACGGCGCCCGGCGCCGCGAGCGTCTCCGCCACCACCCGCAGCCCGATCTCGCGCAGCGCGGCGAGGTTTTCCGTCCGGAACGGGCCATCAAGCGCGTGGGCGGCTTCCGCGACCGGGTAGATGTTCCCGTGCCCGAGCCGCTTGCGCAGCGCCTCGGGAGAGTTGTCGAGGAACCGGATCTCGTCGGCCGCCGCGAGCGCGGCATCAGACACGGTGGCCGCGGCGGGCTGTCCGGTGATCTGCTGGACGGTCTCGGCCGCGCGCTCCAGGTCGGCCACGTCGACGGTGCTGATGACGTCGATCCCGGCGTCCCGCAGGGACCTGATCGCCGCGAGGTTCTGACCGAAATCATCCACCAGCACCACGGCCGGCTTGCGGGCGAGCACCGCGTCGAGGTCCATCTCCTCACGGGCGTCGGCGTCCGCGCCGCCGCCGTCGGCGTCCGCGCCGCCGTCGCCGCCGTCGGCGTTTGGCGGGCGGGGCGGGATGACTTCAAGGCCGCCGATAGCCTCGGCCGTGCGCGGCCGGCCCCGGGATCGCGCGAGTCCGACCACGACGTCCTCGCCCCGGTCACGCAGCGCACGGCCATCCCTGAGCATGCTGAAGGTCTTTCCCGATCCCGGCGCGGCGCCGAGGTACAGGTGCAGCGTGCCGCGCCTGACCGGCTCGGCCGGGGCCGCCAGCATGGCGCCGATGCCGTTGTCCTCGCGGATGATCTGGCCGCGGTTCGCGTCATAGGCGTACAGCTCGGCGTACCGGCCCCAGTTCACGGCCACGTCGAGTTGCCTGGTGGCCTCCTCCTCCCCGTACTTGGTGCGCAGGATGTCGGTGAAGAAGCCGGACGGCAGGTTGCCGTCGAGACTGTTGCCCAGGGCCCGGTAGATGGTGCGGACCAGCGGCGCCCGGTCCAGCGACGCCCGGGCGAATATCTCCTTGCTGTCCTGGATGCTCGCGCCGGCGAAGATCCGTCCCTCCCGGATGAGCATCAGCCGTTCGCCGCTGAGCTGGGCGAACCCGAGCATGACCAGCGCGTCCACCAGAGGCAGCAGCTCGTCGACCTCAAGACCCAGGTTGTCGGCCAGGTCGGGCAGGTCGGCCGCGCCGTCGTGACGGCCCAGCAGGATTTCGGCGAGGCCGGACAGCCCGTCTACGGTGGCGAGCGGCAGCGGGGAGTCGCCGACCGTGCCGGCCCGCGCGCCGCCGGTCTGGGCGGCGGGCTCCGCGGGCACGCTGTCGCGGTGCGTCATCAGGCGGTAGATCTCGTCGACGAGCGCGTCGAAGTCCGGGGTTCGCCTGCGCCGCGGCCGAGGGAGCGGATTGGGCATGTCGGCCCTGATCCGGCCCGGGTTCGTGCCCAGGACGAGGATCCGGTCGGCCAGTAGCACCGCCTCCTCGATGTTGTGCGTGACCATGACCATGGTCTTGGTCGGGAACCGCTGCCCCTCCCAGAGCTCGAGCAGCTCGCCCCGCAGGTTCTCCGAGGTGAGCACGTCCAGCGCGCTGAACGGCTCGTCCATGAGCAGGGCCGCGGGCTCCACCACCAGGGCGCGGGCGAAGCCGACGCGCTGGCGCATGCCGCCCGACAGTTCCTTGGGATAGGCGGACTCGTAGCCGTCGAGGCCGACCAGGTCGATGGCCCGCAGCGCCCGCTCGGATCGCGGTCCCGGCGGCACCTTCCGCGCCTCCAGGCCGATCTCGACGTTCTGCTGCACGGTGAGCCAGGGCAGCAGCGCAAAGGTCTGGAACACCATGGTGGTGTCCCGGTTGGTGCCGACCAGCCGCTGGCCACGGAACAGGACCTCGCCACCGGTCGGCGCCATCAGGCCGGCGATGCACCGCAGCAGGGTGGACTTGCCGCTGCCGCTGCGGCCGAGCAACGCGACAAACTCGCCCTCGGCGACATCCAGGTTGATGCCTTCGAGCACGGGCACCGGATGCCCGTCCGGACCGGAGAATGACTTGCTCAGCCCCCGGACGCTGATCAGCGGGCCACGCCGGGCCGGCTCGCTCATGCGAGCGCGAATTTCGACTCGGCGATGGCGTACAGCCGCCGCCACAGCAGCGCGTTTATTCCGGTCACGTAGACGCACATGACCAGGATGCCCGCGAGGAGCTGGGG
>Ga0302181_10002638_pt1 | contig 12555 bp, 12 predicted proteins | sample I_Palsa_E3_3_FD_198786 | JGI IMG/M metagenome (GOLD analysis project Ga0302181, IMG submission 198786) | Peat permafrost microbial communities from Stordalen Mire near Abisko, Sweden - I_Palsa_E3_3 | ecosystem: Environmental > Terrestrial > Soil > Palsa > Peat permafrost | place: Sweden... | reverse complement strand
GTGGTCGCCGGGATTGGAGGTGTCGATCCTGATCAGGTCGCGGCAGATGGTCACGACCTCGTCCTGGGCGGTTGGCGCTTGGCTCGCTGGCCCCTGGCTCGCTGGCCCCTGGCTCGCTGGCCCCTGGTTGGCTGTCACTGGACTATGGTCGCATCCGGACATCACGACCGCTGGGGGTGCCCGTCGGATGGCGGGCGCAGGCGGTTCGGTGCGGGCGGTCCGGTGGCGGATTCGGTGTCCTGCGCACTCGCTTGACGCCGTTCGTTTTGCTAAGGTAAGCCAGCCGATGCGTACCCCGCATCGCACGTCCGGGTGGCGGAATAGGCAGACGCGCTAGCTTGAGGTGCTAGTGCCCGTATAGGGCATGGGGGTTCAAGTCCCCCCTCGGACACCCACAGTGGTGCTGTATCACCAGTCTTCAAGTACCGCTTGAACACGCGGACGCCCCGGCTGATGCCTGCGGCCTCCCCCCGGCGCTGACCGGTCCCGCCTCCCGCCACGGGAGGCAGCCGTGACCGGCACGCTGATCGCCCCTGTCATCCCTTCTCCTGCTGCGGCTGCGTCTGCGGGCCGGCCCGCCCGCGCGCCTGCCGCTGCCCGGATGCTGCCGCTCACGGTCCCGCCCGCACTGAGCCGCCCGCCGGCCCTTGGCCGGGATGTGGTGTACGGGCTCGCCCGCGTCGACCGCTCCGGCCGCGTGGCCGACCGGACGGTCACCGGCGCGCTGGGCTGGCGCGGCGGGGACCGGCTGACCCTCACCGCCGGGGCAGGCGTGGTGGTCATCCGCCGCGACCCGTCCGGCCTGGTCACCTTGCCGCCCCGGTCCTGCGTCCCGATCCCCGCGGCGCTGCGGCACCGCTGCGGGCTGCTCCCCGGAGACCCGGTCCTGCTCACCGCAGTCCCCGCCGAGGACACCCTGACCGCGTACTCGCTCGCGGTGGTGGATCAGGCCCTCCGCGCGCTCATCCCGTTTCTGGCACGTGAAGGAGAAGACCGATGACGATCACCGGACCTGACGCACGCCCAGCCGCACCCGGGCAGGCCGTGGTCGACGCGGCCATGCTCCTGCTGGAGCGCATGGGCCTGACCCCCGCGGACCTGCTGACTGCCCCGGCGGCCAGGCCGGCCGCCCCGACCTTCGCCGAGTACATCCCGGTCGTGTCAGCCCTGGTCAGCGACGGCTGCCGGAAGGCATACGGCTCGTACTGGAACCGGGTCACCGACCAGTGGGGCAGCCGGGGCATCGACGAGCCCACGCCATCGGAGATCCGCCAGCTCATCCAGCACATCCGGGCCAACGTCGTGCCCCGGCGGAACTCCCGCGGCGGGCGCAGCGCCGCCGAGCACCTCATCGCCGCCCTGCGCTGCATGTACAAGCACGCCGAGGAAGACGGCCTGATCAACCCGGCGGACAACCCCGCCCGGAAGGTGGAGAAACCGCGCCGCCTGCCCACGACCCGCAGAGCGGTCGCCGACAAGCGCCTGGCCGAGATCAACCACGCGGCGGCGACCACAGGCGATGACCCGGAGCTGGACACGCTGCTGCTGCGCCTGCACACCGAGACCGCCTGCCGCCGGAGCGGCGCGCTGGCGCTGCGCCCGCAGGACCTCGATCCCGAGCAGTGCCTGATCCTGCTGCGCGAGAAAGGCGAGACCGTCCGCTGCAGCCAGTCTCACCCACCCTCATGGCCGCCCTCCTGCGGCACGCCGGGGAACGCCACGCGCCACCGGACGGGCGACTGCTGCGCTACCGCAACGGCCGCCGCATCACCTACCGCCGCTATGACCACCTGTGGCAACGCCTCGGCCGGCACCTGCCCTGGGTACGGGCGCTACAGCAGAATTCCTGCCAGCGAGGAGGCCGACCAGTACAGCCGTTTTCTCGGATTCCTTGGACCATGAGGAAGTGATGTTGTCTACGTCGAAGGCCTCATAGGCAACCTTTACGTGGAAGGTGCGCCTGACACCAGGTGATACCACGAGGCACTTGAAGATCTGCGAGATGCTGCGCTGAGCTCGCGTGATTCTGTGGATATGACCCAGCCGAGGATGAGGTGACCTCAGGCAGGTATGGCCGGCTTCCAAGATGAGCCGCTACGAGAGCATGAGGAATCGAGAGGACGCTGGGCGCAGCGGGAAGGAGTTCCGATGCAGTGGAAAGAACGGGCCGTTGTGGAGATAGCCCGCCTACTCCGGCTAGCCATGTCCAGCGGGGGGCACACGGCTCGTTTTTGCATATTGCTGATGACGGCAGCAGCGGCTGTCGCGCTGATCCTGTGGATCCGAGGTATGGTCCGTTGACCAAGTGGATCAAAAGTTCGTGCAGTATCGCTAATGGCTACTGCGTCGAGGTAGCTGCCCAGCCTGCTAGCGAGGTTGGTGTCCGCGACAGCAAGGAGGGAAAGGAGCCTGTCTTCCGTTACACACCAAAGGAATGGACCGCCTTCCTCCCAGGCGCCAATAAGGGCAAGCTCGACGTTATCGAAGAACTCGGCTGACGTTCCGCCGCCCCCAGGACCGCTTCCCCGCGGCGGGATGGCGCAGAGAGGCGAGTGGAGACACGGCTGATCCGGCAGGAACTGCTGTCTGAAGACAAGCCGCTGAAACTGGCGGGGATGCTCGATGAATCCGTCCTGCACCGGACAGTCGGGGACCGATCCCTTATGCATGCACAGCTCCGGCGGCTCATGAATGTATCCGAATTGCCAGACATCACGATTCAGATCTTGCCGCTCAATAGATCTCAGAGGCTCGCCGTGGAGTCTTTTGCCATTCTGCGGTTCGCCAATGAGCTTGAGGCCGCGCTTCACGACGTAGTCAGCACGGAGCACTTGAGCGGTGAGTCCTACGTCGAGGGCGAGACCGACACATATCAGTACCACTTCGCGTTTCACCGCGCACGGCTCCGCCGTCAAGCAAGACCGCCGAGGCAGTCGCCGGGGCGCCGAAATGGTCGATCCCCAAGGTGAGCAGTTACGAGACCGCGCGAAGGGAGGTGTGGCCAGTGGATAGATACACAGCAGGCACGATCCAGATCGTGCTGGTGATCTGTCTCGTGCTCCTGTTGGTGCACTGAGACACACGCGGGTGGGCCGGGAAACCGGCTCGCCCGCCCCATGGCCCGAGAATTCCCTAATGCAGAGAAGATCGGTCCACTCGATCTTCGTCTCTGTGCTCACCGCCCAGCCTCCCCGGCCCCGCGTGGCGCACAATGGCCCGCCACGGCCGCCGACCGGGCACCAAGATGATGATATCGTGATAGCACCATGCCGATGAAGCCGGGAAGCACCAAGAGCCTGCTGCTGCGCCTCGACCCCGGCCTGGCCGGGCAGCTGCAGACCGTGGCCGAGGTCGAGGGCCGCACGGTCTCCGATGTCGCGCGTGAGGCCATCGCCACGCTGGTCGAGCAGCGCCGCCGGGACCAGCGCTTCCTAGCGCTGCTGGAGGACAATCTCGCCTGCCACCAGCATGCGCTCAAGATGCTGCGGGATGACCAGCCGTGATCACGCTGGAGGTCGCCGACCTTGTCGTCATCGCCGCCCGGGCGCTCGGGCTGGACACGGCCCAGGTGCTCGACCTGCTCGACCCGGCCGCCGCCGAACGTGCCCTGGCTCAGGCGCGGCCGGGCCCCGATACGGGTGAGCTGGCCCGGCAGGCTGCTGTCCTGCTGGACGCGCTGTTGCGTGGCCAGCCGCTGCGGCGCGGCAACCAGCAGGTGGCACTGGCGGCCATGCTGCAGTTCCTGGCACTCAACGGCCAGGAGATGAACCCGGACCCGCCCGCGCCGGTCGCGGGCCTGGTCGCACAGCTTTCCATCGGCGCGGTCGACATCAAGACTGTCGCGGACCAGCTGGCGCCCCGCCTGCGGCCTGCCGGCCGGCCTGCGGCCAGCGTGAAGGAGGCATCGATGCCAGGACGTCCGGTGTCGCTCGCCATGAGGATCAAGAACGCGACGATGCGGACTCAGCCCAAGGGCATGTTCGCCCGGTTCACCGAACGGGCCAGGCGGGTCTGCTACCTGGCCCAGGAGGAAGCCCGGCTGCTGCGCCACGACTATGTGGGCACCGAGCACCTCCTGCTCGCCTTGCTCTATGAGCGGGAGGGTGTCGCGGCACGAACGCTGCAGGCGCTGGGCATCTCCCGGGAGGCCGTGCAGGGCCAGGTCGAGGAGATCACCGGCCCCGGGCAGGGCTCGCCCGCGGGCCCCATCCCGTTCACCCCGCCAGCTAAGAAGGCCCTGGAACTGTCGCTGCGGGAGGCGCTGGCCCTCGGGCGCCACTACATCGGCACCGAGCACCTTTTGCTCGGCCTGCTCCGGGAGGGCGAGAGCGTCGCCGCCCAGGTGCTGACCAGGCTCGGCACCGACCATGCCAGGGTCCAGGAACACGTGGCGGGCTTGCTGTCCGGCCAGTGCGAGCAGGGAGATCCGCAAGCGGAGCTGGCCGCTGACCTCGTCGACGCCGCTGAACAGCTCACCCAGGTGCGGCGGCAAAAGGAGGCCGCGTTCGAGACCGGGGATCTTGACGCCGCCGCGGCGCTGCGCGACCAGGAAAGGCAGCTGCTCGCCACCAAGCAGGCGCTGGAGAACCAGTTGACAGCCTGCGGGGAGACCATAATCGCCGGGACAAATCAGGCCATAATCGCGGACAACCAGCGGCTGCACCGCGAACTCGAGCGGCTGCGCGAGCTGCTCCGCCAGCACGGCATCGAGCCAGACGGCGGCACCGCCCGAACCGCCTGAGGCCTGGTCCGGCCGAAGCCACCCGTCCTGCGCTCGTTGCGCTAGCTTGCTGCGGCGTGCCGGGGCACCATGCAACCGTGGGATGTTCGCCCTGACTCCGTGAGTTCGGGAGGACCGGCAACGATGCCCCGCAGCAACGAGACGCGCGATCGCGCCGAATCCGTAGCAGCAGATGCCCTTCGCGCCAGCGGATTCCAGGTGACCAACCTCAATGACCTCGCAGGGAACTTCCCGGCAGACGATCTTGCTGCCCTGCGGGGCAACGACCGGCTCCTCGTCCAAGTCCGCGGGACCACCGGCCTGGATGGCAAGTTCACCGCGCCACCCGCCAAGGGACGGATCCTCTCTGCCCTCGCCGATGGGCTCGGCTGCCGCGGTGCCTTCACCCTCGCGCACCTCACAGAAGACGGACCGGTAATCCGCTTCGGCACGGCCGCCGAAGTGACCCGGCTGGCGGAAGAAGACGAAGCCGCCTATGACGGCATCAATCACCGCAGGCACCCCCGGCCCTGCATCCCTTCCCGGCGGCTGGCCAGGCCCTCCGCCCACGCAGCCAGCACATCCCCGCCAGTCCGCTGATCCCCGGCGGCCATCATCCCCATCGGCGCCGTGCACATCCAGGCCACCTCTCCGGCAAGCATATCAGGGAAAAGCATCAGCTCTTTCCATAATCCAGGAATGGACATCATAAATCCAGCTTCACGCAAGAAAGAAAGAAAGAAGCCATCCTCAGCTAATTATGGCTTATGCTCCTCAAAGGAGTGCGTGGTGCGGGCCTGGCCGATGAAGACGCACCGGCAGCACCCAGCCAGCAGGACTGTCCATTCCGCGTGCGAGATCGCGGCCACGCCAGGCGGACATCCGGGCAGCTATCGCGCGCACGGAGGCTCCTGGCGACCCCGGGCGGACTGCCGGCCGCCCGCCTGCAGCGCGCTGCCACGCTGAACCCGCGCACCGGCATTTCCCGCGTACACAACTCCCCACCCGCAGGCATACCTGAAGCGACAACGCTGCGTAACGACCTCACCTGAGCAAGAAGGTCAGATCGCCGATTATTTGCCGTCGACTGCCGCCTTGGCAGCCTGCGTGCCCGCCACGCATATCATCCGATTCTGCACGTATGCGGGCCAGGTGGGCCCGGGCAGGTTTGTCTGTGCGGGATACCGGGCTGTCCGCTGGCGGCCCGCAGGGCACGATTCGCCTCCAATAGCGCGCCGCCATTGCTGTACTTCTAAATCGCGAACACTGTGGCCGGCGGTCGTGCCGTACTAGGAGGCTTCACCCCCGAAGAGAAGCCTCACCTGAGACCAAGTGTCCGGGGAGACGGGGCAACCCAGCATGCGCGAAGTACACTTCCCCATGTTAAGCTACGGCAAGCGCCCTAGGGTCACTAGGCAGAACTGGCAGGAACTGAGCATGAGTCATCAGAGACGTCTGTGACGCGTTCTGGACGCCCATACCCCGCGCGGTAGCTAGGACCGGCCCGCTGCTGCAAGATGAGCAACTTCGATCGGTAAGTGAGTCATGCGTTTCCTGCTCACGTCGTACGCGCTTACGCCCGATGTCGCAAGTAGCGGCAGTTCGCCGGGCAGCGCCGACGAGCGTTCTATAGTCGAAATATTTCGCCGAATGCCGCCAGTCAGCCTTAGAGCAAATGTCCCCCATCTAACTCTCGAGTATTCTACTCTGCTCCTAAGCGAACGAATAATAGTAGATGAACACTCGTTTGAGATGCTCACGTCTAATCCACATCCCCGGTACGAACTCGTTGCGGCAACCATAAAGGCGCTGTACAGTGAGGGATTTGTCGAACTAGCTGACTACTCGTCAATTGTTTTGAAACGACGTGATCTAATTGAACAGATGACCGCAGCTGACCTAGAGGCACCAAACCGGTGGGCGCAGCCCGTTGGGACATCCATTCAGGTGTGGTCCAAGTTCTCATCCGCCATCCGGCAGGATGAGCTTGGAACAATCGAGCCGCCGGATGATCTCACCGCTCTTTCGTCGATAGGCCGCAAAAGCACAAAATGGCGCAAGCGAGGAGAGCCTCCGACACATGCGGCCAAAGCGTTGCGCGAATATCTGCTTCATGTAAATAGTACGTTGGTCATCTCGGCGGAGCTCGGCGTGCCTTTCAACGACTGGGCCGACTTCTTGCCGTTTTACCAGCAAAAATTTGCCACGATCGGGCAAGGCGTGCCACTTGAGTCCTCGAGTGACGCTGCTAGGAGGCTGTTCAGCATTTCGTTTCCAGAATTCTCAGTTTCTAGCCCATCACAGCTTATCAAACTCATGAAGGACCGACGCATAGCCGAACTAAGAACTCTTATTGGCGCAGCCGTGGCTGGCAGTATTGAATTTGACGAACACTTTGCCCAAGACACATATAACAGAGTAGTTGGGAAGATGGCAGAAATTGAGAGACAAAAGCGCTTTATCGCATACTTGACTCTGCCGATAGGCTTCGTTCCGATGATCGGCTGGGCTGCACAGCTTGCATTGAGCGAGGCCGCGTCACAATTCATTGAGCGTATTAAGACAAAAGAATTTCGCTGGTTTTTTCTTATTCGCGACGTAATGAGCGAGTAGCCTAATGGACTCTAGATCTTGCGCAGGCGCGCCGCCTCAACCAAATAACTGGCGACTTGCTGCGCGCCGTTAGTGCTCCCTAGCCCCCGCACCGAACGGGTGGTTGACGACAGCGCAAGTTGGATTGATGATGACAGCGCGCGGTGGACAACTGACGTTTCCGTCGCTGACAAGGCGCTATTGATCACAGCAAGTGCCGCTTCCTCGCCCCCTTTGGCGCGTGCACGTTCCACCGCCGCGCGGTCAAGGACTCCGTTAGGCCATTGTACGCATCCGTCCGGGCCAAACGTTCGAGCAAAATAATCGCCATTGAGCAGTTGGCTGAGGTTCTGTGCGGGCAAGCAAACGATCCGCGTTCCGATTTGCGTTGCCTCTAGCACCGTAGTTAAACCAGGTGATGTAACCAAGACCTGCGCGGTCGCAACAAGGTCGAGGAACGCTTCGTGCGTGCAAGGGCCAACGCTCGCGAGGTCTTTCGGCAACGCCCTCCCACGCAAGTCTTCGCGCGTGATGTTGCCAACCACATGTAGCTCCCGGTAGCCCGCCCTGCGAAGTGCGTTGAGGAGCGGCGGAAATACCAGGCCCAAGTAGGTCGGATTACCTGACAGGTTCACAGGAGAGTGCAGCCCGCCGAAGTTTACAACGGCAATGCCTTCCTTATGCCGGACAGTAACATTCTCCCGACCTTTCTTAATGATCGGCTGGACCCAGGCAAGGTTATGAATTGGCTCCAATGCCGGAGTTCGCTCTCTATACTGCCCAGGTAGGAGCTGAGCGCAGTAGCGGTAGACGGTCGTCGGTATAAGATCGGCTGAAGACCACATGAACGGCAAGCTGTCGACGTAGACCACAGGTATGCCCGCTTCCTGTACGGCGGTCGCTAGCTGTGGGTCGAGCACGATCAAGGCCGCGTCGATATGGTGCGCGGCGAGAAGATCGGCCAAGGCAATTTCGTCAAGCGACCAATCAGGAAAGTCAATGGCAATAGGGAGTTTGGCGATCACCTGGCGCCCAAGCTTTGTGCCAAGGAGAACTACGTTCACAGGCTCGCCGATCACGTCCATGATCGCAGAGATCTTGCCAGCACTGCCCCAGCCAAAGTCGACCCCTGACACGACGATTGTAAGGCGCTTCTTTGGTGAGATCTTTATTCTCCCATCGGCTCGGCTGATGGCATCGCGGCGATCGGTTCGCTGCGGCGTGAGCAATCGCGAGTATCTGTAGGTGGTAGTTCAGCTGTGACGATGCGCTATCGCAGCGCCTAGGCCCCGATTATCCTCCGCCCCGGGGGCCACAGCTAGCCACCATTCCACATTTGCCCAGCTCATACGTCGTAGGGTCGGGGTCTGGCGCGCGCCGAGTCGAGCATCGCCATCGAACTCGCATAGATCAGGCCGTCCACCGTGAACGGCACTATGCGGGCCGTCCAGCCCGACTCACCGTGCGCCCGCAACAGATCGTAGGTGTGTGGTGCAAGTCCCGCAGGCTGGCCGCGGGGGTCGTGACGACAGCGAGCACCACTTCGTGGTCTCGTCCGCCGCCGATCACCCGGCCCTTCGCCGAGTCAACGCCGTGGTAGGTGCTGACTTCCCTGGTCAATCCGCGGGGCATCAGCCAGCCGACCGGGGGCCAGCCGTAGCCGACCAAGGACATGACCATCCTGGACGTGCCGGACTACGACGCGCGCAGCGCGGCCACCTCATCACCGGGCACACCGGGAGTCTCGGGCGTATCGGGCACACCAGGACTACATCAGAGCCGGCCCTCCGTAAGCAACACAACACGCTGAGCCAGTCAGCAGAAACTCCCGGGGAACCCTTCACCAACGCCAGAAACGGCTCGAAGTCGGAGAGCTGAATGTTCACTCCGCGACGGCCCAAGAAGCCCTGGAATCCCGGTCGACCACTGGATAAACTTCCTCGGGCGCGAACCTGCTCAACGAACTGACAACTAACGCCGAGGCCCATTCAGAGGAAGACGCCAGGCAAGTGCTCAGCCACCTGAGCGAACTCGTACGGTTGCTCGCACAGAGGGTCGGCCGCCTGAACGAAGGCACTCCGAGCTTAGGTCCGCACTGTGGGACGTGAGTCTTCGTATCGCACGAGCTGAGGGAGCCACAGGCCGCATGGAATGCGGTGTGGAATTACAAGCGGGCGAATCCGAGACAATTCAGCGTTCCCGGAGCCGGCTGCTTAGGAGGGAGTGCAGGTGGGCGGCTAGGGCTTCGGAGTCCGTGACCGCGCCGTGGATGTAGGCGGAGGCGCGGGTGCGGAGTACCGGCATGCCGAGGACGTACAGTCCGGGAGCGCTGGCGATCACCCCGCCGTCGTGGCGGATGTGGCCGGTGCGGTCACGGACGGGGATGTCCAGCCAGGAGTGGTCGGGCCGGAAGCCCGTCGCCCACAGCACCGTCGTGATCTCTCCGCTGGTCAGGTTCAGCTCCAGGAGAGGGCGGGGATCGGCCTGCGTAGGTGCGAAGCCGTGCGCTGGCGGGAGTTCATCGTCAAGGCAGCGCGCAGTGGCCCAGTTGTCGGCCCGGGCCAGGAAGCGGTTCATCTTCAGGTCGGCGAGGGTGCAGGTGTTGCGGAGCGACCCGGAGAACTGAGCCACCCCATCGGTAATGCGGCCGAGGCGGCCGACGATGCGGATCCCCTGCGCGGTGAGCGTATTCAGGTCGGTCGTGGCTGGCTCGGGGGTCCCGGTGAGCTGTGGCGAGGGCAGGTGGCGGACCCGGGTGAGGTCATCGATCTGGTCGTAGCGTTCGGCGAGCAGTCCCGTAGCTTCCAGCCACCAGAAGATGTCGCGGCCGCGGTAGCTGCGGGGCAGCCGGACGTGTTCGCCAGCCGCCAGGGTCACCGGGCGGCCGGAACGATGGATCTCGCCGGCGAGCTGGACACCGGTGGCAGATCGCACCGCTCGCCAGTACCACGGCCCGGGCGTGGAGGACGTCGTCGTTGGCCTGGATCTTGAAGCCCTCCGGTGCGGTGCGCACAGTGTGCACCGTCGTGCCGGTCCGCACCGGTGCTGCGGCGAGGCGGGCGTAGCGGGTGAGGGTGGCCACGACGTCGGCGGCGGGCATGTAGCCGTCGGGGCCATCCCCGGCGTAGTCGTAGCCGGGCAGCCGGGTGAGCCAGTTGGGAGTGAGCAGCCGCAGGCTGGGCCAGCGCTGCGTCCGCCACGAGTTCGCCACCTCACCGCGCTCGAGGACGATGTGGTCGATGGAGCGTTCGGTGAGGCGGCGGCTCATGGCCAGGCCGGCGTGGCCGGCGCCTATGACGACTGCCGTGGTCTTCATCAGGCGGGCGGCTGGACCGTGGTTGTCAGGAAAGTTCGACGAGCACGTTCGTCGGGTTGGTCACGACGTCGAAGACCGCCGAGCGTTTCTGCGACTGGGCAATCAGCGCCTCAAGGTCGTCGCGGGAGGCATCGGCGTCGATGGCGAACCGGACGGTGATCGTTTCGAAGCCGTTGCGGACCTCAGGGTCGGCGCCGAGGATGCCCAGGATGTTCATCGCGCCTTCGATCGTGGCGGTGACCGACCGGAGCTGGATGCCCCTGTGCTGGGCGACCGCCGCCACGCCCGCGGTCAGGCACCCGACGAGGCCGACCAGCACGAATTCCACCGGGGTCGCGCCGTTGTCCTCGGACGCGAAGCACTCGGGGTGGTCGACGTCGAACTCATACGTGGTGCGGTGCTGCTGCTCGGTGCCGAGGCCGGTGAAGCCGGCCACGGCCGACTGGCTGTGGGTACCGTTGTGCCAGGTGCAGCTGGCCCGCCAGGTGAACTGCGCCGCTTCCGGCGCGGCCGACAGCGCGTTGCGGGCATCGAGCAGTGCCTGGACGTTCACGCCGTTCTCGACGGGACGGTCGGTGATGGTCATCGGTGACTCCTTTGATCCGTACTTGATTTCGGTGCGATCGGATGGTCATTCAGCCCGGTCCCGGGCGGGTCCGAGGACGATGGGTAGCGAGACGAGGCCGCGCAGCACGAGGCCGTCGCCGTGCGCCCAGGCGAGTGCGTCACGGTCGACGGCGAGCTGCAGGCCGGTGTGACGGCCGAGCAGGGTCTCGAAGGCGACCCGGGCTTCCAGCCGGGCCAGGGGCGCGCCGAGACAGTAATGAGCGCCGTGGCCGAACCCGAGGTTCGGTCCGTTGCTGCGGCCGATGTCGAGGACGTCGGGGGCCGGGAAGCGGGCCGGGTCGCGGTTGGCCGAGCCGAGGCATACCAGGACTTGTTCGTGCGCGGGGATCTCCACGCCATCGATGGTCACCGGCTCGGCCGTCATCCGGAACGTGGCATGGGGGACCGGAGCGGTGAACCGGATGAGCTCGTCTATCGCGGCGGGAAGCCGCCCCAGGTCGGCCAGCAGCGCCTGCAGCTGGTCAGGATGATCGAGCAGGGCCACGACCCCATTGCCGATGAGGCTGGCCGTAGTGTCGTGGCCGGCCACGACGAGCTGGAACAGGCTCGACAGCAACTCCTGGGTGGTGAGCGCGTCGTCGCTGACGGCGACCAGGACGCTGACGAGGTCCTCGGCCGGGTTCCGCCGCTTGGTGTCGACAAACTCGCGCAGGTAGGCCACGATCTTGCCGGATGCCTCGACCGCCTCGGCTGGCGGCTCGCCGGCCCATCCGGTCAGCAGCACCTGGAACCAGGCGTGCAGGTCCGGGCGGTCGGCTGGGGGGATGCCCAGCAGCTCGCCGATCACTTTAAAAGGCAGCGGGTGGGCGTAGCCCTGGACGAGATCGACCGTGGCGCCGGGACCGGCGTCGTCGAGCTCATCGAGGAGGTCGCCGGCGATATCCCGCACGGCCTGCTCGAGCGCGGCGACCCGGGACGGCACGAAGGCCCGCGACACCAGCCGCCGCAGCCGGGTGTGGTCGGGCGGGTCGACGTTGAGCATGTGCCGGGAGAACTCCGGCCCGGGCAGGCCCTCGGCCACGACATCGCCGCCCTCATCGAGCGCGGCGAGCATGTCCTTGGAGATGCGGGGGTCGGCCAGCGCCTGGCGGGCTGCGTCGTAGCCGAGGACGACCCAGGCCGGGTGACCGTCGGCGAGGCGTACCCGCTGCACCGGGCAGCGGGCTCGGGACTCGGCGAAGTGACCGAACGGATCGTCGCGGACCGCCGGTTCCCAGCCGCCCCAGGTGGCCAGGGTGTCAGTCATCGTCGCCCTCAGGCCGGTAGCCGGTGCAGAGCAGGTCGAGCTGGGCGATGCGGC
>Ga0302181_10002634_pt1 | contig 12565 bp, 10 predicted proteins | sample I_Palsa_E3_3_FD_198786 | JGI IMG/M metagenome (GOLD analysis project Ga0302181, IMG submission 198786) | Peat permafrost microbial communities from Stordalen Mire near Abisko, Sweden - I_Palsa_E3_3 | ecosystem: Environmental > Terrestrial > Soil > Palsa > Peat permafrost | place: Sweden... | reverse complement strand
GTGACGGCCTTCACCTCGGTGTAGGCGTTGAGCGCCTCGTGGCCCATCTCGCGGCCCCAACCTGATTGCTTGTATCCGCCGAACGGCAGCGCCGCGTCGAACACGTTGTAGCAGTTGATCCAGACGGTGCCCGCCTTGAGCTTCTTGGCCATGGCATGGGCCTTTTTGACGTCCTGGGTCCAGATACCAGCCCCAAGACCGAACTCGGAGTCGTTCGCGACCGCGGCGATCTCATCCAGGTCGCTGAACGGAGCGGCGACCAGGACCGGCCCGAAGATCTCCTCGCGGACGACCTTCATGTCCGGGCGGGTATTGGTGAGCACGGTGGGCTCGACGAAGTAACCGCGGTCTCCGTACCGGCCACCGCCGGCCAGCGCGGTGGCGCCCTCGGCCTCACCGGATTCCATATAGCCGGTCACCAGGCGCAGCTGCTCTTCTGAGACCAGCGGGCCCATTTGCGTGTCCGGTTCGATGCCCGGTCCCATCTTGATCGACTTGGCGATCTGTGCCACGCCGTCGACGACTTCGTCGAAACGACCTTGCTGCACGTACAGCCGTGATCCGGCCACGCAGCACTGCCCGTGGTTGAAGAAGATCGCGTGCGCGGCGCCCTCGATCGCCTCGGGACCTGCGTCGTCGAAGATGATGTTGGGGCTCTTGCCGCCGAGTTCCAGGGTCAGCTTCTTCAGGTTGCTGGCGGCGGACGCCGCGACGATCAGCTTGCCCACCGCGGTGGAGCCGGTGAACGCGACCTTGTCCACGTCCATATGAGCGGTCAGGGCCGCTCCGGCGGTCTCGCCGAAGCCGGGTACCACGTTCACGACGCCGGCCGGCATGCCAGCCTCGGCGATGAGCTCGGCCAGCCGCAGTGCGGTCAGCGGGGTCTGCTCGGCCGGCTTGAGCACCACGCAGTTGCCCGTGGTCAGCGCCGGGCCGAGTTTCCACGCGGCCATCAGCAGCGGGAAGTTCCACGGGATGATCTGCCCGACGACGCCGAGCGGCTCGCGCAGCGTGTAGGAGTGGAAGTCCGCGCCCGGCATGTAGGGCACCGAGAGGTTGATCGTGTTGCCCTCGAGCTTGGTGGCCCAGCCGGCCATGTAGTGGAACAGGTCGGCCGCCAGCGGCACGTCCGCCGCCTGCGCCACGGCGAAGGGCTTGCCGTTGTCCAGCGACTCGAGCTGAGCCAGCTCATCGCGGTGCTCGAGGATCAGGTCCCCGATCCGCCAGATGATGCGCCCGCGCTCGGACGGGCTCATCCTGCCCCACGGGCCCTCGAACGCGGCGCGCGCGGCCCGCACCGCCCGGTTGATATCCTCGGCGTCGCCCTCGGCGACTCGGGCGAGCGTCTCGCCGGTGGCGGGGTTGGGCGTCTCGAACGTCTTGCCCGACGCCGCGTCGGTCCATTGCCCGTTGATGAACAGCTGGCGCGGGGTGGCGACGAAGGCCTCGACGTCCTTGTCCAGGGTCACAGTCACGAAATGGTCATCTCCCTTGGCGGTGCGGTGCAGGCAACCGCCTGATGGTGGCCCGTCAGTACTCGCACACGCGCTTGTCTACAGTGTAGATCTACGATTAACTTACACTGTCGCGGCCGGGATGACAAACGCCGCGATCCGGACCGCGGCCGGTCGCGCGGGTGGGTTGGATGGGCTGTCACCACTGTCCGTTCGGAATATCTGGGCTCTTCTGGCTGCCAAGATGGAGTTATGCGCAGCTGGCGGAGTGTTGGCGTCCGGGTGATCCCGGCGACGCTGCGCGGCTACCGGGCCTCGTGGCTAGGCGCCGACGCGCTGGCCGGGCTGACCCTGGTCGCGGTGGCGCTGCCCGGGCAGATCGCCACCGCCCGGCTGGCGGGCGTGGCGGCGGTGGCCGGGCTCTACGCCTTTGCCGCCGGATCGCTGGCCTACGCTCTGCTCGGCACGAACCGCCGGCTGTCGGTCGGCGCGGACTCCACGATCGCGCCGGTGCTCGCGACCGGCGTCGCGGCGGTCGCGGTGGGCTCTGACTACGGCGTGGCCATGGCCTTCACCGCCGTGGGCGTCGGCGCGGCACTGATCTTGGTCGGCGCCTTCCGGCTGGGGTGGATCGCGGACTTCCTGTCCACCCCGGTGATCACCGGGGTGCTGGCCGGGATCGCCGTCGAGATCGCGGTCCGCCAGATCCCGGCCATCCTGGGGGTGCCCGGCGGGGCCACCACCACCATCGGCGAGATCCGCCGGGTGGGCGGGCAGGTGAGCCACGTCAACGGGTGGTCGGTGGGCATCGCCGTCGTCGTCCTGGCCGTGATCGCCGTCGCCCAGCGCATCGACCACCGGCTGCCTGGACCGCTGGCAGGCCTGATCCTTTCCATTGCCGCCGTGCACGTCCTTGGCCTCGCGTCCCGCCACGGTGTGGCGGTCCTCGGCGCCGTCCCTGGCGGCTTCCCGCACGTCCGCCTGCCCTACGTCTCCTGGTCACAGCTCCGCCGCCTGCCCGCCCTGGTGCTCACCGTGACCTTCGTGTGCATCGCGCAGACCGCGGCCACGGTCCGGGCCTCGGGGCCCGCGGACTTTAACCGGGACCTGATCGGCGTCGGAGCCGGCAGCGTCGTCGCCGGCCTGATCGGGGCGTTCCCGGTGGACGCGAGCCCGCCCAACACGGCCATCGCGACCGCGTCGGGTACCCGCTCGCAGCTGGCCAACATCATGGCCGCGGTCCTGGTCCTTGCCGTGGTGCTTGTCGCGACCGCGCCGCTGGCGGACCTGCCGGAGGCCATGCTGGCGGCCACGCTGGTGTTCATCGCCACCAAGCTGTTCCGGGTCCGCGAGCTGCGGACCATCCTGGCGTTCGACCGCCTCGAGTTCGCTCTGGCCGCCGTCACCCTGCTGGCCGTGGCCCTGCTCGGCATCGAGCCTGGCGTGGCCGTGGCCATAGTCCTCTCGCTGGCCGACAGGACCCGGCGCACCGCCCGGCCCCAAGACGCCGTCCTCGGCCGTGAACCGGGCACCGACCACTGGATCCCGTGCGACATCGGCCGCCCGACCGAACAACTCCCCGGAATCCTGGTGTACCTGGTCTACGCTCCCGTGTGGTACGGCAACGCCGACTACTTCCGGCTGCGGGTCCGCCACCTCGTCGACGCCGCCTCGAGTCCGGTGCGAGCGGTGATCGTCGACGCCGACGGCATCTCCGACATCGACTACACCGGGCTGCAGGCCGTGCGGGACCTGACCGCCGAGCTCCGGCAGCGGGGCGTGAGCATCGAGATCGCGCGGGCGTCGCACCTGGTTCACCACGACCTCAAGCACGGTGCGCTGCTGACGCAGCTCGGTGCCGGCCACCTGTTCGCCTCGGTTCAAGATGCGGTCAACGCCGTCGCCCGCCGTCCCGCCTTACGGCTTTGCGGCTTTGCGGCTTTGCGGCTTTGCGGCTTTGCGGCTTTGCGGGCCTCCCGGCTGCCTACCGCTGACTGATCGATTCTGGTGATGGACCGATCTCAGTCCGCCCGTTTCCGCCGTGGCGATCCCGGGGTTGACTAGACATGATCAGCTGGGTCTGGTCTGCCCTGATCTGGTCGATCCGGTTCAGTTCGCGAGGCCCGGCCCCTCGGACATAGGAACGGTCACTTGGATCAGACCATGCCGGCACCCTCTGACGGGACGGTTGCGGTGGCGATCGCGGCGCCGCTACCGGAGCCGATGACCGCTACCGCGGTCACCATGACGGACCCGGGACGGCCACGCCTGCGTAAGATCCTGCGTACCGCGGGTTCGATCGTCCTGGTCGCGGCCATATTCGGTTTCGCCGTCCCGCATTTCGCGTCCTACCGCAGCGTGTGGGCCAGCATGCACGCGATGACGTGGCCGCAGGCCCTGCTCGTCGCCGTCGCTGCCGCGGCCAGCATGGCCTCGACCTGGGTCATGATCTGCTCGGTACTGCCATCGATACGGCTGCGCGAGGCGGCGGTGGTGAATCTCGGCTCCAACGCGGTGGCGAACACGCTGCCCGCCGGAGGGGCCCTGGCCATGGGGGTCAGCTGGGCGATGCTCTCGAGCTGGGGTGTCAGCACCGCGCAGTACGTGCTCTACACCCTGGTCTCTGGCATCTGGAATGTCTTCGCCCGGCTGGGTCTGCCGGTCCTCGCCCTGCTGGTCCTGGCCACGGCCGCCCGGCCCGGTGCCGGGCTGATCGCCGCCGCGGCCGTGGGCCTTTTGCTGCTCGCCGCCCTGGCCGCCGGTCTCGGCCTGCTCGTGCGCAGCGAGGCATTCGCGTTCCGTGCGGGCGGCGCGCTGCAGTACGCGGCCGTCACCGCCTGCCGGCTGGTCCGCCGGCCAGCTTCCTTCGACGTCCCCGGATCACTGCTCGGCTTCCGCCGCCAGGCCGGCGCCCTGATCGCGGCGCGCGGCTGGCGGATCACCGTCGCCACCGTGGCGGCCAACCTCACCTTGTGGCTCGTCCTGCTGGCGAGCCTGCGCGGCGTCGGCTTGTCCCAGGCCCAGGTGCCCTGGCAGACCTCCCTGGCGGCCTACGCGTTCGTCCGGCTGCTGACGGTGCTGCCCGTTACCCCCGGCGGTCTCGGCATCACCGAACTCGGGCTCATCGGCATCCTGGCCGCCGGAGCCGGCCACCAGGCCGCCGCGCAGGTAACAGCGGCCGTTCTGCTGTACCGCGCAGTCACCTACCTGCCCCCCATCCCCCTCGGCGCGATCGCCTGCCTCGGGTGGCGGTACGCGCCCGCGCTGATCCACGCCACGCCGGAACCGAGTACCGCTTAGCGCTCGGTCAGCGTGGCCGGCCCGCCGCGCGGACAAAAGGCGCATTTCGCCTTCGCGCGCCCGCCGCTCGCTTGTCGTGTGCATTTACCCCCCATCCGGCGGGGGGGAACTACACACGATGACCATCCAAGCCCGCTTCGGGCGTGCACTTCTGTGAAATACACTGTAGGCCTACGCTATGAACCAACGTTATGATTAATGTCAAGGTAGTTGAACTACGTTGCGTGACAACACATCCCGGCTACACCCGGCCCCGGCCACAGTTTGCCTCCGGCCACATGGAAGGAAGAAGGTGCTGTTGTTTTGACTCCGCCGTCGGCCGACAGCAACGGCCAGGACGCTGACACGCGCCGGAACGTCAAGGTCACTCGCGAGGTCGTGCTGACCACGGCACTGGAGATCATCGACCGCGACGGGGCCGAAGGTTTGTCCATGCGCCGCCTCGCCCGTGCCCTGGACCGGGACCCGATGATCCTCTACCGGCACGCACCGAACAAGGCGGCGCTGCTCGACGGCGTCGTCGAGATCGTGCTCGCCCAGCTCAAGGTCGATCCCACCGACCCGGACTGGGCCGCTCAGCTGCGTGCCGTGGCCCGCGACTACCGCGCGCTGGCGCTGGCACACCCGCACGTGGTGCCGCTACTGGTCACCCGGCCGCTGGCCACCCCGCTGGCCCTGCGCCCCCCTGGCACTTTGCGCCCGCTCGAAGACGTCCTCGTCCTGCTCACCCGCGCCGGGTTCAGCGGCCCCGACGCCCTGCACATCTACCGGGCGCTGTTCGGGTTCCTGCACGGCCATGTCCTCAACGAACTGCAAGAGCTCGTCGACAACCCGGACGAGACCGACGACCTGCTGCGACTGGGCCTGCACCGGCTGCCGATCGGCGAATTCCCCCTGCTCCGCAGCCTCGCTCCCGTCCTGGCGGCCTACGAAGGCGCCGCCGAACTCGAACGCGGCCTCGACATCCTCCTGACCGGACTGGCCATCACCGTGCCCCCGCCAGCCGGGGCACGCCCGCCGGGGCCGCAGCTCAGCTGACCGGCATGAGCCCGCCAGATCCGGACGTGGCGTGTTGAGGATGAGGCTTGGCCACCCGGCAGTGCAACGTGATGGCGGCGCTGGTGATGGCCGCCCATCCGCACCACACGGAGGCGAAGCCGGAAATGGTGAGCCGGGCGATGATGATGACGGCGACGAGGTTGACGATGCCGAAGATCACGACGTTGCGGTAGCCCGACATCAGCAGCGGCCCGCACACGGCGACGACGTACAGCGCGACGATCAGGAAGCCGTAGGACAGCCGGATGCTGTAGGAGAGGTGGTACGGGGCCAGCGTCACGCCGACCGGGCCACGGACCATAGCCGCGAGCAGGATTACGGCGATGACGGTCCCGATCAGCGCGAAGGGGGCCATCAGCTGCTTGCGCCGTCTGGTCGGCTCAAGCGCGATGACGGCCAGCGGGACGAATACGGGCAGCACGACGAAGGCGATCAGCAGGTAAGCCCACAGCGCGACATGGCCGATCCCGCGCGGCACATGGCCCTGGAGCCACAGCCAGACCAGGGCCTCGATGAACTGGTGGGCACCGAGCAGCACGGGTATCCACGCCAGCGCGATGAACTCGCGGCGCTGCCTGATATGACGGACCGCATCGATGCCTATCGCGCATATCAGCAAGCCGCCGCCGATGTCCGCCTGGGGCGAGAAGCACATGTGAGACCTACGGCCCCGGCCGGCGCGGCGGCCGGGGGGCAGGCTGCCGCGCCTGCGACCCGCTCGCGTTCAGGCCGGCCAGCGCGTCCGTGCCGTCGACGAAGGCCTGGGCCAGGTCGGACAGCCGGCGGTTGTGAGTCCTGGCGGACTCGCGCAGGAGGCTGAAGGCCTGGTCCATGTCCAGGCCGAGGCGCTCGGCCAGCTTGCCCTTGGCCTGCTCGATGATGACCCGGCTGTTCAGCGCGGTCTGCAGCTGTTCATTGAGGGTGTCGCTATGGCGCATGTTGCGCTCTTGCAGCAGGCTGATAGTGGCCACGTCGGCCAGGGCCTGGCCGACGCGGATGTCCGCGGGGTCGAAGGCACCCGGAGCGGCCCTGAAGAGGTTCAGCGCGCCGATGACCTGCTCGCGCAGCCGCATCGGCAGGGCCTGAACGGCGGCGAACCCGGCCCGCCCGGCGGCGGGCGCGAACTGCGGCCACCGGTGCGCGACGGCCGCCAGGTCCGCGACCTGGACGGGCTGGCCCGACCGGAAGCATTCCAGGCAGGGACCCTCGTCGTTCTGGATCTGGAACAGCTCGAGCAGCCGGGCGGCTTCGCTGGAGGCGGCCACCACCCGCAGCTCGCCGCGCGGGTCGGCCAGCAGCAGCCCGGCGGCGGAGACGTCCAGCAGCTGCACGCTGCGGTCGGTCAGCATGTGCATGAAGTCGATCACGTCGAAGCCGACGACCATGGTGTCGGTCAGCTCGACGAACGTGTCCGACAGCAGCTCTCCATCCATACCCGCTCACCCTCTCAGCAAAAGGCCGGGCCGGTCAGTTCGTATGCGCTCTGTCACGTCTGAGCGTCCTTGCGTGGGTCGGGGTCAGGAGACAGCCGCAGGTGCCGCGCCACGATGTCACGGGCCAGATCAGACAGGCCCCTGTCATGAGCATACGCGTAGGCGCGCAACCGGATGAAGGCCTCCGCGATGCCGACGCCGAGCTGCTCGGTCAGCATCCCGGTGGCCTGGTCGATCTCGGCGCGGTGCCGGATCAGATCCGCGGGCCGGCCGCCCGGGCCAGCCCCCGCCGACCCCGCGGCGTGGGCCGGCTGGTCCTGCCCGTCGAGCAGCAGCAGGGTCGCGGTATCGGCGAAGGTCAGCGCGTCACCCAGGTGAAAGGCGCTCAGCGGGCCGGACCGCACCCGGTACAGGCCCATGACTCCGGTCCGGATCGCCCCGAGCTGCAGCGGGAACGCGAAGATCGCCGCCGCTCCGGCCTGGCAGGCCGCCGGGGCGAACGCGGGCCAGCGGCGGACGGCTTCCTTTTCGTCCAGATCCGAGGCCAGCACCGGCCCGCCGGAGGCAGCGGCATCCGGGCCCGGCCCCTCCCCCAGGGTCATCTGGAGCTCGGCGAGCAGCTCGCTGGCGTGATCAGTTACTCGCATGAGGTGGCCAGCCTCCGCACCGCGGGCGGCGATCAGCCAGGCTCCGGTGACCTCGACCGCGGCGACGGCCGCCACGCACGCGTCCGCGGCCGACACCGGCCCGCCGCGACGGGCCGCCTGCGCCGCGACCAGGCCCCAGACCCTGGCCGGCCGGCCGTCTGTCATCCCCGCGCAATCTCCAGGTCGAGCAGGCGCGAGCGGAGGTGGCCGAGCGCATGGGCACGCAGCCGGGAGACGTGCATCTGCGAGATCCGGAGCCGCTGGCCGATCTCCGCTTGGGTCATGCCGCCGCGAAAGCACATCAGCAGGATCTCCTGCTCACGCGGGGTCAGCTCACCCCAGTGCGTGGCGACGGCCCGCATGGTGAGCATGTGCTCCAGCCGGGGATCCTCCTCACCGAGATAGTCAGCCAGGGTGCTCAGGCCGGGTTGACCGGCCAGCGGCGCGTCCAGCGAGGATGGCTGGAAGGCCAGCTCAGCCCGCTCGGCCTGGCGCAGGTCAGCCGCGCTGACCCCAAGGTAGGCGGCCAGATCGGCCTCGGTCGGCGTACGGCCCAGCTGCTGGGCCAGCGGCCCGGTCGCCGCACGGGCTTGGAGCATCAGCTCCTGCACCGAGCGCTTGACATGGATCTGCCAGCGCTTGTCGCGGAAGTGCCGCTTGATCTCGCCGCTGATGCACGGCTGCGCGTAGGTGGCCAGGTTGCGGCAGATGGCCGGATCGAAGTTGTTGATCGCCTTCAGCAAGCCGACGTACCCTACCTGCACGAGGTCTTCCACCAGCTCAGGACTGCGTGCGTACCGTCGCACGCAGGACCAGACGAGGCCCTGATAGCGGGTGACCAGCAGCTCGCACGCCGCCACCCGCCGCTCGCTGGCCCGCGGCAGCAACCGGATGATACCCAGCAGCGCCTCGTCGTCCAGCCCGGCCAGGTCCTTGTCAAACATCGCCGCCGGCGAGGCGGGCGAACCTGGCACGGATTCCGCGACCGTTCCCGGGGCGGCATATGCCGTTGCTGAAGAAAGTGCTGTCATGCCAACCTCGGTTCACAGAAGGCCAGAAAGAACCGCCGAGGTCCAGGGCAGATAAATACGTAATCGTACCGGTTGCGAGCATAATGAAGTTTTTCCTCGTAATGGCCAGGTTAGCGCACCGTAACGGCAGCGGCAAATGGCCGACCGCCGCGCTAAAAACCTGATCAGCCACTATCGGCCAGGTCGCGTTATCGCTAACGGCGAGCGCCACCTGGCGCAGGTGTCGCGGACCAGGCGCCGCGACCGGCACATTCGGCTCCTGCGCAGCGGCCGGACCGGCACGTGACGGGCAGTGCGGTGGACCGGCCGCCCGGCACCGCACCGGGGCACCATGGCGGGACGGGGCCGTACCGGCGCCGCCCGTGCCCGCGGCAGGCCCGGCCTTGCCGTGGCCCGCGGCAGGCCCTGCCTCGCACTGCTCGCGGCCTCTTCCACGCTGCGATACACCGAGAATACATCGATCAGGCCAGTGGCTTCCAGAATCCGGCGCACCGGCGGCTGCGGGGCCGCCAGGGGCAGGTCGCCGGCGTTTCGCCGGGTCCATTTCCTGACCCGAAGCAGCACCGCCAGACCGCTGTAGCCGATTCCCTCCAGGCCCGCCAGGTCCACGATCACCGAGGGCCCGCAGACCGCCACGGCCGTGATCAGATGGGAGGCGACCGCCGGGGCGTCGGCGGGGTTAAGCTCTCCGCGCAGGGCGACCACGCCTAGGCCGTCGCCGTCACGGATGCTGAGATCCACGTTAAACATGGGCTGCCACATGGTACGGAAGCCGCGCGGAGTCCCGGCGGATAACGGGCTCAGGCCGGCTCTCGGACGGGCCTCGCCGCACTCGGCGGGGGCGGCCCGGGCAGGCGGGAGGGCGGGAGGCCTGCCACCGCAATCCAGCCACGGAACGATCGTGGCCGTCCGCGTCCGGGTTGCCACCCTCGCTGGCCATGGCGGAAGCACGAGCGTGGGGCTGTTCGCTGAATTCCAGCATCAATTGCTCCCGGGCATCTCGCGACATTCGCGGAAAGCGAATAGATCTGCCGCCAAGGTCCAGGGCAACAATCAGAAGTTATCACGAGTAAGATCACGAACGCCATTGCCAGGCGGTCCGTGCGCGGCGGTGAATCTGGGCCGGCCCGCTACCTCGGACACGCCAAGGTGCGGCTGCCGCCGACGGCGATCGCCGTCGGCGGCAGCGGAGCCTTGACGTATAGATCTTCAGTGTAGATCTACATCTATTGACTTTCGGCTGTAGCGGGCGTTGACTGGGAGCCCTCACGCAACTGCAACCACGTCGAGACCCCGCGTGCTCATTGGGAATCCCTCCCCTCATGACAACGGAGTCACGACCATGGTCGTCGTCATAGGCCTGTTCACACGGATCACCGCTGTCGTCCTCGCGGTGACGAGCGGCGGCACTGGCAACAACAGCGGCACTCAGCCGCTGAGCGGCAACTTCGTGACCTTCGGTCAGCACCTGACAGAATCCCGGCGCGCCACGGCTCTGCGCGTGCGCCGGGAACCCCGGCAAGAAGGAAAATCATGAAGTCACGAGTTTTCGCTGCCGCAGCCATCCCGCTGATCTTGGGTCTGGCCGCCTGCGGTGGCGGAGGGGCGGTCTCGGCGAGCAGCGCGGCTGACGCTCAGGGCCCGATCAGCATCTGGTATTCCAACAACACCCAGGAGGTCGCCTGGGGCGAGCAGATGGTCGCGTCGTGGAACAAACTCCACCCGAGCGAGAAGGTCACCGGGCAGCAGATCCCCGCGGCCTCGTCGTCGGAAGAGGTCATCGGCGCGGCGATCACGGCCGGCAGCGAACCCTGCCTGATCTACAACACCGCACCCGCGGCGGTGCCGACATTCGAGCAGCAAGGCGGCCTGGTGTCGCTCAGCAGCTTCCCCGGCGGCGCCAGCTACATCGAGGCGCGCACCGGACCCGGCGCCAGCGTGTACAAGTCGCCGGACGGCCAGTACTACCAGATGCCGTGGAAGTCGAACCCGGTCATGATCTTCTACAACAAGAAGATCTTCGCCAAGGCCGGCATCAGCACCACCGACCCGCCGCTGAGCACCTACACCCAGTTCCTGGCCACCTCCAAGAAGCTGGTGGCTTCTGGCGCGGCGAAGTACGCCATCTACCCGGACCCGTCCAGTGACTTCTTCCAGGCCTGGTACGACTTCTACCCGATGTACGCGGCCGAGACCGGCGGAACGGAACTGGTCGAGAACGGGAAGGCGACGTTTAACTCCACGGCCGGCGACGCGGTCGCCGCGTTCTGGCAGCAGATGTACGCCGAGAACCTGGCCGGCAAGGGAAGCTACACCAACGACCCATTCGCCGCCGGGACCGCGGCGATGGCCATCGTCGGGCCGTGGGCCATCGCCAGTTATCAGGGCAAGGTCGACTGGGGCGTGGTGCCCGTACCGACTACGGCCGGCAGCCACGGGGACCAGGTCCCGACCTTCAGCGACGCCAAGAACATCGCCATGTACGCCTCGTGCAAGAACCGCGGGACCGCCTGGGACTTCCTGAAGTTCTCGACCAGCACCGCCGAGGACGGCAAGTTGCTGAGCATGACCGGACAGATGCCGATGCGGCAGGGGATCCAGCAGCTGTACGCGTCCTACTTCACGGCCAACCCGTCCTACCAGGAGTTCGCGGCCGAGGCGGCGCACACGATCGAGGTGCCCAACGTGCCGAACTCGATCGAGGACTGGCAGGTCTTCCGCGACGCCTGGTCCAAGTCGGTCATCTTCGGCCAGCAGAGCCCCGACGCGGCGCTGGCCGGCGCGGCCACACAGATCAACAAGCTCGTCGCGTCCGGCGGAACTCCGTGACCGGCGCGCCATGACCAGCATCGCCTCCCGCCGCCCGAAGCTCCCCCCGCTGGAGGGGGAGCTTCGGCCCGGCGCGCGCCAGGCCAGGGCGCAGCGGCTGGTACGCGCCGCGTTGGGCCGCCATCCGATCGGCATGCTCTTCAGCGCGCCGTACGCGTTCTTCATCGCGGTGCTGTTCGCCTACCCCCTGGGCCTGGCGGTGTGGATCTCGTTCCACCGTTATTTCTTCGCCGCGCCCGGCGTGAGCGTGCCCCGGCCTTACGTCGGACTCGCCAATTACCAAGCCGTGCTCGACGACCCCGCGGTTCGCCAGGCGTTCCTCAACATCGCGATCTTCATGGTCATCAACGTGCCGCTCACGGTGATGCTGTCGCTGCTGCTGGCCACCGCGCTCAACGCGGTGATCCCGTTCCGCGCCTTCTTCCGCACCAGCTTCTTCGTGCCGTACGTGACGGCCAGCGTGGCCACGGTCGGGGTATGGCTGTTCATGTTCAGCTCGGGCGGGATTGTCAGCAACGTGCTCGGGCCGCTGGCACCGCATCCGTCCTGGCTGATTAACGAGCAATGGGCGATGCCGTCCATCGCGATATACGTCACCTGGAAAGGGCTCGGCATCTTCATCCTGCTCTACCTGGCCGCGCTGCAGGGCGTGCCGAAGGAGCTTTACGAGGCTGCGGAGGTGGACGGCGCGTCGTGGTGGCACAGATTCCGGTCAGTAACCGTCCCCGGCGTCCGGCAGGTGACCACGCTGGTCACCCTGCTGGCCGTCATTACCGGCGCGAACCTGTTCACCGAGCCTTACCTGCTGACCG